>Ga0302178_10002375_pt1 | contig 14936 bp, 9 predicted proteins | sample I_Palsa_E1_3_FD_198790 | JGI IMG/M metagenome (GOLD analysis project Ga0302178, IMG submission 198790) | Peat permafrost microbial communities from Stordalen Mire near Abisko, Sweden - I_Palsa_E1_3 | ecosystem: Environmental > Terrestrial > Soil > Palsa > Peat permafrost | place: Sweden: Abisko... | reverse complement strand
CTGCCTGAGCCCGTGCTGCCTGAGCCCGGCGGCCAGGACCCCACGCCGTGAGCCACCGGCTGCGGGTCAACCCGATCACCTGCCAGGCCCACGGGGTCTGCGCCGAGCTGTTCCCCGAGCGGATCACCATGGACCCGTGGGGGTACCCCCTCATCGCGCCGCAGCCCGTGCCCGACGAGCTGCTCGGGCATGCCCGCCGCGCCGTCGCCGCCTGCCCCACGCTGGCCCTGCTGCTCGACCGCCTGGACTGACGCAGGACGTACCTGTGCCGCGTCCCTGCGCCAGGGCGTCGGCCCGGCCGGCGGGCGCAGGCAAGCACACGGTGAACAACAGATATTGATGCGGCGAAAAATAATACTTTCCCCCTCTTTGCGCGAACCTGACGAGTCATCATGCCGGTGATTGGCGCCGCCGCCTTACGACCACGGAGTCCCGGGAGTCACCCAGTGCAGCCATCGGCCGTTCCGTTGTGCTTCCCGGCATGCCCGTCGTCCTGCCGGTGAATTAGCAGCGGATCCAGGCCGAGGAGACTGGTTTTGCCGACGCTTGAGGAAGATCGCGATACTGGGGCAGACGCTGCCGACTGGGAGCGGGCGGCTGGCCCAGGCGCATGGCGAGCCGGGATACAGGCCGGACGGCGCTGGCGGGCCGGCTTTCCGGCCCTGCTGCGACGCCACTGGCTCTTCACTGCGGCACTAGGGCTAGGGGTCGTGCCCCGGGTGGTGGTCATGGCAGGCTTCGCGCCCGCGGCCCTCTTCAAGCTGGACACCTATGACTACCTCTGGGATGCCATTCATCTCACGCCGAACCCGATCAACCCCAGCGGGTACTCGGTCTTCCTCTGGCTGCTCTGGCCGTTCCACTCGCTGGTCCTTATCGCAGCCCTCCAGCATCTGATGGGCCTGGGCATAGCAGTAATGATCTACGCGGTGCTGCGGCGCCGGGGCGCCGCTAGCTGGCTGTCCACGCTCGCGGCCACGCCAGTGCTCTTTGATCCGGCCCAATTGCTGCTTGAGCAGCTCATCATGGCCGACATCCTGGCGATGTTCCTCATGATCGCGGCGCTCGCTGTGCTGCTGATGCGGAAGTCACCGTTGGCGGGGCGGTCGGCTGCCGCAGCGCTGCTGATGGGCGCCTCGGCCGTGGTCCGCCCCGACGCGCTGCCGCTCATCTTCCTGATGGCGGGCTACCTGCTGGTCAGACGGCTGGGCTGGCGCCGGGATGGCGCGGCGCTGGCAGCCGGGCTACTGCCGGTAGCCGGTTACGTCGCGTGGTTCGCCGCAGCATCCGGCACCGTCGGCCTGACCAACAGCGACGGGCTGTTCCTGTGGTCGCGGACGATGTCCTTCGCCAACTGCGCCACGATCAAACCGCCGCCCGACCTGAGGGCACTGTGCCCGGACCAGCAACCCGCCGCGCAGACCCCGACGGCTGCGCTGGGCAGGCTCCGGCCGCGGCAGTACCTGTGGAACCATGACGCTTGGCTATGGCAGCCTCCCTCGACCGGGCTGGTGCCGGACACGGCCGCCTTCACCCCGGCCAACAATGCCCGCGCGAGGGACTTCGCCATCCGGGCGATCGAGGCCCAGCCGCTCGATTACGCCCGGGTCGTCGCGGCGGATGCCAGCCGGGCTTTCACCAGCTCAGACCAGCTGCATTTTCCTGGCACGCAGCCCGCGCCGGTCTATCTGACCGCGGCCAACCGCCACTACATGCTTGCTGCAGTGCGCGGATATCTCGGGACCACCGCTGGGATCGGGCCTTACCTGGGCGTGCACCTCGGGACACACGTGGAACAGCCCTACGCGAGCCTGATCGTGCGGTACCAGGACAGGATTCACTTGCCGGGCCCGGTATTCGGCCTGATCATCGTGATCGGGCTAGCCGGCATCCTCATCCCGCGCACCCGCACCGCCGCCGCCGCCCTCGGGTGGAGCGCAGCGGCGATGGTCATGATCCTCCCGGCGGCCGAGCATGAGTACGCCTACCGCTACGTGGTTCCGGCCGTCCCGCTCGCCTGCCTGGCCGCCGCGCTCGCTGCGCGGAACCGCGGCATGGACACCCTGCCGTAGCCGCCGACCGCCCTCCGGCGTCTCACCGATCCCGCCGCACCGGTCCCGCCGCACCGGACGCGGGGCGTCTAACATCGCGCTAGGCAGGGCGGGCCGGACGGACTGGCCCCGCAGGATCCGTTCTGCTGCTGAGTTGTGCTGGCCGGCAGATGCGGAGGCGAGTGGCTTGGGTCCCCTGGACGGAGTGCGGGTCATCGAGATCGCGAGCCTGGCCCCCGCCCCATTCGGCTGCATGATCCTGTCTGACCTCGGCGCGGATGTGCTGCGGGTGGACCGCGCCGAGAGCTGCGGCCCGGCAGCAGTCGCGCCGCCCGACCCGCTCGGCCGCGGCCGCCGGTCGATCGGGCTCAACCTCAAGGACCCCGAGGGGATCGGCGTGCTGCTGCGCCTGGCCGAGGATGCCGACGTGCTGGTGGAGGGGTTCCGGCCGGGGGTGACCGAGCGGCTCGGCTGCGGCCCGGCGGACTGCGCGCTGCGCAACCCGCGGCTGGTCTACGCCCGGATGACCGGCTGGGGCCAGGAAGGCCCGCTGGCGGCCACCGCCGGGCATGACATCGACTACATCGGGGTTTCCGGCGCGCTGCACCCGATCGGCCGGGCCGGCCAGCGTCCCGTCCCCCCGCTGAACCTGGTCGCCGACTTCGGCGGCGGCGGCATGCTGCTCGCTGTCGGGGTGCTCGCGGCACTGCTTGAGCGGGAACGGTCCGGGCTCGGCCAGGTCGTCGACGCGGCGATGGTGGACGGGGCCGCGCTGCTGACCTCGTTCCTGCACGGCATGCGGGCCGCTGGCGCGTGGCGCGACGAGCGGGGAACGAACCTGCTGGACGGCGGCGCGCCGTTCTATGACACCTACGAGAGCGCCGACGGCCGGCATGTCGCCGTCGGCGCGCTGGAGCCGAAGTTCTACGCCGCCTTGCTGGCCGGGCTAGGGCTGGCCGACGATCAAGGCCTGCCCGGCCAGTACGACCGGGCGGGCTGGCCGGTGCTGCGGGCACGGCTGGCCGAGGTCTTTCGCAGCCGCAGCCAGGCCGAGTGGGCCGAGGTATTCGCCGGCACCGATGCCTGCGTGGCGCCTGTTCTCGGTCCGGCCGAGGCACCTGCTCATCCGCACAACGCCGCGCGCGGGGTGTTCATTGATGTCGGCGGGGTGGTGCAGCCCGCCCCGGCACCGCGTTTTGGCCGGACGGCGGCCGGGCTGCCGGAGCCGCCGCCCCGTCCTGGCGCGGATACCGATGCCGTGCTTGCCGGGCTCGGCTATACCGCGACGCAGATCACGGCCCTGCGGACGCGCGGCGTAGCGGGATGATCCCGCGATCGGGCAGGCTTGAGGGAGGGTCCGGGGGGCTTGCGAGGCGCCGGGAGGCTTGCGCGAGGCTCCGGGGGGCTCGGCGGGGCTGAGGCTCAGCGCGGATGAAGCCCTTTACGCACGTACAGCCGCAGGTCATGCGTGTGATTGGCGACGTGCACGAAATTGGCCTTGAAGTATGCGGTGAGCGCGGGCGTCCAGGCGATCCGGCGCCGGTTGAGGCTGGTCAGCCATACGTACTGGGCGTGGGCGAACGCCGATCGCCACATGGCGGCCACGGCCGGGACCTTGCCCGCGCCGGTGAGCGCGCTGCGCCCGTTCGAGAGGGCGTAGTTGGCGCCAGTTCCGTCGTCGATGACCGGGCAGCCGGGCACGCTCGAAAGGAACCTGTTGGCGACCAGCGTGTAGGCCGAGTTGTCGGCCAGCACGCAGGCGCCCGGTGGGATGATTTGCCGGCCTGCCGCGATCATGGCGACCGGCGCGTCGGGCTCCAGCTTGCTCTCGAAGGCCGCCTGGCTCCACGTCCCCGCGACTATGAGTACTCCGGCGAGGCCGGCGGCGCACCAGAACAGCAGCTGGCCAAACGGCGACCGGCCAGCCCGCGGCCGGCCACCCCGCGACTGGCCGGCCTGCGACCCGCCGGCCCGCGACTGGCCGGCCCGGTGCCCGCCGACGCCTGGCCGGTGAACGCCGGGCCCGTCATCGCGAGATCCTCCGCCACCGGCACCGGCACCGGCACTAGCACTGGCACCCGCATCCGCATCCGCATCCGCATCCGCGCCGGTTTCAGCGCCAGCACCGGCAGCTCGTGCCTGGACTGCGGCCACCAGCCGGGCCGCTGGCAGGGCAATGGACAGGCCGAGGAAGGGCGCGAGGAAGCCGGAGAAGTGATAATGGAATTGTGCAGGCCATAGGAAGATCGCCACCACGGCACCGGTCGTCACGAAGGCGAACCACTCCAGCGGAGGCGGCAGCCGCCTGGTGAGCAGCAGCGCGAGCGCGCAGGCCACGATCACGAACGCGATGATTCCGGCGATAACGCCGACTACGTAAAGATGCCTGACGTTCGGGTCGTTGGCGAATCCGCTCATCTGCCGCAGCCGGTACCACAGCGGCATCCGGACGGCGTTCACCCTGCCGCCCACCTGGGCGACGATCACGCTGTCGTAGAACATCCGCGGCGCGAGGGCGGCGAACGGCAGCACCGGGATGAGGAAACCTGCCGCGACGCCGCCAAGGTAGACCGCCATCCGCCGCGGCCACCGCAGGCCGAGGACCACGATGATGAGCACCGGGACGATCGCCCACGCCTCGATGACGCCGGCGAAACCGAAGGCGACACCGCCCCAGATCAGCCGCCGGCGGCTGCCGGTGATCCGGTCACCGTCAAACACGGCCACGGCCCCGGCCAGGCAGAACAGCACCAGCCATGGCTCGACGAGCAGCGTGTGGGCGGAGGCAACGCTGTCCGGGTAGATCGCCACTACCCCGCAGGCGAGCAGCGCGGCAATGACCCCCCGGTGCCGGACGAGCAGGCCGGCTAGCGCCACTCCCGCGGCGCCGGCGAGCATGGTGATAATCCGTGCGAGCCCGAGCCCCCAGTCGGTGCCGGTCACCCTGGCCAGCAGCGCGACCGGGGTCATCAGCAGCGTGATCCCTGGCGGCTGCACGAACACGAAGTCGCGGTAGGGCAGCATCCCGTGCACCAGGCGCACGGCGCTGCCGAAATACGACCCGTCGTCGTACTCAGTCACGCCGAGCAGGTAGCCGGGCCTGGTCAGGTAGAACAGCCGCAGGCCAAGGGCAAGCAACGTCAGGGCGGCGACGACCATGTTGACGGGCGTCAGCCAGGCGGCACGGTCTGCCGCCGGCTGCCTGGTCTGCCGGGCGTCTCCGGTGGCTGCCGACGCCTTCACTTGCGCTCCGCTCACAGGGAGCAACTCTAGGGCAGGTCGAATTCGCCGTCCTTCACGCCAGCGACAAATGCGTCCCATTCGTCCGGCGTGAAGATCAGCTTCGGCCCGTCGGGGTTCTTGGCGTCGCGAACCGTGATCACGTGGTCACTGTTCTCTTTCGAGCCCGCCTCGATGGCGACCTCGACGCCGTTGCCGTCAGCGGCACCGTTGCCGTCAGCGGCACCGTTGCCGTCAGCGGCAACGGGGCCGCTCGCATGATGCCGGGCGCCGGTAACGTCCATGGGTAACGGTCAACTCCCTGATCCACGGTCTGCTGCGGCGCCCGAGTGCCAGCGCCTCCGACGGAGCGTACCGAAGAAAGCTCCGAAATCCGCAGCTCCGCGGCAATCTCAGTGCGCGGCGGCGAGCTGCACCACCTTGACGATCACTAGCGCCACGGCAGCGACCAGATAGCAGCGCAGGCTGATCATGCCGAGCCTGCGCCCTGGCGACCAGGCCGGCCGGCGGAGCAGAGCGAGCGGCGGCATCCGCCAGGTGAGCCGTTCCGCCGCCAGCACCACGCCCGCGCCGGCCTCGGCCGCATGGCCAGCGGGCAGCCGGCGTGCCGAGATCCACCGCGATACCAGCCAGCCGCAGGCACCGCCGAGGCCGAGGAAGGCCCCGCCAGTCAGCATCGCGGCGAGCTGCCGGCCGGTCAGGTGCGGGAACAGGGTGGCTACCGTGAGTGTCATCGATAGCAGTACCAGGACGCCGACAATGACTCCCGCTACCGCGTTCAGCCAGGGCTTGTTGACCCATGGCCCGAGTATCTCCTTGTCATTGCAGAGCAGGATGAGGATGACGGTGGCAGCGGGCAGCAGGATGCCGGCCAGCGCCTGCACGCCCTCGGTGATCAGGCCGAGCGGCACGCCGGGGATCAGCACGACCGCGCCGGCCGCGGCGAGGAAGAACGCGTACAGGCCGTAGAACAGCGGCGCCTCGGAGACGCTGCGGTCCAGGGAGTGCCGAGCGCCTGCCATGTCGCCGAGCGCGTACGAGCTGGCCAGCGTGATCGCGGCGGCGCCGATGAGCGATGCGTCGAGCAGCAGCACGGCGAACAGCGCGCCCGCGTGATGGCCGACCGTGTGCTCAAGGCCGGCGGCCACGGCCCCCGCGTTGGTGAAGTGGCCGTGCAGCCGGGTACCGGCGAAGCCGGACGCGGTGACGGCGATGAGCGCGACCGCGCCTATTACCACCGCGAACGAGCCGATCACCGTATCCGCGCGCTCATAGGAGATCCACCGCGGGGTGATCCGCTTGTCCACCACGTTGGACTGCTGGAAGAACAGCTGCCACGGCGCGACCGTGGTCCCCACGATGGCGATGACCAGCAGCAGGACACCCGCGTTCAGCCCGCCGGGCAGTCCGGGGACGACGAGATTGCGCACCACTGGCGCCGCCTTGACGTGTGCGGTAAGGACCAGCGGGATGATCAGCGCGTTGACGGCGATCAGCGCGTACATCCAGCGTTCCCAGCGCCGGTAGCTGCCAGTAATGGTGAACCCGACCAGCAAGCCGGCGGCGCCAGCGACGCTGAGCCACCGCGGCAGGCCGAAGTAGCTGCCGGCCAGCGCGACGCCGATGAACTCGGTGACGATGGTCAGCCCGTTAACGAGCACGAGATCGCCGACGGAGAACGCCGCCCACAGGCGGCCGAACCGCTCGTGGATGAGCCTGGCGTGGCCGACCCCGGTGACCGCGCCGAGCCTGACCACCATCTCCTGGTTGATCACGAGCACGGGGATCAGCAGCGCGAGGACCCACAGCAGCCGGGTGCCGTAGTCCTGCCCGGCCTGGGCGTAGGTCGAGACGCCGCCGGCGTCGTTGTCGCCGAACATCACGATCAGGCCAGGGCCCATGATCGCGAGCAGGCAGCGCAGCCGGCGGCCCCAGCTGGCCGGCTGGTCATGAGCATCAGCCCGGACCGTGCCGAACGCGCCCTTGATGTCACCGAGGTGCGGAGCATCCCGAACGGCCAGGCCGGCAGCGGCGGTAGCGGCGGCCGCGACGCCGTTAGCAGCCCGGGCAGCCGGGCGGGCCGGGGTAGCCGGGCGGGCCGGGGTAGCCGGGCGGGCCGGGGTAGCCGGGCGGGCCGGGGTAGCCGGGCGGGCCGGGGCGGGAGCCGTGGCCGGAGCGGCCAGGCGCTCCCGCGGAGCGGAGGGAAGCAGGAAACGTGACATGACAGGTCTCCCCGATCTGCCCCTGGGGGCATCGGGCGCAGACCCGGCACCGCTGGCCGAAGGACACCGCGGCCACGACCGTGCGCATAAATGAACGTGCGCGGCCGGGCAGGCGAGCAGGATGCCGAACGGATGTCTCGCCGGACTCAGCTACCGCCGCTCAGTCACGGCGGGCAGCAGTCAGCCAGCGATCCGGGGACAGCCTGGGCGGGCCGGCGCGGCCCCGGTGGATACCGGGAGGCGGCCCGTGCGGTCAGCGCTGCGAGGTCTGCGCGGATTCGTGAGGATCGCTCGAACTGCTGCCGGTACTTTCACCTGGCATGATCCCCACCTCCTCCGCTCGGGGCCGACTCGGCGGTCCTGGCTGGGCGGCAGCCTGGCCGCGGCCTCCCAGGTTAGCCGAGCGCACGCAATTGCGGCAACGCCGGCATTAGGCACTGCCGAGGCGGACCGCGGCAACTACCAGGAGCACCACGGACACCACCAGGTAGGCGCGGAGTAGCAGCACGCTGAGCTTGGTCCCCGGTGACCAGTCGACCGGCTTGAGCAGGGCGAGCGGCGGCATCCGCCAGTTGCTGCGCTCCGCGCGGGACATCCCGGCCCCCGGCGGGACGCGCGGCCCGAGGCGGGCCCGGACGATCCGCAGCCTTATCGCGGCCGCGGTGAGGCCGGCCGTCAGGATGGCGGACAGCCAGATCACGGTGGCGGTCGCGTTGATGTGGGTGAACAGCGTGGTCGCGACGAGAGTGCCCGACAGCATGACCAGGACGCCCACGATGACGCTCGCCAGCATGTTCAGCCAGGGCGGGTTGACCCAGGGACCGAGCACTTCCGGGTCGTTGCAGAGCAGCAGCAGGAAGACGCTCGCACTGGGCAGCAGGACTCCGGCCAGTGCCTGGACGCCGACCGTGATGAGCCCGAGCGGAGCGTGCGGGATGAGCACGACGCTCGCGGCCACCAGCACCAGCGCCGCATAGCTGGCGTAGAAGGACTTGGCGTCGCGGAACTTGCGGTGCAGCGAGTGCTTGAGGTTGAAGACGTCGCCGAATGCGTAACTGGTGGAGAGCGTCACTGCCGAGGCGCCGAGGATGCTGGCATCCAGCAGCACGATCGCGAAGATGGCGCCGAGCACCCTGCTGTGGTCACCCAGCGCGCGGGCGGTCCCGAGCGCGTCGGTGAAATGCCCGGCCAGCCCCGTGCCGCGGCCCGCGTAGACGGCCACCACCAATACGGCGGCAGCGCCGACGACGACGACGAGCGAGCCGAGGACGGTGTCGGCGCGCTCGTAGCGGATGAACCGCGGCGTGATCCGCTTGTCGATGACATTCGACTGCTGGAAGAACAGCTGCCAGGGAGCAACCGTCGTGCCGACGATCGCGATGATGAGCAGCACGGCTTTCGAGCTGATGCCGCCCTGGATCCCCGGTATGACGAAGTGGCTGGCGACCTGGCCGTAGTACGGGTGCGAGAGCAAGGCAAGCGGGATGAGCAGCAGGCTGGCGCCGATGAAGGCGAACATGGCCCGCTCCCACCGACGGAAGCTGCCGCTCAGCGTGATGCCTACCAGCAACGCGGCGGCGATCGGCACCGCGATGTAGGGACTGACGCCGAAATAGGCCAGCGCCAGCGAGACGCCGATGAACTCGGTGACGATGGTCAGGAAGTTCAGCACGAACAAGTCTCCGACGCTGAACCAGCCCCAGAACTTGCCGAACCGCTCGTTGATCAGCCTGGCGTGCCCGACGCCGGTGACCGCGCCCAGCCTGACCACCATCTCCTGGTTGACGATGAGCACGGGGATGAGCAGCAGGAGCACCCACAGCAGGCTGTAGCCGTAGTCCTGGCCCGCCTGCGCGTAGGTAGCTACCCCGCCCGCGTCGTTGTCCCCGACCATCACGATGAGGCCAGGCCCGACGATCGCCAGGAAGGTGACCAGCCGCCGCTTCATGTCGGAGCTTTGCTCGACGTCGAGCCTGATCCGGCCGAAGGCGCCCTCGATATCGCCGAGGTGCGCCTCATCAAGGACGGCGCTCGGCTGGGCCAGCGTCATCGCCGGCCGGGCGCCCGGCGACGCGGGCGGCGGCGACGCGGGCGGCGGCGGCGATGCGGGCCTGGCTGATGGCATGGCAGATCCGCCCGGCGGTGCGCCGGACCCGCGCAGCGGTGCGCCGGATCCGGCCGACAGTGCGCCGGATCCGGTCAGCGGCGAGCCAGGCACGGCCGCCGCTCCCGCGGCCCCGGGAGCCGGCCGCGCCGGAACCGGCCGCCCCGGAACCTGCTCCGGTGTCCGGCCCCCGGGAGCATCGTTCACGTAGTTTCCCCGCGATGCGCGTCGGGCGGCTGCGCGGCCTCCCGGCGCCGCCAGTCCTCGGGCAGCGTGACCTCGAGAACGTCGTCGACCGTTATCACGCCGATCATCTTGCGCCGGTCGTCCACGACCGGGATGGTGATCAGGTTGTAGTCGCTCATCAGGACGGCGACGTCGACCACGTCGGTGTCCGCGCCAACCCGCACCGGATCATCGTCGTAAACGTCACTGAGGCAGGCCGCCGGGTCCGACTGGACGATGGTGACCAGCCTCGCGACGCCGCACAGGCGGCCGCGCTCGTCGAGCGCGTGCACGCTGGTGAGCGCCTCGGGCTGCAGGCTGGCGGACTGACTGACGGCATCGAGTGCCTGCTGGACGGTGACGTCGGCCGGCACGGCGAGGAAGTCAACGCCCATCAGGCCGCCAGCGCTGGTGGGATTGAAGCCCATCAGGGTCAGCACCTTGGTGCGCTGGCCGAGCGGCAGCAGGTCCAGCACGGGCTGGCGGCGCCGCTGCGGCAGCTCGGCGATGGCATCCGCTGCGTCATCGGCGCGCATCCTGGCCAGTACCCCGGCGATATCCGTGTCGGTGCGAGCGCCGAGCAGCCGGGTGGCCAGATCCTCGTCGAGCTCCTCGAAGACGTCCGCCTCGAGTTCAGGATCGGCGTGCACGTGGCCGAGGATCTCGGTCTCTTCCTCTTTGGACGCTTCCTCGAGCAGGTCGGCGATCTGGGCCGGCTTCAGCCGGCGTATGCGCGCGAACGGGCCGCGCAGCAAGGCGCTGCTCGAGTGGCCGATGAGCGGCTCGAACCTGGCCCATTCGCGGAACGAATGCCCGGCAGGCTCCCTCGCACCCTGCCCGCCGAAGCCCAGCCACCGGCGGGCCTTGCGATTGGTCTCCACTCCGGCCAGCACCCAGTCGCCGTCTCGCTGCTCCAGCTCGAGGTCTGCTGCCCTGACCAGGTGCGCCCGCTCCACGTCGATCAGCCGGTGCCCGAGCACGTCGGCCCGGAGCAGCACCTCCCCGTGACGTCGATCGAACCTGCGCAGGTCGAGCTTGGCGCTTGTCAGCTTCAGCACCTCGCCGTCGAACGAGCTGACCTGCTCGATCGGCACGTAGACTTCCCGGCCGCCGACCGTGGCGACCAGCCCGGTCACCACCGGGTGCTCCGCGCCGCGGAGCCGGACGATGACATCGGAGAGCCGCCCGAGCGACTCGCCCCCGCGGTCCGTGAGCGGGCGCCGCAGCAACTCAGACAGGAGCAGCGTACGGGCGCTGCCTGCCTGCGGTGCCGGTGCGGCCGGTGTCGTCGTCATGGCATTGCCTTTCTGATCGGGTAGCCCGATGCCATCGTTCTGCGTTAACTGGGCCGGCCTGCTTCTTACCCGGACCAGCCTGTCACGGCTCAGGTAACCCGGATCACCGTGTCAGGCCCGGGTGAACAGGGAGTTACGCTGGTGCGCGCCACTGAGGTGTCCGCCGGCCGGCGCCCGGGTACGTTCTGATGTGCACTGGCCACGCCAGGCTCTGCGGCCAGCCGCGGCAATGGTATGAAGGCCACGTCAGGGGCGCGAGCGAGCGGAGGGCGCAGCGGCGTGGCGATGCGCAACACGAGAAGACTCCTCGGCGGGGCTCAGGCCATGCCGGAAGGCGCCGGGTACTCGATCAAACGGCGCCTGCTCGGGCCGCCGCTAGTGAATGAGGAACTCGGCGAGCAGCGCCTGTCCAAGCGGCTCGCGCTCGGCGTGCTCGCGCCTGACGGGATCTCCTCCTCGGCCTACGGCACCGAGGAAATCCTGATCGAATTGCTCAGGGGCGGCCTGGCCATCACGGCATTCACGCTCATTCTGCCGCTGACCGGCGTTGTCCTGTTCGTGATGGCGCTAGTGGTGCTGTCCTATCGCGAGGTCGTCTCGGTCTACACCAGAGCCGGCGGGTCCTACGTGGTCGCACGGGAGAACTTCGGCCCCAGGGTTGCCCAGGTCGCGGCGGTCGCGCTGCTCATCGACTACGTGGTCACCGTGGCGGTGCAAGTGGCAGCCGGAACAGCGGCCGTCGCGTCCGCCTGGCCCGCCATCGATAACCAGACGACCATTACGCTGATCTCGATCGGCATCGTGATCCTGATGTGCTACGGCAACCTGCGCGGGATCCGCGAGGCCGGGCGGGCGTTCGCGGTGCCCACCTACCTGTTCACCGCCACGGTGACCATCATGATCGTCGTGGGCCTGGTACGTCAGGCGCTCGGCACGCTCGGGCACTACCACTACCCGGTGCCCGGGCAGTACACGCACGCTCCGGCCGACAGCCGGCTGATCGCCTTCGCCATGGTCTTCGTCCTGTTGAAGGCGTTCGCCAACGGCGGTTCCTCGCTCACCGGCATTGAGGCCGTGTCGAACGCGGTGAGCGCGTTCAAGCCGCCTGAGGGCATCAACGCCCGCCGGGTGCTCGTGACCGAGGGCGTCATACTCGGATCCCTGGTCGCCGGAATCTCCTGGCTGGCGCACGTGACGCACGCTGCGCCGTACATGTCCGGGGTGCCCACGGTCATCTCCCAGGAAGCCAGGATCGTCTTCGGCCACTCGGTCTTCGGCAACGGCATGTGGATCCTGGTCCAGGCCGCCACCGCGCTGATCCTCTACACCGGGGGCAATACCAGCTTCAACGGCTTCCCCTTCCTGGCCAGCTTCGTGGCCGAGGACGCCTTCCTGCCCCGCTGGCTGACCAAGCGCGGCCACCGGCTGGTCTTCTCCAACGGCATCGTCGTGCTCGCCGTGCTGTCCTCCGTCCTGCTGGCCGCCACCCAGGCCAAGGTCAACAACCTGGTGCCGTTCTACGCGATCGGGGTTTTCACCGCGTTCACCATGGCCGGATTCGGCATGGCCAAGTACCACCACAGGGTCAGGGAGTCGGCGTGGCGGCGCCGGGTAGTGATCAACTTCTCGGCGGGCGTGACGTCGCTGATCATCGTGCTGATCTTCGTGGTGGTCAAGTTCGCTGAGGGCGCCTGGCTCGTGGTCGTGCTCTTTATGGTCGGCGTGCCCACGCTCATCAGGCTGAACAGGGAGTACAAGATGGAGGCCGACGTCCTGCAACGGATCGGCAGCCGTAACCGGCCCCCCGAGCCGCCGACTTACGCACGCCGCAGCGTCTACGTTTTCGTGGACGACTGCGACCTCGCCACGCTCGCCGCACTGCGCTACGCGCGGAGCCTGCGGCCAACCACGCTTCGCGCTGTGCACTTCGTGATCGACAGCGCGCAGGCCGATACGCTGCGCCAGACCTGGATGCGCGCGAACACGGGTGTCGTGCTCGACTTCATCGACTGCCCGGACCGGCGGATTGCCAGGGCCGCAGCGGAGCTGGTCGATGACGAGGCGTCAGTGCCGGGGGTAGGGGTCACCGCGATCCTGCCCCGGCGCAGTTACTCGCCACTGCTGGGCCGCCTGCTGCACGACCGCACCGCGGACAAGATTGCCGGAGTGGTCAGCCGGATCCCGCATGCGGCGGCCACCATCGTGCCGTTCGACGTCCGCAGCCGGGTAGAAAGGCTGCAGGAGCGTCATGCCAGGGCAGCCACTGAGCGCGCGCCGGGCGCGGAGGCTGACCAGCCGGAATCCGCCAGCCAGCCCGGATTCCCTGATCAGCCGGGGCACGAGAAGCCCGGCACTGCGGAGAAGCCCGGGCCTGGCGTGCAGCCGGGCCATGGCGTGCAGCCGGGCCATGGCGTGCAGCCGGGGCATGGCGCACAGCCGGGGCACGGCGTGCAGCCGGGGCATGCTGCACAGCCAGGGCACGGCGTGCAGCCGGGGCATGCCGCACAGCCAGGGCACGGCGGAGTGCCTGGATCGGCCGGAAAGCCGGCCCTCACGCCCGCAGGCGATGCCGATGCCGATACCGCCGCCAACGCCGACCGGCCTATCCCGTCGCAAGGTGTCAATGCGATCGGCTCGCTGACCAAGCCCGGCAGGGCGACGGTTGAGGGGCGCATCTACGCTGTCGAGATTCGCCCGGTGGAGCGGAACACCGTGCTCGCCGCCGAGATCGCGGACTCGACAGGCCAGCTGACGGCCCTGTTCTACGGGCGCTCGCATATCCCCGGGCTCGACTGCGGAGCCCGGATAAGGTTCCGCGGCCCGGTCGGCATTCAAGACGGCGAGCCGGTCATGATCAACCCCGCCTACGAGCTGCTCGCGCATGGTCCTGCCAACCCGCCGGGCGCGGCCGGGCCGGAGGGGGGCAAGGCACGGCGCAACCGCCGGAACCCCGGCAAGGAGACATGACGCCACAGAGCACCAACGGCACCGGCCCGGGCGCGCCCGGGCACGGGCACTCGCACCTGCACGGGGTCACCGCGACCGGCCGTCACCGGGGCGCGCTGACCGCCGTCCTAGCCCTGACCACGCTGATCGCCATCGCCGAGATCATCGGCGCCCTCGTCACCGGCTCGCTGGTGCTGCTCGCCGATGCGGCGCACATGGCCGCGGACGCTGCGGGCGTCGGGCTGTCCCTTCTCGCCGCCTACTTTGCCGCCCGGCCGGCCACCACCCGGCGCACCTTCGGCTACGCGCGTGCCGAAATCCTGGCCGCGATGGTGAACGCGCTGCTGCTCTTCGGCATGGCGGCGTTCATCTTCACCGAGGCCATCCAGCGGCTGATGTCACCGTCGGCCGTCAATAGCGGGCTGCTCGTAGTGTTCGGCGTGATCGCCCTCACCGCCAACGGCACCTCGCTGCTGCTGCTCCGCCGCGGCCAGGCAGAGAGCCTCAATGTGCGCGGCGCCTTCCTCGAGGTGGGGTCGGATGCGCTGGGCGCCGCCGCCGTCATTGTTACCGGAATCGTGATCGCCGCCACTGGATTCACCCGCGCCGACCCGATCGCCTCGCTGGCCGTGGGCTTCCTGATCCTGCCAAGGACCTGGCGGCTGCTGCGGGAGGCAATCGACGTCCTGCTCGAGGCGAGCCCGCGGGGCATCGACCTCGCCGAGGTCCGCCGCCACATGACCGAGCTCGGCGGCGTACAGGGCGTGCACGAGCTGCATGCCTGGACGATCACGTCCGGCCTGCCCGTGCTTTCCGCGCACGTGGTCGTCGAGGCGGAGGTCCTGACCGACGG
>Ga0302178_10002372_pt1 | contig 14952 bp, 15 predicted proteins | sample I_Palsa_E1_3_FD_198790 | JGI IMG/M metagenome (GOLD analysis project Ga0302178, IMG submission 198790) | Peat permafrost microbial communities from Stordalen Mire near Abisko, Sweden - I_Palsa_E1_3 | ecosystem: Environmental > Terrestrial > Soil > Palsa > Peat permafrost | place: Sweden... | reverse complement strand
CCTGGCTCGAGTACGCGCGCGGTACGAAACCCACGCACGCGCAATCGATCTCACCGACGGCTTATCGATGGAATTCGACCAGTGGCGTTTCAACCTGCGCGGCTCGAATACCGAGCCGCTGGTGCGGCTTAACGTTGAATCGCGCGGCGATGAGCCACTGATGCGAGCCAAGACCGAGGAAGTTCTGGCGCTGGTCGACGCCTGAGTCGGCGCTGTGCCGGTGCTGGAGCCGGGACGATGCTTGTGGGATTTGCGTGCCGCGGTCGCGGGGCGCTAGCGTGACAGCTGCTGGCGCAGGCTCGCGGCTGCGCGCTGCGCCGCATGCCCGTCCCAAAGTGCCGGCCTGGCGCCGCGCGACCAGCGCCCGGCGAGTGCTTCCCTTGCCGCCGCCACCAGGTTCCCGGCCTGCACCAGACGATTGGTGCCCTCCGAAAGGGTAATAGGCCGCTCGGTGTTCTCGCGCAGCGTCGCACAGGGGATGCCAAGGTAAGTGGTTTCCTCCTGTACGCCGCCTGAGTCGGTGATGGCAATCGTGGAACGCATCACCAGGCTCATGAACTCGATGTAGCCCAGCGGTTCGGTGACGCGGATCGCCGGGGAGCGGGTAATGTCATCCAGGAGTGCGAACTCCTGCAGGCGCTTGTGGGTGCGCGGATGGATGGCGAACACGACGGTCAGCTCGCGCGCCAGCTCCAGCAGGGCAGCGACCAGCTCGGTGAGCTTGCCGCGCTCGTCGACGTTGGAGGGGCGGTGCAGTGTCACCACCGCGTAGGGGCCCTCAAGCTGCAGCCGCGCCCGTGTATCGGCGGCCTCGATCTTGGAGCGCAGCATCTCGAAGGAGTCGATCATGATATTGCCGATGCAGTCGATCTTCTGCGCGGGCACGCCTTCCGCGAGCAGGTTGGCATCGGCGTCCCTGGACGGAGTCCAAAGGAGGTCCGCGATCGCATCGGTGACCAGGCGGTTGATCTCCTCGGGCATGCGCCGGTCGCGGCTGCGCAGCCCCGCCTCCAGGTGCACCACCGGAATCCACAGCTTCGCGCCGACCATGGCGCAGGCAGCGGTCGCGTTGACGTCCCCGACCACTACGACGGCATCGGGCCGGTCGGCCTGGCAGACCGCCTCATAAGCGATCATGGTGCGGCCGGTCTGCTCGGCGTGCGAACCGCTGCCGATTTCCAGGTGATGAGCAGGCTCGGGCAGCCGCAGATCGCGAAAGAAGGCGTCCGACATGTTCGCGTCATAGTGCTGACCGGTATGTATCACCACCGGGTGGCACCAGCTCTGGGCGCTCAGGGCATGGTAAAGGGGGGCGACCTTCATGAAATTCGGGCGCGCGGCGGCGATCAGATGGATGCTCTTCGGGCTCACGGAATTTAGGGTCTCCAGAGGGGACGGGTGTCGCAAATTCTATGCAGAGTGAGATACGTGACATGCTTCCGAAAATGTTTCGCGGATTACACTCCCTCCCGGTCGCAGTTTTCGGCAGACGTGGACTCTATCTTGGCCGGACGGTCTTGACGACCGTCTGTCACGGGAGACACTTCCCCCCGAACAGGGCCGCAGGTACCTTCCACCGTTCATCTACCACAGGGACTACCCATGGCGCTTTGGAAAGACACGAATACCGGAACCAGCTCCGCCGCCCCCGCCAGCCCGGCCCCCACCCCGGCGCCGGCCCATCGCGAGCCCGAGCGGGCCAATGTGGCTTCTCTTACCCCCGCCCCGGCCAGCCGTGCGGCACCGGCGCCGCAGCGTAACGACATGAAGGAATCCCATATCGCCTAGGATCTTATGATCGAGGGCAAGATCAGCGGCACCGGGCATGTGCGCATTGCCGGGAAGTTCAAGGGCGATGTCGCGGTCGACGGCAACGTGACGCTCGATTCCGGCGCGCGCCTCGAGGGCCATGTAAAGGCTGCCGTCGTGAGCGTCTCGGGCGAGCTGATCGGCAACATCGAGAATGCCAAGCGCGTCGAGCTGCTCGAGACCGGCGTGATCAACGGGGACGTCAAGGCAGGTTCGCTCACCGTCGCTGCAGGTTCGCGCATGCGCGGCCAGGTGGAATTCGGCTACGAGGGCGAAGCGCGCGCTAAGAGCGACACCAAGGGCTTCGGCAACGCATGAGCGTCGCTTCTCGCCCGGTCGCCCCGGGCAAGACGCGCACGTGTCCGCACTGCAAGGCGGCCATTCTCGAGAGCCTGAGCATCTGCCCGGGGTGCATGCACCACCTGCGCTTCGACCAGGAGGCCGCGAAGCGCCAGGTGGCGGCCACTTCGGCGCTGCGCGTCGAGGGCGTTATCCGTCATCCCCCGCTGCAGGAGGCGTGGGAGTACTTCGTCGTGATCGCGGTGCGCAACGACCGCGGTGAGGAAGTGACGCGCCAGGTGGTGAACGTCGGCTCCCTCGCAGGCACCGAAAAGCGCACCTTCACGCTCTCAGTGGAAGTGCTGCCGCCGCAGACCCCCGCGGCTGGCGCACCGCGGCCGCCCGGGGGCGTGCTGCCCAAGCGTTAGGCGCTGAGCGTTCCGGCACTTCCGGGCGCGCTTTCAGAAAGTCGCCTCGGTCTGCACCAGGAACTGCACCTTGCTGATCCCGGAGCCGCCATCGAGCGGAAAGGCGAGATCCACATGGATGACGTTGCCCAGGCCTGAGCGGGCATTGCCGAAGCGCAGCCCGAAGCCGGCGTCCTTCAGCAGCCCGAGACTCGGCTGCGCCAGGGGCGCGCTGCCCCAGGTGCCTCCCATGTCGTAGAAGATCGCCCCGCCGACGCGGAACAGGCGAAACGGATACCAGTCGGTAAAGTAGCGCTGCTCGACGCTGAAGAGCGCCCGGCCGGTGCCGTCCTGGAAGCGCAGCGGATAGCCGCGCAGGCCGTTATCGCCCCCGAGCAGGATCTGATCATCGAGGTCCAGGTTCCAGCCCCTGGTGGCTGAGACCGTGCTGTAGAACAGCCAGTTCTTGCTCTGCTCCACGTAGTAGCGCACCGAGGCATCCAGGAGTCCGTTGCGCAGCGCGTGGTCCTCGAGGCGTCCGGAGAAGTCACTCGCCAAGAGGAGTGTCGAGCCGCCGTCGCGGAAGCCCTTGTTGGCGGAGGCATTCATCAGGAGCGCCGTGCTGCTCGAGCCGAAACCGGCGTTCGCATAGCCGAGCCGCACGCTTGCGGTGGTGCCGAGGGTAAAGTCCTCGGTGCGTCCGATCTGGTCGTGGTTATAGAGCTTCAGGTACTCATCCTGAACCAGATCCCACTCGATGAAGGGATACACAAAGCGCCGGTCTTCGGGCAGCAGGTTGGTCGTGCCGTTGGAGTTGGTTACGGAGGCGAAGCGGTGCTCATCGTAGGTCATGCCCGCGGTCCAGCGCTGTACCCAGCCATTCTGCAGCCCCGCCGACCAGCCGTAATAGGCCTGCACCAGCTCATGCCGATCCTGGAATTGGTCCACGAGGTTGCCACGGTCATAGAGCGGATCGGTCTGGGTATCGTCCAGAGCCGCCATGGAGGCCGCCCAGCGGGTGTCGAGCGCGTAGAACGGCCGCGTGATGCTGACGCCGCGCATGTCGCCGTCGGTGAAGTTGCCGTAGTTGAGGTCGACCGCGGTGAAGCTGCCGAGCGCGGTCTTGTCCGACAGGTCGATGGAGTAGCCGGAGCGGTCGACCGTGCTCTGATAGCCGAGATTGATGGAGGAGCCGGTGCCGAGGAAGTTCGCATCCTCAAGCTTGGCGCCGGTTGAATTGGTGCCGCCGCTGCGGCCGTAGTTGAAGCCCGGATCGAGCGTCCAGACGTCCTTGGTGGTGATCTTAAGATCTACCTTGCCGTCATGGTAGGCGACCGGGCGGATCCAGGCGTCGTAGAAGTACGTGTCGGCCCGCAGCAGGCGCTCGGACTCTTCCAGCAGCCGGTGCGAGTAGCGCTCACCGGGCTTGAACAGCAGCTGCGACCGTATCACCGTGGCCCGGGTCTTGATGTGGAGCTTGTCCGCCAGGCGGAAGATCTTATGGTCCTCCGCGGGGTCATCGAGGTTGAAGATGTTCTGGTTGTCGAGCAGCACCTCGCCGATGACGGCCTGTTCCTTTTCCAGCACCGCATCTGAGGGAATTCCCGGGGTCTCTCCGGGAGGGCCGTAGCGGGGTCGCACCGACTGCAGCTGCTCGTCGTCCTCACTGCCGGGCTCAGGGGCCTGCAGCTCCCCGACGTTCGCCGCGGTAAACTCAGGCGTTGCCGGTACCGGCGAGCTCTGCGCGCTGGCGGCGAGGCTCGCAAGGAGCACCCACGGGTACAGCACGAGGCCGCGCGGTCCGTGGAGGGTCCGCCCGAAGGGCGTACATGGGGAAGGGGGGCGGCCGACCATGGCCGTCAGCACCTGGATCCGTCAGTGCGCCGGTGTATACATCGAGGCATTGTGCGCGCCATCCTTGCGGCGCCCGGTGCGGCAGGTAGCAGTTCGCGCGCTAGCGGCAGCGGGCGGGCGCGGGAGTGCCACGGATGCGACATCCATTCCAGGAATCTGACATAACGTATTAGCGAAGGCGTCGGCGCATGGCAATCAGACAAACGCTGCGATTGCGGTTAGGGTTTCTGACAGGGCTCTTGTGCCTCCTGGCCGCAGGGGTCGATCCTGCGCGCGAGGCCGCGCCGGGTTCAGCGGCGCTGCCGCAGCCCGCGCTTCTGGTGTTCGCCGCCGCCTCGCTGACGGACGCCCTCGAGGAGGCTGATCGGGCCTTCACCGCCGAGACTCACATTGCGGTGAAGACCTCCTACGCCGGCAGTTCCGTGCTCGCCAAGCAGATCGAGGCCGGAGCCCGCGCCGACGTGTTCTTCTCGGCCGACCGTGAGTGGATGGACTATCTGGATAAGCACGGACTGCTGCGCTCCGGCACACGCCGCGACATCCTCGGCAACGCCCTGGTCCTGATTGCGCCCACGGACAGCAGCGTGCAGCTAAAAATCGCCCCCGGGTTTGCGCTGGCCGCGGCGCTCGGAGGCGGGCGCCTCGCCTGCGCCGATCCGGACTCGGTGCCGGCGGGTCTGTACGCGCGCGCCGCACTCACCCAGCTCGGGGTGTGGGATGCCGTGGCGCAACAGCTGGCCCGGGCCGAGAACGTGCGCGCCGCGCTCGCTTATGTCGCGCGCGGGGAGTCGCCGCTGGGCATCGTCTACCAGACCGACGCGCTGGCGGACAAGCGCGTGCGCGTGGTGGACGTGTTCCCCGCCAACACGCACCCGCCGATCATCTACCCGGCCGCCGCCACGAGCACGGCGCGGCCCGAGAGCGCGCGTTATCTTGATTTCCTGCGCAGCGCGCGCGCGCAGCAGATTTTCGCGCGCTACGGCTTCACCGCCGTGCCCTCACGGTGAGGGCGTGGCGACGCCGAGCGCGGCGCGCCACCGCCCCTGCCTTCAGAAGCGGCCGTTCTGGAAGTCCTCGAAGGCCTGCTGCAGCTCCGCGCGCGTGTTCATCACGAACGGCCCGTACTTGGCGACCGGCTCACGCAGCGGCCTTCCCGCGACGAGGATCGCCCGTGCGCTGCCCTGGCCCGCACCCGCAGTGACGCCGGTCAGACGGATTTCAGAGCCCTCGCTTAAGACAGCGAGCTCGTGCGTGCCGACGACCTGCTCTTCCTCGCCCACCCGCAGCGTGCCTTCGAACACGTACAGGAACGCCGCGTAATCGTTCGGGAGCGCCTGCACGAACTGCGCGCCGGGCTCAAGCGCAAGATCGAGGTAGGTCGGGTCAGTGGCCGGCTGCAGGATCGGCCCCACGACGCCGTCCACGCTGCCGGCGATCACCTTGACCGTGACGCCCTTGCCCGGGGCGGCGGTGGGGATGCGGTCCGGCCCGAATTCCTGGTACTTCGGCGCGGTCATCTTGTCGCGCGCCGGCAGGTTCAGCCACAGCTGGAAGCCGCGCATGCGGCCCGCCTCCTGCTCTGGCATCTCCGAGTGCACAAGTCCCCGGCCGGCGGTCATCCACTGCACGCTGCCGGGCACGAGTACGCCCTCGTTGCCGTGGTTGTCGCGATGGCGCATGCGGCCATCGAGCATGTAGGTCACGGTCTCGAAGCCGCGATGCGGGTGATCGGGAAATCCGGCGATGTAGTCCTCGGCCCGATCGGTGCCGAACTCATCGAGCATCAGGAACGGATCGAGGTCCGGCAGCTGCGGCTGGCCGATGACGCGGCGCAGCTTCACGCCGGCGCCATCGGAAGTGGCCATGCCGCGCACCACGCGCTGCACGGAGCGGGTCGCGTCCGCGGTCTGGGTCATGGAAATGCTCCTGTGACTTTAGCTCTTGCCGAGGATCCCAACATGGGGTCGCGCCGCTTACGCAGCAAGGGCGGTGCGACCGCGGCTCAAGGCTGCGATCGCGGTATGGGCGCTGCCGAGGCTGCGAGCGCGGTGTTCGGCGGAGACATTCAGTCCCTCGGCACGCACGAAGGTGAGGTCGGTGACGCCCAGAAAACCGAACAGGAACCTTAAGTACGACTCTCCGAACTCCGTGCCGGCCCCGGACTCGTACACCCCGCCACGCGACAGTGCGACGATGACGCGCCGCCCGCCCGCCAGTCCCTCCGGACCGAGCGGCCCGTAGCGGAAGGTGCGGCCCTTGATACTGATGCGATCGATCCAGGCCTTCAGTTGCGAGGGCAGTGCGAAGTTGTAGAGCGGCGCCCCGATGACGATGACCTCCGCTGCCAGGAATTCCTCGAGCGTCGCCGCGTCGCGGGCGCTTGCGCCAGGCGCCTGCCCGGTCAGGGACTCTGCCGAATAATGGGGCAGCGGATCGGCCGCGAGGTCGCGGTAGGTCACCTGCACGTCCGGTTGCTCAGTCTTCAGGCGCTCGACAATCGCCCTGGTCAGTTCGCGGCTCGCGGAAGCGTCCCCGAGGATGCTCGAATCGATGTGCAAGAGGTTCATAACCGACTCCTGGTGCCATGGCTGCTGTCGGAGTAGGCTATTTTCTGGAACGAACGATGATAATACCGCTAAGTCAGAACATATTGTTCCATTTTTGATGTCAATAGGGCACATCGATGCAGCCTCTGGAGGGGTTCTACTATTTCACCGAGGTCGTGGACCACGGTGGCTTTGCCCGGGCAGCCAGGGCTCTGGGGATACCGAAGTCGCGCCTCTCCCGCCACGTCACGGCGCTCGAAGCCGAGCTCAACGTGCGGCTGCTCAACCGCTCGACGCGTCGCTTCGTGGTCACCGAGATGGGGCAGGAGGTCTATCGCCACGCGCGCGCCATGCGCGCGGAGGCGGACGCCGCACGCGAGGCGGTCGAGTTTGCACGCGCGGCGCCTCGCGGCAACCTGAAGGTGAGTTCGCCGGTGGCGATCGCGCAGTGGTCCTTGAGCCGCGTGCTGCCGGACTTTCTGAGAACTTACCCCGAGATCCGTCTGCAGCTGGATGTGAGCAACCGCCGGGTCGATGTCCTGAACGAGGGCTTCGACGTGGCGCTGCGCGTGCGCACGCGCCCGAGCGGGGAGGACGGCCTGGTGATGCGGGCCTTCCGCCAGATCGATGAATTCCTGGTCGCAACCCCGGGCTACCTTGCCGGTGCGCTACCCCTATCGACGCCGGCACAGCTCGCTGAGCACGCCACTCTCGAGCATGCGGGCGACCTCGAGCACCGCACCTGGGAGCTGCTCGGGCCGCAGGGTGAGAGCGTGCGAACCGTGTTGAGCCCGCGCATGGTGTGCCGCGACTTCGTACTGCTGCACGCGGCGGTGCACGCGGGCCTCGGTATCGCGCTCCTGCCCGAGAGTGTGGTGCGTGAAGATCTGCGAAGCGGGGTGTTGGCACGCGTTCTGCCGCAGTGGAATACGCCGCAGGGAATCCTGCACGTCGTCTTTCCCAGCCGCCGCGGCATGCTGCCGGCACTGCGCGCCTTCATCGACTTCCTCGCCGAGCGGCTCCCGGGAACGCTCTAGCGCTGGCGGCGCTTGCGACGACAGCCCTCGCGCGCGCGACGATTCATCGCGCGTTAAGGGATAATCGGGGTATATAAGTGTGTGGACGCAACCGCCATGTTTGTGCGCATTGCAGGCCTACTTGCCATAACGCGCCGCGCCCCCTGGCGCGTGCGCAGGCAGCGTGCTGGTGCGATTTTTTGCCTGCTGACGTGCCCATTCGTCGTACCCCTCACCGGTCTTGCGCAGGAGGCCGATCCGCCCGGTCGCATCGCGCGTCTGAGCGACGCCGAGGGATCCGTGGCCCTGCAGCCGGCGGGCATCAGCGCCTGGGGCGCCGCACAGCTGAACCGGCCGGTGACCACCGGCGACCGCCTCTGGAGCGACCAGGACTCGCGTGCCGAACTCGACCTCGGGAGCGCCGCCGTGCGGCTCGGCAGTGGCACGGCATTCTCGTTCTTCAATCTCGATGACCGCGTGGTGCAGATGCAGCTGACGGCCGGCACGCTCATCGTGCACGTGCGCGAGATATTCCCGAACCAGCTCTACGAGATCGATACCCCCAATCTCGCCGTCGCGCTGCTGGAGCCCGGCGAGTACCGCGTCGAGGTCAACGATGCGGGCGACACCACCGTCGTGCGCGTGAGCGAGGGCCGTGCGCATGCGGAAGGCGGCGGCCAGAGCGTGACGCTCGGGATGCAGCAGATGGCGCGCTTCAGCGGCCGGGACACCGTCAGTTACGAGGGCGGACCGTTTGGTGTGCCGGATGACTTCGATACCTGGTCGGCCGCGCGCGAGCGCGGGCTCATGAACTCGCCCTCCGGCGACTACGTTGCGCAAGGCGTGCCCGGCACCCAGGATCTGGACAACAACGGTACGTGGGAGCTCACGCCCGACTACGGCTATGTCTGGGCGCCCGTCGTGGTCATGGTCGACTGGGCCCCTTATCGCTTCGGGCAGTGGGTATTCATCGCGCCCTGGGGCTGGACCTGGGTCGACGATGCGCCGTGGGGGTTCGCGCCGTATCACTATGGTCGCTGGGTGGTATGGAACAGCGCCTGGTGCTGGGTGCCGGGGCCGAAGCATTTGCATCCGGTCTACTCACCGGCGCTGGTGGGCTGGTTCGGAGGTCCCGGCCGGCGCGCTGGGGCGCTGGGCGCGAACGTCGGCTGGTTCCCGCTCGCACCCCACGAAGTCTACATGCCGCCGTATCGCGTCAGCGCCAACTACGCGCGTGCCGTCAACCTCACCAACACCGTTGTCAGCGGCGCGCAGGTCACGAGCGTCTACCAGAATACCGCCGCGGATCTGCATTACCTCAACGCCCGGGTGGGCGCGGTGACTGCCGTTCCCCAAAACGTCTTCGCTGCCGGCGAGCGGGTGCGTGGCCGCACCGTGCCGCTGAGCGCGGCGGCACTCGCCGGGGCTGCCGTGGCGGCGAGCACGCCGCCCATTTTACCGCTGCCACAGAGCGCGCTCGGGGCGGTGGGCGCGCACGCGGTGGCGCACCCGCCGGCTGCGTACCTGAACCGTCCGGTGCTGGTGCGCACGGTGCCGCCGCGGGCGCCAGCACCCTTCGAGCGCCAGCTCAGTGCGATGCAGGCGGCCGGCGGTGCACCGCTGGCCCCGGCTGCGCTTGCGCGCCTGCAGCCGCCGGCAGCGGCCGCGCCGGTGCGCGTGCTGCCCCGCAGTGCGCCGCCATTGCCCGCCGCGTCATCGGGGCCTGCTCCGATGCCGACCCTCGCCGAGCGCGAGCGCGCGCTGCAGACGAGTACGCTCGGTGGTCCGCCGCCTGAATACAGCTACCGCGCGCTTCCGCAGGACTCCGCGGCAGCGCAGACGCCGCCCGGCGCACCACCGTCGGGCGGCAGTGGGCGCGCGAGCGCGCGCACCGACCGGCCGCCCCCGGGCACGATTGCTGCGGCGGCGCCGGACTCCGGCGTTACCCGACACAACTCTGCCCCGGCCGGTGAGCGCTATCGGGCACCTCAAGTACCGCACGCCACAGCGCCTCCGTCCTACCATCCGCCGGCACCGGCAGCGACGCCCGCACACGCGGCTGCGGCCGCAGCCCCGGCGCACGCAAGTTCGGTGCACGCCGACGCAGCGCGCTGAGTTAAGAGTCTTGCGCCGGCGAGTGAGGATCAGCTCGCGAGTCGCGGCTGCTCAAGGACCGCAGGCGGCGCTGGCACAGCGGCGCATCACTCGTACTGCAGCACTTCGCGCTCGAGCTCCCTGAGGTAGGCACGCACCTCGGCGTGCGTACAAACCTCGGCTTCGAGGAGTGTCTCAAGCAGCGCCTCCAGATGCACGCGCAGGGCTACGGCGACCACCGTCGGCGGATACGCATCGAGTCCGCGCAGCACTTCCCCGAGCTCATCAACACATTGCTCGACCACATGATCCTCATGCCGCTCGTGCGTGAATGACATCGTGTGCCTCCGGTTCGTGTGCAGGGGTTGGGGAAGATACATAAGGCCTCGGGCAGCTGCTGCCGGAGCGGGCGCGCGCGCGCGTCTTTCTGCACAAAGAGCGCAGCTATGCGAATTCCAATCGCGCACCGCATGCCTAGACTTCCGTCCCCCGCTTCTACGAAACCAACATGGCAAGGCACGGAGGTTGCGAATGATTACCCGCGCTGGCATTGCTCTTGGAGTCCGCGCCTGCGGCGCACACCCGGCGCCGGCAATCGCACTGCTGCTCAGCCCCGCGCTGGCGCTGGCGCAGGCAACCTCTCCGTTCATGACGGGTGCCAACGCTCTGCAGACGAACATCCTTGCCTGGCTTACGCCGATTGCCGTGATTCTCGTGATGGTACTCGGGGCCATGGCGATGGCAAACCGAATGAGCTGGGGCTGGTGCATTGGCGCAATCCTCGGAATCGCCATAGCCTTTGGCGCGCCGCAGATCGTCACCTGGGTTCGCGGCATGTTCGGGGTCTGATGATGGGCGCGCGCAATGCAGGTTTGATCGCGGACATCCTGTTTGTGGGTGCGACGCGGCCGCCGATGCGCTGGGGCGTCACCTATGCGGCGCTGCTCGCCAACCTGGTGTTTACGATGGAGGCGTTCCTTCTTACCCGCAATCTCCTGACGCTGCTCGTGTGCGCGCCGGTGCACGGGGTGTGTGCGCTCCTGTGCGCGCGCGATCCGAGGTTCTTCGATCTGGCGCTGCTGTGGGGGCGCACGCGACTGTCGGCGCTGGCGACCACGCTGTCGCTGTGGCGGGCGAGCAGCTACTCACCGCTGCTGCTCGATCTGCCCGACGGCGCCGGCCGGCGTCGGGGCCGCACCGCGCAGTTGCCCCTCGGCTCCGCGAGGGCGGAGCGGTGAGCGGCGCGGGACGCAGGGCGGCGCTGCGCCGCGAGCGCAGTGCCGAGGAGCACATACCCTACGCAGCGCACGTCGCCCCCGGAGTCGTCACGACCACGGCCGGAGATTACCTTCAGGGTTTTCGTCTCGGTGGGGCGAGCTTCGAGAGCGCGGACGATGCGCAGTTGAACGTCTGGCACGAGCGGCTGAACGTGCTGTGGCGCAATCTTGCGAGCCCGCAGGTCGCCTTGTGGACGCACCTCATCCGCCGACCGGTGCGCGCCGAGCCGCCTGCGGCCGCCGGCAGCGGCTTCGCCGCGGCGCTCGCGGCCCGCTACCAGGAGCGGCTGGCGGGCGAGACGCTGATGGTCAACGAGCTCTACGTGGCGCTCCTCTATCGGCCTGCCGCGGGGGCGGCGGCCGGTGCGCTGTCACGTCTCCTCAGCCGCGCGCGTCCCTCTGACGCGCAGCGCGAACTTGCCTCAGCACTCGAGAGCTGCGAGAAGCTCGCGCAGACGCTGCTTGCTTCCCTGGCGCGCTACGAACCGCAGCCCCTGCTCACTTACCGCGAGGGTGTGCGCTGGCGTTCCGCGCTGCTGGAGTACCTGGGGCTCCTGATCAACGGTGAGATGCGGCCGGTGCCGCTGCCCTGCGGCCCGCTCAGCGCCGCGCTCGCGACCACGCGGCTGCTCTTTGGCAGCGAGGCGGTCGAGTACAGGCTGCCAGCCGGCACCCGCGTCGGTGCGATGCTCGGGATCAAGGAGTACCCGACTCCGAGCCTCGTGGGCATGTACAACCGACTGCTGTCGGCGCCGTTCTCGCTGGTGCTGGCGCAGTCTTTCACCTTCATTTCCCGTGCCGCCGGACAGATGCTGCTGCAGCGTCAGTTCTATCGCATGGCCAACGCGGGTGACTTCGCTGTCTCGCAGGCGGCGCAGCTGAAGGATGCCCTCGATGGCCTCGCCAGCAACGAGTTCGCGATCGGTGACCATCATTTCACGCTGCAGGTGCTGGCCGAGATAGAGCCGGGCGAAGAGCGCCCCGACGCGCAGCGCCTGCGGGCCCTGAATGACAACGTGGCGCTGGCTCGCAGTTACCTCGCCGACACCGGGATGACGGTGGCCCGCGAGGATCTGGCGCTCGAGGCCGCCTTCTGGGCGCAGCTGCCCGGCAACTTCGCGCTGCGGCCGCGCAAGGCGCCGATCACGTCGCGCAACTTCGCCGCGATGGCACCGTTTCACAACTATCCCAGCGGGCGCGCCGCCGGCAACCACTGGGGCGAGGCGCTGGCGCTGCTATGCACGAGCGCGCGCTCACCGTATTACTTCTCGCTGCACGCCAGCGACCCGAGCGACCCCGACGGCGGCAGCCGCAAGGACACCGGCCACACGCTCGTGTGCGGCCCCACGGGCTCCGGCAAGACCGTCTTCATCGGCTTCCTGATCACCCTCCTCATGCGCCAGGGCGCGACCCAGGTGATCTTCGACAAGGATCGCGGGCTTGAGATCCTGGTGCGTGCCCTGGGCGGGGAGTACCTGGCGCTGCGGCAGGGCATACCGACCGGGTTCAACCCGCTGCAGCTGCCGGAGGGCCCCCAGCACACCGAGTTCCTGCGCAACTGGCTGCGTCTCCTGGTGCGTCGCGGCGACAGTGCGGCACTCAGCACCGGTGAGAGTGCAGACCTCGACCAGGCGCTGCGCGGCACGCTCGCCCTGGAACGCCCCGCACGCCGCCTGTCGCGGCTGGTCGACTTTCTTGATCCGACGGACCCGGAAGGGGTGCACGCACGTCTGGCGCGCTGGTGCGAGAGCCTGCAGGGCGACTACGCCTGGGCCTTCGACTGTCCGGCCGACTCGGTGCTGGGCCGCCTCGGGGGCAGGGCCGTCATTGGTTTCGACGTCACGGAGTTCCTCGAGCACGAGGCGAGTCGTGCGCCTCTCACCCTCTACATGTTCCACCTGGTGCGCCAGCTGCTCGACGGGCGGCGCCTGGTGTGCTGGATGGATGAGTTCTGGCGCCTGCTTGCTGACCCCGCCTTTGAGGCCTTCGCGAAGGACGGCCCGAAGACCTGGCGCAAGCTGAACGGCGTCATGTGTCTTGCGACGCAGAGTGCAAGCGATGTGCTGGCGAGCCCCATCAGCCGTACGCTGATCGAGCAGACGCCGACCAAAGTGTTCTTTCCCAACAGTGACGCCAGCGCCGAGGAGTACACGCAGGGATTTGGCCTGAGCGAGCGCGAGTTCAAGCTGATCCGTGAGCAGCTCGAACCCGGCACACGCACCTTCCTCATCAAGCAGGGGCACGGCAGCGTCGTATGCCGGCTTGATCTTAAGGGTTGCGAGGGGGAACTCGCGGTTATATCCGGGCGCGCGCACCACCTCGCCCGCATGCAACGTCTGATGCACGAGCACGGCGAGGCGCCCGAGCGCTGGCTGTCCGCCTTCATGTGCGGCGCCGCCGGCGCCGCGGCTTCTTCCATCCAGACCCGGGAGTCACCCTGATGAGAGCACACATCGCCACCTTGAGCGGGCTGCTGCTGATGCTTGCCGCGCCGTTCGCGCACGCGCAGTTCGCGGTCATCGACGTCGCCTCTGTTGCGCAGCTGATCAGCGAGGTGCAGACGCTGGAACAACAGGTGCAGACCGCACAGGCCCAGCTGAGCCAGGCGCAGGCGGAGTTCAAGGCCATGACCGGCGACCGCGGCATGGAGCAGCTCTTGGGGGGCGTCAACCGCAACTACCTGCCGACGAACGCAGCAGCGCTGCAGGCTGCGGGCCAGGGTTCCGGGTCCTACACCGCTCTCGCTGCCAGCGTGCGCGGCGCGCTCGCGAGCGAGTCGGTGCTCTCTGCACCGCAACTCTCGGCCCTGGCGCCCCCCGCGGCCGCGCAGCTGCAGTCGCAGCGACAGTCGGCCGCGCTCCTGCAGGGCCTCACCCAGCAGGCGCTCGCCAATGCCAGCGCCCGCTTCACGGGGCTGCAGCAGCTGATAAACGCCATCGGCACGGCGAGTGACCAGAAGGGCGCACTTGACCTGCAGGCACGCATCGCGGCCGAGGGCGGCATGCTGCAGAACGAGCGCACCAAGCTTGAAGCGCTGTTTCAGGGCGCGCACGCCGAGGAAGAGGTGGGCACGCAGCGCGCGCGTGAGCTCGTGATCGCAGGCCACGGCCAGTTCGACGGGCGCTTCCAGCCGCGTCCCTGATGCCAGGCGGCTGACATGGGATTCTTCGCGACTTTCTGGGCCTGGCTGAACGCGCAGCTCGCAGACTACATCGGCGCCAACACCGCTCTCGTGGCGGCAGCGCTCGAGCCGGCCATCGTGACGCTCGCGACCGTCTACGTGATGGTGTGGGGCTACCTGCAGCTCACCGGACGCATCGAGGAGCCTCTGACCGCAGGCCTCAAGCGCCTCATGACGCTTGCGGTGGTGCTCGGCATCGCCACGCACCTGTGGCTCTACAACAGCCTGCTCGTCGACACGTTCTATAGCGCCCCCGCGCACCTGGCCGCCGCCGTCATCGGCACCACCGACCCGGTGGCCACGCTCGATGTGATCTGGAGCCGCGGCGGGGCGGTCGCCGGCTACCTGTGGAGCAACGGCGGGGTGTTCAGCGGCGACTTCGGCTACTACGTGGCTGGTGCTGTGGTGTGGGTGCTGATCGGGCTGCTGTGCGCCTATACGATGTTCTTGGTGGCACTTTCGAGTGTTGGGGGGGCCGGGGAGCGCGCC
>Ga0302178_10002370_pt1 | contig 14961 bp, 9 predicted proteins | sample I_Palsa_E1_3_FD_198790 | JGI IMG/M metagenome (GOLD analysis project Ga0302178, IMG submission 198790) | Peat permafrost microbial communities from Stordalen Mire near Abisko, Sweden - I_Palsa_E1_3 | ecosystem: Environmental > Terrestrial > Soil > Palsa > Peat permafrost | place: Sweden: Abisko... | reverse complement strand
TGGCCTGGACTGCCCGCCTGGTGCATATCGGCAACCTAGACGCGCACGACCTTGCGGACAAGCTCTCCGTGCCGACGCCCGTCTCGGCGCTCGACTGGCCGGAACTTCACCTGAACGCCGTCGTGGCCCAGCCGGATGAGCAGCCTGCGGTGCTGCTGCACGTGGACTGGCCGGCGCATCCGCAGCGGGCAGCCACCCTGCTGCTGGCACTGGACCGCGACGACTGGCGCTCACTGCCCTTGCTGTCGCAGTGGTGCGCCGATCAGGCACCGGTTTCGCCTGCGCGGCAGAACGGCTCGGAACTCACGCTTCGCCGGCGCCAAAGCCTTCAACGCATTCATGCGGTCCTGATGGCGGAGGACACGGCACCGCCCTGGTAAGTCCGGGCGCACCACGTCCCTGTTGAAGCGGCTGGCGTCTTGGCGTTCCCATGGAGCACGATGCGGTTAGCGGGGAAACTCACCGAGCGCGTCACGGCGAGCTCACCGGCCGAGCACACGTCCAGCGACGCACCCTTGATCGCGATCGCCGCGCGGGACTCCAGAGCCACGCCGAAAAGCTCGGCCACCGACTTCCGGATCTCCTGGCCCAGATCCGCTCTGTCCTTACTGAGGTTTTCGATGTTCCGCTGATAAGAAGGAACCTCGCGCCGAAGAACCCGGGCGGGAATGAACAGGGCGCCGGATCGGCTCTACCATGCGGTGGTAGTTGTCTTGTGTGTTCGTGTCGTCAGCACGCTCGCAGCGAACGATGTTGCGGGCGTTCTTTAGGGATCCGGGGAAGTCGCGTCGAGAACCGGCCTGGACCCGGGGTCCGAAGGGCCCCCCAGTCCGCACAAATCGCCTGAGCTAGGGCAGGCTAAGCCTGCTCAGTGAACAGCACTAGCCGTGGGCCGACCCATATGTTGGCGTCGGCTCACGTCAATTACCGTCGCGACGGTAATTTGTCGCGACGTGGCCGAGCTCGATATCAGCCCAGTCACCGCGACGTAGCGAGTGGCGGGGAAGTCACCGCCGCGCTCAATGAGACCCCGGCCGGGCGGCGCTGTCATAACGTGGCCGGGGGCAGGAACCAGCGGGGAGTCAGAGGCGTTCGTGGAGCAAGGTGGTTGTACATGATCGAGGATAACGGCGGGGGTGCGAGCGGCTTCGCCGACCTGACGCTGGCCCCGGAACTGTGCCACGTGCTTTCTGGCCTCGGTTATGAGGAGCCCACACCGATACAGCTTGCCGCCATCCCGCCGCTGCTTGAAGGCCGTGACCTGGTCGGGCAGGCAGCGACCGGGACGGGGAAGACGGCCGCCTTCGCGCTTCCCATCCTGCAGCGGATACTTCTGGAAGGCGAGCGGACCGAGCCGCTCGCCCTGGTGCTCGTCCCGACGCGCGAGCTCGCGGTGCAGGTCTGCGAGGCGATTCGCAGCTACGGGCACGACATGGGTGCGCGTGTGCTGCCGGTTTACGGCGGCGAGCCAATCGGCCGTCAGCTGGGGGCGCTCAAGCGTGGCGTCGACGTCGTGGTGGCGACGCCAGGGCGTGCGCTCGACCACATCAACCGGGGAACGCTGAAGCTGAGCGGCCTGGAGATCCTCGTCCTCGATGAAGCGGACGAGATGCTCGACATGGGTTTCGCCGAGGAAATCGAGGCGATCCTGGCCAGCACCCCCGGGGAGCGGCAGACCGCGCTGTTCTCGGCGACGATACCGCCGCGGATCGACGGCATGGTGCGCCGCCACCTGCGCGACCCGGTTCGGGTCGAACTCGGACGCCGGGCGTCGGCGTCAGCCGACGGATTGCTGGTGCGGCAAACTGCCTACCTCGTGCCGCGCGGGCACAAGGCCGCCGCTCTCGGTCGCGTGCTTGACCTGGAGCGGCCGACGGCCGCGATCGTCTTCTGCCGGACCAGGGACGAGGTGGACCAGCTCACCGAGTCCCTGAACGGCCGTGGCTATCGCGCCGAGGCGCTGCACGGCGGCATGGACCAGAAGCAGCGCGACCGGGTCATGGCCCGGCTGCGCAGCCGGGCCATCGACCTTCTCGTGGCCACCGACGTGGCCGCCCGCGGTCTGGACATCGACCAGCTCACGCACGTGGTGAACTACGACGTGCCAAGCGCGCCGGACTCGTATGTGCATCGCATCGGGCGCGTTGGCCGGGCCGGCCGCGAAGGCACCGCCATCACCCTGGCCGAGCCGCGCGAGCACCGGATGCTCAAGACCATCGAACGGGCGACCAAGCGGCCGATCGCGATCGAGAAGCTGCCGACCGTCGCCAAGCTGCGTGCCATGCGCTTGGAGCTGATGCGCACCGAGCTCCGGGAGAGCCTGCTCAAAGACGACGGCGACCTTAATGCCTTCCGGGCTGTTGTCGGGCCGCTCGGTGCGGAGTTCGGCCTCTTCGAGGTGGCGCTCGCCGCGGTCAAGCTGGCCCATGAGGCGACCGGAACACCCCGCGAGCAAGAAGAGATCCCCGTGGTCGAAATGCCGCCGGCGGATGACCGCCGCGACAGCCGGAAGCCCAAAGCAGGTGACCAGTGGCCGCCCGCCGGCGGTGACCAGCGGCGTGGCCGCCGCGCGACCGCGGGCACGACCCGCCTGTTCGTGAGCACCGGCCGTTCCGCCGGAGTCCGGCCGCAGGATCTTGTGGGCGCTATTACCGGCGAGTCGTCCCTCTCCGGCCGGGACATCGGTGCGATCGAGATCGCCGATCGTTTCTCCCTCGTCGAGGTTCCCGAGTCAGCCGCCGACGATGTGGTCAGGGCGCTCCGGGGGACGAGCATCAAAGGCCGGAAGGCAACCGTCCGCCGGGAGCGCTTCTCGGCGCGGTAGGACGGACCTTCCCAACCGACGGCGGCCAGCGCCGACGCTGGGATGACGGGCGCGATGGGCCCGGCAACCATGGCTTTACCGCGCGTCCTCAGAAGATAAAGGGGATCAGAAGGGGCAGGTATACACGCCGGACTGCTCCATCAGCCGTCTTGCACCTTGTCGCTCGCGTCGCCCGGATCTGGCAGCTCACTGAAGGGGGTGGTCCGGACTCGCATAGAGCAGCGATACTTACCTGGTGAACTCATCTGAGCGACGGCGCTTGGCGGAGGTCCGGCCGGTCCCGCGCTCAGAGGCGTGGGCCCGGGCGGCCACCGAGCGTGCGGTCGAGCGTGTGGTTTCCGCGCTAGATGTCAATGCGCTGCTGGACCTGGTCGATCTGAACGCCGTGCTGGACCAGGTCGACATCGACCGGGTGCTGGACCGGATCGACCTGGACCGCCTGCTCGGGCGGATGGACCTGAACGAGCTTGTCAAGCACATTGACCTCAACGCACTGGTCGAGCAGACCGACCTCGGCGCCATCATCGCCGCCTCCTCCAGCGGGGTCGCAGGCGATGTGCTCGACGTGGTCCGCAGCCAGACCGTCGGGCTCGACGAGTTCATCGCCCGCTGGATAGGGCGCCTTCGCCGCCGCCCCTACACCGGCCCGCCCGGCCCGCCCGGCCGGCTGCGGTCCGGGGCAGGGCAATGACGACGCGCGCGGGCGATGCCGTGCCCTCCGGGGCCCCGGTCATCATCCGGGGGAGCCTGCAAGGTAGGTACTCGGGTTTCGCGTCACGTTTTACAGCCTTCGCCGTCGACGTGGGGATCAGTCTCGGCGTGTTCCTGCTCGCCCTGGCTGCCATCTCGTTCGCGGCGCTGGTGCTGACCGGCAAGGACATCACCTGGCACAAGGGCGACATCTGGGTGATCATCGCCTACGCGGTCTGGGCGTTCGTCTACTTCGCCCATTCCTGGGCCGCGAGCGGCAGGACCGCCGGCATGGCGCTGTTCGGCCTGCGGGTGGTGCGAGACGACGGCACCGACGCCAGCGGGCGCCGGGCGGTCGTGCGTACGCTGGCACTCCCGTTGAGCTTCCTGTTCCTGGGACTGGGGTTCGTGGGAATCCTGCTGGGTGACCGGCGCCGGGCGCTGCATGACGTCATCGCCGGGACGGCGGTCATCTACTCCTGGGACGCGCGGGCGGCGCGGCTGCGGTTCCTGTCCAGGGGCTGATTACGCAGCCGCGTCCTGCCCGTGCCGGTTCTTCATCCGGCCTGGTCAGGCGGCTGCTCGGGCATCGCGTCGGCGTCCTGGATGGGGATCCGGGTACCTTCTGGCTTGACCACGACCGGGACGCTGACCTCGAGGACTCCCTTGTCGTACCGGGCGGCGACGTCCGCGGGATCGACCCCGGCGGGGAGCCTGACCTCGCGGGCCAGCGATCCGTAGCGGAACTCCGAGCGATTCGGCTCCTGGTTCTCATGGCGGCGCTCGGCGCGGATAGTCAGGACCCGGCCGTCAACGGTGACCTCGATGTCGTTCTCCGGGTCCAGGCCGGGCAGTTCGGCCCGGATCACGTAACGGTCGTCCCGGACCGATTCCTCGAGCCGGAACACCTTGCCCGCCAGGAATGGCGGCGGCCCTGTCCACGGGGACTCCAGCCAGTCGGCCAGGTCCGGGAACACGGCGCGGAACCTTGTGGGCGCCTGAGGGCGCGGCAATCTGGCCATGATGTCCCTCCACTGCTCGTAAGACCATGTCATCTGTTCTGACGTTATCGGTTCTGGCCTAGCCGGGCGCGCAGACTGAGCTGGCTGTGCCGTTTTTTCCCGCGGCTCCGCTCTGGCTGGCTGCTCGGACCTTGCCTGCTCCGCCGGCCGGGCTGGCGGAGCGGATCCAGCATGCCCGTTGGCAGCGGCCGGCGGCGGGGATCCGGCTGGCGGTGCTGACCGGGCACGGGCTGGCTGGGGCGCGGGCTTAGCCGGGTCCGCATATCCGGGCAGCCACCTGAGCACTTCAGCGCGGAAGGGCACTTCGCATTCGAGCTGGCAGAGCACGCCCAGGCCAGCTGCCAGTACCCGGTGGATGAATACGTAGGAGGGCGGCAGGTTGAGCCGTCGCAGCACGCTGGTGGAGCGCAAGGTCGATGCTTGTGCTGTCTCGGTGCGCAGCCATTCGCGGCTGAACCTGAACGAGTCCGCCTTGGACGGCTCGGCGAGCGGTGCCAGGAAGGCGCGCAGCGCCGTCAGGTCAATGCTGACGCCGTCCCGGAGATAGCCGTGCGACCGGAACTCATCCTCGAGCCTGGCGGGGTCGCCGTCTTCGTGGATGAGCCGTAGCACCCGGCCGAAGATGGGCGGGAAGCCGTCTGGCACCCGGTCGACAGCGCCGAAGTCGAGCACGCCGAGCCGCCCGTCGGCAAGCAGCCGGAAGTTGCCCGGGTGCGGATCGGCGTGCAGGAGCCCGACCCGGGCAGGACCGGAGAACAGGAAACGGATGATCATGATGCCCGCCCGGTTCCGCTGAGCGGTCGTGCCATCGGCGATGATCGTGGCGAGCGGAATGCCGTCAAGCCATTCGCTGACGAGCACGTGGTCGCTAACGCAGACCACACGCGGGACGCAGACATCCGGGTCACCGGCGTAAGCGGCGGCGAAAGCCTGCTGGGCGGCAGCTTCCAGCCGGTAATCGAGTTCCTCGGCCACCCTGCCCCGCAGCTCAGCGAGCAGCGGCCTGGCGTCCAGGCCAGGCATAAGCGCGCTGAAAACCCGGGCGAAGCGGCTCAGCTGGCTGAAATCGCTCATCAGCGCCCGGCCCGCACCCGGGTACTGGACCTTGACGGCAACCTGGCGCCCGTCGTGCCAGACGGCCCGGTGCACCTGGCCGATGGAGGCCGCGGCCGCCGGCTGGTCGTCGAACTCGGCGAAGCTGGCCCGCCATTCCTCGCCCATGTCGCCCGCGAGCACCTTGTGAATAGTCCCGGCAGGCAACGGCGGCGCGGACTCCTGCAGCCTGGTCAGGGTGGCCCGGTACGGTTCGGCGATCTCCGGGGGCAGCGCGGCCTCGAATACGGACAGCGCCTGCCCGAGCTTCATCGCGCCGCCCTTGAGCTCGCCAAGGACCCTGAAGACCTGAGCTGCTGTCCGCTGCTGGATTTCCTGGTTCACCAGCTCAGCTGGCCGGCCGCCCAGGCGCTTGCCGGATCCCAGCGCGGTCCGGCCCGCGTACCCGACCGGCAACCTGGCCAGCCTGGCCGAGCGGGTGACAGCATGGCGAGGCAGATCGCTCATGAGCCCCCTCTCGTCTACGCCGACCTTAATGCACCGCGGTGATCGGATGCATCGCAGTAACCGCCAGTTATACCGGGCCGCCGGCGTAGCGACTTAACCACCAGGACCCTCAAAGGCCAGGAAACGGCACATGGCCACCGATACTCTCGGGCTGGGGACGATTGTGATTCTGGTCCCACTGGCGCGGCGGTCCTTCACGCGTTCGGTCTGACTGCCGGGATACTAGAGGATGATGATCGCTGGACGTTGGTTGCCGCCTTGGGCGGCGCTGCCCCCGCGCGGGGATGATGGTCGAAGAGACGGCGCGGGCCGGCCGGGACTGGGGGACGCGTACCGCTGGTGCCGGCGCACGGTACGTGAACGTGATCCGGCGATCTACGCATTGACGGCTCTGATGCCGCGGATGCTGTGGCCTGGTTGCTGGGCGCTGTGGGCGGCGCTGGCGGCGGTGGACGACATCGTCGACTCCCGCACGAAGCACCCGGCGGAGCGCGCCGCCGGTCTGCAGGCCTGGGTGAGTGCCCTCGACGCCGAGCTGGCGGCAGGGACCAGCACCGACATGGTCCGCCGTGCCCTGGTCGACACCATCGTGCGGTGGGGACTCGATGTGGCTGACCTGCGGTCCTCGTTCCAGGTTCTGGCCGGCGACGTGCATCCCGCCCCCCTCCTTACCTGGGACGACTGGCGGGCGAGGTCGCGAGGGACGGACACCGCGTGGGCCAGGCAGATCCTCATCCTGCTTGACCGGGCCGGGGTGGACATGTCGTTCGCGCTGCGGCACGGCGAGGCGATCTCACGGTTCCTCGACGGCGTCCAGTTGATCGACGATCTGGCCGACCTGGCCGAGGATCTCGGCGAGCGGCCGCTGAAGATCCCGGCCGAAGTCCTCGACCGCTTTCCCGGCGCCGCCGAGGACCTGCCCCAGCGACGGTGGACGATGCCCGTGCAAGGCGTACTGGCCTACTTGGTCAGCATGGCTCGGCACTGGGTGGACCAGCCCACCCTCGGCGTCGGATGGCACCCGGGGCCGGCCATCCTGCTCGCGACCACGAGCCGTGTGTTCCTGGCCCGGCTCGACGCGATCACCGCCGCCGGGTCCGGCCTGCTGTACGCCACACCCGAGCCTGGGCCGATCACCCAGTGGCGGCTCCTCGCGCCTGCCCGGATCAGGATCGCCCTGGCCTGGAAGCTGACGACGCTCAGCGGGCCACCTGCGGCCCGGCCTCTGCCAGCCCCGCCCGGACCCGCCGGTCCGCCGCGTGGCCAGGTCCTGCCCCCACGGCTGCGCGCGGACGGTGTCCGGGCCCCCCAGATCGCCGCCGACCGGCTACCGCGGCACGTCGCGATCATCATGGACGGCAACGGCCGCTGGGCGGAACAGCGCGGCCTGCCTCGTCCCGAGGGACACCGCGTCGGTATCGAGGCCGTGCACGACGTTGTCCACGGCGCCCTGGAGATCGGGCTGTCCCACCTCACCCTGTACGCCTTCTCGACCGAGAACTGGAAGCGGGACGCCGGCGAGGTCACCCGGCTGTTCGCAATGCTCGACGAGGAACTGCGCTCGACCCCCTACCTCGACCACGGCGTCCGGCTCCGCTGGCTGGGGTACCCTGACCGGCTGCCGTGGGAGCTTGTGCAGACCTTGCGGCGTAACGAAACCGCCAGCCGAGACGAGCGCACCCTGACACTCACCCTGTGCGTGAACTATGGCGGCCGCGCCGAGATCCTGCACGGGGCCGCCGCAGTCGCACGCAGCGTCCTGGCGGGTGACCTCGACCCCGAACAGATCACAGAGGGCGAGTTCGCGCGCCGCCTCCCGCTGCCCGATCTGCCCGACGTGGACCTGCTGTGGCGGACCGGCGCCGAGCAGCGCACGTCCAACTTCCTCCCCTGGCACGCCACGTACGCCGAACTGTTCTTCACCACCAGCCTCTGGCCAGACGTCGACCGCCGCGACCTGTGGGTCGCCGTCGCCGAGTACGCGCGACGGCGACGCCGTTACGGCGCGGCCACCGCGGCTGACCTCAGAGCCAACGGCAACGAGCCAGGTAAATCCTGATCGGCCGGGAAGGGCACTGCTGGCCGCCCTGGATGTCTTGAGCGAAGGAGCGCCAGATGATCAGTCTCCGCCACGCCACCGTCCTTGCGTGTACCGGCGATGATCCGGTCGACGACGCGACGGTAATCGTCGAAGGCGGTCTCATCAAGGACGTCCTGACCAGCGCGCGCTCGGCCGCCGGGGCCGGGGGTGAGGTGATCGACTGTGGCGGGCGGACGGTGATGCCCGGGTTGATCGACGCCCACGTCCACGTCTGCGCGGTTGAGGTGGACCTGGCCGCGCAGCGCCGGGCCTATCCGGCCAGCCTGCTGGCCTACGCGGCCGGGACGATGATCAGCCAGGCGCTGGACCAGGGATTCACCACCATCCGGGACGCCGGGGGCGCTGACTGGGGCATGAAGGAAGCGGTCGACCGCGGCCTGATCCCCGGGCCGAGGATGTTCGTCAGCGGCCACCCGCTGACTCAAAGCGGCGGCCACGGTGACTCCAGGACCAGGGCCGAGAACTATCCGGGCTGCAGCTGCGGCGCGGAGATCGGGATGGTGCCGAATATCGCCGACGGCGTCGATGAGGTACGCCGCGCCGTGCGCACTCAGCTGCGCCGAGGCGCCGACGCGATCAAGGTCATGGCAGGCGGCGGCGTGGCCTCGCCGACCGACCAGCTCGAGTCCTCCCAGTACCAGCCCGACGAGCTGAGCGCTGCGGTCGCCGAGGCTGAAGCGGCGGGCACCTACGTGCTTGCGCACGCCTACACGCCCGCGGCGATCCGCAACGCCGTCCAGGCGGGCGTGCGGTCCATCGAACACGGGAACTTCCTCGATGAAGCGACGGCAGAGCTCATGGCAGCAAAGGGAACGTTCCTGGTGCCGACGTTCGTGACATACGAGAAGCTGCACGAGCAGGGCCGCGAGCGCGGCCTGACGGCTGCCCAGCTGGCCAAGCTCGACGTGGTGCTTGGCAGCGGGCTTGACGGGCTGCGCCGGGCTCAGGCGGCAGGCGTGCGGATCGGATCCGGCTCGGACCTGCTCGGGCCGCTGGCCCGGCACAAGGCCCGCGAGCTTGCCATCAAGGCATCAGTGCTCGGCGCGCACCAGACCTTGATCGCCACCACCAAGACCAACGCCGAGCTACTTGGCATCGGGGCCCAGACAGGAACCATCGAACCGGGAAAACGGGCGGACCTGCTCGTCGTCGACGGTGACCCGCTCGCCGACATCGCCGTACTGCAGCATCCCGGCAATCTCGTGGCGATCCTCAAGGAAGGCCAGCTCCATAAGCGCCAGATATAAGCCAGAGCGCGGGTGGCTAGCAGGCGAGCCTGGGTCTGAGGCCGGTGGTGTCGGCGAGGCGATCGCGGTAGGTCATCTCCACGAAGGCCAGGAATCGCTCGAGGTCCTCGACGTTGGAGGCCAGGCCCACCGATGCGCGCAGCGCCCCGCCGCTTGGCAGGCCGAGCAGGTCGAGGTACTGGTCCATGGTGCGGGCGCGTCCCGGCGCCGCCTTGCGCCAGTCGGCCTTGGTGAGGTTGAACGCGCCCTCGCCGGCGCCAGGGTTGCAGAAGCAGCCGGTCCGGATCGAGATGCCGGCCGCGGCGGTATCGCGTGCCACCGCGCGCTCATCGATGATGCGCCCGCCGGGATCGAGCAGGTCGAAGGCGACGGTGCCGCCGCGGTCGCGGGTGCTGGCGGGCCCGTAGATCCGTGCCATCGGCTGGCCGTTGCCGTGCCGCAGGGCGGCGAGCCGGCCCAGGAGCCAGCCGGTCAGGCACATCACCCGCTGGTGGATCAGGTCGAGTCCGATGCCGGACACCCAGGACAGCCCCGAGGCCAGATCAGGGATCTGCAGGAAGCTGACCGTGCCGTCCTCGAACCCGGCCTCGTCCGGGGCCAGCGTGTGCCAGTCGCCCTGCACGCTGGCGATGGACACCGACCCGCCGGCGAACCAGGGCCGCCGTAGCCGGCCCAGCGCGTCGCGCCGCGCGATCAGGCAGCCGACACCGGTCGGGTAGCCGAACACCTTGTACCAGCTGACCGGCACGAAATCGGGCTTGACCACCGACAGGTCCAGCCGGTTCGACGGCACGTACGCCGCGGCGTCCAGCAGCACGTCATAGCCGTGTTCATGCGCCAGCTCTATCCAGCGCAACGGATGCTGCACGCCGCTGAAGTTGCTCTGTGCCGGGTAGGCAAACAAACCCCGGCGGCGAGGGGTCGCCGCGGACAGCGCGGCCGCTACCCGCCTGGCCGCGCCCAGCGGGCCCGGCCCGCGCCGGGCCAGCGCCTGGCCGATCGCGTCATCGGCTATCCGAAGCTCAGGCGAGCAGAAGGGCACGTACTGGGTGAGCGCGCCGCGGGATCGGGCGAACTCCCTGATGCCATTGACTGAGTTGTGATTGTCCTGGGTCAGGACCAGCCGGGTCCGCGGGCCGAACGGGTAGGCCTCGCCGACGAGCCGGCACGCGCCGGTGGCGTTCGCGGTGAAGATGGCCGCGTACTCGTGCGGCGGCGCGTTGAAGTGCGCCAGGACCGCGCTGCGGGCCCGCTCGATCAGTTCGGTCGACGCCGCCGAGGTCGGATTTTCCGAGTGCGGGTTGCCGAAGCACCCCCCGCGTACCCGCTCGGCATGCGCGGTCAGCTGCGCCTGGGCCGGCAGGCCTGCGCCGGTGTAGTCCAGGTAGACGTGGCCGCCCGCGTCGAGGTAGGAGTACTCGGTCGCCCGCAGCTGGTCCAGCAGCGCCGTGCTCCGGTAACCGGGATAGGCGGACAAGAAGCCGGGCGGCCCTGCCGGCCGGTCGCACTCAGCCCCGCATGGCAATCCAGACAGCTTCTCCAGGGATGCGGTCATGATCTTCCTCCCCACCCTCGGCACAGGCGCCGCTATAAACAGGAGCGTGCCAGCCCTGCGCTAACCCGCCATTAAGGCACGATTGAGCCCGGCACCCGGCAGGTATCGTGACCATCACCGGCAGGCCAGCACATGCCCACGGCGAACCCGGTGCCGTAGGCGAAGGCGCGCCTGATAGCGGCCATCAGAAATTGGCTCCGGCGCATATCTCGGTGATGGTCACGGAGCTCTCCTGCAGCGCCAGGCCCGTGATTCCCAGATCGGCTACCCCGCCCGCCACCCGCGGGCCGCACGCCACCGTACCTCTGGAACATTGGGCCGCATAGAACCGGCCCTATGTTCCACCGGTACGACCCGACCACGAGGCGGCACGACCATATGTTCCCATTTGAGGCATATCAGAGATGGTTTGATGGTCTCCCAGTCGGATTTCCCGGCCGGCGGCCCGGCGACCTGCTAGCCGGGGCCCACCCAGGACCCACCGGGGTGCCGCCAGCGTCGCGCGGATCGCCGCCGACTGGCGGATCCAGGTTGGCACCCCCTTCATTCCCGACGCGACCGCCTGGGTGGCCCCGGCCCGCGATGATGCGGGCAAAGACTTCGTGCTCAAGGTCGGCTGGCCGCACCCCGAGGCCGCACATCTCCCTTCGTAGGTTGATCACACTTGTTCGCCGAGTTTGAACTCCGGGCGCCCCTCGCTGGCGCGGGTGTAGGAGAACCCGTCGGCGCCGATGGTGACGTCGGCCTCGATAGCATCGGCCCGCTTGTTGACCGGCTGCGGCTGGCCGTCCAGGTCCAGCACCGGTGACGCCTCGGCGTACCAGCTGGGTACTACGGCGTTGCCCCACCAGTCCCGGCGCTGGTTGTCGTGCACGTCCCAGGAGATGACCGGGTTGTCGGGGTCACCGGTCCAGTAGTCCTGCGAGTAGATCTCGATGCGGTGGCCGTCCGGGTCGCGCAGGTAGAGGTAGAACGCGTTGGACACCCCATGCCGACCCGGCCCGCGTTCGATTCGGTCGGATTCGCGCAGCGCACCGAGCTTGTCGCAGATATGCAGGATCTGTCCGCGTTCGGCGGTGTTGAACGCGATGTGGTGCATGCGCGGCCCATCGCCGCCGGTCAGCGCGATGTCGTGCACGGTGGGTTTGCGGAACATCCAGGCCGCGTAGAGGGTTCCGTCGCTACCCCGGATGTCCTCGGAGGTCCGGAACCCGAGGCGCCCCATCACCGCCTGCGCCCGTGGTATGTCCGGGGTCACTACGTTGAAGTGGTCCAGTCGGGTGAGCGCCCCGGCGCCATGCAGGTCGTAGCGCTGAGTCAGCCGCTCGACGTGGTCGCTGACGTAGAAGTACTCGACCGGGAAGCCTAGCGGATCCTCGACCGCCACCGTCTGGCCCAGGCCGGGCCGCGAGCCCGCGGGCCGGCGCTCCACCCGGCAGCCGAGTTCGCGGTGGAACGCCTCGGCGACGTCGAGCTCGCGCGGCGAGCGCACGCGGTAGCCAAACACCGAAAGAGCCGGGATCGGCCCCTGCCGCAAGACCAGGGAGTGGTGCAAGTACTCCTCGAAGGCCCGAAGGTAGACCGCCGCGTCGTCCTGCTCGGTGACGACCAGGCCGAGTACGTCGCGGTAGAAATGAAGCGATGCGGCCAGATCGCTCACCACCAGTTCGGCGTAGGCGGCGCGGACGATGTCGGGGGCGGGCCGGTCGGTCGTCGGCAAGTCGGTCGTCATGGGGATCTCCGCGTCGGGACGGTGTTCAGGGCCGCAGGGCGCCGAACTTCGGCGTGTGTACCGGCCCCGTCGTGATGTGGACCGCCTGTTGTTCGGTGTAAAAGTCGAGCGAGCGGTAGCCGCCCTCGTGCCCGAGCCCGGACGCCTTGACCCCGCCGAACGGCGTGCGCAGGTCACGCACGTTGTGCGAGTTGAGCCAGACCATCCCGGCCTCGATGCGATGCGCGAACGTGTGGGCGCGCGCCAGGTCGGTGGTCCAGAGGTAGGCGGCCAGGCCGTACTTCACGTTGTTGGCCAGCGCCAGCGCTTCCTCATCCGAGCCGAACGGCGTCACGGTGACCACCGGGCCGAAAATCTCATCCTGGAATATCGATGCCTCAGGCGGCACATCAGCGAAAACCGTCGGGCTGATGTAGTTGCCCTCGGGCCGGCCGTCGGGCCGCCCGCCCCCGGCCACCAGCCGACCCTCGTGACGGCCCCGCTCGATGTAACCCAGGACCTTCGCGAAGTGCTCCGGATGAACCAGCGCCCCGACTTCCGTCCGGGGGTCCGACGGGTCACCGACGACGATGTTCCGGGCCCGCTCGGCGTATCGCTCGACGAACTCGTCGTAGATCGCCCGCTCGACGAGGATCCGGCTGCCCGCAGTACACCGCTCGCCGTTGAGGGAAAACACTCCGAACAGGGTGGAGTCGATTGCGGCGGCGAGGTCACAGTCGGCGAACACGACGGCGGGAGACTTGCCGCCCAGCTCCATCGACAGGCCCTTCAGGCCAGCGGCGGCGTTGCGGAAGATCGTCTGGCCGGTCGTCGTCTCGCCGGTGAACGAGATCAGCCGCACGTCCGGGTGCTTGACCAGGGCGTCGCCCGCGACTTCGCCGAGCCCGTGGACCAGGTTGAACACACCGTCCGGCAGGCCGGCCTCGCGGAAGATCCCGGCCCACAGCCAGGCCGACACCGGGGTAAACTCGGCCGGCTTCAGCACCACCGTGCACCCGGACGCCAGGGCCGGGGCCAGCTTCCAGCTCTCCAGCATGAACGGCGTGTTCCACGGCGTAATGAGCCCCGCGACACCGGCCGGCTTGCGGTGCACGTAGTTCACCTGCCGACCCGGCACCTGGTAGACCTCGTCGGCCTGCGCGACGATGAGGTCGGCGAAGAACCGGAAGTTCTCCGCCGCGCGCTGGGCCTGCCCGAGCGCCTGCGTGATCGGCAGCCCGGTGTCGAACGACTCGATCTCGGCCAGCCGCTGGTTCTGCGCGGCCACCGCATCGGCGATCCCCACCAGGATGGTCGCTCGCTCGCGGGCGACCATCCGTGGCCAGGGGCCGTCGGTGAAGGCGCGGCGGGCGGCCGCTACCGCGGCGTCGATGTCCGCCGCACCGCCCGCGGCGGCCGTGAGGTAGGCCTGGTTGGTGACGGGGTCGAGGACGTCGAAGGTGGCACCGTCGGCGCTGTCGACCGAGCGACCGTCGACCAGGTGCTGGATGCGGTCAGGCAGCCCACCGGGCGCCCGGCGGGCCGACGAGGTGGTGGCGTGGACGGTCATGTTGGCTTGGCTCCCGGGTCAGCTGAGGGTGAATCCGTCGGTGGGGGTGAGGTAGGCCTCGCCCGCGGTCAGCAGGCCGCTGATCGTGTCGATCGCAGCCGGCGTCGCAGGGATGAGGGGCGGCCGCACGTATCCGGACGCGATCAGGCCCCGTTGTGCGAGGACCCACTTGACCGGGGCGGGATTGGTCTCGGTGAAGAGCAGATCGACCAGCGGGTGCAGTCCGTAGTGGATTTCGCGGGCCGTGTGCAGATCACCGGCCAGCCAAGCCTCGTACATCCGCACGTGCGCCGCGGGCGCGATGTTGGCGGTGGCGCTGAGGAATCCGGTCCCGCCCAGCGCCAGCAGGGGCAGGCACAGCAGCTCGATGCCCGACCACACGATGACGTCGGGCCCGCAGAGCTGGATCACGCGCGAGAAGTGCTCGAAATCGCGGGTGGTCTCCTTAACCCCGACGAAATTCTCGACGTCACGGAACAGCCGGGCGATCGTCGCCGGGGCCACGTCGACGGCGGTGCGTACCGGGACGTTGTAAGCCAGCACCGGCAGATCGGGGAACGCGTCGGCGACGGTCTTGTACCAGACATACAGCGCTTCCTGGGTCGGCCGGGCATAGTACGGCGAGATGATCAGGACGGCGGCGACGCCGAGTTTAGCGGCGGCGGCGGTGAGCTCGATTGT
>Ga0302178_10002365_pt1 | contig 14969 bp, 17 predicted proteins | sample I_Palsa_E1_3_FD_198790 | JGI IMG/M metagenome (GOLD analysis project Ga0302178, IMG submission 198790) | Peat permafrost microbial communities from Stordalen Mire near Abisko, Sweden - I_Palsa_E1_3 | ecosystem: Environmental > Terrestrial > Soil > Palsa > Peat permafrost | place: Sweden... | reverse complement strand
CACGCTGAGTTTGGAGGGAGGCTGCACGGAAAAGGCCCATATCAATCGATACGGGACCTCGCCGTGCAGCCCACCCTACTGATCATGGTGTTGTCTCGGCGTAGGCATTCCAACGCTGGTGGGCTTGGCGGGCGTGGTGCTGGTGGCGGCGTCGCCAGGTGGGCCAGTGCAGCCGGTGGGGCCGCCCTCCTCGGGCTTTACCTGTCAGGGCAGTGAGGCGCCCCACCGTTTCCGGACAGGGGATCCAATAGGATTCTCGCCGGAAAGGACGGGGGAAAAGTGTCGAGGGGAAAGTACTACACTCCGGAATTCAAGGAACAAGCTGCCAAGAAAGTAGTGGAAGGCTCGCTTAAGGTCGCGCAAGTCGCCAGGGAACTTGACGTAAACGAGACAACGCTCGGGTGCTGGGTCGCAGCGTACCGGAAGAAAATCGCCGGGAATCCGCTGCCCGCCGGCATGCCGGAGTCTGAACGGGTAAGGGGACTGGAACGCCGGGTCCGGGACCTCGAAATGGAAATTGCCTTCCTGAAAAAAGCGGCAGCGTACTTCGCGAGGGAGCAGCGGTGAGCGAGAAATACGCGTTCGTCGATGCTGAGTACGCAGCCGCGCCGAAGCAGGACGAGGCTCCCACGGTTACGCAGATGTGCGAATGGCTCGGTGTATCGAAATCCGGCTACTACGACTGGAGGGTACGGCCGGAAAGCGAGACGGAGAAGCGCCGGGAAATGCTCAAGCTCATGATCAAGGCAATATTCGAGTACAACAACGAGGAGTACGGGTACCGGCGCGTGCACGCCGTGCTGGTCCGCGGCGGCGTGTCCGTCGATGACGAGACCGTCCGCAAGCTCATGCGCGAGCTGGGCCTGGTGCCTTGCCAGCCCAGGCCGTGGCGCTGCTCGCTGACCGAGCAGGACGGCTCCGCCGGGCCGATCCCGGACCTGGTCAACCGTGACTTCACTGCCGGCAGGCCAGGCGAGAAAATGGTCGGCGACATAACGTACATCGAGACCTGGGAAGGATGGGTGTATCTCGCGACGGTCATTGACTGCGCGACACGCAAGATAATCGGGTGGGCGATGGATGATAATTACAAGACCCCGCTGATCTCGCGGGCGATCGAGATGGCGGCGACCAACGTCGCACTGCCGGAAGGCGCGATATTCCACTCCGATCGCGGCAGTAATTACACGTCGGCTGCGTTCGCGCTGAAGCTGGGCGGACTCGGGATCCGGCAATCAGTGGGCCGTACGGGCATATGCTATGACAATGCCCTGTCGGAATCAGTGAATGGCACCCTTAAAGTTGAGCTGGTCCACCGGACTGCCTACGCGACACGCCGACAGGCAATGGATGACATCGCGCGGTGGATCGAGCTGCGCTATAATAAGACCCGTCTTCACTCCACACTCGGATACAGGACTCCGCAGGAAGTCATGGACGAGCTGCTGGAAATGCAGGCAGCCGCGTAAATAGTCACAGGATTTCCTGTCCGAAAAACGCGGGGCAGCTCAGAGTTACGCGGGCGAGTACGTCGCGTTCGACCGGATCTGGTCCTGGCCCAAGCCGGCGCAGCGGCCCCATCCGCCGGTCCTGGTCGGCGGGAACGGGCCGGGGGTGCTGGATCGGGTACTGGCGTTCGGCGACGCCTGGTTCCCCAACCATGATCGCGGGGACGTCCTGGACCGGGCCGCGGAACTGCGCGCGCGAGCGGACCGGCCGATCGGGCTTACGGTCATGGGTGTTCCCGCCGAGGCCAAGGTGCTGGAAACCTACGAGGCCGCGGGGTTCCAGCGGGCCGTGCACTGGCTGCCCTCGGCTCCGCGCGGCCCGGTCGAGCGGGCCCTGGACCAGTACGAGGCGGCCATCGCGGAATTCCACGGACAGTTACGGCTTTTACTTTGCTCGGGCGGTCAGCGGGTGCGGACCAGGGTGTCGAACAGGTGGGCTAGCTCGGCGGCGGGATCGGTGGTGAGGCCGCTGTGTACCGGGCCGGGCTGGACGATGGTCGACCGGGGGGCGGTGAGCCAGCGGAAGCGCTCGCCCAGCGGCCGGTCCGCCAGCGGCCCCTCGGTGCAGGCCTTCTCGAAGGCCGACAGGGCCGTCCGTACCGCGTCCAGGTCGACCGCGGGGTCGACGGCCAGCAGGCGGCCTTCGTCCAGTTCGATCCGGGCGCACAGGTACCGGTAAGCCTGGGCGTAGACGATCACCCCGACGTTGATCACCTCGCCCCGCTCGACCCTGGGCACCACCCGGACCAGCGAGTACTCGAAGACCTCGGTCATTCGCGGATCACCTCCGGGACGATCGGGGCGCGCGCCAGGAGGTGTTCGGTGTAGGCACTCGCGCCGCGGTCGCCGAACCACTCCCCCGGGACCAGGGCGGTCACCTCTTTGAGGAGGGCCTCGGTGATCCGCGGGGCGAGCTCGGCGTGGGCCTCGGCGAGCCTCGTGGCCTGGTCGCGGAGGACGTGCTCACGAGCGTCGAACGGGCGCCGGGGGTCGGCCGTCGGCCAGTTGTGGTGGAAGTACAGCGCCGCCCCGTGGTCGATGAGCCAGATGTTGCGGTGCCAGACGAGCAGGTTCGGGTTGCGCCAGGTGCGGTCGACGTTCTGGACCAGGGCGTCGAACCACAGCACCTGGCTGGCGAAGTCGGGATCGGCCGTCCAGCCGAGCGGGTCGAAGCCCACCGAGCCGGGCAGGAAGTCCACCGCGAGGTTCAGGCCTTCGCTGGCCCGGAGCAGATCCTGGATCTCCGGGTCCGGCTCGCTGCCCGGGATCCGCGGGTCCAGGTCGGCCAAGACCAGGTCCGGCACGCGCAGGCCGAGGCGTCGGGCCAGTTCGCCCGCGATGATCTCGGCGACCAGCGCGAGCGGGCCCTGGCCGGCGCCGCGGAACTTCATCACGTAGGTGCCGAGGTTGTCCGCCTCGACGAGGGCGGGCAGTGACCCGCCCTCGCGCAGTGGAGTCACGTACCGGGTCACCGTGACATGGGCGAGCACGCCGGCCAGAGTATCGCTCGCGGCCGGGCTCACAGCGCTGGGGCTCACAGCGTGGGCGGCAGCCCGAAGGCCGGGAAGAGTTCGGCGCTGAACGTCGTGACCTCGGCGATCAGGCCCTCCTCGATGCGCATGACATCGAGCTTGAACGCGCGGAACTGGCTGTCGCCCGGCCCGCGCAGGTAGCTCGCGGCAGTCGGCATCCGGTTGGCCGCCACCGGGAACAGGCGCCAGTCACCCATCGCGGCCGCGGTGGCCATGAGCGGCCTGATCTCCTCTCGCCCGTCGTAGATCCACGGGTTGGGCGGCATGGTGATCCGGAGGTCCTGGGCGGCGAGGGCGATGGCCGCCTCGGCGTCGAGGCGCTCGTGCGCGGCGATGAACTGCTCGAGCAGCGCGCGCTCCGGCGCGCTCGGCTCCCGGGTCGACCAGTCGGCGCGGCGCGGCGGCAGGTGCGACTGCATGGTCGCCCGGGCGCGCTGCAGGGCACTGTTGGCCGCGGCGACGCTCGTGCCCAGCGCTGAGGCGGTCTCGCTGGCCGGCCAGCCCAGCACGTCGCGGGCGATCAGCGCGGCGCGCTGCCTGGGCGGCAGGACCTGCAGCGCGGCCAGGAAGGCCAGCGAGATCGTCTCCCGCTCGATGGCGACCGCCTCGGGCTGCTCGTCGGCCGGCGCGGCCTGGTCGAGCAGTACGTCCGGGTACGGCTGGATCCACGGCACCTCGGGATGCGAGCGCATCCCGGTGGCGCGCCGCGAGTTACGGCGGAGCATGTCCAGGCAGACGTTCGTCGCGATGCGGTACAGCCAGGCCCGGAACTGCGAGCCGCCCTCGAAGCCGGACCTGCCGCGCCAGGCGTTCAGGAACGTCTCCTGCACGGCGTCCTCGGCCTCGTCAAACGAGGCGAGCATCCGGTAGCAGTGCACGTGGAGCTCGCGCCGGTGGCGTTCGGCCAGCGCCGCGAACGCGCGCTCATCACCCGCGATCGCCGCCTTGTAGTCCATGTGCCAGTCTCCCAGGTATGGCACCGGCCGGTCGCCGATGCTCACCTGTGAAACGGCGCTCGGCGGCACAACTCATCGGCGCCGCGGCCTACTCGCAGGTAAGAGGCCGAAAACCTGTCGCATGTTGTCGGGGACGAGGGCGGCGTACTCGATGTGTTCGGTGATCCAGCCCCGCACGAACGGGCAGTAGGGCAGGACGGACAGGTGGCGTTCCCGGGCCGAGTCCAGGCTGGACTGGATGAGGCGCCCGGCGACGCCGTGGCCGCGGAACCGAGGGCCGGTTTCGGCGTGCAGGAAGGCGATCACGCCGTCGTGCAGGTGATACTGAACGAACCCGGCGAGCTCGCCATCCACCCGGATCTCGAACTGCGCCTGCTCTGGGTTGTCGTCGACCGCCAGCTCCATGCGCTTAAGGATATTGACGGGCGGGTCAGCTTACCTCGGTGGCGTAGACGACGGTGTTGCTCAGGTAGTGGTGCGTGGCGTAGTCCCAGGCTCCGCCACAGGTGATGAGGCGCAATTCCGGATCGGGGACCGGGCCGTAGACGTCTTCGGTCGGGAAATGATCCTTAAGGTAGGTCTGGACCGAGGTCACGCGGAACTCGACCAGGGTCCCGTCCGCCCGTTTGACGTAGATCTTGTTCCCGCGGGTCAGCTGGTCGAGCCGGTCGAACACCGCGGGACCGCTGGTCGTGTCGACGTGGCCCACGATGATAGCTGAGCCGATGGATCCCGGCCGGGGGCTGCCCTTGTACCAGCCCGCGACCCCGGCCTGGGACAAGAGCGGTACCTGCAGCGTGCCGGTCGAGGTCAGGCCCAGGGTGAGCAGCTTGGTTTGCACGCCGATCAGCGGGATGGTCAGCGAGACCGGGGCGGCGACCGGCTTGGGCGACGTCGACTGCGGCGGCGCCACGATCGGGGCGGTCGGCGCGGGCAGGGCCCCCACCCCGGCCGCCAGCGGGCGCATGGCCGGAGTCGAGTGCCGCGTCAGCAGCAGGCCGGTCGCCCCGCCGGCGATCACGAGCAGACCGGCCGCGAGCGCGAGCGCCGCGGCCGGCCTACGGGTCGGCATGAGCTAGACCCCGGCGTGCAGCTGACGGTTACGGCGCAGCCTCAGTCCGCCGGTGAGGGCGAGCAGGCCGCCGGCTCCGATGGCCACCAGCCACGGCACCGCCGAGCCCGGTCCGTGCGGCGCGGTGCCGCCGAAGCCGGTACCGACACCACCCAGCGGCGGCTGGCCGCTGCCCGACGCATCCTCCAGGTTGACGATCTCCAGGCCGTTGGCGCCGTCGAGCACGACGAGAGTGTGGACGGTGCCAGCGGCGAGGGTGACGCTCGAGTTGGCGTCCGTGCCCCCCGCGCTTACGCTCACGCTCTCGGTACCAGGGGTAACCGCCTGGTAGGCGCTCACGCTGGCGAACTTCAGGCTGCTGGCGAGCGACGTGGAGCCGAGTTTCACGTTGACCACTTGCTGTTTCAGCGAGGCCTGGATCACGCGGACCAGGGCCTGTCCTGACGGCGTGGTCAGGTCGTCGTCCAGGACCGCGAGCCGCAGGCCCGATTCGGGCCCCATCCCGGCCACCGTGTAGGCATGACCGGCGGCGACCGTAACGCTGGTGGACAGGACGGGCTGGCTCGTGGCGGACGCGCCCGCGGCGCGCATGGCCACGCTGTAGTCCCCGGCCTGCACCGACTCGTACGGCGAGACGGTCCCGTAGGCGACGTGATGGAGCACGATCATCGCGGTGGAGTTGTCGAACGAGTACAGGTACACGTCGACCGCAGGCGTGTTCGGGGATAGGTGGGCCAGTCTGATCCAGCCCGTACCCGTGGTAGCAGAGGACGCGAACGCCGTCGCGGGAATGCCTAGCATCAGGGCCGACATGGCCAGCAACATGAGCAGTTTTCTAGATGCCTTCCAAATATTCATGACCCCTCCCTTTACCCCAGCCGATGAGATGCTAAGGGCCGTTCATTCCCAGGGGACCTGGGGCGTCGTACCGCATGGTGACTGCCTGACCGCTAGCGATCCTGATTTTGCCGTATTGCGAGGGTTGGTATGTGGTTTGCTGATTCAGGAACGCGAGCATCGCCGACAGGCCAGCGGACCCTGTGGCGCCGATCTCGGCGCCACGTAGCGGAACCGCGAAACCCGCACCTGGCGACGGGTCTGTAAAAAGTACCAGCCGTACGGGCATTTCGTGGGCAAGTAGCCCAAGCGTTATAAGCAGGCGAGGATCGACGTTGCCGGCCAATAGCGCGCCGCGGGCCTGCGCGGAGGCCCGGACGTTCTTATTGCTCAGCAGTTGGTGGCCCGCTTCGATGCGAGCGCTGCGATCCGCAGCGAGCGAGGCGTCGAAGGCAGCGGTCCCGCCCGGCGCGAGATAGCGGATGTCGATCTGCTGGGCGCCAGTGCCAAAACTGGCCAGGACCTGCGGCGCGTACACCGTGGCCAGGCGCGGGCCGAACTGGCTCTGCAGCGCCGGCGTGGCGACGATCACCTCGACGCCCAGCGGGTCGGGGGCCGATGGCTGCACCACCGAGAGCCTGCTGGCCGAGACGTTGGCCGCCTCCAGTGCCTGGCACATCAGCGGGTCACAGCCGATCAGCACGCTCGGGAGCATTTGCTGCGCGATCCAGGCTGCCGCCTGGCCGCGGTTCGCCGCGGCGATCTGCAGCGCACTGGACGTGCTCGGCGTGCTCGGGGCCGGATCGGCGGGCTGCACCGCCGATGCCTTCTGTGCCTGTTCTCCCTGGTGGGTGAAGGCCAGCGTGACCAGGGCCCCGACGGCCATAGCGGCGACCGCGCTCAGCACCAGGACGCCACGCCGGCGCCGGGAAGCTGGCCGCCGACCGCGCTGGGAGTGCCTTTGCAGCCACAGGCGCAACGTGGTGGCGGCGACGGTCGACCAGGGTGGGTCCCCGCTCGTCCCCGGCGTCAAGCCGTGCTGCTGCTCGCCCATCTCCGCACCCCCACAACCCCGCGGGATCGCGGAGTTGTACCAAATCTATTTGATCATACGTGTTCTGGAGATTAGTCCAATACAATCACTTATTGCTTGCTATGTCGCGAAGTTCGCGATCCTGACATGGATGACCACGGTACGCTTTTTGCCCGATAAGGCAGATCACGAGTTGATCTTCGTGTGCGCCGGCGCCGGTGCCCAACCGAGGTTCCCGCACCGTGGTACCCGGGCCGGTCCCCCAGGTTGATCGCGAGCGCTGGGCGCGGATCATCGCGCCCAGGGCATGGGCCGGCCGCCGCGGCGGCAGGCCGGTGCGCATCTTGGGGTCCGCCCCGATCGCTTCGCACATGGCCTACGGCATAGATGTCGGGATGTGCGCTGAAAATGCGACTGACGTAGCCGACACCCCCCGCGATCAGGACCTTCACGTGCCGTCCTCCGATCATGGTCGACGGAGGGAGCCTACAACGGACCCGGCCCGCACCGGAAGAACCTTGATCCAGAGTTAATGTATTGGGCGGTTAGCTGTTATTGCGACCGAGGATTTCCGCCGCGCGCTCCCGCATCTCCACCTTCCTGACCTTGCCCGTCACCGTCATCGGGAACTCATCCACGACATGCACGTACCGAGGGATCTTGTAATGCGCGAGCTGCCCGGAGCAGAACGACCGCAATTCCTCCGCGGTCAATTCGGCAGCGCCGGGCCGCAGCCGGACCCAGGCCATGAGTTCCTCGCCGTAAACAGCATCCGGGACGCCGATCACCTGGGCGTCCAGGATGTCAGGATGCGTGTAGAGAAATTCCTCGATCTCCCGCGGGTAGACGTTCTCGCCGCCGCGGATCACCATGTCCTTGATCCGCCCGGTGATGGCCAGATACCCGTCGGAATCCATGACGGCGAGGTCACCGGTGTGCATCCAGTGCGCGGCGTCGACCGCTTCGGCGGTCTTGTCCGGCTGCGCCCAGTAGCCGAGCATCACCGAATAACCGCGAGTGCACAGCTCGCCAGGCGTACCCCGGGGCACGGTCACGCCGGTCGCCGGGTCGATGACCTTGACCTCCAGGTGCGGCCCGACGCGGCCCACCGTCGAGGTGCGGCGGTCCAGCGAATCGTCGGTGCGGGTCTGGGTGGATACCGGCGAGGTCTCGGTCATGCCGTAGCAGATAGACACCTCGCGCATCGACATGCGCGACATGACCTGCTTCATCACCTCGACCGGGCACGGCGAGCCCGCCATGATGCCGGTGCGCAGGCTGGACAGGTCGTAGTCGGCGAACCCGGGCGCGGACAGCTCGGCGATGAACATCGTCGGAACGCCGTACAGCGAGGTGCAGCGTTCGGCCTGTACGGCTTCCAGGGTCGCGGCCGGATCGAAGCTGGGCGCGGGGATGACCATGCACGCGCCGTGGCTGGTGGCCGCGAGATTGCCCATGACCATGCCGAAGCAATGGTAGAAGGGCACTGGAATGCAGATCCGGTCGGCCTCGGTGTAGTCACACAGCTCGCCCACGAAGAAACCGTTGTTGAGAATGTTATGGTGCGAGAGCGTCGCGCCCTTCGGGAAACCGGTGGTACCGGAGGTGTACTGGATGTTGATGGGGTCATCGGTGTCGAGCTGAATGCGGTTGAGGACCGCACGATCCAGCCGCCGCCCGCTCTCCAGCAACGACTGCCATTCCGGGCGGCCGATCAGCACGACATGCGCCAGATCCGGACATCGCGGCCGTACCTCGGCGATCATGCCCGCGTAGTCGGACGTCTTCAGCCGCTCGGCCGAGATGAGCAACGTGGCGCCCGACTGATTGAGCACGAACTCGAGCTCGCGGGTGCGGTAGGCCGGGTTGATGTTGACCAGGATGGCGCCGATCTTCGCCGTCGCGTACTGGGTGAGCGTCCATTCCGCGCAGTTCGGCGCCCAGATACCGACCCGGTCGCCCTTCTGGATGCCGATTTCCAGCAGCCCGAGCGCCAGGGCATCGACGTCGGCGGCCAGTTCCGCATAGGTCCAGCGCCGTCCGGTCGTCCGGTCGACGAGCGCTTCACGGCCGGAGAACCTCACCGCCGTCGCGTCGAAGCTCCCCCCGATCGTGTCGCCCAGCAGGGGCGTTGCCGATTCACCGGACGAGTAACTCAGTGCTGCAGACATGGCCCGCTTACCTCCAAGCCTGGTTTACCTGGCATTCCAGTCACAGTCCAGCATGGCATGGTTTTGCCGGTCAGCTTTGTGGTCGAGTTGACATACCGCCGTCATCGTCATAGCGGATAATGAGTGATAGATATGGGCGGTCCCGGCCATAACCGCCGAGACTGGGGAGGGTAAAAATGCAACTCCGGCTGCTTGACGTCCCTGTGGACGGGGGGGAACTGCGGGTGCTCCAGTGGGGCACCGGCAAGCGAGTGGCGGTCGCCGTGCACGGGATCACGGCCTCGGCCATGTCGTGGCAGGCGGTGGCCCGCCAGATGCCGCCCGGCTGGACACTGGCGGCGCCTGACCTGCGCGGGCGCGGTTCCAGCGCCCACCTGCCCGGTCCGTACGGCCTGGAACGGCACGCGGCCGACGTGACCGCGATACTGCGGCATTTCGGCGGTTCGGGGGTCCGGCCCGTCCTGGCCGGGCATTCGCTGGGTGCCTACGTCGCCCTGCTGGCCCACGACGCGCACCCGAACCTGTCGCGGCGCCTGGTCCTGGTGGACGGCGGCCTGCCGCTCCCGGTCCCGGACGGCATCGACCCGGACGTGGCGCTCGAGGCCTCGATCGGCCCGGCGATCGCCCGGCTGCGACAGACCTTCCCCAGCATCGAGGCCTACCTGGACTTCTGGCGGGCCCATCCGGCGCTGGCGGACCACTGGACCGCCGATGTCGAGGCGTACGCCCGCTACGACCTGGCGGGCGAGCCGGGCAGCATGCGGTCCAGGGTGGTCCCGGCCGCGGTCAGCGCCGACAGCCGGGACGTACTCGCGGCTAAGCCGTTCGCGGACGCACTCGGCCGCCTGACGCAGCCAACTCCGCTACTGACCGCGCCGGGCGGGTTCCTCGGCGAGCCGCCGGGCATACTGCCGCCCGAACTGGTCGAGAAATGGGCGGAACTCGTTCCGCAGCTAAGGCCGCTGCGGGTGCCCGACGTGAACCACTACACGATCGTGTTCGACCCGCAGGGCGCCGCCGCGGTGGCCCGTGCCATTACCACCGCCGCGGCCTAGCCCAGCGCGGGGCACCGGACCGGCCGCTGCGCCGGATGAGGCACCATAGAGTCGTGACCCAGTTGGCGGAGGCGAGAACGACAGGGTCGTTCGGCATGCTCCTGGACGTCGTCGCCGCCGGGAACGTGCTGGTCCTGAGCGGAGCCGGGTTGTCCACGGAGTCCGGCATCCCCGATTACCGCGGGCCGACCGGTCTGGCCCGGCGGGCGACGCCGATGACCTACCAGACCTTTACCGCAAGTGCGGCCGCCCGGCGGCGGTACTGGGCCCGCAGCCACCTGGGCTGGCAGCACATCGGCCAGGCGGCCCCGAACCACGGTCACCACGCGGTCGCCGAGCTCGGCCGCCGCGGGCTGCTGGCCGGGATCATCACGCAGAACGTCGACGGCCTGCACCAAGCGGCGGGCCCAGTGATGGGTGGAGCCGAAGTGACCGAACTGCACGGCAGCCTGCACCGGGTCATCTGCTTGTCGTGCGGTCAGCGAACGGCACGCACCGACCTGCACCGTCGGCTCGCGGCGGCCAACCCCGGCTGGGACGCGGGGTCGGCGGCGTTGATCAATCCTGACGGGGACGCGGTGCTCGCCGATGACGCGACCGACTCCTTCCGGGTCGTCGACTGCGCTTTGTGTCACGGAACGCTCAAGCCGGACGTGGTGTTCTTCGGCGAGAATGTGCCCCGGGCGCGGGCCGAGGCCTGCTACACGATGGTCGAACGGGCCAGCTCGCTGGTCGTCCTGGGGTCCTCGCTGACCGTGATGTCGGGCTTGCGTTACGTGCGGCACGCGGCGAAGGTGCCGGTACCGGTTGTGATCGTCAATCAGGGGTCCACCCGGGGCGATCGGTACGCGGCCGCGACGCTCGACGCTCCCCTGGGCCAGGCGCTTACCGCGCTGGTGGCCACGCTCGAGGAACGGTGATGACCACGTGAGCGACGACTTCGACGTGGTGACCGGAGCGTTCAGCTACTCCGGGGCGGTCATCGCCGGCGAACTGCAGGCGGCGGGCCGGCGGGTGCGCACCCTCACCGGTCATCCCGGCCGCGCGCCCGCGGGTACCGCCATCGAGGTCAGGCCGCTGGATTTCGCCGATCCGGCCGGGCTCGCCGAGTCGCTGCGCGGCGCCCGGACGCTGGTCAATACCTACTGGGTGCGCTTCGCGCACGGGCAGGTCAGCCACGAGAGCGCCGTAGCCCAGTCGCGGGTGCTGTTCCAGGCGGCCGCCGAGGCCGGCGTGCACCGGGTGGTGCACGTGTCGATCACCCATCCCGACGCCGACTCGCCCTACCCGTACTTCCGCGGCAAGGCGGCGGTCGAGCAGGCCCTCGCCGATCTCAGGCTGCCCCACACCGTGCTGCGGCCGGCCATCCTGTTCGGCGGCAACGGAGTCCTGATCAACAACATCGCGTGGCTGCTGCGGCACCTGCCGGTCTTCGCCGTGGGCGGGACGGGCGAGTACCACATCCGCCCGATCCACGTTGACGACCTGGCCCGGCTGTGCGTCCAGGCCGCCGGCGCCACCGGATCCGAGGTCATCGATGCGGTCGGGCCGGACCGCCCGGCGTTCGGCGACCTGGTGCGTTTCATCAGGGACGCGGTCGGCAGCCGCAGCCGGGTCATCAACCTGCCCGGATCGCTGATCCCGCCGGCCGCCCGTCTCCTCGGCCTGGCGCTGCGCGACACGCTGCTGACCGCCGAGGAGTTCGAGGCGATGGCCGACGGCCTGGCCGACACCGACGGCCCGGCGACCGGCGAAACCTCGCTGACCCAGTGGATCACCGACCACAAGGGCACCCTGGGCCGCACCTACGCCAACGAGCTGACCCGCCATTTCCGGTGACCGGCGGGACTCTCCACGACAGCGATGTTCCATCGGTGCTGCCAGAGCGGCAGCAATGGTCCATGGGTGCCGCTGCGTAGGCGGCGTCGGCGGACCCGATGGTGCTCTGGACGGGAGCCCTCAGCCGAGGGCGCGGGGGTGGGAGGTCGCGTAGACCTCGCGGAGCCGGTCCACCGTGATCAGGGTGTAGATCTGCGTGGTCGCGACCGACGCGTGGCCAAGCAGTTCCTGGACGACCCGGATGTCGGCCCCGCCGTCGAGCATGTGCGTGGCGAACGAGTGCCGCAGCGTATGGGGCGACACGTCGGCCAGGCCGGCCCGGTCGGCGGCGGCGTGCAGGACGCCCCAGGCGCCCTGCCGGGTCAGGCGTCCGCCCCGGGCGTTCAGGAACACCGCAGGGCTTACCGAGACCCGCCGGGACGCGGCGGCCAGGGCGGGCCGGGCCCGGACCAGGTAGGCCTGCAGGGCCCGCACCGCGTAGCTGCCGACCGGGACCACCCGATGCTTGCCGCCCTTCCCGGCCAGCCGGACCACCGGGTCGTCGTCCAGGTGGAGTTCGTCCACGTCGAGTCCGGTCGCCTCGGAGATCCTGGCCCCGGTCCCGTACAGGAACTCCAGCAGGGCCCGGTCCCGGAGCAGCCGGGGGTCCGCTGACAGGTCATCGGGGCCCGGGCCCGACGCGTCCAGCAGGTGCTCCACGTTGGTCACGGTGATCGCCTTCGGCAGGCGCCTGGGCGGTGTCGGGGGCGGCACGTCACGCGCCGGATCCGACTCGGCCAAGCCCTGGGCGGCCGCGAACGCGTGCAGCCCGCGGACCGCGATCACCGCCCGGGCCGCCGAGCTGACCGCCAGCGCCTGGTGCTCGGCGTCGCCTTCGCGGAGGGAGGCGAGGAACTCCGCCACATCGGCGGACGTGACGTCAGCGAGCCGAGCCCTGCCCCGCCCGGCCAGCGAGGACTCGTACCGGCGCAGGTCCCGCCGGTACGACTCGACCGTGTTTCCCGCCAGTCCCCGCTCCACCACCAGGTGCGCCAGGTACCCGCGCACCGCCTCGCCCACCGTCTGCCCCGGCGCCATGGCGCGCTAGTTGAGGACCTGGGCTAGGGGGGTGTAGGGCAGGCCGTGGGCTTCGGCGACGGGCTCGCAGGTCACCTCGCCGGCGTAGGTGTTCAGGCCCAGGGCGAGGGGGGGATCGGCGCGGAGCGCGTCCCGCCAGCCGCGGTTGGCGATCTCGACGGTGTAGGGCAGCGTGACGTTGGTCAGCGCGTAGGTGGACGTGTGCGGGACGGCGCCCGGCATGTTCGCCACGCAGTAGAACAGCGCGTCGTGCACCTTGTAGGTCGGGTCGGCGTGCGTGGTCGGCCGGGAGCCCTCGAAGCAGCCGCCCTGGTCGATCGCGATGTCGACGAGGACCGCGCCCGACTTCATCCGGGACACCAGGTCGTCGCTGACCAGCTTGGGGGCCTTGGCCCCGGGCACCAGCACCGCGCCGATGACCAGGTCGGCGTCGATCACGGCGCGCTCGATCTCGTAGGCGTTGGACGCGACGGTCTGGCAGTGCCCCTGGTAGATGGCGTCCGCCTGGCGAAGGCGGGCGACGTTCTTGTCCACCAGCAGGACCTCGGCCTGCATGCCGAGGGCGATCGCGGCGGCGTTCATGCCGGAGACGCCCGCGCCGAGCACGACCACCTTGGCCGCGTACACGCCGGATACCCCGCCCATCAGCACGCCGCGGCCGCCGCCGTCGCGCTGCAGGTGGTGCGCCCCCACCTGGGGGGCCATCCGGCCGGCGACCTCGGACATCGGGGCGAGCAGCGGCAGCGACCCGTCGGGAAGCTGGACGGTCTCGTACGCGATCGAGGTGACACCGGCCGCGAGCAGCGCGTCGGTGCAGGCCCTGGAGGCGGCCAGGTGCAGGTAGGTGAACAGCACCTGGCCCGACCGCATCCGGTGGTACTCCTCTTCGATCGGCTCCTTGACCTTGAGGATCAGATCGCCCTCGCCCCACACGTCGTCCGCGGTGGGCAGGATCTTCGCGCCGGCGGTGGTGAAGTCCTCGTCGGGGATCGACGAGCCCTCCCCCGCCCCGGCCTGGATGACCACCTGATGGCCGTTACGGGCCAGTTCGTGAACGCCGGCCGGCGTGATCGCCACTCGGTATTCGTGGTTCTTTATCTCCTTGGGAATTCCAACCTTCATGGTGGTCCTTCCAGACAGCGAGCGTCATTGCTCTTCGGGGGCATCGGCCCGACGAAGTCGGTCATACCCCTGTGACCTGGCAGCGTACCCCGCCATGATGCCCAGGGCGGCGGCGCCGTTGTGGAGCTCCCCGGCCAGCACCTTGCGCACCGCCTGGTCCAGCGGCAGCCAGTCGAGCAGCAGGTACGCCTCCTCGTCCTGGGGGACGAAATGGCGTTCGGCGGGGGGCACGGGTTCCAGGTCGCGGGCCAGGAAGATGCGCAGGCGCTCGGTGCTGTAGCCGGGCGAGGAGTAGTAGTCGGCCAGCACCCGCCAGTCGCGGGCCCGGTAGCTCGCTTCCTCCGCCAGCTCGCGCTGCGCGGTGACCCACGGGTCCTCCCCCGCGACGTCGCGCAGGCCCGCCGGGATCTCCCACAGCAGGTGTCCTACCGGATGCCGGTACTGCCTGATCATCAAGATCCGGTCGGCGTCGTCCAGGGCGAGCACGGCCACGGCGCCGGGATGAAGCACCACGTCGCGTTCGGCCAAATGGTTATCAGGGGTGCGGACCTTGTCGCTGCGTACGGTGACCAGCCGGGCACGAAGCAGCTCCACCGAGGAGGCGACGGGCCAGTGCTCGGGCTCGTCTTTAATGTTCGCGTGCTGTTGTTCGGTCATGCGGTGGCCGCGGCGCGCGCGCTGGTCAGGTTGCTGGCCGAGGTCAGGGTCTTGGACCGCGCGAGCGCGGCGGCGATCAGGCCATTGAATAGCGGATGCGGCCGGGTCGG
>Ga0302178_10002356_pt1 | contig 15006 bp, 11 predicted proteins | sample I_Palsa_E1_3_FD_198790 | JGI IMG/M metagenome (GOLD analysis project Ga0302178, IMG submission 198790) | Peat permafrost microbial communities from Stordalen Mire near Abisko, Sweden - I_Palsa_E1_3 | ecosystem: Environmental > Terrestrial > Soil > Palsa > Peat permafrost | place: Sweden... | reverse complement strand
CTCCAGCCGGCCGAACAACCCCGGCCGGGACACCACACCCTCCTCACCAGGGCGAACCACCCGGCCAGCCGCAAAACCCGATCCCTCAGCAGGCACCACCGCCCGATCATCGCACAACGCGAACTGGCGAAATAAGCCCGATGTCGTTTTAGGTGCCCGGTCTGACGAGCGCGAGCACGGCTTCTGCAAAGGCTTGTGGCTGCTCTTGAGGAATGTTGTGCCCGGCGCCGGCCACGACACGATGCTCCAAGTGACGTAGGAAGTACGCCGACCATTCGCTACCGTCGGAGGCGGGGAGCACCCCGTGAGCTCCGCCATCCAAGGTGATGGTCGGGACTTCGATTCGAGGCATGCCTTGCAGCTGCAGAGCTCGGTCCGCGTATCGGGAATCCCCCGGCACCGCCCCAAGCTTGTGGCGATAGTTGTTCAGCGCCACATCAACCCAGTCTGGGTTGTCGAAGGCCGTGGCTGTGCGGTCGAACTCGGCATCGCCGAAGGGCCAACGCGGCGACCACTGGCGCCATAGCAGCCGGGCCAGTTCGCGGCGGTACACGGTCAGGCCGACGCGGCCGCGCTCGGTAGCCAGGTAGTACTGGTACCACAGGGCGCACTCACGTTCGGGCACCGCCGGAATCGTGGCCCGTTCGAGGTCGTGGAGGACATAGCCGCCGGCAGATATCAGGCCAGCACAGCGCCCGGGCCACAGCGCGGCGGCAGCGCAGGCAGCGCGGGCGCCCCAGTCGAAGCCGCCGAGCACGGCTTGCGGCAGGTCAAGACAGTCGAGCAAGTCGATGATGTCGCTGGCGAGCGCGGCCTGTTCGGCCGTGCGCGGGAACGTGGCGTCGAGGAAGCGGGTGGCGCCGCACCCCCGCAGGTATGGCACGATGACGCGGCATCCTTGTGCCGCAAGCATCGGCGCGACGTCAGCGTAGGCATGGATGTCGTACGGGAACCCGTGCAGCAGGACGACGGCGGGACCCGTGCCTACGTCGTAGTAGCCAACAGTCAGCATCGAGGTTTCCACCCGCCGCACTGGCGCCATCGCGGTGAGAGCGCTTACGGCCATGAGCCGATGAAACTACGGCGAGCGCCAATTTTCAATAGAAGCGTTGACAATTCGGAACGGCGGAACCTAAGCTTCGTTAGCCCGTCGGCGCCGAGCAGCGCCGTCCCGGACCTGGGCTACGATCGTGTAGGAGACCTCGATTGAACGGCAACCCTCTCAAGGCACGCCTGGCGCGGCAGCTGCCGGCGTTCGGCGGATGGTGCACGACCGGATCGCCTTTCGCCGCCGAACTCATCGCACTGCAGGGATTCCACTTCGTCGGCCTGGATGCGCAGCACGGGCTGTTCAGCTACGACAGCCTGCTGACCTGCATGATGGCCCTCGCACGGACGGGGAGTGCGATCGTGGTCCGGATGCCGTCCCGGGACGCCGCCGCGGCCGGGCGGATCCTGGATGCCGGCGCTCATGGCGTCATCTTCCCGATGATCGAGACGCCCGACGACGCCCGCGAGGCCGTCGACGCCTGCCGCATCTATCCCGGCGGCCGTCGCAGCTTCGGGCCGCTGCGGGCCGCGCAGTCGTTCGGGCGCGACCCGGGCGCCGTCAGCGCCGGAGTGACCTGCATAGCCATGATCGAAACCGCTCGCGGGGCGGAGAACGCCGATGCGATCGCCGCGGTCCCAGGCGTTGACTGCCTCTACATCGGACCGGGCGACCTGGCCATAACCATGGGCCTGCCACCGGGCCTGGACCCGATTCCAGGCCCGCACGCCGACGCCATCGATCACGTTCGCCACGTCGCGCTGGCTCGCGGGGTACCGGTCGGCATTCCGTGTGCCGGCGCCGCCCAGGCCCTCGACCTGGCCGACGCTGGCTTCATGGTACTTACCATCGGCGCCGACACGTGGTGGCTCACCGAGTGCGCCCGCCGGGAGGGCGACGCCCTGCGGGCCAAGGGACATCTCAGCTGAATAACTGAATCAACTTTCGGCCGGCCCTCACGCCGGGATCAGCGGCCGGTTCAGGTCGCCGCGCCAGGCCGGCGGGACGGCCGGCGCGGTGAGCACCTCGTCCAGGTCCAGGCCGGTCCGGTCCGAGATCTGGCCGAGGGCGCCCAGATCGAACCCGTACACCAGGGCCGCGTTCTCCGCGAGCATCAGCCGCGCGTCGGCCTCGGGCACCCCGACCGCGCCGAATGTCGCCTGCAGGTAGGCCAGCGTGCCGCGGCGCCAGGCCCCCTCGCTGTGCGGGAAGTCCATCCCGATCATCATCTTGCCCACGCCGATCTGCTCGCGTGCGGCGATCTCGGCCCGGGAGAAGATGGACGACCCGATGTGGCACTGGCGCAGCCAGTACTCGCTCGGCCGCATCGGCAGCGCGGTGCGGATGTCGCGCCGCAGGTCGCTTCGCTCGTAGGCGTGATCCATCCGGGCCAGCATGCCGCGGACCCAGTCCGAATGCGTCTCGGTGAACACCACCGTCAGCCGCGGGAACCGCTCCAGTACCCCGCCGAAGATCAGGCTGGGCAGCAGGTTGCGGGCGCCGGTGAAGATATCGGCGCCGACCAGCGCCCGGCCCGCGGTGACCGTCGGCGCGCCGACGTAGACCGGGATCCGGTTCGCGATCGCCACGTGGACGTTCGCGACCAGGCCCAGGTCCTGCATCGCCGCCCAGATCGGGTCGTACTCGGCCTGATAATGCCGGTCGGTGTCGGGCACCGCGGGCACCGCGATCCCCGCGAACCCCAGCGACCTGACCCGGTGCACCTCCTCCACCGCGGCGTCCACGTCGTGGAAGCTGATCGCCGCCATCCCCAGCCAGCGCTCGGGAGCCACCGACCGGAAATCGGCCAGCCACCGGTTGTAGGCCCGGTATCCCGCGCTGACCTGCTCGATGCTGGCCTCCGCGATGTTCAGCGACGCTGCCCGCGTCGGCGAGCTCATCACGAACGGCGTTCCGAAATCCTGGAACAGCACCTCGGCCGTGATCCCCTCCCGGTCCAGCTCGGCCGCCCGCCGCTGCGGGCTCCACGTCGCATCCAGCCGCCCCGGGTCCGCGACGTCCTGCTTCCACGCCCGGGCCACCTCCGGGTCCAGCCGGTCGCCGATGTTGGCGGCATCGGTGGTGGCCACGCCGTGCTTGGCGTGCTCCACCATGAACTCATCAAAGTCCGGCAGGAACCGCGCCTCCAGGTAGGGACGGTAATCACCCATCCGGGCCGCGACATGGCCATCACTCGAAATCACCGTAATCCGGCTCACCGACATCATCTCCACCACTGGGCACCATCACACCGGCGCCGCGCCCGCCCGGGACGGCCAGGACGCCACCGTCCCGAGCCCGCGGCGGCTCTCCACTAGCGGCAGGCTAGCCCCGCCACCCACAAAAGTCAACGTACCAGTTGACATACGGATGTGGGCGGGATACTGGCTCGGCGTCCGGTGTCAGCTCCACGAGGCCGTAGCCAACCAAAACGAATCACACGAATCGTGTGACCAAAAGTCACCCTCCCGCGAGGGACGTTGCCTGCACAGGAACCGATCGAGGGGACTGGCGGGACAGCACGGCGAGGTGCTGCCGAGGAGGCTCAGATGTGGCAAACGATAGACGACCTGAGCATCCGCGCCTTCGAAGCCGACGCCCTGTTCGCATCGGCGGTGCAGCGCTGCGATGAACCCGACTGTGGTCAGGTCCGGCAGGCCATTGCCGCTGCCATCCGGGCGTTCGGCAGCCGGGGCTGCGCCGAACGGGTAGCGCAGGAGTTCGGTGACCATCCCGAGACGGCCGTCGCACGGATGCGCTGGGCTCGTGTCGTGGCCCGCGAGGCATTCTCAGATTCGGCACCGAAGCCGGGCCTGCATCCGGATGCCGACCTCCCGCTGGTCACCCTGCCCCAGCCACGTGCCGCGGATACATCAGGTTCACGGAGGCCAGGCGCTCTGAGTGAACAGGAGTTCTGGCGGGCGGGGAAAGCAAGTGCGCTCACCGGACCCGGCGGCCTGCCCGCCAGGGACCTGACCGTGCCGGACTTCCTGGCGTCCGGAGACGGGCCAGATGGCCGACCCCTACAGCTGCGATAACTCCAGAGAGTAATCGGGTCGCCACTCGCATTCCGGGCGGTGGCGGCCCTGAGCCCAGACCTGTCGAGGAGGTCAAGGATCATGGAATCAAGCATGTGTAAAGATGGCCCGGCGGTGGGATTTGCCGACGACACCCCCGTTATGGTGCGGTATCCGCGTACGCCCGAGCAATTGTGGGGTGACCGGGCCGAGTGGCCATGGCTGCTAGGGACGATCCTGGAGCAGTGCGGCCCGGACGAGTGGCGCGTGGTCGTCGAGGACATGACCGTGGCGGTGCGCCGAGACGGCAGCAAGCCCGCCCCTCGTACGCCGAAGAACCGGCTCTACTACCCGTGCTGCCTCCGCGACAGCTCCGAGCTGACGCTGCGGGGCGCACTCTGACCGTCCGCCTGGAATACCTCGCCGACCCTGTACCTGATCGCGTCACCCGCAGTCTCGGTCTCGCGGTCACGTTATTCATCCTGCTGGGTGTGCCCGGCAGCGGCGCCGCGGTCAGCGTGCTCGGCCCGAACGGCCGGACGCTTGTCGGCACCCGCACCGACCAGAACGGCGTATACGCGGGCATCGGCTTCAGTGACGTCGTCACCCAGTTTCCCGGGATCCACGATCCTGACGGCTCGGAACCCCGGAGCGGGCGAACCCTGCCGGAGAACCGCACGAGGGCTGACTGTGCTGCCTGTACCGGCAGCACAGCCCGCCGGCCAGCCGGCCGCTCAGATCGCCGCCGGCTCCCACAGATGCCCGAACGGGTTTGCCTTGCGTCCGGGATCCGGCGGGCACTCGAAGCCGAAATAGCGCAGGAGGATGTCGGAAATCAGCTCGTACCCGCATCCGATGCGAACCACCTGCATGGTATCGAAATTGATCATCGTCGACGACCGCTGGTAGAGGTGATACTTCGCGAGCCCGTAATCGACAACGAGGTCGGCCTGTTCGATCACCTCCGGCTGGATGTCCTCCACCCGGAACTTGACGCCCGTACCGGAAAGGTTCGCCGACGAGCCCAGGAACGCGACGCTTTCCTCCAGGCTCAATCGGGCCAGCTCGTCAGACAACGCTCCGTTGTTGTGCAGCATCGCCATTGTCCCCTCGACGCTGCACGCGCGGAACGTCTCCGGCTCGATCGACTCGACGATCGGATGGTCGAGGCGGACCGGCGCGATGACGCCGAGGGGCAGGTCATAGTCGATCGTGATCGCGTCGATCATGTCGTGCCTGGTCTGATCGAGAATCTGAGCCTCGCGCCTGAAGTCGGCGCAGCCCAGCATGCCGTGCCGCTTGTGAGCGGCCCGCCGCTTGACGTCAATGGTCTTGCGGGCCGCTTTGGGGGTAGCCGTGAGCAGGCCGTACCCGACGTCGCCCTGGAGGATGGTCACGCCGCCCCTGAGAAGGACGTCTTTGATCCGCTGCGCGTCCCCGATGATGTCCGGCCGGCTCATAACTGGAGGTCTCCTCTGGAGGTCGTAGATGTCGGACGCGTCACGCACTCGGCTCAAGCCGGGCAGGCGCGCCCCCCGGGGTGGCGGGCAGCCATCCGCCGCCGTTCCGGACGGCCAGTCGGCGACCAGCTTGCCTGAGCGTAACCCAGATAGGTCCATTCGTCAACATCTATGTTGACCATGTGACATCGAGGCCAGTCGGCCCCGCACCGCTTACCCGCCAGCCGATGCCACTGCGGTGGACGCACGGTCGGCTGATCTTCCGGGAACAGCCGCTATTATGGTATCAACGATAGCGTTGACTTTTTAGCTGACTATCCCCGGGAGCTGGCCTATGGCACCGACCTCGGCAACCGACTACACGCTGCCGGGTGACGACGCCCGATTGTGCGAGCAGTGATGCGCTCCAGCCGCCGGACGGCGGACGGCGGCCGTCCGCCATCCGGCACGGCCAGACGGATCGTCCCGGATCTGATGAACCGAGACTTTACCGTTGAGATTCGGGACAGATGATGTGCGATGATCGGGCGGTGGTGCCTGCTGAGGGATCGGGTTTTGCGGCTGGCCGGGTGGTTCGCCCTGGTGAGGAGGGTGTGGTGTCCCGGCCGGGGTTGTTCGGCCGGCTGGCGGCGGCGGGGCGGGTGGCGGTGGTGTCGGCGCCGGCGGGGAGCGGGAAGACGGTGTTGCTGCGGTCGTGGATCGGCGCGGCGGGTCTGGGGGGGCGGGCGGCGTGGGTGCCGGTGGAGGCGGGGGAGCGTGATGGGCAGCGGTTCTGGCTGTCGGTGGTGGGTGCGCTGCGGGGGACGTCTGCGGGGTCGGAGCTGGTGCGGGCGCTGACGGCGGCGCCGGAGCTGGATGGGTGGGCGGTGGTGGAGCGGCTGCTGAAGGACCTGGCGCGGTTGGATGAGCGGGTCTGGCTGGTGGTCGATGACGTGCATGAGCTGGGGTCGGCTGAGGCGCGGCGGCAGCTGGAGCTGCTGTTGATGCGGGGTCCGGAGGAGCTGCGGTTCGTGCTGGCTACCCGGCAGGGTGTGCGGCTGGGGCTGCACCGGTTGCGGCTGGAGGGGGAGCTGACCGAGATCCGCGGGGGGGACCTGCGGTTCAGCCTGGCTGAGGCGGGGGAGCTGTTCGGGGCTGCGGGGGTGGAGCTGCCGGAGTCGGCGCTGGGGATGCTGCATGCGCGGACCGAGGGGTGGGCGGCGGGGCTGCGGCTGGCGGCGCTGTCGCTGGCCGGGCACGAGGATCCGGGGCGGTTCGCGGCGGAGTTTTCCGGTAGTGAGCGGACGGTGGCGGAGTACCTGGTGGCTGAGGTGCTGGAGCGGCAGAGCGAGCGGGTGCGGCGGCTGCTGCTGGTGACCAGCGTGCTGGACCGGGTCAACGGGGAGCTGGCTGACCTGCTGGCCGGGGGGAGCGGCGGGGAGCGGGTGCTGCAGGAGCTGGAGGAGGCCAACGCGTTCGTGGTGTCGCTGGACGCGGCGCGGTCGTGGTTCCGGTATCACCGGCTGTTCGCGGACCTGCTGCGGCTGGAGCTGCGGCGTGCGGTGCCGGGTGAGGTTGCCGGGCTGCACCGGGCGGCCGGGCGGTGGCTGGCGGACCGCGGGTTCGCGGTGGAGGCGATCCGGCATGCTCAGGCGGCGGAGGACTGGGAGATGGCGGTGCGGCTGCTGGCCGGGCACTGGCCGGGGCTGCTGCTGGACGGGCAGGCCGGCACCGCGCATGAGCTGCTGGCCGGGTTCCCGGCCCGGGTCAAGGCGGGGGATGCGGAGCTGGCGGCGCTGGTGGCCGCCGATGAGCTGGCGCGGGGGTCGCTGGAGGCGGCGGAGCGGTACCTGGGGGTGGCCGAGCGGGGGTCGGCGTCGGTGCCGGCCGGGCGGCGCGGGCAGGCGCGGGTGCTGCTCGGGGTGGTCCGGCTGTCGCTGGCCCGCCAGCGGGGGGACCTGCCGGCGGTGGCCGCCGAGGCGCGGCGGCTGCAGACCATGGCCGAGGCCCCGGGCGCCGCGCAGCCCGGCCTGGGCGAGGACCTGCGCGCACTGGCGCAGCCCGGCCTGGGCGAGGACCTGCGCGCACTGGCGTTGATCAACCTCGGCATCGCCGAGGTCTGGACCGCCCGGGACGCGGACGCCGCGCAGCACCTGGAATACGGCGTAGCGCTGGCCCGCCGGATCGGGCGGCCGTTTCTCGAGTTCAGCGGCCTGGCCTACCAGGCGACTATCAACGTCACCGGGTCGCTGGCGCTGTCGGCGGAGCGTGCCAGGCAGGCGGTCGAGCTGGCCCGGCGGCACGGCTGGACCGAGGAGCCGGCCGCCGGCGTCGCCTACGAGGTACTCGGAGCGGTGCTGGCCTGGCAGGGGCGGCCCGGTGAGGCAGAGCCCTGGATCCAGCGCGCCGAGCGCACCGTCCGGGCCGAAGCCGAGCCTACGGTGGCGCTGCTGGTCCTCTACGGCCGCGGGCTGGTGGAGCTGGGCCGCGGCCGTGACCGCGAGGCGCTGGCCGCCTTCCAGGCCGCCGAACGGATGGCCCGGCGGCTGGCCGCGCCGCACGGGATCACCCCGCGGATGCGGGTCCTGCTGCTGCTGACCCTGGTGCGGCTGGGTGAGACCGAGCGCGCCGGGCAGGTCCTGGCCGACCTCGGCGAACAGGGCCGCGAGAGCGGGGAGATCCGGATCGCGACGGCGGCGCTGCGGCTCGCCCAGGACGACCCGCACGCGGCCAGCGCCGCGCTGGCCCCGGTCCTGGACGGCTCCGTGCCCGTTCCCCGGTGGGCCTGGCTGATTCAGGCGTTCGTGCTGGAGGCGATCGCGCGGGACGCGCTCGGCGACCCGGCCGCGGCCGGGCGCGCCCTGGAGCGCGCGCTGGACCTGGCCGAGCCTGACGGCGCGCTCGGGGCGTTCCTGCTCCATCCCGCGCCGGGCCTGCTCGAGCGCCACGCCCGGCAGCGCACCGCGCACGCCTCGCTGCTGATGGAGGTCCGCAGCCTGCTGGCCGGGCGGACGCCCGCCCCGGCGGGCACCGGGCCGCAGCGGCTGCTCGAGCCGCTGCGCGACAGCGAGCTGCGCGTGCTGCGCTACCTGCCATCGGACCTGACCGCGCCGGAGATCGCCGCCGAACTGCACGTCTCGACCAACACGGTCAAGACCCACATCCGGAGCCTGTACGCCAAGCTCGGCACCCACCGCCGCCACGAAGCCGTCGAACGCGCCCGCGCCCTGGGCCTGCTCGCCCCCTCCGCACGCCCGCGCTGACCCACCCCGGACGTATACCGGACCGGCACTCGGTCGTCAAAGCTGGATCATCATGGCCTTTTGCTCGGTGTAGTGCTCGTACCAGTGCTCCCCGCACTCGCGGCCGAGGCCCGACTGCTTGTACCCCCCGAACGGGAGAGCCGGGTCGAAGCCCATGTAATGGTTGACCCAAACGGTTCCGGCCTTCAGGCGGCGGGCCACCCGGTGCGCTGTGGAGAGGTCGTTCGTCCAGATCGCCGCGGCCAGGCCGTAGTCGGTGTCGTTGCCTTGCAGCACGGCGTCGTCGGCGTCCTTGAACCCGATCACGGAAACCACCGGCCCGAATATCTCCTCGCGGGCGATCCGCATCGAGTTGTCGACTCCGTCGAAGATCGTCGGCGGGACGAAGTACCCGGGCCCGGGCTCGGGTTCGCCGCCGGTCAGGGCGATGGCGCCCTCCGCGCGGCCCGCCTGCAGGTAACCCCGCACCCGGTCGAACTGCTCCCGGGAAGCCAGCGGGCCCAGCGTCGTCTGCGGGTCCAGCGGGTCGCCCATCGTCATGCCGTTCGCGTAAGAGACCAGCGCATCGAGGAACGCATCCTTGACGTCTCGCTGGACGAACAGCCGCGTACCAGCCACGCATACCTGCCCGGAGGAGATAGTGAAGGCCATCAGGGACGACGGGACCGCGCTGGCGAGGTTGGCGTCGGCGAAGACGACGTTGGGTGACTTGCCGCCCAGTTCGAGCGTCACCCGCTTGAGGGAACCGGCCGAAGCCGCCAGGATCTGCTTGCCCACCTCGGTAGAGCCGGTAAAGGCGACCTTGCCGATGCCCGGGTGCGCGACGATGGCCGCTCCGGCCCGGTCACCATACCCGGTGATCACGTTGAGAACCCCGGGCGGCAAGCCGGCCTGCATCGCCAGCTCGCCCAGGCGCAGCGCGGTGAGCGGAGTCTGCTCCGCGGGCTTGAAGACCAGAGTGTTGCCGGCGGCGAGCGCCGGGCCGATCTTGAGCGAAGCCATGATGATCGGACCGTTCCACGGTGTGATCGCGGCGCACACCCCGATCGGCTCGCGGAGCGTGTAGTGGAAACGATCCGGCGCCGTCGGCACGGTCTCGCCCAGTGCATGCTGCGCCGCGCCGGAGAAGTAGAACATGATCTCGATCGCGGTCGCGATCAGCGCCCTCGACGTGGCGATCGTGAGGCCGTTGTCGAGTGTCTCCAGTTCGGCGAGTTCATCGATGTGATCGTCCATGAGCGTGGCCAGCCGGCGCAGGAGCGCGCCACGGTCGGCCGGGCCCATCCGCGACCACGGTCCGTCCTCGAACGCGGACCGCGCGACCCGCACAGCCTCGTCAACGTCAGCGGCGTCGCCCTCGGCCACGGTCGCCAGGACCTTTCCGGTCGCCGGGTTGATCGTTTCGAACGTGTTACCGGACCTGGCCGGCACCCACTGGTTCCCGATGAGCAGGGCTGGCCGCAACGAGGCCAGCCACTCGTTGATCTTCGGGCTGCGTGCCTGTCCGGGGGCGGCTGTACCTGTGATGTCGGCGGTCACGGTGCGTGTTCCTCAAATCTTGTCGTGGGCGTGTTCGCCTACCGTCAGAAGGACGTGATGACAATGCGGCCGATCGTCGGGTCGCCGAGAGTGGCGTAGGCGGCTTCCAGGTCGGCCAGCGCGATCTCCCGGGAGACCAGGTCGTCAAGGTTGAGCCGGCCCTGCCGGTACAGGTCCATGTACATCGGGATATCGCGCAGCGGGTTGGTCGAGCCGGTGTTCACGCCGATCACCCGGGTCTGCCGCATCACCGCGCTCACCAGGTTGACCGACACGGCGGACTCCGGGCCCGCGACGCCTATGACATAGAGCGCGCCCCCGACGGCGAGCATGGCCATGCCCTGCGCCACCACGGCGTCGGTCCCGACGAAGTCGAACACGTGGTCAGCCCCGTCGCCCAGCAACTCCCGGACAGCCTCCACCGGATCGGTCTCCGCCGCGTTGATGAGGTCGGTCGCGCCGAAGGCGGCCGCCTTCTCCAGCTTGGCCGGATGCAGATCTACGGCGACGATCCGCCCGGCACCGACAATCCGCGCGGCACTGACGGCGTTCAGGCCGACCCCGCCGGCGCCGAGAACGACCACGGTCTCCCCGGCGGCGACGTCGGCCGTGTTCAGCACGGCGCCGGCTCCGGTCACCACACCGCAGCCCAGGAGCGAGGCTGGAGCGAACGGCATCCAGTCGGGCAGGGCGATGAGCTGATTCTCGTGAATGAGCGCCCGCTCGGCGAAACCGCCGAGTCCGAACGCCTGGAACAGCGGTTCACCCCCCTTCGACAGCCGCGGCTCCTGCCCGGGCTCACGCGCCAGCCGATGGATGGCGAGACATTGGTACGGACGGCCGCCCAGGCACCGCGCGCAAGCGCCGCACGATTGGATCAGGCAAGCGACCACCCGGTCGCCGGCGGCGAACCGGCTCACCTCAGGTCCGACCGCGGCGACGGTACCGGCCACCTCGTGACCGGTCAGCGCGGGCATGGGGATGCCAATGTCGCGGGTCGCGATCGTGTGGTCGGTATGGCAGAGCCCGGACGCTTTCACATCGACGAGCACCTCACGCCCGACCGGCTTGGCCACGTCGATCTCTTCGCTGGAGAATCCCCGGCCGACGCCCCAGATGACCGCGGCCTTCATGGCTTGGGCTCCGCAGCGGGCGTCGCCGACGAGTTCGCCAGGCTCATCACGAACGGGTCCCGGGTCCCCCCGGTCAGCTCGACCCACACCGACTTCGTCTGCAAGAACTCGTCGAGGCCCTCAATACCGTTCTCGCGCCCGATGCCGCTGTCGTTGAACCCGCCGAACGGAACGCCGGGGCCAGCGGCGCGATAGGCGTTGACCCAGACCGTCCCGGCTCTCAACCGGGCGGCGACCCGATGGGCCCGGTGGACGTCCTTCGTCCAGATACCCGCGGCCAGGCCGTACTCGGTAGCGTTCGCCAGTTTGACCGCTTCGGCCTCGTCGGTGAACGTGAGCGTGCTCAGTACCGGCCCGAAGATCTCCTCGCGCACCACGGTCGCGTCCGGCTTGAGCCCGGTCAGCACTGTGGGCTGGACGAAGAAGCCGCCCAGCGAGGTATCCGGTCCGCCGCCGAGCGCCACCGTAGCCCCTTCGTCCTGCGCGACCTGCAGATAGCGGAGGATTCGTTCGTACTGCGTGGCGTTGGCGATGGGGCCCATCTCGGTTTCGGGATCGTTGGGATCGCCGAGCCTGATCTTCGACGCACGCTCGACGATGCGCTCGATCAGTTCCCGCTCGACGCTGCGCTGCACGATCAGCCGGGAGCCCGCGACGCAGGTCTGGCCGCCGGCGGCGAAGATGCCGGCGGTGACGCCGGAGGCGACTGCCTCCAGGTCCGCGTCGTCGAAGACGACCTGCGGGGACTTGCCGCCGAGCTCGAGGCTCACCGCCGTCAGGTTATGACCGGCCGCGCTCGCCACAGCGCGGCCGACGGCCGGGGACCCGGTGAACGTGACCTTGTCCACGCCGTAGTGGCCAACGAGGGCGGCGCCGACCGCGCCCGTCGACCCGGTGACGACGTTGAACACTCCCGGCGGGAACCCGGCCTGGTCGAAGATCTGGGCAAAGGCGAGGGTTGAGCTCGGTGAGTGCTCGGACGGCTTCACGATGAACGTGCAACCCGCGGCGAGCGCCGGCGCGAGCTTGGAGGCGAGCATGAGCAGCGGCGAATTCCACGCCGTGATGCCTGCCACGACACCCACCGGCTCGCGGCGCGTGTACACCATGTACTCCGGGCTGGCGACCGGGATGGTGCGACCCTCGATCTTGTCCGCCAGGCCGGCGTAGTAGTAGTACCAGGCACTCACGGCCTGCAGCTGGCCGATCATCTCCCGGTACAGCTTGCCGGCGTCAGCCACCTCGAACCGGGCCAGCTGCTCGGCATGCTGCGGAATGAGGTCGGCCAGCCGTCGCAGGAGCGCCGCGCGAGCGAAACCGCTCATGGCGCCCCACTCGCCGTCGAGCGCGGCTTGCGCGGCCGCGACCGCGACCTCGACGTCTCCCGCGTCAGCCTCGGGCACCAGCGCCCACGGTTTCCCGGTGTACGGATTAACCGACTCATACGTTGCGCCCGACGCCGCCGGCACCGACCGCCCGCCGATGTACAGCTGAAACTCTTGCACGTCCATCTCCATGGTCCGCACCGGCTCTGCGTTCGGTCCGCGCCTAGCCCGATGCCGTTAGCTGGTAGAGCTCTTGAACAACGAGTCCGACAGCGCCTTGCGCAGGTACATGCTTCCGCCACCTCCCTGCGACCGCGCGCCTCAAGCAGCCCGAGACGAGTGTCACTCTACGACGCTCAGGAGTAGTTTTCAACACCGTAGTGGAAAAACTAAAGGATGCTTCGTCGCGAGCAGGCGCATGGTCACTCGGATCAACATGTCAACAGCAGCGTTGACTTATGCGGGCCGCCGGGCTAGCATGCCGTTAGCCGGGAGCCACCGTCCGCTCCACACGGTCACATTCGGGCCGACTCAGCCCGCTGTATCCCCCAAGAGACCATGCCCACTGGTGGAGATGATGTCCGTGAGTCGAATTACGGTGATTTCGAGCGATGGCCACGTTCAAGCTCGCATGAGTGATTACCGCCCCTACCTGGAGGCGCCGTTCCTCCCTGACTTCGACGACTTCTTGGTCGAATACGAGAAGCACGGCGTCGCCTCCACCGACCCCACCAACATCGGCGATCGTCTGGACCCTGAGGTCGCCAGGGCTTGGAAGGAGAACGTCGCGGACCTAGGCCGCCTCGATGCCTCGTGGAGCGCCCAACGGCGGATCATCGAACTCGACCGTGAAGGCATAACGGCGGAGGTATTGTTCCAGGACTTCGGGACGCCGTTCGTGATGAGTTCGCCGACGCGAGCGGCCTCGCTCGGGATCGCTGAAGCCAGCACCGAGCAGATGGCCGCCGGCTACCGCGCCTATAACCGCTGGCTGGCCGACTTCCGGTCAGTCGCTCCCGAGCGCTGGCTGGGTATGGCGGCCATCAGCTTCCACGACATCGAGGCAGCGGTCAAAGAGGTCCAAGCGGCCAAATCGCTCGGGTTCGCCGGCATTGCGATTCCCGCGGTGCCAGATACCGACCGGATCTATGAGGCCGAGTACGACCCGATCTGGACGGCGATGGAGGATCTCGGTCTGGTCGCGAATATTCACGTCGCGATCGCGAACCGGATCCCGGTCTACCTCGGCGCGCCGACGGTTACCGCGGGCCGGGCACTGGTCGGCGCCGACATCTTCACCGGCGCTCGCAGTCTGCTCCCCACCCTGATATTCGGCGGTGTCCTGGAGCGGTTCCCCAGGCTCAAGGTGGTGTTCACCGAGACGCACTCCGACTGGATCCGCGGCGCGCTGCTCCGGATGGATCATGCCTACGAGCGCAGCGACCTCAAGCGCGACATCCGTGACGTCATCCCGATGCGGCCGAGCGAGTACTGGCTGCGGCAGTGTTACATCGGGTCGTCCATCTTCTCCCGGGCCGAGATCGCGGCGCGCGAGCAGATCGGCGTGGGCAAGATGATGATCGGGATGGACTTTCCGCACAGTGAGGGTGCCTGGCGTCACGGCACGCTCACGTACCTGCAGGCGACGTTCGGTGCCGTCGGCGTGCCCGAGGCTGATGCGCGGCTGATGCTCGCGGAGAACGCTGCCTCGGTCTACGGATTCGATCTTCCCGCCCTCGGTGTGATCTCGAGTCAGATCGGCCTGGATCTCGACGAGGTGCTCACCGCACCGGCGGTCCAGCCGTCGCTGCGCGGTGACCTCGACCGGCCGCTGATCCCGGCCTGATTATTCGCCGCCCAGCATTCCATTCACCGGTAGAGAAAGGTAGGGCCGATGAAGATAGTCGAAACGCAGAAGTCACCCTGGGAACTGATTGTGCCGAATACGCGCGGGGGGGACGTTTACCGGAAGATCATCCAGGCTGCGGAGGGTGGCGATCAGGTCTCCTACGACGTTCGCCTCGAGCTTTTCGGCGAAGGCGACCGGGCTTACACCTCGATCCGGCACCGGCATGATTTCGAGCAGCTGAGATTCGCGGTAAGCGGTCGAATGGACCTGGGCGTCGGCATGTTGAATCAGGGAGAGGTCGGGTACTTTCCGGCCAACGCCTACTACGGCCCGCAGAAGTGCGATGGGTCGATCATCCTGATCGCGCAATGGGGTGATCATTTCATCACCAAG
>Ga0302178_10002353_pt1 | contig 15017 bp, 15 predicted proteins | sample I_Palsa_E1_3_FD_198790 | JGI IMG/M metagenome (GOLD analysis project Ga0302178, IMG submission 198790) | Peat permafrost microbial communities from Stordalen Mire near Abisko, Sweden - I_Palsa_E1_3 | ecosystem: Environmental > Terrestrial > Soil > Palsa > Peat permafrost | place: Sweden... | reverse complement strand
CCCGCTATCCGTCATCGAGTACAGTCGCCTGCTCGCTGGCAAACGGACGGCGCAGACCGCGCGAAGGGATCGGAATTGAATGGCCCTCGGGTTCTACATCACTGCTAAAGGCTTTACGCAAGACCGGTACGACACCACGACCGCCCAGCTGGAGGAGGCGGGTGCAGGAGCCCCCGACGGGCGCATCTCCCACGTTGCTCTTGAGACGAACGGCGAGATCCAGGTATTCGACGTCTGGGAGTCGCAAGAGGCATTCGATGCGTTCGGGGCGACACTGATCCCGATCCTCACGGCGGCGGGTATAGAGATAAACGAGCCGATGGTGGCTCGGGTTCACAACGAGATCAAGGCCTGATCGCCTAGAGCAGGCGCGCGGCGGTCGGCAGGCGCCGCCGCCCGGGCCGCGTTCGGGGGCGGGCGGAGCTCCCAGCAGACGCAGCGGCAGCACCGATGCGGCAGCCGGACGCTCCCGGCTGCCGCAGCGCTCGCCCGTTCAGTCTCGAATCTCTGCGCTCAGCTCCCTGCGTCGCGTCGCTCGCGGCGCTGAATGGTGACGATCGAGAAACCGACGCCCATCAGCAGCAGTCCAATGCCGACCGTCCAGCGAAGATCAAAGCCCGTGAAAGGGAGATCTTTCGCGCTGGCGGCTTTCGTCGTCGGCGTGCTTGTCGTCGTGCTTGTCGACGGAGACACCGCTTTTGCCGGCGTGCTCGCTTCTTTCGATGGTGATGTGCCACTTGCCGGTGCAGGCGTCGTCGCCGCCGGCGTCGTGGCTGGTGTCGTAGCCGGTGTGGTCGTCGTCGTCGTCGTCGGCGTCGGCGGTTTCTGTGCGTAGCCGGCGGCGCCCGTTTCTTCGGCAAGTGCCGTGGCCGGTGCCACGAGCGCGACTGACAGCAACAGTGCGACCGGGAGGGCCACAAACGTGCGCAGCGCGCGAGGCAACCCCCTCCTCGTCGATGCTGCTCCTACTGTGGTGTGCGGCCTGCTCGAGGCCATGACATCGGTCCGAGTCATGCCAACCTCCTGTGAATGGTGTGATGTACGCAAGGACCCCCGGTCAGGGCCGTTCGCGACTTTACGGGCGATTCTTGTTGCTTGAGCATGATGTTTTGGTTCGCCTTCTCCCGGCATTAGCCTGCGCGCCGGGTTGAAGGTCTATCACCAATCCCGGTCATAACAGGCCCAGGCTCGGTGTTTGGCCTTATCGACGTTTTAGCCCGCGGACATTAGAAACAAACCATCGGTGCGACCGACAGCCACCGGACCGGCTCTCCTCGTGCCCGCACCGACACGCTCTGAAGCCCGCCTCACGAGACCAGTTCACGTCCCTGCAGGGTTCCCTCGGTCAATTTCGCGCGCAACACCTTCTTGTCGAACTTGCCGACACTCGTCTTCGGCACCTCGGACACGAACGCAAACTCGTCGGGCAGCCACCACTTGGCGACGCGTCCCCGCAGATGCTCGACCAGATCGTCCGCGCTCACGCTCGCGCCATCGCGCAGCACCACGCAGCAGAGCGGGCGCTCGGCCCAACGCTCGTCGGGCTTGGCGATCACGGCCGCCTCGATCACATCGGGGTGGGACATCATCTCGTTCTCGAGCTCCACGGATGAGATCCACTCCCCGCCCGACTTGATCACATCCTTCGCCCGGTCGGTGATCTGCACGGACCCGTGCTCGCCGACGGCCGCGATGTCGCCCGTGCGCAGCCATCCCGAGTCGAACTTCTCATCGCCGGAGTCATCGCGGAAGTAACTGGCCGCGATCCACGGTCCGCGCACCTCGATCTCGCCGGTTGACTCGCCGTCCCAGGGGACCTCCTCGCCGTCGTCGTCGGCGAGGCGCAGCTCCACCCACGGCAGCGGGCGACCCTGCTTGGCGCGCTCCTCCCAGTAGGCGTCGTCGTGCTCACCCTCCACCGGGCGCGAGTAGGTCGCCACGGGGCTCGTCTCGGTCATGCCCCAGGCCTGGAAGATGCGCACCGCGTGTCGCTCCTCGAAGTCCTTCATCAGCTGCTTTGGTACCGCGGACCCTCCGCACGCGGCGTTCGACAGCGAGGACAGGTCGACCTCGGGGTGCTCATCGGCGTAGCGGAGCAGGTCGTTGAAGATAGTCGGCACGCAGCCCATCAGCGTCGGGCGCTCAGATGCGATCAGCTTCGCCAGGGGCTCGGCCGCGAGAAAACGATCCGGGAGAATCAGGTCGGCTCCCGCGAGCACGGCTCCGTAGGGGAGCCCCCAGGCGTTGGCATGGAACATCGGCACCACTGCCAGCACGCGGTCGGCGTGGGATAGACCCGTACTGTCCACCATCAGCGTGCCGGTGGAGTGCAGGCTGATCGAGCGGTGCGAATAGAGCACGCCCTTCGGGTTGCCGGTTGTGCCACTCGTGTAGCAGAGCGCGGCCGCCTGGCGCTCTTCAACCTCGGGGTAGTCGAACGGCCCCGGCCCCGCCTGCTCCAGCAATTGCTCGTAGTTCAGCGCGTTCGGCAGGGTCCCGGTGTCGCCGTCGCCCATCACGACGTAGTGGGTGACGTGCTCGAAGGTCGGCGCAAGTTTCTCGAGCTGCGGCACGAGCGAGTCGTCAACGAAGATCACTTTGTCTTCCGCGTGGTTGACGATGTAGGTGAGCTGCTCCTCGAACAGGCGAATGTTGAGCGTGTGGAGAACCGCACCGACGCAGGGGATCGCGAAGTAGAGCTCAAGGTGGCGGCGATTGTTCCAGGCGAACGTTCCGACCCGGTCACCGGGCTCCACGCCGAGCTTGCCCAGGGCACGTGCGAGCCGGTCAACGCGCTCGGCGATCTGACCGAACGTCGAGCGTTCAACCTCCTCGGCCGTCGTCAGCGTCACAACCTCCTTGCCCGGGCTGGTGCGGCGAAGCCGGTGGAGGATGTGGTGAAGCGTCAGCGGAAAGTCGTCCTGCATTAGGCCCTGCAACGGCTGGGTCATCCCCCTTGAACCCCTTCCTCCTGCGGCGCCAGTTCAGCCAGCGCTCGATAGATTTCACGCGTACGTTGAGCGATATCGTCCCAGTCGAAGCGCAGCACGTGCTCCGAGGCCTCCGTCACGAGCCGATCGCGCAGCTCGCCGTCGACCAGCAGTCGCTCGATCATCACACCGAGATGCGCCGCGTCGCCGCCGTTGAAGCGCAGGCCCACGCGCTCACCCTGCGGCACCACCTCGCGCAGTCCGCCCGTGTCGGCCACGATGCAGGGACAGCCCGAGGCCATCGCCTCCAGCGCAACGAGCCCGAACGGCTCATAGATCGACGGAACCACGCACAGATCGGCGATCCGGTAGAGCGAGTGCAGGGCGTCGTCGCCTATCCAGCCGAGGAAGATCCCGTGGCTGGATAGGCCCAGACGCTCTGCCTGGGTCTTCAGCGCCTCCTCGTGGGGACCGCTGCCCGCCACCACGAAGCGCACATTGCCGACCTGCTCGATCACACCGGGTAGCGCATCCAACGCGAGCTGGAAGCCCTTCTCGTACACGAGCCGCCCGACCAGCAGCACGAGCTTCTGCTGTGGCTCGGCGTAGTGCAGCCGTAGCTCCTGCGGATCTCCCACGGGTCGCAGTTCGCTCGGATCGACCCCGTTGGGAATCACGGTTATCCGCCGCTCGTCGATGTCGAAGATGTCGGCCACGTGCCCGCGCATGTAGTAGGAGCACACGACCACGGCATCGGCACGCCGTGCCATCCAGCGCTCGACTGAATGGATATGCGACTGCGGGTAGTCCTGCACCCAGCCCTGGTGGCGCCCGTGCTCGGTGGCGTGGATCGTCGTCATGTACGGCACCGCGAGCCGGTCTGCAAGCGCGACCGAGGCCTTCGCGACGAGCCAGTCGTGGCCGTGTATGAGGTCGTAGGCGTGCTCCTCCGCGAGCGCGTTGCCGGCCGCGAGCATGTCGTCGTTCATGCGCTCCACCCAGCCGACGAAGCGATTGAGGTCGCGCGGCCAGCTCGGCTCGCGCACGCGATGCACCGTCACCCCGGCAAGCTCGGCGCCGCCAGACTGCTCGAGCTCTGATTCATCGCGGAGCCCGCGCGTGAGCACATCGACGGCCACCCCCTGACGTACGAGTGCCTCGGCAAGCTTGCGCACGTGGCGCGCCAGGCCGCCCTCGATCACGGGCGGGTACTCCCAGGAGAGGAGCAGCACGCGATTGCTCATCCCGGGACCCTATCTGTACTGAGCCCGATCGGAGCGGCACACGCCGCTCTGATCCCGGCCGAACCGACACACGGGCGAGGACCACCGGGACGGCGCAGGGGGACGTGACGCCCCCGCCGCTAGTGTGAGCGCGTGCGCCTAGCCCGACCGGAGTTCAAGAGCGAGCCGCGCCGTGGGCGCTGATCGCAGCGACACGCCGCGCGCGACCGCGCGCGCCGACGACGAGCGTCGTCGCTGGTGGGCCCTGATCGCAATCTGCGGCGCCACGTTCATGCTGCTCGTCGACGTGACGATCGTGCAGGTGGCGCTGCCGCGGATACAGGTGGACCTGCACGCGAGCTTCACGAACCTCCAGTGGGTCATCGACGCGTACGCGTTGACGCTGTCGGCATTGATCCTCACCAGCGGATCGCTCGCCGACCGCATCGGTCGCAAGCGGGTCTTCATCGGCGGTCTGGTGCTTTTCACGCTCGCATCCCTGCTGTGCGGGCTCTCTCCCAACATCACCTTCCTGATCATCGCCCGCGGGCTGCAGGGCTTCGGGGGCGCCGCGATGTTCGCCACCTCGCTGGCGCTGATCGCCCAGGAGTTCAGGGGACCGGAGCGTGCGAGCGCGATCGCAGCGTGGGGCGCGACCGTCGGGGGCGCTGTGGCCATCGGCCCGCTGATCGGAGGCCTCCTGACCGAGGGGCTGGGCTGGCAGTGGATCTTCTTCGTGAACATCCCGATCGGGCTGGCCACCATCGCCCTCTCCCTCACGCGCATGGTCAACGTGCGCGATCCCGACGCCGAGCGCCTGGATTGGGCGGGCCTTGTTACCTTCTCGGGCGCTTTGTTCCTGCTCGTATTCGGGCTGCTGCGCGGGAACGACAAGGGCTGGGGGAGCACGCTGATCGTCACGGTGCTCGCCGGTGCGGCGGTCCTGCTCGTCGCCTTCCTGATCGCAGAGCTCCGCCAGCCACGTCCGATGTTCGACCTCTCGCTGTTTGAGAACCGCGCGTTCTGCGGCGTTTCGCTGGCCACGTTCGCCGTCGGCGCCGGCATGTTCGCGATGTTCCCATACCTGACCTTCTACCTGCAGAACGCGCTCGGCTACTCACCGCTTCAGGGCGGCCTGCGGCTGCTGCCGGCGACCGTGCTCACGTTCGTCGTTCCCCTCGTGACGCGCCGACTGGCGCCACGGATCCCCGGCGCCCGGCTGGGCGCCGGCCTCGCCATCACCGCGCTCGGGCTCGTGCTGATGCACGGGATCACCGCGAACTCGGCCTGGACCGAGCTGCTCCCCGGCCTGCTGCTCGTCGGGGTGGGCATCGGGCTCGCCAACCCGGCGATCGCGAGCATCGCGCTCGGCGTCGTGGCACCGGAGCGCAGCGGCATGGCTTCAGGCATCAGCAACACCTTCCGCATCGGCGGCCTGGCCGTGGGGGTCGCTGCACTCGGCGCGATCTTCCAGGACCGCGTCGCCAAGAGCCTGCACGGTTCGCTCGGCGGACCCCAGCAGGGCTTGGCGAAGGCTGTTGCCTCGGGTGGCACGCGCGCGGCCACGATCTTCACTCACGGGCGCGCGGACATCGCGGAGATCGCCAGGAGCGCGTTCGCAAGCGGCATGAACGAGATCCTCCTGATAGGCGCGGCGGTCGTGCTCACAGGCGCGGTGAGCGCCGTCGTGCTCGTCGGCGTACGCGATATCCAGCGCCGCCGACAGGCCGAGCCGCCCGGCGTCTCAGAGGCTGAGGCTGCACAGGCCTGACTGACGAGCGCTTAGCTCGAACCTCGTCAGGGCTCCGCCGGCCGGCGCGTGCGACATGTACCCCCGAGGGGTATATTGAGCGGCAAAGAGAAGACGGGGTAGCGGCATGACGAGCATCGTCAACACGATCTGGGACGGCATCTCAAACTCGCTGCTGATGGCGTGGGCCGTCTGGTGGGCTCTCGTGCTGGGGTTCGCCATCTCGGCCGTCGTGCAGGCGTGGGTCCCCCGCGAGCGCATCCGGCGAGCGCTGGGCGGCGAGGGCTGGCGGCCAGTGGCCACCGCGACCGGGCTGGGAGCAGCCTCCTCCTCATGTTCATATGCGGCTGTGGCGATTGCCCGATCACTGTTTGCGGGTGGCGCCTCGGCGGTCAGCGCGCTTGCCTTCCAGTTCGCCTCCACCAACCTGGTGATCGAGCTGGGGATCGTCACGTGGGTGCTGATCGGCTGGCAGTTCACGCTCGCGGAGTTCGTCGGTGGCCTCGTGCTGATCGCGATCATGAGCCTGCTGCTGAGATTGTTCGTCTCCCGCCGCCTGGAGCGCCAGGCGCGCGAGCATGCCCGCGGCGTCGACGCCGGCCATACCCACCACTCGGCGGAGACCGACATGCCGGTGCTCGAGCGCCTGCGAAGCGCGAACGCGTGGCTGGACGTGGCGCAGAACTTCCGCAACGACTGGTCGATGCTCTACAAGGAGATCGCGATCGGCTTCCTGCTGTCCGGGTTCATCGGCCTGCTGGGCGACAACGTGTTCCACGCGCTCTTCATTCAACACGCGCCTGCGCCGGTACGGGTCATCGAGAACGTGCTGGTCGGTCCGCTGGTCGCGGTGCTCAGCTCGGTCTGCTCGGTCGGCAACATCCCGCTCGCCGCGGTCCTGTGGTCGGGCGGGATCTCCTTCGCCGGGGTGATCGCGTTCATCTTCGCCGATCTGATCATCCTGCCGATCATCGTGATCTACCGGAAGTACTACGGCCCGCGCTTCGCGCTGCGGATCGTTGCTCTGATGTTCCTGGCAATGGTCCTCGCGGCGCTCGCCGTCGCCGGGCTGTTCAGCGTGGCGGGCCTCATCCCCCAGGCACGCCCCTCCCGCGCGGACATCTTCAGCCCCGTGGCGGTGGACTTCACCATGTTCGCCAATCTCATCGCCACGGCGGTCTTCGTCAGCCTCTTGACCCTGACGATGCGCCGGGGCAGCGGCGAGGAGATGGGCGCCCCGGCGATGGGCGACGCGCACTAATGACCGGCGCGGATGCCGCCCCGCGTTGCTCAGTTCGGCGGGCGATCGGCCGCCGGGAGGAGATCCATCTCCAGCTGGCGCGGCGACGGCTTCAGCGGCTCGGTGGTGGCTCGCGGCCTGCCCCGCTTGGCCCAATGGCCGACCACCTCGCGGCTGCGCGCGGTGTAGTAGTTGACGCGACGATCGGTCGGCTGCACCGTCAGCCCACCCGGCGCCGAGCCGGTGACGATCGCATGAAAGCGCCGGCCGTTGCGATCGACCTCGACGATGTCTCCAGTGTGGATGCCCTCCAACCGCATGCGGATCCCAACTCCAGCAGATTTGCGCGCCGCTCGGGGATACTGCCGTGCTGATGCCCGCGAAGGACACGATCCGCGGCGGCCTACGCAGTCGTCACGCTTGCCAAGAGCTTCCACCAACAGCGGTGATCGGCTCGATCGAGCCATGAGGCTGCTGGTCGACGGGATGAACGTGATCGGCACGCGCCCCGATGCCTGGTGGAAGGATCGGCACGCGGCGATGGTTCGCCTGGTCGACCTGCTCGAGCGCTGGGCCGCCGCACACGGCGATGACGTCATGGTTGTGTTCGAGCAGCCGCCCTCACCACCGATCTCCTCGACGGTCATCGAGGTGGCGCACGCGCCCCGTCCGCGCCGCGACTCGGCAGATGACGAGATCATTCGCCTGCTGCTCGCCGATGCCGAGCCTGGAGCGATCCGAGTGGTCACCTCGGACCGTTGGCTGGCCGACCGCGCCTATGCCGCAGGGGCCACGGTGGAACCGGCCGGGCCCTTCAGAGCGCTCCTCGAAGACGCCTGATCGTTCCAGGACGTAGAATTTCAAGGCACCTCAAGGCTGACAGGGGCGGGTGCCCTGCACCCGGCGCGGCGACATGCGCGGACTTCCATTGAGGTACCACTGTCTGCTCCAGGCCAAGCGATGGCACCCATAACAAGATATGCGCGCAGCGGCGACGCGAGCGTCGCCTACCAAGTGTTCGGCGAGGGGGAGCTCGACCTGCTGTTCCTGCCGGGCTGGATCTCCCAGGTCGAGCAGCTCTGGGAGGCGCCGGCGGTGCGCCGCTTCCTGGAGCGCCTCGCGGCGTTCACACGCCTGATTCTCTTCGACAGGCGCGGGAGCGGGCTGTCGGACGGCCTGCTCGAGACCCACACGCTCGAGCAGGAGGCCGAGGATGCACTGGCGGTGCTCGACGCTGCGGGCAGCGAGCGCGCGGCGTTGTTCACCTACTCCCTCGGCGGCTTCGTCGGCGCACTGCTGGCCGCCGAACGCCCTGAGCGGATCAGCGCCCTGATCATGTACGCGTCGGTGGCGCGAACGACCTGGGCCCCGGACTACGACTGGGCGATGACGCGAGAGGAACGCGAGCAGTTCACCGAGCAGAGCATCGTCGGCTGGGGCGAGCTCGATAGCTCAAGGCTGTCGGTTCTCGCGCCGACTGTCGCCGGGGACCCGGCGATGGCGGGCTGGTTCTCGCGCCTGCAGCGGCTGGCCGCCGGTCCCGGCGAGGCACGAACGATCTTCAGGGCTGCGATCGACCTGGACGTGCGTGAGATGCTCCCACGCATTCGCGTGCCCACCCTGGTCATGCATCGGCCGCGGGAGCTCGCGTGGGACGTGCGACATTCCCGCTATCTGGCCGAGCACATCCCGGGGGCCCATTACGTTGAGCTCGAGGGCAACGACTCGCTGCCGTTCGTCGGCGACAGCGACGCGATCGTCGAGGAGATCGAGGAGTTCCTCACGGGCGGGCGCAGCGGCGGGGAGCTCGCGCGGGCACTGCTCACGCTGATGTTCACCGACATCGTCGATGCCACCGCACGGGCTGCCGAGCTGGGCGACGGCCGCTGGCGTGATCTGCTCGCGCGGCATGACGAAATGGTGCGCGAGGAGCTTTCCCGCTTTGGCGGCCGCGCAGTAAAGACGGTCGGCGACGGGTTCCTGGCGACGCTCGCGGGTCCACCCTCGCGCGCGCTGCGCTGCGCACTGGCAATCACCGGCGTGGCGCGTGAGCTGGGGATCGAGGTCCGCGTGGGCGTGCACACGGGCGAGTGCGAGCTGATCGGCGAGGACGTCGGCGGGATGGCCGTGCATATCGCCTCGCGCGTGACCGACCTGGCGGGCCCGGGCGAGGTGCTCGTCTCCGGAACGGTGTTCGGTACGGTCGTCGGCGGCCCCTTCGAGTTCGAGGAACGGGGCCTTCATGAGCTCAAGGGCGTGCCCGGCCGCTGGCCGGTATTCGCTCTCGGCGCCTGAACGCACCGGGCGCACCTGACCGCGCCGCGCCGCCGTCCCTGAGCTGAGCACGAGAAATCAGGTTAGGCCCTCGGGGGCATCCTCGGTCAGTGCGAGCGTGCTCGCCAGCCAATCGGCGGCGGGCACGACGTGCATGGGGTCGATGTGGTGTGCGGCGTCGGACTCGTGGTACTCCACCTGCAGGCCGCCCGCTTGCAGCAGATCGCGTGCCCGGTGTGCGAACTCGACGTCGATGACCGTGTCGCGCCGGCCGTGGGCGATGAACGCGCGCAGCCCGGTGCGGCCGGCCAGATCGGGCTGCCAGCCCTCGACCGTGGGAACGAATCCAGAGAACGCGAGGATCCCGGCGGGGGCAGGTCGATCGGCGCCGAGGCCGAGCGCATAGCTCATCACCGAGCCCATCGAGAAGCCACCGAAGACTGTCGAGGAGGGGGCGATGCCGGTGCGCTCGAAGAGCTCGTCGTGGAAATCGGCGAGTTCGCGGTAGCCGGAGTGGAAGCTCCCCTCATCGGGGTGGCCCACGCGCGGCACTCCGTACCAGTGATACCCCGACCACCCGGGCAGCGTGAGCGGCGCCCGCGGAGTCACGACGTGCAGCTCGCGCTGAGGATCCAATGCGTCGCCGAGGAGAAGCAGGTCGCGCTCGTCGGCGCCGCGCCCGTGGTGCAGGACCAGCAGACCGCGCGGATCGCCCGCGGCGGGCCGCTCGCGGAATACCAGCGTGCTCATTCGATCATCTCGCCGCGACTCCCGACCACGAGCCGCTGCGATCGGACGCGTGAGCCCGCTGCAGCATGCTCTGCCAACACCCTCATCTGAGGCGCGAGCCTATCGGTATGGAGCCGAGCTGACCGCACGGAGCTAGGCTGGATGATTCATGCCGCTGCCAACACGATCGGAGAGAACGCGATGAGCAAGGCCCTCTACACCGCGCAGGCACACGTGACCGGTGGCCGCACCGACGGCCACGGCCGCACCTCCGATGGCGCGCTCGAGGTGGACCTGCGCTTGCCCAAGGAGCTGGGCGGCGAGGGCGATGGCACGAACCCGGAGGAGCTCTTCGCCGTCGGATACGCGGCCTGCTTCGAGAGCGCGCTCGGCACCGTGGCCCGCCGCAAAAAAGAAGAGACCGGCGACCTGGCGATCGACTCCAAGGTGATGCTCGTGACGACGGAGGAGCGGAGCTTCACCGTCGCTGTGGATCTCGCCGTGAGCCTTCCCGCGTTCAGCGATCCCGCGAAGGCCGTGGAGCTCGTGCGCGCGGCGCACGCCGTCTGCCCCTACTCGAACGCGACCCGCGGCAACATCGAGGTGACGCTAAGCGCGAACGGCCAGCCGGTCGACTGATCACGCCGCCGTGAGGCTCGAGAGATCCAGCTGGGCGATCTCCGTGTAGCCGCTGAGTGCCAGCGTGAGATCGAACTCCGCGAGCAGGCAGCGCAGCACCTGCTCCACGCCGGCTTGGCCGTCGAGCGCGAGACCCCACACGAAGGGCCGACCGAGACACACCGCATCGGCGCCCAGCGCAAGCGCCTTGAAGACATCCGATCCGGTACGGATGCCGCTATCGAACAGAACCGCGAGCTCATTGCCAACGGCCTGGCGGACGAGCGGGAGGGCATCCAGGGCGCCGACCGCCCCGTCGACCTGGCGGCCGCCGTGGTTTGAGACGATCAACCCGTCGACGCCCTCGGCCACAGCGCGCCGGGCGTCCTCTGCATGCACGATGCCCTTCAGCACGATGGGCAGGCTCGTCTGCTCGCGCAGCCACGCCAGGTCCTCCCAGGTCACGGTCGGGTTGGCGAACTGGTAGGCCCAGTGACCGATGGCCGGCCCGGGATCCTCCTCGGGGGTCTTCTCGAGAGCCGCGCGGAAGACCGGGTCGCTGAAGTAGTTGGCGACACCCTCGCCTTTCAGGAACGGCAGATAGGCGTGTTGGAGGTCGCGCGGGCGCCAGCCGAGCAGCCACGTATCGAGCGTCACCACGATCGCCCCGTAACCAGCGCTCGCGGCCCGCTCGACGAAGCTCGCGGCCAGATCGCGGTCCCTCGGCCAGTACAGCTGATACCAGCGGCTCGCCTCGCCCATCACATCGGCCACCTGCTCCATCGTGTGCGATGCGGCGGTGCTCAGGATCACAGGAATGCCCTGCGCCGCCGCGGCCCTGCCGACGGCGAGCTCAGCCTCGAGATGGACGATCGACTGGACGCCCACCGGAGCCAGCATCACGGGCGCCGGCATCGCCGTGCCAAGCAGCGAGGTGCTGAGATCCCGCACCGAGACGTCGCGGAGCATCCTCGGGACGATCTGCCAGTGCTCGAACGCCTGCAGGTTGGCCTTCATCGTGCGCTCTGCACCGGCGCCGCCCGCGACGTAGCCGAACGCCTCGGCGCTCATCACCTCGCGTGCGCGCTGCTCGAGCCCCGCCACCGACACCGGAAGCTTCGGCGCTTCCGCCGCCAGCCCGCCCGCATAGATCTCGAACTGAAAGTTGGCCGGGGCCGAGGCCGGGAGATTCGGAGCGGTGTCGGTCATCGCCTCCCGAGCCTATCTACCCCGAACAGCCGGCAGCGCGGCGAGGCGAGCGGTCAGGAATCGCCTATCGGGCTCTGAGCGCGCGAGCTCGAGCGCGCGCCCGTAGGCCGTGCGAGCCTCGGCCGGGCGATCGAGACGGCGCAGCAGATCGGCGCGAGCCGCGTGGAAATAGTGATAGCCGTCCAGCTCCGAGAGTTCCTCCATCGCCTGAAGGCCAGCCTCAAGGCCTTCCGCTTCGGCCACCGCGACCGCGCGATTCAGCTCGACGACGGGCGAGCCGGTCATCTGCGAAAGCTCTCCGTACACCGCGGCGATCTGCGACCAGTCCTGCGTGTCCTCGGCGTGCATCAGCGCGATCACCGCCTGCAGCACGTAGGGACCGCGCCCCCGCAACGCCATGGCCCGCTCCAGAGCGGCACGGCCCGAATCGATCTGCGCACGATTCCACAGCGTCCGGTCCTGGTCGGCGAGCAGCACGAACTCTCCCTCACGAAAGCGCGCGGCGCTGCGCGAGTCGTTCAGCAGCATCAGCGCGAGCAGCCCCAACACCTCAGGCTCATCGGGCATCAGCTCAACCAGCGAGCCTCCGAGGCGGATCGCCTCTGCGGCCAACTCCCCGCGGCCGTCGTAGCCCTCGTTGAAGATCAGGTAGACGACTGCGAGCACCGCGATCAGCCGGTCGGGCAGCAGGTGTGCGGGAGGGATGCGAAACGGGATGCCCGCAGCCTTGATCTTGCGCTTGGCGCGCACGAGCCTCTGCGCCATCGTCGCCTCGGAGACGAGGAATGCGCGCGCTATCTCGTCGGTCCTCAGGCCGCCGAGCGTGCGCAGCGTGAGTGCCACCTGCGCATCGGTCGCAAGCGCGGGGTGGCAACACGTGAAGATCAGCTCGAGGCGCTCATCCGGGAAGGTCTGCTCAGGCATCTCCTGCTCCACCGCTTCCGGGCTCTCGAGCAGCTTGTACTTGGCTGTGAGTGTGCGCTCTCGGCGAATGCGGTCTATTGCGCGGTTGCGCGCCGTCGTCAGCAGCCAGGCCCCCGGACTCTCGGGCGTGCCGTCGCGCGGCCAGCGCTCCGCAGCGATCGCGAACGCCTCCTGGGCGGCTTCCTCGGCGAGGTCGAAGTCGCCGAGGAAGCCGATCAGCGCAGCGAGGACACGGCCCCACTGATCCCGGAAGACAGGCTCTATCAGCGCTCCACCACCGGACGCACCTCGATCGCGCCGCCAAGTCGCGCAGCCGGTATGCGGGCTGCCAGCTCGATCGCAGCATCGAGGTCGCCGGCCTCGAACAGGTAGTAGCCGCCCAGCGCCTCCTTGGTCTCGATGAACGGTCCGTCGGTCGTCAGCGTCCTGCCATCCTGCACTCGGACCGTCGTCGCCGTCGACGTGGGCTGAAGCTGTGCGCCGGCCGTCACGCCACTGGCCTGCATGATCGCCATGTACTCACCGGTGATCGCCGTGCGCTCGTCTTCAGAGAGCTTTTCGAACTCGTCCATCGCCTCGGACGAGTAGATCTGAAGCATGTATTGCATTGCATCCTCCTTCAGAGATTGGTTGGTGGTCATCTGTATGACGAACGGGAAGCCGGAAAATCGACAGGTCGAGAGCATCGTCGCGGGCGAGGCCCGTCGCCTGCCCTCCCAGCGCCCCGATACGTTCTCAAACTCCTAACAGGCCCGTCTCAGGCCGGTAACACGGCCTAGTCTCGCGCCTCGTCGTCCTCGCTCAGAATTCCGCACAGCACAGCCAGCGCCCGCTCGCGGTGGGCGTCCAGCTCGGCGACCAGCCGATCGGCGTCGCCGTCGTGGATCGCAGCCATGATCTGATCGTGGGCGGCGATCGAGCGCCGCCGCTCCTCCGGTGAGTTGTAATACATGGCCCGGTAGGCCTCAGTGGACTCCCACAGCAGCCGGATATGGCGCATCGTGTGAGGCTGATCTCCTGAGGCGAGGATCGCGAAGTGAAAGCGGCGATTGGCCTCGAGCTCGCCGATCACATCGTCGGCGGCGGCCGCGTCGTAGCAGTCCCTGGCGGCGAGCGAGATGCGCTCGAGGGCGTCCTGGTCGAGCGTGGGCAGAGCGCTCCGTGCTGCGCGCTCCTCGAGCACCTGGCGCAGTTCGTAGATCTCCTTCAGATCCGCGGCGCGCAGCTCTGTGACGAAGTAGCCGCGTCGCGGGCGGTAGGTGACCTGGCCCTCCTGCTCCAGCACGCGCAGCGCCTCGCGCACGGGCGCGACGCTCAGGCCCACCGATTCTGCGACCTGATCCTGGTTGACACGCTGCGCCGGGCGAAGCGCGCCGGAGACGATCATCGAGCGCAGCGACTCGACCGCATGCTGCTGGGCGGTCGCGGGAACGCCTGCCACGAGCACCCCCGTGCTCACCGGAACGCCTGAATCCCGGTCAGCGCCCCCCCGACCACCAGCGCGTGGACGTCGGCGGTGCCCTCGTAGGTGACGACCGACTCGAGGTTGTTCATGTGGCGAATGACCGGATACTCGAGCGTTATGCCATTCGCGCCGAGCACCTGGCGCGCCGCGCGCGCGACGGCGAGCGCGTCGTTGACGTTGCCGAGCTTGCCCATGCTCACGTGCTCGGGCAGCAGGCGCCCCTCGTCCTTCAGGCGGCCGAGGTGCAGCGCCAGCAGCGTCGAGCGATTGACCTCGAGCGCCATCTGCGCGAGCTTGCTCTGCTGTATCTGCGTCGCCGCGATCGGACGGCCGAAGGCGATGCGCTCCTTGCTGTACTCGAGGGCAGATTCAAAGCAAGCCCTCGCCGCGCCGGCCGCTCCCCACACGATGCCATAGCGCGCCTCGTTCAGGCACGACAGCGGACCGCGCAGCGAGGAGACCTCCGGCAGGACGGCCTCCTCGGGAAGGCGCACGTCGTCGAGCAGCAGCTCGGAGGTCACCGACGCGCGAAGCGAGAGCTTGCGGTGAATGTCCTGCGTGGTGAAGCCCTTCGTGCCTCTCGGAACGAGAAACCCTTTGGTGCCCTCGTCGGTCGCCGCCCACACGACTGCGACATCTGCGACCGAGCCGTTCG
>Ga0302178_10002347_pt1 | contig 15058 bp, 12 predicted proteins | sample I_Palsa_E1_3_FD_198790 | JGI IMG/M metagenome (GOLD analysis project Ga0302178, IMG submission 198790) | Peat permafrost microbial communities from Stordalen Mire near Abisko, Sweden - I_Palsa_E1_3 | ecosystem: Environmental > Terrestrial > Soil > Palsa > Peat permafrost | place: Sweden... | reverse complement strand
CCTCCAGGACGACAAGCGCGGCCTCCGCCGTGGTCGCGCCCTGGCGGGCGAGAATCTCCCGCAGCGAGACGCCGTCGACCAGTTCCATGACGATGGCGGCGCCCGACGGGGATTCGACGTACTCATACAGCCGGACCACGTTCGAGTCGTTCAGGGAAGCCAGGACCTCCGCCTCGCCGCGGAACATCGTGGTGAACTCAGGATCGGCCAGCAGATCGCGGCGCAAGTACTTGACCGCCACCAAGGTGCCTGAGGCATCATGCCTGGCCAGCACCACATCGCCGAAACCGCCCGAGCCAAGCGCCTTCAGCTCGGTGTAACCCGGGACATCCCACTCCGCCACGCCGATCGCCCCTTTTTCGCGGCCTCAGCCAGGGTCGCCAGATCGGGCAGCACGCTGGTGCCGAGCCCTTGAACGTCCCAGCTTCTTACTATTCGGCACCGTGCTGGTTCCCGGATTGCCGGGACCGGCGCGGATCCTCACCTTCCCAGAGTGCGGTGATCCCCGCGCTGATATATCCGGAATTGGCCGCCCCCGTATCGTCGCAGCCGACACCCGCCCGCCCCGCCCCGCCTCGCGTCGCCGCCTGCTGCCGCGCGCCCCCGGGCAGGTTCAGGTCTTGCCCTGCTGGCAGGGCAAGACTCATCTCGCAGAACCAAGGGCCGGCGACCTCGGCGCATTCCGGGCCGTCAGAGGTCAGGGCGGTTGCCGCGACATGGGCCAAGGCGGTGTGCAGCTTGGCCAGTTCGAGGCACCACTGGGCTCTGGGGTTGAAGTCCCCGCGAGAGGTGGCCTCGTCCAGGAGCCTTTCCGCTTCGCGGTAGTGATCTGGACCGTTCATTGAGTCCCTTCGGGTCGTCCGGGTCGTTCGTGGTCGGGGTCAGAGGCTTATGTTTGAAATGAACGCCGTCCAGCGGGCAGCGGTTCAACGGGTGCTGCCTGCGTGAGAGTCTGTGGTGTACGACGCTAGATCTTCGAGGTCAAGCGTGGAGCGGTCGTGCAGGGCTCAGATCACCCCGTGTGGGTTACCGGCGCCGCGGGGATTGACCGGGTATGAGCACCGCGACCGTACGATCTCCAGCCACGCCCGTCCCGCCGCGGCGGGTCGCCGAGTCGGCGCGATGATGCTGCCGGAGGGCCTGATCTACCTGCCCGGCTTCCTCACCGAAGCCGAGGAACGCGATGTGCTGGGGTTGCTGGCGACGTTCGAGCTGCAGCCGTACGTGCTGCACGACACGCCATCGCGGCGGCTGGTGCGAAGCTTCGGCCTCGCCCTGACCGCGGGCGCATACGACGCTGGCCCGGCGGCGCCGATCCCCGCCGAATTGGGCTGGCTCCGGGACCGCTGCGCCGCGCTGATGGGACGCGAACCCGGGGAACTGGCGGACCTGCTCGTGACGCGCTACCCGCCCGGCGCGGGGATCGGCTGGCACCGCGATGCGCCGCAGTTCGGCGAGGTCAGCGGCATCTCGCTGCAGGCCGCCTGCCGGATGCGGTTCCGCCGTGGCCAGACTCGCGCCTGGGAGACGGCCGAACTCACCCTCGAGCCCCGCTCCGCCTACGTCCTGTCCGGTCCGGCGCGGACCCAATGGCAGCACCACATCCCTCCGGTTCCGCAGGAGCGGTGGTCGATGACATTCCGGACCCTGCGGCACGCCGCGGCCGGGCCCCGGTGAGCGAGCGGGCGCGGCTGGCCGTGCGGATCCACGCCAGGTACGCGCCGAGCGGCTGAGGCGGGACGTCTCGACGATCCAGCTGTGGGTCCGCGCCGCCACCGCGAACCTTCGGGTGACGCCGCGCACAACCTGACACGCCCCGCTGTCGAGTGTTCCGGCTCCAAACTGAGTACAACTGTCACAAGCTCAGTACACGTGTACTCCAAGACCTGATCGGACTGACTCGGCATCAGGTTGCTGGAACAGAGTTTCGCTATCAAGGGTAGTGGCACCCTGCAGATATGAGCGCTCAGGGTGCGGTCGGGGTACGGGCCAGGGTGTCCCGCAAAGTCTTTTGTGCTGGTCATCAGGGGTTGCTAAGGCCGAGGACGGCTAGGAGCAGGCTGCTATCGTGCTTGACCTTGCGGATGGTGGCAGCGATTTTGGTATAGCCGGCCTGGCGGATGAGGCCGATGGCGAGGTTACGGAGGGTGGCCATGATGCGCGGCCTGGGGCCGGTCCGCACCCGGGAGAAATCCTCACGATAAGTAACGTCCCTCACGTAATCGATTGGGCATCACACTGCTCCTTTACTGCCTGGGGATGGCTAGAACAGCCCGTCTTGGGGGGCGGGTAGCTCGATACGCAGGCCTTTCCTGCGTCCGGCGCGGATGTGGGCGGCGCGGAGTTCGCCGCGCTTGACACGCTGCAACACTGTCTGCCGGGAGACGCCGAGGGACGCCATGGCGACCTGCACGGGTACCCAGCCGGCGGGGGCATCATCGGCGATGAGGTTCCGGGTGGACTGGGTGAGGCGGATGCGCCAGGGCGCCCCGGGGGTGATCTGCTCGCCGGGAACGAATCCGTCGTTGAGCCACCGGTAGAGGGTGGAGGCGGTGATGCCGAGTTCGGCGGCGGCCTGGTGCACGCTCATTACCTCACCGTCGGGGTCCGGGACATCCCCGCCCTGGTAGGGGGAAATGCCGTGGCGCTTGCGGATGCTGGCCACGTTAACGGGAGTGAACGACATTCCGGTGGCAGTGCGGCGTTGCTGCTGGTTGAGGACTTTCGCGATCATGGAGTCGTCGTAGTGGACCGCCAGCCGGCCGATCAGTGACACCGTGTCCTCGCTGGTGCGGTAGGGCGGCCTGGGCTTGGGCAGGTCCACGCTGATCTCGCTGATCAGCCCTCCTTTCCAGTGCAGCACGAGGCGGGCAGTGCGGCTGGCGGCATCGGCGGTGATGACCACGTCGTCGAGGAGGGCATGCAGGAGTTCCTTGCGGTCGCGGTCGGTGGTGGACGGCGCGGCCCACAGCGCGGGCAGGTCGGCGGCGATGGCGAGGATCTTGGCGTGCTCGTCCGCGCTGAGCCGGACGGGCCGGGCGGTTGCGCGCCGGTCCAGCTCGGCTTCGGCATCCTGGGCGGCGTGCAGCGCGGCTTCCCATTCGGCTTCCAGGCCGCGGGCGACCAGCCGGTTCTCGGGGTCGACGGCGCGGTAGCGGCGCTCGGCCCTGGTGGCGGCGTAGCGGGCCTGCTCGGCCTGGCGGCGCCACTGATCCAGCGCGGCATCGTGGCCGGCCTCGATCTGGTCCGCGGCATCGATCGCGGCTTGCAGGGCGAGCGGGGTGAGGACCTCCAGGACGTGCTGGGCGACGGCCGGGTCGGTGCGCAGGCCGCTGACCCGGGTGCAGAACCGGCCCTGCCCGCCGCCGACCAGCACGCCGCCGTTGCACTGGTAGCCGGGGATGGACTTGGCGGGGCCGCGGTAGAACACGCCGAGCCGCCGCCCGCAGATCCCGCAGATCGCCAGGCCCTGCAGCAGCGCGCAGCCCTCCCGGGTCGCGCCGGTCCCGTCGGCGCCGCGGACCGGGGCCATGTTCGCCGCCAGCCGGGCGGTGTTGGCCAGGTAGGTGTCCCAGTCGACGTAGCCGGGATGATGCCCGGTGATCAGGACCTGCCAGTCTTCTGGCCGGGGTACCGCCCGCCGCCTGCCGGCCGGGGTCCCGGATGCGTCGATGTAGCGCTCGGCGCGGGTGCGGCCGTAGACGTAGGCGCCCGCGTAGGCGGGATGGGTGAGGACCTTGTGCACCGCCGGGTAGGCGGCCGTGACCCAGGCCAGCTGCCCGTCCCGCAGCGACGGCAGCTTCAGGCCGTTCTCACGCAGCCACAGCCACACCTGCCGGGCCGACCCGGACGCGGCGAACCGGTCGAACACCGCGGTGATCGCGCCGCGCACCGCCTCATCGGGGTGCAGCAGGATCTGCCCGGGCGCCTCGGCCCACACCAGCCCGGCCGGCAGCGGGATCCGCAGCTCACCGCGGGCCGCCTTATTCCGCAGCCCGCCGAGCATCCGGGCGCGCAGTACCTGCAGCTCAGCCTCGGCCATGGTCCCCTTGAGGCCCAGGAGGAGCCGGTCATCGAACATGCCGGGATGATAGACGCTGGCCTCGTCGGCGATCAGGGTATCGGTGATCCCGCACAGGTCCAGGAGCCGGTACCACTCGGCCGAGGACCGGGCCAGCCGGGAGACCTCCAGGGCCAGGACGACACCGACCTGCCCGAGCGCGATCTGCTCGGTCAGCTCGGTGAACCCGGCCCGGGCCGCCAGCCCCGACCCGCTCACACCCAGGTCGGCGTCGATGACACGGATCGCGCTGCGCGGCCAGCCCAGCGAGCCGGCCCGGCTCACCAGGTCGTACTGGCGCAAGGTCGATTCACGGTTACGTTCGACCTGGATCAGGGTGGACTGGCGGCAGTAGACGGCCGCCGCGCGGCGCAGATGTGCCGCCGTTACCTTGGGATCACTCACCGCCGCTCACCCCCTGCTGCGCCGGGACTGGCGTTGCGGGCCCGGCCGGCGATCCTGGTTGCGCCGCCTGGATGATCAGGCGTGCCACGATCGCGGCCGCGGCTTGCGTGATGGGCGAGGGCAGCTGGCTGGCCAGCTGCGATGGTGGCGCCGGAACCTGGTCCGGCAGCAGACTGAGTTGTGCAGGCTGCACGGTCGTCCTCCTTGCCTGGTGACTGCCGTGCAGCCTGCTCCGCCCGGTTCCCGGCGATGGCGGGAACACCGGAAATCACCCGCAGCAGCCGCAGCAGATCCGCCGCCGCCGCGACCACCGGCGCGGCCGGGTCCTCGCCGCCGCCCTCGCCTACCCAGGCTGCGGGGATGCGCTCCTTGCTGCCATCAGGCAGCACCAGGACCACCATGGCGACCCCGCGCAGCCGCAGCCGGCCCCACACCGGCAGGTCCAGCCCGTGCAGCGGATGCCCCGGCCGGACCACCCGCACCGTCTCCAGCCCCGCGCCCGCCGGCCGCGACTCGCCGTGCGCGCTGCCGGTCACCGCCGGCTGCCGCGGGTGACCAGGACGCTGCGCCCGCCGAACCCGGCAGCGTGCAGCACCGCGATCGCGACCCGGACCGCGTTATCCTCATCCAGCCCGCACACCAGGTCACCCAGCGCGACCGGCACCCCGGCCGCGATGCTCACCGCCAGCGCCAGGATCTGCTCCTCGCCCGCCGAGCACGGCAGGCCGCCCGCCCGCCGCGCGGCCAGCGCCGCCTCGAAGTCCACCGACACCATCACCGCGCCGGTGATGCCATCGCAGCCAGACGTCAGCGCAGCGGCTGCGAAGTCGGCGCGCGTGAGCCAGGTGCCGTGCCCGATCAGCAGCTCAACCGCTGCCTCCAGGCCCAGCAGGCCCTTGGCCCATACCCGCATCGCGGCCGCAAGGTCATGAAACGTCGTAGTGTCTCGCTTGCTCGATGCACCTTGTTCTCGATGGTCCACTGGCCGCGGACGTATCCGGCCAGGTGCACCGGGGCGGCCTCGCGGGCGTCCAGGCTGGTGATGATGAACACCGCGACCGCGGACTTGACCTGCTTCTTCACCCAGCGCTTGGCCTTCTTCACCCGGACGGTGCGGGTGACGTACCGCTCGATGAGGGCGACCTGGCGGGCGTGCGGGAACCGGTTGCGGATGTGCTCGGGGGCGTCCATGACCTGGATGGTGCGGCGCTCGCGGCGGCCGTGGCCGTTGTCCCTGCTCTCGTGCTGCACGGGGACCTCCGCCCAGTCCAGGGCGTCCAGTTCCTCCCACAGCTTCTTGGTGTTGCACTTGACCGTGAAGACGTAGTGCGCGAGGAGCTTCCCGCAGATCAGCCCGGCGTGGGCCCTGACGGTGTGCCCGGCGTCGGCGGTGATGACGTGCCCGGCCAGCGGGTAGTACTCGTTCAGCGCGAGCAGCAGCGGCGCGAACTCCGGCACCTCGTTGGTCTTGGGGCCGATCAGCCGCTCGGCGAGCACGATCCCGGTGCCGTGGGTGACGGCGGCCAGCAGGTACGGGATCATGCCGTCCTCGCCGGCCGCACCGCGCACCGCCTTGCCGTCCACGGCAACCGCGGGCAGCCAGCCCGGCGCGGCGACGGGATATGCCACCGGGCCGGGCAGCGCGCGCAGGGCGAGATAGGCGCCGGCGTGGTCCGCGAGCGCCGCCGCGCCCAGGTCCGCGAAGATCCGCACCACCGTGTCCGGATGCGGCGCCGCCCGTATCCCCAGCGCGTTGCGGCGGGCGCCGGCCGCGGCCAGGACGTCCTGCGGCGCGCGGTGCACCCAGGCGGTCACGTCCTCGATCGCCGTGTTCCCGCACAGCACCGCCGCGGTGCACAGCGTCAGCACGCACGGCAGGGAATGCCGGATCCCGCGCGGATCCCGCGGATCGGGCACCGCCGCGAAGCACTCCAGCAGGTTCCCGCCCGACGCCGCGGCCAGCGCGGCGGCGCGGGAGATCAGCTCTGCCAGGGCTTCCCCGGCAGCGGCGGGCGCGGGCATGCGAGACTGAACGGGCAACGGGGCCTCCCGGCGGGGAAGAGATGTCAGCAATCCCTTGTCCTAGCCGGGGCCCCGCTGCATTCCCCGCAGCGACACGCGCAGCACCAGCACCGTGACGCAATCGCGGCAGAACCGCCACAGCAGGTGTCACTGTCCGTAAACGGCAAACGCGGCTTCCTGCCGGCCCGCATAAACGCCGCTCCGCTACGGAATGTAACCCAGAACGGGAAAACGCGGCCCGCGCGGTCGGCACGAGCATCATCCGCCTTCCGGACACTGTCATCGGAAGCACGCCGCCTGACCAGCGCAAAGCACTTTGCGGGTCACCCTGGGGTACGGGCCCGGTACTACGGTCGGCCCGGCCAAAGCGCTGAATACAGATCTGGCACTTATGTGCGTGTTTGACGCACGCGGGCTCGGGGTTACTATCGGACCGCCACGACCTTACAATCGCTGCACTATCGTTACGTATAACGACTGGGGCGGGCGAATGCATGTCGATACCGATTATCTAGTCGTGGGAGCGGGTGCGACCGGTCTTGCGTTCGTCGACGCGCTGACGGCCGAGGCAGATGTTGAGGTGACTGTGGTCGACCGCCACCCTGCCCCGGGAGGCCATTGGCTGCACGCGTATCCGTTCCTTCGCCTGCATACGCCTTCCGCGTACTACGGGGTTAACTCGCTCGCCCTCGGTGATGACAGGATCGACCAGGCCGGCGAGAACGCCGGATACTACGAACGGGCAACCGGCAGCGAAGTCCGCGAGTACTTCGCCGAGGCGGCCGCGCGGCTTGCGCAGACGGGGCGGGTCCGGTTGCTCACCGGCCATGAGCACCTGGGCGGCGGACGTGACGGCGAGCATGTCAGGGATTTGAGCACGGGGGAGCTTCACGATGTCGTGGTGCGCCGCAAAATCGTCGACGCTCGCTATCTGGAGACGTCGATCCCCGCCACTCACGCCCGCCCGTTCGAGGTGGCACCAGGCGCACGGGTCATACCCGTCAACGACCTGCCAGAGACAGCGGGATCGGCCCCCTCCTATGCCGTGCTGGGGGCCGGCAAGACGGCTGCGGACGCCTGCGTCTGGCTTCTGGACAACGACGTCGAGCCAGACCGGATCCGGTGGATCCGGCCCCGGGACGCGTGGTTTTATGACCGCCGCCACTTTCAGCCGCTGGAGCAGGTGGGCGCGATCATGGAGGGGCTATCCCTCGACGCCGAGGCTGGCGCCAGTGCGGCGGGCATCGAGGACCTCTTCGAGCGGCTCGAGGCCGCCGGGCGGCTCGTGCGCATCGACCCCTCGCGGCCGGCCACGATGTACCGCGGCACGATGCTCAGTGCCCGCGAACTGGAGGCCGTGCGGCAGATCGAAGACGTCGTCAGGCTCGGCCGGGTCCGGCGGATCGAGGCCGGCCGGATCGTGCTTGAGCGCGGGGAAACCGAAACCGGCCCGGACGTCCTCCACGTGGACTGCACCGCCCTAGGCTTGAACAACGCCCCCGCCACGCCCATCTTCCAGCCCGGCCGGATCGTGCTCCAGCAGGTGCGATTCCTCTCACCCGCTTTCAACGCTGCGCTCGCCGGCTTCGTCGAGGCCAGCCGCGACGACGACGCGGACAAGAACCGGCTCTGCCCGCCCAGCCCCTACCCGAGCACCACCCAGGACTGGCCTCGCATAATGAGCCGCACGTGGCGCACAGAGGGGCGATGGCTGAGCGAGCCCGACGTCTCGGCGTGGGTGGCCGCCAGCCGGCTCAACCTTCTGCAGGCGCTTCCCGATCACGCCGCCGAGCCGTCCGTGCAGCCGGCGGTCAAACGCTTCCTCACCCACGTCAATGCGGCAACTGAACGGCTCAAGCAGTTCGCCGAACCAGGCAATTGAGCATCACCAGGTCGAGCTGTGCGACTGCTCCGCATTGATGACTGCATGAGCAGGTCGCCGACATTATCCACGGCCATCCCTTGCGCGGAACTTGCGCATCTCCGGGTTGCGCGTCCAGGCTCGAACTTGACCTACGCCGGCCCCCATATTGCATACGGATTGCAAGGCGCAGAATAGCTGGATCTGGATGCCGATACCCCCATCTGCTCTTCAACTGATCCGCAGGTCGGCATGGTGGGTTGCCGCGACTTCGGGATGCGAGCGCAGCCAGCCCTTGAGCGCGTTGTCGCCGAAGCGGCTGTGCAGGACGTTACGGGCGGACTGGCTGACTCCGGGGGCCTGCTCGGCATATTGGTGCGGCAATGGCACTGTGCCGAGGGACGCGTCCAGCCGGGGGGCCCAGAAGAAGGCGATCGAGTCGCGTGTCCCTCCGGGTGCGCACGGCAGGACCCGGTGGGGGGTGGCCCTGAGATAGCCATGGGTGGCTACTTCGAGCATCTCGCCGATGTTCACGACCAGAGCGCCGTCGACCGGCGGCACGTCGATCCAGCGGCCGGCGCCGGCTGGACGGGCTTGCAGCCCGCCGGTGTCGTCCTGGAGCAGCAGGGTCAGGAAGTTCCAGTCGGTGTGCGGGCCGACACCTTGCAGGTCGGTGCCGTCGGCGGCCCCGACGTAGTGGATCACCTTGCCGAACCAGTGCGGCTGGCCGGCGAAGTACTGGTCGAAATGGTCTTGGGGTAGCGCCAGCGCCACGGCGATCGCCCGGGTGAGCTCAAGGCCGACGGTGCTCAGCAGCCCGGCCCACTGTGCTGCCAGCGGGCGCAGTTCAGGGACGGTGTCATCGGGCCACTGGTTCGGTCCTTCGAGCAGCCGGTACGGGGCGTCCCAGAGCTCGCGGGGCACCGGAGCCTGTTCGGGCGCGAAGTCGATCTGCTCGCGGGCGTCGGCCCGGCCGGCGGTGATCTCGTGCCCGAGCCGGGTGTAGCCCCGGAAGTGCGGGGACAGCCGGTTGTCCAGCCGCAGCCGCTGCTCCAGGGGCAGCGCGAAGAACCGGGCCGCGGCCGCGGTCAGCTCGCCGATCTGCCCGGGGGCCGCACCGTAGCCGGTGAGCTGCAGGAACCCGATCTCGTGCAGGGCAGTGCGCAGCCCGGCGAGGAACGCCTCGCCGAACGTCCCGTCCGCGCGGCGGGCGGTGTCCAGACGCAGCACCGGGATGGGCCCGGCCGCCCCGGAGGCGCGGTCCGGCGCGGTGTGCTGATGACCCGGGTCATCGACGTGGCCTGTCATAGCTCTCCTGCTCTCACGGTACTGCGCTCGGCCGCGGGGGACCGTGCACTCCCCGGTCACAGCATCGCGCTCCCGTGCACCCAGGAACGACCCGGCCCTGGGATCTCCTGCGCGGTCCAGGCCTCGAGCTGACCGAGCTCGTCACCGGGCGGGTTGACGGCGCCTGATCACCGTGCCAGGTATGCAGACCCCGCGCACAGCAAGAGCCGTCCGCTGCTCCGGCTGGTTCTTCAGATCCGGGCGTTCTGGTGCCCGTGGACATGTACAACCATGCAAGCAGCCGGGGGAATCGGAGTGGGCACGATCGGGTGTCGTAAATAAACCATAGGCGCAAAGGGCGGGTGCTTCCGGTTATGCGCCGCTGGTCAGCTGGGCTGACCTGCGAACCCCGATGCGAGTGAACATGCGGAAGCTAGTTTGACACTCCAGATCGGCGCAGATCAGCCGGCGCAGATCAGGCAGCGTCATGCGATGGTTAAGGTCCGCGTGAACGGCCGGGAGGGGACGAAATGCTATGGGATCCGATCGCTTTGTCGGCCTCGGCCGCGCGGATGGTGGTTGCTGCGGCCTCTACCGATCCGTCGGAAGCGGCGGAAGCCGCGAGACAGGAGGTGCCGGGGCTGCTGGGCCGCGGTGACCGGGAGCGGGAGCTGCTAGTGGGACTGCAGCTGGATCAGACACGCGACCAGCTCCAGGCTATGGCGGGGCTGGAGCGGGAGCAGGCCCGCGCCGCCCTGGAGGCCGTCTGGCGGGCTCAGCTGGCGGACCTGCTAGAGGAGCACGGGGAGGAGACGGCTCGCGGCTTGCAGGAGCTAGTGGACCAGCTCAAGCGAAAGCTGCATAGTGCCATGGTTGAGGCAGGCGGGAAAGCGCGCACGCGCAAGCTGTGGCGAGATGCCCTGCGCCCCCTCCCCGGAGTCGTCGACTGGTACAAGGTCAACGCATTTGCCGGCATTTTGCTAGCGGCGGGGTTCGTCGTCCTCAAGTGTTACGTCATCGCCAGGGGCGACCTCACCACGGCCTTGGGGATCCTGCAGTACGTCGGGCTGGCCACCGTCGTGACTGCTAGCCTGCTCTCCAGCCTGCCCATCTTGACCGCGGCGATGCTGGCATCTGCCGTCAGTCAGATGACCTCGTCCCTCGTTCCTGAGGTCAGCGCATCGCGTATCAAGAAGCCGGAGCGGCCGGCCTTCACCTGGCGCCTGGCCGCGGCGATGCTGGGCGCGTTCGTGCTGGCAGCCGTGTTCAGTCCGTGGACGTACCTGCCGGCTGCCGCCGTAATCGGCCTGGTTATCGGCGTGACGCGGGCGCTCGGCGTGCCCGACCTGAGGACCGTGGTCGGCTGGCTAGCCGCGTTGATCGCGCTGCCATTCGTGATAGTGAATCTGAGCGCGGTGTGGTTGCCGCACGAGATTGTGACCTTCAGGACCAGTACCCACCTACCCCGAGAGGTCGGTTACGTCCTGTCGGAGGACAACGGCTGGATCACGATACTGATCACCGGCCGTTTGCACGAGCACACAATCATCCGTGTCCTGGACGCTACGGTGAAGACGCAGACCGTTTGCGAGAGGGAACCGGGCTTTAGCATCTTCAATTCCCACACGCTATGGCGTGTGGCCACAAAGGCTAGCCCGAACTTGGGCCCCTCACCCAACACGACGTGCCCGTAGCAAGGACTGTGATTGCCGCTCCGCGAGACAGGTGGCGGCACCCTGCAGATATGAGCGCTCAGGATGCGGTCGGGGTACCGGCCCGGTACTACGGTCGGCCCGGCCAACGCGCTACCGGCCCGCAGGTCATCTCCTGGCCCACCAGGACCACGGCTTGTTCACCGGCCAGGAGCACGGCGTGCAGGCTACGCCGGGCCGCTGAAGCCCACCGTGGCGACGCAGACTGACCTATAGTCTTGTCGGCCTTGACAGGCTCCGTGGCCTGCCGGGCGCTGTGACGGCTTTCCGTGGGCCTGACTGGGCAAGCGCGGGGCCTGCCTGACGACGGGTCGGTGGGCCGGGCCGGTCGTCAGGCAGGCGTGGTGTGCGGTTGCGGGTGAACGCATCAGGCGGTGGCGGCGGTGGCGCCGCGGCGGCCGGCTAGCTTCCGGTCCAGGAGCAGGGCTGCGGCTGTGGCGGCCAGGGCGGCCCCCAGGGCGATCAAGGTGATCTGCCAGCCCGCCATGCCGCCGGTGGTGATCACGCGGACGGTGGCCGTGACCGGTGCCACAGGGTTGGTGCCCCCGTTCCCGACCGGTATCGGCTGCGCGAACGCGGCCGTGGCGGCGGCGGCCGATGCCAGCAGGCCGGAAATGGCCGCGGCCAGGACCGTGGCCAGCCGGCCGAGGCGTGCGCCAGCCTTGCGGGTCGCCATCCAGGGGCGGGGCCGCTGGTGAGAACGCTGTGTGATCATAATCGTGTTCCCGTCTGCTCGGATCTGGCCGGCTCTCGCGGCCTTCTTCGGACAGACTCCCGGACCAGGGCGTGCGCCGGGCAGAGGCCGGCTGACCCCTCTTGCGCCGTGGCGGTGGCGGGGGTCAGATGACCCACAGGCGCCCTGGCCTGGTTTCCCGGGGCGGGGCAGGCGGCAGGCTGGAGCTAGACCAGGCCTGCGGTCAGGGCCAGGCGGGTCAGGTCGGCGCGGCGGCGGCAGCCGGTCTTGTCCCGGATCCGGTCCAGGTGCGAGCCGACGGTGCGGACGCTGATGTACAGCTGCGCGGCGATCTGCGCGTTCGTGCGGCCCTGGGCGACCAGGGCAACCAGCTCGCGTTCCCGGGCGCTGAGCCGTTCCAGTCCCGAGCTCGTCGCGGCGGTCAACGGCGCCGGGGCGGGGGCGGTGAGCATCAGGGCGTACTCGGTCGCGGTGTCCAGGCTCATCGCCGCGCCGCGCTCTTCGGCTGTCCGGAACCGATCGGGTCCAAGCGTCTGCCGTGCCTTGTTCAGCGCTTCCTCCCGTCTGAGCACATCCCCGGGCGTATCATCACTGAGCCCTTGGTGCCGGGCGTGGACGGCATAGGCCGTCCATACCGCTACGCCGTCGGCCTCGCGCCCGGTCGCAGTGCACATCAGCGCGCAGAACCACAGGCCGTTGAACACGTCCCACCAGTTGCCGGTCCGGACGGCAGCCCGGAGCCCTTCCCGGAGGTGCACGGCGGCGTCCTGGCTTCGGCCGGCCTGAACGTCCAGGTCCGCCAGCACCATCAGCAGGGACGGCAGGTTGCTGACGTCGCCGGTGTCCCGGCACTGGGCCACCGCCGCCGCGCAGGCGCTTTCGGCGGCGGCCAGGTCTCTGGCACCGATCAGCGCGTAGATCAATACGATGCTTCCCTGCCGGGCAATCGAGTCAGGCATGCCGGTTATGACCTGCTGCTGCCGGATCAGCTGAATGGCGCCGTCATAGTCGCCGCTGTACCAGGCGCCGATGCCGAGGATCCTCATCGCTGTCCCCTCGCCGGCCGGGTAGCCGAGTTCCCGGGCCATGGCCAGCGAGCGGCGGCCCTCCTCGGTCCCCTCGGCGAGCCGGCCCAGGTTCAGCAAGGTCGACGACCGGCCGGCCAGGGCATCGGCCAGCACCCGGGACGGCCCCTGGTCTCCTGCGGCGTCGATGACCGCGGTGAAGTGGCCCAGCGCCCCAGCCAGTTCGGCCGCGGACAGCGCAGCCCGGCCAAGCCACATTTGGGCGGCGCACCACCTCTCGCTGCCCGCCTCGGCGCGCCCGGCTATCTCGCACAGCAGAGGGTACTGGCCGGCCAGTCGGCCGCGCAGCAACCACCATGGCGCCAGCGCGACTGCCAGCCGGAGCCCGATAGCCGGGTCGTGATCCAAGGCCCAGGCCAGAACCTGGCGCATCGTAGGGTCCTCGGCATCCACCCACCGGGCCGCGGCTGCCTCCCCGGCTCGGGTCTGCAACCCCTCCGCGGCCTCCTCCGCCGCCCACAGCGCGTACCCGGCCAGCGCGGCCGCCGTCGCGTCCTGCTCACCGGCCTCGGCCCGCAGCCGTGCCCCGTAGGCCCGCAACGTCTCCAGCATCACGTACCGCGGCCGCCCATCCACGCCGGCCCGCGGCGGGACTAGCAGCGAGCAGTCCACCAGGCGCAGCACCGCCAGCCCGGCGCCCGTCCCGGCCACCGCCTCGGCGCCCTCCAGGGTGAACGGCCCGGGAAACACCGACACCGCCCGGAAGGCCCGCCGCTCCTGCTCATCCAGCAGCTGGTAGCTCCACTCCACGGTGGCGGCCAGGGACCGCTGCCGGGACGGCGCCAGCCGGTCCCCTCCCTCCAGCAGCGCGAACCGGTCACCCAGACGGTCCAGCAGCTGGCCCACCCCCAGCGCCTCCACCCGGGCCGCGGCCAGCTCGATCGCCAGCGGCATCCCATCCAGCCGCGCCACCAGCCGCGCCACCTGCGGCCCGGTCCGCCCGTCCAGCACGAAGTGCGCGTCGGCCTGCTGGGCCCGGTCGACAAACAGCACCACCGCTTCCGTCCTCGCCACGTCAGCCAGGTCACCGGGATCGGGCACCGCCAGCGGGCCCAGCCGGTACCGGGCCTCGCCCGCGACCTGCAGCGCCTCCCGGCTGGTGGCCAGGACCCGCAGGTCATCGCAGGCCGCCACCAGTTCCGCGCACAATCCCGCTGCCGTGCTGATCACGTGCTCGCAGTTATCCAGCACCAGCAGCAGCTGCTGGCGGGCCAGCACCCGGGCCAGCGTGACCGCCGCGGGCACCCCCGGCTGCTCCCGGACCCCCAACGCCGCCGCCACCACCGCCGGGACCTGCCCAGGATCGTGCAACGGGGCCAGCTCGACCAGCCACACCCCGTCCTCGAACCGGCCCGTCACCTGCCTGGCTACCTGGCTGGCCAGCCTGGTCTTTCCCGACCCCCCCGGCCCGGTCACCGTCACCAGCCGGTACCGCTCAAGCAGCACCGCAACCTCGCGCACCGGCCCGGCCCGGCCGATGAAGCTCGTCCGCACGGCCGGGAAGCCATGCACGGCGTTGACCGTGGTGATCGCCTCCCCCACGGCCGTACCATAACCGCCACGGCCGCCGCCGTACAGCCCGGCGGCGCCGGCAACAGCATCCGGTCGGAAGTCCCGCCCGCCGCCGGGATCACCCGTCGGCCGACCACCCACCGACGATCGCCAGGGGCGGCGTTGCGGCCGCTTGGCGTCCAGTCGGCGGACCTCGCCGACGCCTCATGCGGCGGGCGCGGCTGATGCAGCGGCACGCCTTCGAGGTTCAGCCAGGCTGGTCGTATCCGGGCCAAAGACCTGCTGAACCTCCGGCTGATCGCGGCCACGCCGGGCGGCTCTGCTACCCGGAGCCCGGCCAGTCGAGCTGCCCCGAGCCGGGCACCTGCCGAGCCTGGGACGGCCGCAAGAACTATCCGCGATGCGGTTTCCCGCTGCTCA
>Ga0302178_10002341_pt1 | contig 15081 bp, 8 predicted proteins | sample I_Palsa_E1_3_FD_198790 | JGI IMG/M metagenome (GOLD analysis project Ga0302178, IMG submission 198790) | Peat permafrost microbial communities from Stordalen Mire near Abisko, Sweden - I_Palsa_E1_3 | ecosystem: Environmental > Terrestrial > Soil > Palsa > Peat permafrost | place: Sweden: Abisko... | reverse complement strand
AGGACGGTCGAGCCGGAGATCGATGACGATGCTGCGGTAATCGTCGAGCTCCCGACGCCCGCTCCGCTCGCGAGGCCCGACGCGCTGATCGTCGCGGTCGCGGCGGTGCCAGAACTCCACGTGACCGTGGTGGTCAGATTTTGCGTGGTGCCGTCGCTGAAGGTTCCGGTCGCGGTGAACTGCTGCGTCGCACCTTTGGTGATCGACGGATTCGCCGGCGTTACCGCGATCGATTGTAACGTCGCGGCGGTTACCGTCAGCAACGTCGAGCCGCTGATTGAGGACGATGTTGCAGTGATCGTCGAAGTTCCAACGCCCGCTCCCGTGGCGAGACCTGTAGTGCTGATCGTCGCGGTCGTGGTAGTGCCGGAAGTCCACGTCACGCTCGACGTCAGGTTCTGCGTCGTCCCGTCGCTGAACGTTCCGGTCGCGGTGAACTGTTGTGTGGCACCCTTGGCGATCGACGGATTGGCCGGCGTTACCGCGATCGATTGCAACGTCGCGGCGGTTACCGTCAGCAACGTCGAACCTGAGATCGATGACGATGTTGCTGTAATCGTCGAGGTCCCGACTCCTGCTCCGGTCGCGAGACCCGTGGCGCTGATCGTTGCGGTCGTCGTCGTGCCCGAACTCCACGTGACCGTGCTGGTCAGGTTCTGCGTCGTGCCGTCGCTGAAGGTTCCGGTCGCGGTGAACTGCTGCGTCGCGCCCTTGGCGATCGACGGATTAGCTGGCGTCACCGCGATCGACTGCAGCGTCGCGGCGTTTACCGTCAGCAAGGTTGAGCCGCTGATCGATGACGATGTTGCGGTAATCGTCGAAGTTCCGACGCCCGCTCCGCTGGCGAGTCCCGACGCGTTGATCGTCGCGGTCGTGGTCGTGCCCGAACTCCACGTTACCGTGCTGGTCAGGTTCTGCGTGGTCCCGTCGCTGAACGTTCCGGTCGCGGTGAACTGCTGCGTCGCGCCCTTGGCGATCGCCGGATTTGCTGGCGTGACCGCGATCGATTGCAGCGTCGCCGCCGTTACGGTGAGGGTCGTCGAGCCGTTAATTGCGCCTGACGTGGCCTTGATCGTCGAATTTCCTACTCCGGCTCCCGTGGCGAGACCTGTAGTGCTGATCGTTGCGGTCGCAGTCGTGCCGGAACTCCACGTGACCGTGCTCGTCAGATTTTGCGTGGTGCCGTCACTGAACGTTCCGGTCGCCGTGAACTGTTGAGTGGCGCCCTTGGCGATCGAGGGGTTCGCTGGCGTTACCGCGATCGATTGCAGCGTCGCGGCGTTTACGGTCAGCAAGGTCGAGCCGCTGATCGAGGACGACGTCGCAGTGATCGTCGAAGTTCCTACTCCAGCGCCGGTCGCGAGACCTGCGGCATTGATTGTCGCGGTCGAAGTCGTGCCCGAAGACCAGGTCACGGTCGACGTCAGGTTCTGCGTGGTGCCGTCACTGAAGGTACCGGTCGCAGTGAACTGCTGCGTGGCGCCCTTGGCGATCGACGGATTGGCCGGCGTCACCGCGATCGATTGCAGCGTCGCAGCGGTTACCGTCAGGACCGTCGAGCCGTTGATCGCACCCGACGTGGCCTTGATCGTCGAAGTTCCTACTCCTGCTCCGGTCGCCAGACCAGCCGCGCTGATCGTCGCGGTCGCGGCGGTGCCAGAACTCCACGTGACCGTGGTGGTCAGATTTTGCGTGGTGCCGTCGCTGAAGGTTCCGGTCGCGGTGAACTGCTGCGTCGCACCCTTAGCGATCGACGGATTCGCCGGCGTTACCGCGATCGACTGCAGCGTCGCCGCCGTTACGGTGAGGACGGTCGAGCCGGAGATCGATGACGATGCTGCGGTAATCGTCGAGCTCCCGACGCCCGCTCCGCTCGCGAGGCCCGACGCGCTGATCGTCGCGGTTGTGGTGGTGCCCGAACTCCACGTGACCGTGCTGGTCAGATTCTGCGTCGTGCCATCGCTGAATGTTCCGGTCGCGGTGAACTGCTGCGTGGCACCCTTGGCGATCGACGGATTGGCCGGCGTTACCGCGATCGACTGCAGCGTCGCAGCGGTTACCGTCAGGACCGTCGAGCCGTTAATCCCGCCTGACGTGGCCTTAATCGTTGAAGTTCCTACTCCGGCTCCGGTTGCGAGACCCGACGCGCTGATCGTCGCGGTCGTCGTGGTGCCGGAATTCCACGTGACCGTGCTGGTCAGGTTTTGCGTCGTTCCGTCGCCGAACGTTCCGGTCGCCGTGAACTGCTGCGTCGCGCCCTTGGCGATCGACGGGTTCGCTGGCGTTACGGCGATCGATTGCAGTGTCGCGGCCGTTACGGTGAGGACCGTTGAACCACTGATGGACGAAGACGTCGCGGTGATCGTCGAAGTTCCTACTCCGGCTCCGGTCGCGAGACCTGTGGCGCTGATCGTCGCAGTCGCGGCGGTGCCCGACGACCAGGTTACCGTGCTGGTCAGATTTTGCGTGGTCCCATCGCTGAACGTTCCGGTGGCGGTGAACTGCTGCATCGCGCCCTTGGCGATCGACGGGTTCGCTGGCGTTACGGCGATCGACTGCAACGTCGCGGCCGTTACGGTGAGCAAAGTTGAACCGCTGATGGACGATGATGTCGCGGTAATCGTTGAAGTTCCTACTCCTGCTCCGGTCGCGAGACCTGAGGCGCCGATGGTCGCAGTCGTGGTTGTGCCGGATGACCAAGCCACGCTCGACGTGAGGTTCTGCGTTGAGCCATCACTGAACGTTCCGGTCGCGGTGAACTGTTGTGTCGCACCCTTAGCGATCGACGGATTCGCCGGCGTTACTGCGATCGACTGCAGCGTCGCCGCCGTTACGGTGAGGGTCGTCGAGCCGTTAATTGCGCCTGACGTGGCCTTGATCGTCGAATTTCCTACTGCGGCTCCCGTGGCGAGACCTGTAGTGCTGATCGTTGCGGTCGCAGTCGTGCCGGAACTCCACGTGACCGTGCTGGTCAGGTTCTGCGTCGTGCCGTCGCTGAAGGTCCCGGTGGCGGTGAACTGTTGTGTAACGCCTTTGGCGATCGACGGATTAGCCGGCGTCACGGCGATCGATTGCAGCGTCGCCGCCGTTACAGTGAGGACCGTTGAACCACTGATGGACGAAGACGTCGCGGTGATCGTCGAAGTTCCTACCCCTGCTCCGCTGGCGAGACCCGACGCGCTGATCGTCGCGGTCGTCGTGGTGCCCGACGACCACGTTACGGTGCTGGTCAGATTTTGCGTAGTGCCGTCGCTGAACGTTCCGGTCGCGGTGAACTGTTGCGTCGCGCCCTTGGCGATCGACGGATTGGCCGGCGTTACCGTGATCGACTGCAATGTCGCCGCGGTTACGGACAGCAAGGTTGAGCCGCTGATCGATGACGATGTCGCGGTAATCGTTGAAGTTCCTACTCCTGCGCCCGTCGCGAGACCTGCGGCGCTGATCGTCGCAGTCGTGGTGGTGCCCGACGACCACGTGACCGTGCTCGTCAGGTTCTGCGTGGTGCCGTCGCTGAACGTTCCGGTCGCGGTGAACTGTTGCGTCGCGCCCTTGGCGATCGACGGGTTCGCTGGTGTTACGGCAATCGACTGCAACGTCGCCGCCGTTACGGTGAGGGTCGTCGAGCCGTTAATCGCACCCGACGTGGCCTTGATCGTCGAGGTCCCGACTCCGGCGCCGGTAGCCAGACCCGCCGCGCTGATGGTCGCAGTCGCGGTGGTGCCGGAAGACCAAGTCACGCTCGACGTCAGGTTCTGCGTCGTGCCATCGCTGAATGTTCCGGTCGCGATGAACTGTTGTGTGGCGCCCTTGGCAATCGACGGGTTTGCTGGAGTTACCGTGATCGACTGCAGCGTCGCCGCGGTTACGGTCAGCAAGGTTGCGCCGCTGATCGATGACGATGTCGCGGTAATCGTTGAAGTTCCTACTCCTGCGCCCGTCGCGAGACCTGCGGCGCTGATCGTCGCAGTCGTGGTGGTGCCCGACGACCACGTTACCGTGCTGGTCAGGTTTTGCGTTGTGCCGTCGCTGAATGTTCCCGTCGCGGTGAACTGTTGAGTGGCGCCCTTGGCGATCGAGGGGTTCGCCGGCGTCACGGCGATCGACTGTAGCGTCGCGGCGGTTACGGTCAGCAAGGTCGAACCTGAGATCGATGACGATGTTGCGGTAATGGTCGAAGTTCCTACTCCTGCTCCGCTCGCGAGACCTCCGGTGCTGATCGTCGCGATGGTCGTGGTGCCGGAATTCCAAGTCACAGTCGACGTCAAATTCTGCGTCGTGCCGTCGCTGAACGTCCCGGTCGCGGTGAACTGTTGCGTAGCTCCCTTGGCGATCGACGGGTTCGCCGGCGTTACCGCGATCGACTGCAGCGTCGCTGCCGTTACGGTCAGTAAGGTCGAGCCGCTGATCGCACCCGACGTGGCCTTGATCGTCGAATTTCCTACTCCAGCGCCCGTCGCCAGACCTGCGGCGTTGATCGTTGCGGTCGTCGTGGTGCCCGAACTCCACGTGACCGTGCTCGTCAGGTTCTGGGTCGTGCCGTCGCTGAAGGTTCCGGTCGCGGTGAACTGTTGAGTGGCACCCTTGGCGATCGAGGGGTTCGCTGGCGTTACGGCGATCGATTGCAACGTCGCCGCCGTTACGGTGAGCAAAGTTGAACCGCTGATGGACGATGACTTCGCGGTGATCGTCGAAGTTCCTACCCCTGCCGCGCTCGCTAGACCCGCGGCGCTGATCGTCGCGGTCGTGGTCGTGCCGGAACTCCACGTTACTGTGCTGGTCAGATTTTGCGTGGTGCCGTCGCTGAACGTTCCCGTCGCGGTGAACTGTTGCGTCGCACCCTTAGCTATCGACGGATTCGCCGGCGTTACTGAGATCGATTGCAGCGTCGCCGCGGTTACCGTCAGCAAGGTCGAACCGCTGATCGATGACGATGTCGCGGTAATGGTCGAAGTTCCGACGCCCGCTCCGGTCGCCAGACCCGCGGCGCTGATCGTCGCGGTCGTCGTGGTGCCCGAAGACCAAGTAACCGTGCTGGTCAGATTCTGCGTCGTGCCGTCGCTGAACGTTCCGGTCGCGGTGAACTGTTGTGTGGCACCCTTGGCGATCGACGGGTTTGCTGGCGTCACCGCGATCGATTGCAGCGTCGCAGCGGTTACCGTCAGCAAGGTTGAGCCGCTGATCGATGACGATGTCGCGGTAATGGTCGAAGTTCCGACGCCCGCTCCGGTCGCCAGACCCGATGCGCTGATGGTCGCAGTCACGGTGGTGCCGGATGACCACGTCACGCTCGACGTCAGGTTCTGCGTCGAGCCATCGCTGAACGTCCCCGTCGCGGTGAACTGCTGCGTCGCGCCCTTGGCGATCGACGGGTTCGCCGGCGTCACCGCGATCGACTTCAAAGTTGGCGCGACGGCCGACGTCACGATGAAGCTGGAAAGAATATCGACGCCGCAAGTGACCGAGGAACTGTTCACGACGTTGTTGCCCATGAAAATGGCCTGGCCGCCGGGGTTGGCCAGATCGCCGGCAACCAGATGGAGCGTGAGCTGGGTGGAACTGACGAAGGTGAGCGAACGAGGACTGCTGTTCCAATTCAGAAAAGTCGAAGTGGTGAAACCGGTTCCGTTGATGGTCAAATCCATCGCGCTGGCGGTGGCCGAGGCGGTGGCTGGACTAAAGCTGGTGATGGCCAGCGGCGCCGCGATGGTATTGAAGCTGGCGGTGGGAACAAACTGATCGTGAATCGTAACCGTGTCGGGATTGGTGGTGCCAGTCAAGCTGCCGGACCAACCGGCAAAGAGGAATCCAGGAAACGCGGAATTGGGCGTGGCCGTGGACGTGACCTGAGTGCCGTCCTGATAAAAATCGAAAGCAGTATTCTGCGAATAGGTGATGCCCTGTGGCGTGGTGGCGACTCCGCCATAACAGGCGCTACCGTTTTGCCCGAGCGGCGGAGGTACGGTATAGGTAGCGTAGAACGGAGTGAATGACCCAGTAATCGTCTGCGTGCCGGAATTTGGCTGGGTGATGGTGTGGGTGATGCCGAGGTTATCGCTCCAACTATTCCAGTTGTAGAAAACGTTGGTGGTGACCGGCGACTGCGCCTGGTCCACGCTGATGGTGTGGGTCGATCCGCCAACCCAGGCAGAACCATTAAAGGAGACGTCATAGCTGGACGGCAAGTACGCGAATACGCCATCTACGAGACCGTTCAGACCGGGATTCCAGGTGTTGGGGCCGGTGATTGATGCGCCGAGGTACGTTACCGGATCGGTGACGTAAACCGCCTGCGCCATCGAGGTGGGCGCTTGAATGTAAAACGGGTGAGGATTGTCGCTGGCTGGAAACGGAACTCCGAACCATTCGTAGAAATTATTTACGCCCGAGGAAGTGGTGCTCACCGAGATCAACGTGCGGTCGGCAAAGAACGCGCCGCCAAATTCGGATGTGGGCGGCGGACTTACGCTGGCGGTACCGGATCCGGAAGGTGCGGCGGCCGGAGAGGCGAAGGCGAAAGGCTGAAGGCGGATATAGTTTGCTTCGTAGACTGTGACCGCCGGCGCCGTCACCGGATCGGTGAGGCTGCCAGATCCGGGCTCGACCGTCACCGTGTGCGAAGATGCGCCAAGATCGTTCCAGGCGCCAAAGGCGTACGTGGAACCGTCGCTGGGATTAAGAGTTTGCGGATCCGGCGGCACCGCGATGGTGTGGGTGGAATTCAGCGCCCAACTGAAAGTTTGCGGCGTGGTGGGGAAGGTCTGGGTATCGACAATGACCGAAAGTCCGGGAGGATTGGTGGTAACGGTGACTTGCGAGGGTACCCGGCCGTACAGACGGTCGATGCCGTCGCGATCGCCGGAAGAATAATCCGTGTCATTGCTGAGCGGCATGCCGGGCGGGATCGATTCGATTACCGGCAAGCCCGCCTTGGACAAATCGAAAGTGGCGTACTCCATGATGGAGGCCAGATCGAAAAGCCCGCTGGTTTGAAAATCCGAAGTGAACAGAGTGAAGTTCCCCGGGACGTTGGGCAAATCGGCGTTAGCGAGGTTGAACGTGATGTAACTGGCGCGATCAGGGCGCTGGTGCTCGTGCAGCAAGCCCAAGGTGTGGCCGAATTCATGGAGCCAAGTGGCGACGGAGCAGCCGGTGCCGCAGGTCAGCATTTGGGGACCGCCAATCATCCCCACAGCGGACATTCCTTCGCCGTTTCCGCCTTCCACCGTGATATTTACAACGTTCGTTTGCGAGCCTTGGGGCACAAGCTCAATGAAACCCGAAAAATCAGCGTTGAACTGCATGATCGCGGAAGTGAGGTTAGGAGCACTTCCGCTGATGGTGTAAGGAATTTGAACCAGGCCGCCGACGGCCGGCCAAAGGTTGGAAGTGTAGCTAATCGAGAGGGCGTCGGGGGTTACGGTGCCGGTGGTTACGGCCTCGCTGGTCACCGTCTTCAAGCTCCGGGGAGTTGCGGCGGAGGTACTGCCCAACTGCGCGACCGGTCCCAGAATAATGTCGCCCTCGATGACCACCATGCCATTCCAAACCTGATACTGAATCGGCTGGCCTTTCCACATGCCGGTGAGTATGGGAAGAGACTGCTGCGTTCCGGTTGGAACTTTGCGGTTGATAACCAGGTCGGTGGAGACCGAGTGATTTTCCGCGTCGACGACCGTGACCGAAATCAGGTTGATTCCCGGGCGCAGGGTGATGGCGGGGATTTCCCAGATGGCGCTGCTCGCGCCGGTGACCGTAAAGGTGCCGACGCCACGCTTGCCGAATTGACTCACCCATAAAACATTTTTAACTTCGGCGTTCGCGGTGGCCGTGCCTTGCAGGGTGATGGACGGCTCATTGGTTTCGAAGGTTCTGGTCGACGGACTGGTTAGCGCCACCGACGGCGCAGCATCCTGCGCGCTCGAAAGCGGCGCGAACGAGAGCAGCGAGCCAACCACCAGCAGGAGCGGCAGAATCATTCTTCGCATAATTCTCCTGAATTAGAGCCCTGACGATTCCCCGGCGCGGGAGGCGCCATTTTGGTGCGTGCGTTGAAGCTCAATTGGCCGCCCATTCCAAGCGAGTAAACATTAATTAGGTCAGCGGCTTGTACTCGTACGCCTATTACTGGCGGTGGTCCGGGCGCAATCCTAGCCACTCGCAAAATAACCAAGGGACAGATGTTTTTCGAAGTGCTGGAACTTGGCCTGAAAAGCTTCACTTGTATGTGAGTGCCAGCGCTGAAGTATCACGATGAAAATAAAATTATTTGGAGAGGCGGGGCGGGACCGAACGAGTGGCGCAGATGTTTCCGATTATCGAACTGGAATGTGCAAACCTTTGCATACTTCGCAGCGCTCTGAAGCGGGAGCGGCTCAATTTCGGGATCAGGTTGGTTCACCTCTTGGGAAAGGTGAAGAGCTCGACGAGCGTCCGCACGCGCTGTTTCCGGCGGCTGGGCGGAAATCGCCTGGTTCGGGTTAGCTCGGCGATGCCGTGGATGCTGGCCCAAAACAGTTCCGACATAACATCTGCCCTTGATCGGACGCCTCGCTCTTAGCGATGCCGAGCTAGCACCTTACCGCGCGCCGTCGGGCGTGCGGTTACTCCGAGCGCAGGGCCTGGATGACGTCGACGCGCGAGGCGCGCGCGGCTGGCACGAATGAGGCGATCACGGCGGCGGTGAGCAGCACAATCGCGGAGATGACCACGGGTCCGGTGCCGGGCATTTTCAGGTCGCCGAAATAGGAGGCGGCCAAACGGGCGGCGGCGAATCCGAATAAGGCGCCGGCGACCACGCCGGCGGTGGCCATGATCGCTCCCTCGGTGACCACCGTCTTGAGAATACTTTCAGGCTGCGAGCCGAGCGCGAGACGGATGCCGAATTCACGCGTGCGCGAGCTGACCGAAAACGCCAGCACGCCCGCGACGCCCACCACCGCAATGGCCAGCGCGACGCCGGCAAAAACGCCAAACACCAGCGAGTTCAAACGATCGGGCGCCAGAACTTTGGCGCGGATGTCTTCGAGCGTGGCCGGGTGTTCGACCGGTTGATCCGCGGACATTCCGCGAATAATTTTTGTGACCGGGGTCACCAGCGCGTAAGGATTTCCGGTGGTGTGGATGAACAGGTGGCCGCCAAAGAGGGGCCCGTCGGCGAACGTGCTGTAAACCGTGGGCGAAGGCTCCGGGACGATATGCAGGTCGTCCACATCGGGCACGACGCCGATGATGCGGTGCGGTGCGGCGGTTCGAGCTTTTTGGGTGTCGGTGCCGTCGAAGTAGGCCAGGACGGGATCGGTCCAGTACACATGCCGCCCGACGGCATCCTGCCCCGGGAACATGCGCTGCGCCAAAGTTTCACTGACGATGACGACGGGTTCTTTGGTGTTGTCGTCGAGATCATTGAAATCGCGGCCCGCGAGGATGGGCGCTCCCACGGCTCGGAAAAAGTCCGGGGAAACCGTGCGCCAAAGTGCGCGCGGGTCGTCGTTGCCATGCACGTGGCCGTCGCCGGAGTATTGCAAGCCGACGCCGAAGATTTCGGTGTCGCGCCAGGGAGCGGTCGCCGAGAAGGCGGTCCCGCTGACGCCGGGCAGTTCATTGATGCGCCGCAAGGTTTCTTTGTAAAAATCGACGACCTGCTGGTCGGTCTTGCCGTAGGACATGGCCGGAACGTCCAGGGCGAGAACCTGGCGAGTGTCGACGCCCGGGCGCACCGCCTGCAGCGCGAGGAGCGTGGCGACCAAAGCGCTGGCGCCCGCGAGCAGCACGAACGACGCAGCGATTTGGGTGACGGCGAAAATGCGCTGGCGGCGGCTGGTGCTGCTGGTCACGCGGGTGCCAGCGCTCGCGACATTCAGGCCGTTGTTCGCATCGGCCGACGGCAGGCGCGGGACAAAAGCTAAAACCACGGCGGAGACGACCGCGAGCGCGGCTCCGATCCAGAGCATGCTGGAATCGACGGTGAGATCCAGCGCACGCACTGAAAAACGAGACGCGTAGCGCGCGAGGATCGTCACCAACGGCTGCGCGATCAGCACGCCCAACGCGGCGCCAGCGCCACAAAGCAGCAAGCTCTCCGCCAGCAACATACGGCGAAGCGCGCCGCCACTGGCACCGAGTGCCGCACGCAGCGCGAGCTCGCCTTCGCGGCGAACGGTGCGCGCCAGAATCAGATTGGCCACGTTGGAGCAGGCGATGATGAAAACCAGGGCGGAGGCGGCAAGCAGCACCAGCAAAACAGTTCGCGCGCCGGAGGTAATTTCGTCGCGCAGCATCTTGGCGTTAATGCTGAACTGGCTCTCCGCCGGATAAGCGTCCGCATGGTCCTTGGTCATGCTGGCGTAAGCGGTGCGAAATTCGTTGCGGGCCTGATCGAGCGTGGCGCCGGGCGCGAGGCGGCCGAAAAGTTCGGTCATGCGATGGACCCGGCCGGTGACCATGGTCGCGGAAAGGTGATGCGGGCTCATCACCAGGTTGGCGATGATTTCCGTGTCTTGCGGATACGGGACGCTGGGTTCGAGGACGCCGATCACCGTGCCGGTGCGATCGCCGATGCTGCCGAGCCGAACCGTTTTGCCGATGACCGTAGGATCTTTGCCATAGACGGTGGACCAGAAACGATAAGTAAGAACGATGACGCCGGCGGCCTTCGGGCCATCGTCCTGGCGGGTAATCAGCCGGCCGAGGATGGGGCGCAGGCCCATTACCTCGAAGTAGGAACCGCTGACCACGCCACCGACCACACTGCGGGGCTGACCGAGGCCGATCATAGTGAACGGCATGCTGGAGAATTCGCCGTATTCGGCGACCGAGTGCACGCTGCCTTCGAGATCTCTCAGTTCGGGGACGGAGAACGTCGTGTTTTCTTCACGCAGGCCGGGAGCACTCTGGCGGATGTAGATCAGGCGGTTTTCGCCGCGATTCACGAGGGGTTTGAGCAGCACGCCGCGCACCAGCGTAAAGATGGCCGCGTTCGCGCCGATGCCCAGAGCCAGCGTCAGGATGACGATTGCGGCGAGACCCTTGGTGCGGCTGAGCGAATGGAAAGCTACTCGCAAATCACGCAGAAACGACATCGTTCTTCCCTCCCCAAGTTCACGGTGACGATAGCATTGCGCGTGCCAACGGTAAACATCACAGTGCACGTTACTTAGTATGTGGCGTTTCTTCCACTTTGCTCGTTCTCAGGATGCCCTGTCGCAAATTCGGACACCTGCGCGGGCCAATTCCCTGCCCTCACTATAACGACGAATGGCGGGAGCGGAATTCGACAAGTCTTCCGGGAAATTTTGGTAATTCTCGCGCAGCAGACATCGAAGAGAGATCCCTCGTCGCAAAAGGCGCTTCTCTGGATGACGGCCAAAAGCGGGGCGAGGCGAATTGGTCGGTTTGCGGCAGAGCCGGACGATTGGTCCGCTACGCTACGAAAAAAAAGGCGCGACGCGGACGATCGGCGCGGAGCGCAGCTACAAAATTACTGCCCGGCGTGTCAGGAGGAATTGGCCGTGCGCGGATGATTATTTCGCAGTGACCCAATCCGTTTGCAGCGGCGGGGGCTGGGTCAAGGTTTGCATCACGACGCAGTATTGTTCGGTTTTTTCGCGCAGGGCGCTTAACTGTTCGGGCGTGGCGTTGGGCGCGGTGAGGTCGAAGCGGACGCGCAGGCGCTCGAAGCCGACCGGCACATCCTTGGAAATACCCAGAGTGCCGCGAAGGTCCAAGTCCCCTTCTACCGTTACCTCGATGCGTTCGACCGGAATGCCCATCGACGTCGCCACCATCTGGCAGGTGATTTGGGCGCAGGCGGACAGCGCGCCGAGCAGCATGTCTCCCGAGCAGGCGCCGGTACCGGCGCCGCCCACTCCGGCGTGAGCCTGGGCGTTGTGAATGGCGCGGCCGATGGCCACCGAACACGCGATGGGAGTTTCGGTCTGGCCGCCGCGCGCCTTCAGCGTGATTTGCGACGCGTCCGGGTCCGCCCGGTATTGATCCTTCAGAGGTTTTTGCACCGACTTCAGATCCATGTCGACCTCGAAATTACTCTTTCAACTCGACCGCTCAATTCGGCGGCCAGTATATGTATGGTTGGAGCGCCTTCGTGTTAGGATTCCGTAAAACGGAGGCTATCATATGCCGAAATTCGTCATCGAGCGAGAAATACCCGGCATCGGAAACATGTCGGATGCCGAAATTCGGGAAGCGGCGCGAACATCGGTCGCGGTGCTGAAGGAATTGGGCCCGGAAATTCAGTGGCTGCAAAGCTACGTCACCGGCGACAAGTTGTACTGTGTTTACCTCGCGCCCAACGAAACGCTGATTCGCGAGCACGCGAAAAAAGGCGGCTTCCCCGCTAATCGCATTTCCGCCGTGCGTCGCTTGATCGATCCCAGTACTGCCGAATAGAAATCTTAAGAAGATTTTCGCGACACGTCCTCGATTGCTCTTTCTACGGGTGTGACCCAGCCTTCCAGCCACGCAGTTCGGCCGGCGGTGGTGCTCAATCCTTTCCGCGCCGGCTCCAGGCCGCGTTCGAATTTGGCCTGCTCTTCGGAGGTCAGCGGCGCGCCGATACTTTGGCGAAGCGCTGCTGCTGCGCCGGCCAGTCGCAAGCCGCGCTCTGGTTGGGATTGCGCGGCGGCCGAGCAGGCGAAGGATTCCAGCAGCCTGGCGATTCCCCGTTTGTGCTCGAGTTCCTGAAAAAGTTCCAGGCTCTCGCGATACTGCGCGTCCGCGGTGCGGTAATCGTGCTGCTCGCGCGCCAGGTTCCCCAAATCGGCCAGCGAGCCGGCCACGCCCCAGCGGTCGCCGAGTTCGCGAAAATCCGCGAGGCTCTGCTCGTACAATGAACGCGCGGCGGCGGAGTCGCCTTGATCGCGCGCGACGTCTCCTTGATGGTTCAGCGCCCAGGCCTGACCGGTTCGATCGCCCAGTTCGCGAAAGATGGCCAGCGATTCCTCGTAGAGTGAGCGCGCACGCCGGTAGTCTTGCTGCAAATTGGCGATGCCGGCGAGGTTGCTGAGTCCGCGAGCCACCGCCTGCGCGTCCTCCAAGTGTTTCCAGTGCACCAGACTTTCTTCGAAGAGCGCGCGGGCCGCGGCCAGGTCGCCTTGTTCGCGAGAGACAACCGCGAGCGCGTTGAGCGAGACGGCCAGGGTGCGCGGATCTTGCAATTGCCGGGCGAGCTCCACGCTTTTGGTCAGCAGTTCCATGGCTACCGGATAGTCGCGCTGCTCCGAGGCCAGCACTCCCGCGCTGAAAAGCGCGCGCACCCGCAAGCTGGAGGGCGCCGCCGCGCCCGGCATCTTCAAAAGTTTCGCGAGCCAGTCGCGGGCTTCGGTCAGGCGTTCGCGCCGCTCCCAAAAACGAAAGAGCGCCACGCCCAGGCGCAGTCCCCACTCGGCATGGCCTGTTTCGATCAGCCACTCCAGCGCGGCGCGAAAATTTTGCGATTCGATTTCGAGCCGATCCACCCATCCGGCCTGATTCTCGGCGGTGTCCTCGGCGCCGGATTCTTCGGCCAGCACCAGACAATACGCGGCGTGCGAGCGCCGGGTCGCGGCTTCTTCCCCGCTCTCGGCTATTTTTCCTCGGGCATATTCGCTGATGGTTTCGAGCATGACGAAACGCGGTTCGCCTTCGGCGTGCTCGATCTGCCGCACCAGACTTTTATCGACCATCGAGGACATGCCGTCGAGCACGTCCACACCCAGATCTTCTTTGGTGTCGCAGACCGATTCCACGGCTTCCAGCGTGCAGCCGCCCAGGAAAACGGAAAGCCGGCGGAACAGGCGCTGCTCCGGTTCGCTCAGCAGGTCGTAGCTCCAATCGATCGCCTGGCGCAGGGTTTGCTGCCGCGCGGGCAGGTCGCGCGCGCCTCCGGTCAAAAGCTGCAGACTGCTGGCCAGCCGCGAGCGCATGGCCGCGGGCGAGAGCAGCTTGATGCGGGCCGCGGCAAGTTCAATGGCCAGCGGCAGACCATCGAGCCGCAAACAAATTTCGGCGATGATCGGAGCGTTTTCTTCGGTGAGCGCAAAATTCGGTTTTACGGCCGCGGCGCGTTGGACGAACAGCGCGATGGCCGAACATTGCGCCAAAATCTCCAGCGAAGGTTTCGCGCGATTATCCGGCAAGGCCAGCGGCGGCACGGGAAATTCGTGCTCGTCACGCACGTGCAACGCGGCGCGGCTGGTCACCAGCAATTTGAGTTTGGGCGCGACCGCCAATAACTCCGCCAGCGCCGGCGCCGCTTCCACCATGTGCTCGAAGTTATCGATCAGCAGCAGCGCGGGAGCGTTCAAGGAATTCTGCAAATATTCGCGCAGGATTTCGAGCGGACTTTGATTCGCCGTCTCCCGGATTTGCAGCGCCTGCACGATCGCAAGAGCCAGCAAACCAGGATCTTTCACCGCGGCGAGCGGAACGAAATAAACTCCGCCGGGAAATGCTTCGTTCACCTGGCGCGCGACTTCCAGAGCCAGGCGCGATTTTCCGATTCCGCCCGGTCCGGTTGCAGTGACGAGGCGCACCTCGTCTCGCAATAGCAATGTTTTGGCCGCCGCCAATTCTTTATCGCGGCCGACGAACGCCGAGCCTGGCGCCGGCAAATTACTGGGACGAATCTCGCCGCGATTGGGCTGCAGATCCGAAAGCCGGTCGCGAATGGCCACCAGGTCGCGCGCCAGATCCAGGGTGGAGAAGTAGCGTTTCTCCGGCTCCTTGGCCAGGCAGCGTTCCACCACCCAGCACAACGGCGGAGGCGCCTCGGGATTCAGCGAGCTGATCGGTTCGGCGTGATCGTGGATCGTGGCCGCCAGGGTCTCGGCGACCGACGCGCGTCGAAAGGGCCGCTTGCCGGTGAGCATCTCGAACAGCACCAAACCAAAGGAGAACTGGTCCGAGCGGAAGTCGAGTGCGGCCGATCCGCTGGCCTGCTCCGGAGACATGTATCCGAGCGTGCCGAGAATTGTTCCGGGCCGAGTCTGGAACTCGCGCGTGTCTTCGCCGTTCAGCGTTTCGTCCGGTACCGGCGTATCGAGGCCAAGTTTGGCCAAACCAAAATCGAGAATTTTCACGGTGTCG
>Ga0302178_10002340_pt1 | contig 15081 bp, 15 predicted proteins | sample I_Palsa_E1_3_FD_198790 | JGI IMG/M metagenome (GOLD analysis project Ga0302178, IMG submission 198790) | Peat permafrost microbial communities from Stordalen Mire near Abisko, Sweden - I_Palsa_E1_3 | ecosystem: Environmental > Terrestrial > Soil > Palsa > Peat permafrost | place: Sweden... | reverse complement strand
GGGCGAGGCCGGCCTGGAAGTGGCGAACGCTACCCGGGATCGGCTGCTCACGCAGGTGTTCGGGGCGCTGAGCGAGGCGGACCGGGCGACCTTCCTGCGGCTGCTCGACAGCCTGGACGAGGCCGCCCAGCGGCTGATCTCACCATCGGCCACGCCGGACCTACTGACGGCGGTCTCGGCATGACCGCCGGATCACGTCCCACCGTCAGTCACGTTTCTTATCGGGGGTACAGCTCGTTATGTCATCTGTTACACCTGTCGCCGGCAGTAAGCGCCCGGCGGAAAGCGACCATCGGTGGCTGGTCCTGGTCATCGTGGCTATCGCCCAGCTCATGGTGGTCCTGGACTCGACCGTGGTGAACATCGCCCTGCCGTCGGCTCAGCGCGCGCTGGGCTTCCCCAACAGTGACCGGCAGTGGGTGGTGACCGCGTACGCGCTGGCGTTCGGCAGCCTGCTGCTGCTCGGCGGCCGGCTGGGCGACATCTTCAGCCGCAAGCGAGTCTTCGTCGTCGGTCTTGTCGGGTTCGCGCTCGCATCGGCGCTCGGCGGTGCCGCCACGTCGTTCGGCATGCTGGTGGCCGCGCGGACCCTGCAGGGCGCATTCGGCGCGATCCTCGCCCCTTCCGCCCTCGGCACCCTGGTCAGCACGTTCCGTGACCCGCGCGAGCGCGGTCGGGCGTTCGGCGTCTTCGGGTCGGTCGCAGTGGGCGGCGGTGCGGTGGGCCTCATCCTCGGTGGCGTCCTGACGCAGTACCTCTCCTGGCGCTGGACCCTGTACGTCAACCTGGTCTTCGCCGCGATCGCGGTGGCCGGCGCCTTGACCTTCATGCGGAGCAACCGGCCGGAAACCCGTCCCCAGATCGACTGGGTGGGAACCGTGCTGGCCTCGACCGGGCTGTTCGCGATCGTGTTCGGGTTCTCGCATGCCGAGACGGCCGGCTGGACCTCCGCCCTGACCATCGGCTCGCTGGCCCTCGGGGTGGTCCTGGTGAGCGCGTTCGCGTTCGCCGAGAGCCGGGTCGCTCACCCCCTGCTGCCGCTGCGGGTGATCCTTGACCGGGCCAGGGGCGGCTCCTACATCTCGGTCGGGCTGACCGGGATCGCGCTGTTCGGCATCTTCTTGTTCCTCACGTACTACCTGCAGGACGTCAAGGGCTTCAGCCCGGTGACCAGCGGGCTGGCCTTCCTGCCGATGATCGGCTGCCTCCTGGTGTCCTCGAACCTCTCCAGCATCGTGCTGCTGCCGCGGGTCGGGCCGCGGGCCCTCATCGCGACCGGCATGCTGGTCGGCGCCGCCGGGATGGCCTACCTGACCCAGATCAGCGTGACCTCCAGCTACGCGGCGAGCGTGCTGCCGGCCTTGCTGCTCATGGGCCTGGGCTTCGGCATGGTCTTCTCGCCCGCCATCAACACCGCGACTGCCGGAGTCGCCCGGCGTGACTCGGGCGTGGCTTCGGCGCTGGTCAACACCATGCAGCAGGTGGGCGGTTCGATCGGGACCGCGGCGCTGAGCACGGTGGCGCTCACGGCGACGGCTAGTTACCTGACCGCTCACCACACCGGACCGCTGGCCGCGGCCACGGCCGCGGTGCACGGGTACCGCGCGGCGTTGCTGGTCTCCGCGATACTTCTCGGCGTCGGCGCGCTGACGGCGGTTCTGCTGCTGCCGTCCCGGGCCAGGCTAGAGGAGCTGCGGAACATGGCGGCCATGGCCGAGGCCGAGCCGGCGTTTAGTGGCGCGCCGGCGGCCGGTGCCGCGGCGGCCAGTGACGCGACGGTGGCCGGTGCCGGGGCGGCGGACGGTGCCGGGGCGGCGGACGGTGCCGCCCGGACGGACAGTGTTTCCGCCGGGGATGGTGGTGTCTCGGGCTAGGTGCTAGCGGGCAGAGGCTCGATCGCCGCCGCTCGCAGGATTGTGGGCCGCTACCTCGTTGTGAGCGAGGTAGCGGCCCACGATCATTGCCGGGCCGATCGCCCGGGCCCGGGGCCCGTTGGCGCGGCCGTGTCCGCCGACACCGCGGATCGCGGCCCAGGTCGCGGCACTTGGCTGAACCGCTCATCATCGACAGCCATAGGTCACCGTCCAGCACCAGCGGCTCCACGCCGCTGATCCGAGCCGTGCCGTCACGCCGGATCGTCCCGGCCAGCAGCACCCCCGGCTCGATCAGCAGCCGGTCCGCGACCGCCCCCAGGGCGGGCTGCCGGGCCGAGATGTCAGACCAGTGCATTGCTCTCCCCCCGGAGTCCCGCAAACGAGGACAGTTCGCCGAGCACTAAGGATCAGCACTCGTCCAAGAACGGCGTGATCAACGCGAGCACTTCGCCGGGTCGGCGTGTCACGCCGACGTGCGTGGTCCCGGGGAGCACCGCGAGTTGCGCGTCCGGCAGGAGATCGAACATCTCCACCACGTCAGGCAACGGTGAGAAGTCGCGGTCGCCGAAGATCAGCAGGGTCGGCGCCTGCAGTGATCGCAGCTCGTCGGTCCATCCCGGGAACTGGTGCACCATGGCCGAGGTCTTGGCCGCGATCGCGTCGAAGTGCGCGGGGTCGGGAGCGACCGCGTCGTAGGCGTCGCGCATCGCCTGGAAGTCGGCCGGGGCCGGCATCCGGGCCTCGTTGAGTGGAGCGCTCTCCCGGCCCGGGGGGCGATGGGCGTCGGCCGAGGCGACGATGAGCTTGCCGACCCGGGCAGGCGCGCCGAGCGCGACCGCGTACGCGACGAGACCGCCGAGGCTGAAGCCGAACAGATCGGCCTCGGCGATCCGGAGATGGTCCAGCAGCGCGATGACGTCACCGGCCAGCGCCTCGATCGTCATCGGACGGCCGGTGTCGGCGGTGTGCCCGTGGCCGTAGAGTTCCACCGCGACCACCTGCCTGCTCGCCGCGAGGGGTTCGAGCAACGGCCCGAAGCTGAGGTCGATGGTCATCAGGCCACCGTGGAGCAGGACGAGTGGCCGGCCCGAACCGCGGGTCTCGTAATAGAGCTGCAGGCCGTTCACCGGTGCGTATGCCATACCGGATAGGACGGTACGCGGCCCGCGAACTCATCGCCAGTCGGGGACGACGGCAGGAACCACGGCCGTTCGGCGAAAAGAATTTCAATTATCCCGAACGGGCCGTGGCGCTACGGCCTGGGCCGGTGCGTGCGCGGCACGGGAACTCCGGAGGAAAACGGATTCCTTCCATGTTTAGCCCGGTACGGATGGGTAGAAAGTGCTGCTCTGGGAGGAGCAGTCCTTGGCCAGAATCGACGTACTGACGGACCGGGCGACCGGCGCGCTTGACCGCCGGGTCCCTACGGCGTCCGGTACTGGGGTCTGGGCAACGAGATGTACGGCCCGACGATGATGACCATCCCGGCTGGCATCGGCACGGTGGTCAGCGGGGTCGGGATCGTGAACGCCCTGCAGATGGCTTCGGCGGTCCTCGGAGCGCTGCCCCTGGTCTTCGTGTTCCTGCTGGCCCAACGTCAGATCGTGGAGGGCGTGGCCGGCACCGGCCTTAAGTAATTGCCCCCGCTTCGCCGCGGTCTGGTCCCTAGCTCTTGAGCGCTTCCTGCAACTCGCTGGTGATCTCGTCGGTGGTGGCATCCACGGTGTGCTTCACGACCCTCTCGGCCTTCGTCAACGCCTGGTCGAGGGCCTTTTCGATCGTGGGCTCGCCGACCGCGATCAGTCCCGCCTGGCCTGCCGTCAGCTCTGCGGCTGCTTCCTTGAGTTCCTTGCGCGGCAGCGTCCCGCCCCCGAACCACTCCGGGATGACGCGCACCCCCGGGCGGTCCATTCGCTTGGCGATGTGCGGCTTGCCGTCCTGCTGATCGATTACCGCCGCGTCGTACTCGCCGATCACCCGGTCCTTGTGCAGCTGCTCGAGCGCGACCAGGTCGGCCAGCGCGTCCGAGACGCTGTCGTAGGCCGCGGTGTACAAGACCATGGACTTGTTGTCGGTCACGGTTTCTCCTCGCTCTTGGGCCACCCGGTGGGCGACCTGGCGCCAGCCCGGTCCGTGAACTGGTCACTCAGCCAGTAGTCCACACCCCAGCCCGGCGGCGGTAAAAGCGATGGTGGCTCTCGGGGTATTGCTCCGTGCTATGACAGCTCTAAAGAGGTCGTTAGGCTGTAAAGGTGCCCGTCAGGCCGAGACAGGTGTTCGCTTTCTCCGGGGTGCTGAACCGCCCTCCAGGTGAGAAGCGTGACCCGGCGTTCCTTGAGTACGCGGTGGACCTCGCCGCTGGCGACGGGAAGAAACGGGTCTGCTTTATCCCTACGGCTACCGGCGATTCTCCGTCCGCCATTGAAGCGGTGGCCGAGGTTTTCGTCGGCCGTGAGGACGTCGACTTCAGCGTGCTCACGCTGTTCACGCAGCCCAGCGTGCCCGATGTCGAGGCGCATCTGATGGCGCAGGACGTCCTGCTGGTCGGGGGCGGCAGCGTGGTCAACCTGATGGCGGTGTGGCGGGCGCATGGCCTGGCCCCGGTCATGCGGGAATGCTGGGAGGCGGGGGTGGTTCTCGCCGGGTGGAGCGCCGGCAGCCTGTGCTGGCACCCCGGTGGGCCGACCGACTCGTTCGGCGACTCCCTGGCCGTGTTCACCGACGGCCTAGGCCTCCTGCCCTACAGCAACGGAGTTCATGACTCGCTCGACGACCAGCCCCGCCGCCGCGTCTACCGCGAGTACGTGGCCAACGGCGAACTCCCGGCCGGGTACGCCACCGAGGACGGCGTCGGTCTGCACTACATCGGCACCGAACTGCATGAAGCCGTCGCCATGCGGGACGGCGCCCGGGCCTGGTGGGTGGAGCCGTCCTCCGACGGCGGCTACCACGACGAACCGATCCCTGCACGCCGGCTCTGACTGGCCGGCGGGGTCTCAGGTGGTGGCTACCAGGAGCTCCTCTCCGGGTGCGGTGCGAAGGTCATCGGTCCTGGCGGCGAAGTAGCGCTCGTTGAGCAGGGCCGCGCTGACGTGGCGGGCGCCGGTGAAGCCGGCCTGGCGGGCCAAGGTCAGGATTTCCCGCGGGGCGAAGGAACTGAGCCAGGGCGTGCCGGACGCGCGTGCGCCGTTCTCCGCGGTCAGACGTCCGGCGCGGGCTTGCGCGTCGAGCAGGTCCAGCGGCGGCGCGAACGTCATGATCAGCGTCGAGCCGGGGGCGAGCGATGCGAGCTGGCGCAGGGTAGCCGCGTTCGCGTCCTTGGTGAGGTACATGCTGACGCCGAGGGAGGCCACCACCGCGGGCTCGGCGGCGTCGAATCCGGCGGCCACCAGGCGGTCCCACCACGACCCGTCCGCCTCGAAATCGACCGGCACCAGCCGCAGCCACGGCGGGATGCCGTAGCCGAGCTCGGTCAGCCGCTCGCGTTTCCAGGCCTGGGGGCCGGGCCGGTCAACCTCGAACACCCGCAGCCGGGAGGCAAGCTCGGGCTGGCGCTGGGCGAAGGTGTCCAGGCCCGCGCCCAGGATGACGTACTGGGTGACGCCATTGGCGGCCCGTTCGGCGACCAGGTCCTCGGTGAAGCGGGAGCGGGCCACGATGCCCGCGCGGAACGTGCTGGTGCCGGCCGGATGCATGTCGCCGCGACTCCGCCAGGCGTCATCGGGGGCGGCCAACTGCAGGCCGATCTCGTCCCGGAGCACGTGCGGCGGCGGATCGACCTGGACGTGAATGGCCCGCCACAGGGCCACCCGGACCGCCGTGCTGTCCGGCGCCGCGGTCTGCTCGTCGGTCATGATGTCAGGTCCGGGCCGGGCCGGCGAGATCGGCTGGGTAGGTCACCTGTATCTCGGTGATCGTGGCCGGGAAGTCGCGTTGGTTGTTGGTGATGAACCGGTCGGCACCCATGCCCACGGCAGTGGCCAGGTGCGTGGCGTCTGCGGCTTTGAGCCGGTAACGGCTGGACAGGGCGGTCGCGAGCTCGGCCGTGGCCCGGTCTACCGGACGCAGGTCCAGTCGGGCCAGCAGGCCGGCGAGGATGCGGACCTCGTCGGCGGCGCCGTCGCGCAGCGGCTTGCTGAGTACTTCGGGCAGCAGCAGGAGCGAGCCAGTGCCCGCCATCGTCGCTGGAGCCGCGGACCGGAACAGCGCAGCGACGCCCTGGCCGAGCGGGTGACCGGGTACGGCGGCGTAGATCAGCGCGTCGGCGTCGAAGGCGTCCATTAGCGGGCGTCTCGCCCGGCCCTGATCTCGGCGATCAGCTCCTCGGCGCGCTGCGCGGTCAGTCCGGGACCCGCGGGAAGGTCGGCGGCCGCGGCTTGGGTGAGTAGCTCATGGATCCGGTCCGCGTCGTCCAGCGCGGCGCCTGCCCGCCGGGCGCGCAGCACGTCGGGCCGGACCAGGACCGCCACCGGCCGGCCGTGCCGGGTAATCGTGATTTCCTCACCGCCGTCGACACGAGACAGCAACTCGGGTAGCCCGGCCCGTGCCTCGGAAACGGTGATCGAGGTCATAACAGGAATTGTACATCCATGTACATCAAGGTACAGCAGGCCAACACTACGGGGACGGCCGTCCGGTCACGCCTGGACGGCGAGCACCTCGTTGGCGGCGGGATGGGGCACCGAGACCTCGACCGCGGTGCCGCGGTGCGTGGTCACCAGGCGGTACGCCACGGGCGCGCCGTTCAGCGTGACCGAGTGCACCGTCGCGCCCGCCGCCAGCACCGTGCCGATGGTCAGGGCCAGGCCCTGGGCGCCGGTCACCTGGGTCCGGTAGGCGCCGCCCTGGCGGCTGACGGTCTCACCCAGCGTGCTCGTTCCGACGTGCAGGTTCTGCACCGACATGGCCGGCCAGGAGGGCGGGATCTCGGGAACCACGGCGACCGAGCCGGCCGGCGCATCGGGGCTGACGCCCAGCAGGTCGTTCACCACCGTCCACAGCAGCCCGTAGCCGGACCAAGCCTGCATCACGTTCGCCCGGCTGGTGAACGCCTCGAACGGGTTGTACTGGGCGCTCGCGGCCAGTTCCGGCAGCGCGCCAGGCATCTCCACGGTGAGCTGGCTGGCGATCTCGTCCATGTCGGTGACGGCCTGCGGCAGGCGCCCGTAGTTGGCTTCGCCCACCGCCAGGGCCCCGGTGTTGACCAGGTAGCAGGTCTGGCCGCCGGTGCCCGACGGGCCGCCCACGCCGTCCACGTACAGGCCGCACGACCCGCTAAAGGTGGGCGTCTCCAGCTGCCCGAGCGCCGCGTCGGCGTCGGGGACCGGCGCGATGTCCTGCTCCATCGGGGCGACGCTGGTCCACCACCGCTGCTGGAGCTGCTGGCCCGCCGCGGTGCAGTCGGTGCCGTCCGAGGCTGAGGTGCAGATCGAGTCCGCGTACAGGTGCTGGCTGGAGATCCACCACTGACCGAACGCCGCCAGCATGGCCTGCTCCCGCTGGGCGGCCCAGCGGGCGGTGGAGGCGTCGTGCACGGCCACGGCCATGTCGTGCAGCGCGGCCAGGGCCTGGATGTTCTCGGAGGCTACGTCCAGCGCCTCGCCGCCGAGGGAGGTGTCCTCGACGATGCCGTCGCCCACCGGCCACAGGCCGCCGGGACCGGTGGCCAGGCTGGCCAGGTAGTGCTCCCCCTCGTCGATGAACTTGTAGTTGTCGGCCAGGACCGCGTTGTCCCCCGACCACCGCCAGACCAGGTCGGCGGCGATGGCGAACTGGGCGGTTTCGTTGATGTCCCCGGGCTCGGTGGTGTCGCCGTAGTAGACCGCGCCGGTGGCGGTTACCTCGTGCACCACCTTGCCGGTGCTGCCGTTGACGATTTGCGACACCGTGCGCATGGCGTTCAGCCAGTTGACGGCGGTCTGCCACTGCCCGCTGACGGCCAGGCCGTAGCTGCTGTAGGCGCCGTCGGTGCCGAAGAACTCGGCGTAGTCGGGGTAGGCCGCGTCGATGGCGGACAGCTGCGGCACGGTGGCCAGCGGAGCCGGGTAGACCGTTCCCGCCTGGGTGTCCCTGATGGCGGCGTTATCGATCGTCCGGCTGAGGTCAGCCAGGTTGAGCTTGCTCCACAGCAGCGCCTGCTGGACGCCGGCGTCCGGGACCTGCAGGTTAGTCTGCGCGGCGACGTTGTCCCGCTCGGCGATCTTGCTCAGCAGCAGGCCGGCCGGGTTGGCCAGGGCGGCTTGCAGGGCCTGGCTGGCGTTGGCCGGGCCGTTCTGTGAGCCGGCCACCCCGAGCCATAGGGTGCGGCCGGCCGCCGGGACGGCCAGATTCCAGGTCAGCTGGCCGCCTTCGCCCTTGGTGCCGAACGTGGCCTGGTCGCTGGCCGAGGTGGGCCCCCAGTAACCGGATCCGGTGGCGGTGCTGGACGGCGCGGTGGCCGACGCTACGTCGGCGTACCACGGGGTCTGCTCCTGGTTGAACTGGATGACGCCGTTGGCGGCGGAGACCGTGTTCTGGTGGTTGAACTGGTCCCAGGTGGGCGTGGTCGAGGACCAGGGATAGGTCGCGCTCACCTCGCTGTGCGCGTCGGCGGTCACGGCCACGGTGGCGGCACTGCCGTTCACCGGGACCAGGGTGAGGCCGAACAGCACCGTCGGCAGCCCGTCGGGCGCGAATTCGGTGAGGGTCGGCTGCAGGCCGTCGGTCACCGGGAAGGTGAGCCGGACGAAACCGGGCCCGCTGGTGTAGGAGGTGGCCGAATCCAGCCAGCTTCCCGACAGCCCGAACCACAGGCCGTCGAGCAGCTTGACCGGCGGGGTGAACACGCCGCCCATCTGGCCGGTGGTGTGCCAGCCGATCGGCGGGAACGTGCCATCCTCCACGCCGACCACGTAGGCGTCGGTGCCCGCGGCCACGAACCGGCGTTCGGACAGCTGGGAGGTGGCGCTGATGGTCGGGGCCGCGTTCGCCCCGGGGACGCCTGATGGCGCGTCGGTCAGGGTGGCGGCCGCTGACCGCTGGGCGCGGCCCGCGGTCTGCACCGTCTGCGCGCCTGCGCTCGCCGTACCCGCCGCCAGCAGGCCGACCGCGGCCGAAGCCGTAACCGCCAGGAAGGTGCGCATCGACCGTCTGATCATGACGTTCCCTCTCCACTGCGCCGCGACCGCCGCGCCGGCGCCGCCCGTGCGGGCGGGACCGCCGACACGGCGGTGTCAACTACCCGGGCGACCCGGCTTTAAACACACGTCCCAACAGAAATGCACATGGAACCGCGGGGGACCGGCCGGGGGTGAGTGATGACCGGCGGCGGGAACGGGCCGAGGCGGTGGCTGGGCACCGCGTGGATGTGGCACCGTGACGGGTCTATCCGTCACAAAGTGGCATCCATGCGGTTGGATTCCGTGGCGGGCTGGGACGCGATGGGCTGGATGTGGTTGGCGTGGCTGGTGAGGTTGAGGCACGGGCCGTTCGGATTCATGAAGGGCCGGTGAGGGGAACCAGGGCCGTTCGGGGGAAAAGATTTTCAACTGGTCCGAACGGGCCGTGGTGTTACGGTCTGAGGCGGCGCGGGCAGGGGGTGGCTGGAGAGCAGGGTGGCGACGGCGATCGCGGCGAGGATCGCGGCGCCGGCGGCGTACAGGAGGCCGGCGTGGATGCCGTCGACGAATGCGGTGCGGGCGTGGGTGCCGACCGGGCCGCCGGCGTGGATGGCGATGGCGAAGGACTGCTGGGCCTGGCGCGCCAGGGGGGCGGGGACGCCGGGGAGGCGCAGGCTGGAGCGGTAGACGGCGGTGACGATGCTGCCCAGGACCGCCGTGCCCAGGGCGCCGCCGACCTCGCGGGACAGGTCGTTCAGCGCGGAGCCCACGCCTTGGCGGGCCTGCGGCAGCGCCTCGGTGATCGCCGCGGTGGCGGGGGTCATGGCGGCTCCCATGCCGATGCCGAGCGGGATCAGGCCAGCCAGCAGCAGCCAGTAGGGCGTGCCGGTGCCGACGCGGGAGATGATCGCGAGGCCGACCGCGACGAGGAGGAGTCCGGTGACGCAGACGGCGCGGGCGCCGAACCGGGACACCAGGGCTGAGGTGCCGCGCGAGGCGGGCATCATCGCCGCGGTCAGCGGGAGGACCGCGAGCGCGGCGAGCAGCGGGCTGTAGCCGCGGACGCCCTGCAGGTACTGCAGGGAGACGAAGGTGAACCCGAAGAAGGCGAAGAACTGGATGAGGATCGACACGGTGCCGGCGGCGAGCTTGCGGTTGGAGAACAGCCGCGGGTCCAGCAGGGGGTGGCGCTGGCGGCGCTCGAACAGGGCGAAGCCGGCCAGCGCGGCCAGGCCCGCCGCCACGCCGCCGAGGGTGCGAGCGGCCAGCCAGCCGGCGTCGGGGGCCTCGATGATGCTGAACACCAGGGCGACCAGTCCGGCGGTGGCCAGCAGCGCCCCGCCCGTGTCGACCCGCGGCGCGCCGGGCTGGGAGGATTCGGGGACGAAGCGGATCGTGCCGGCGATCGCGGCGACGGCCAGGACGACGTTGACCGCGAAGGCGGCCCGCCAGGAGAACCACTCCAGCAGGATCCCGGTACACAGCAGGCCGAGCACGGAGCTGCCCCCGGCCACGCCGGCCCAGATGCCGACCGCCCGGGTGCGCTCGGCGGGCGGGAACGTGCCGGTGATCGTGGACAGCGTGGCCGGCATCACCAGCGCGGCGCCCAGGCCGATCAGGCCGCGCAGGACGATGAGGTCGTTCGCGGAGGAGACCGCCATCGCCGCCGCCGAGGCGGTGCCGAACACGACCAGCCCGGCGATGAGCGCTTTGCGGCGGCCGTAGCGGTCGCCGAGAGCGCCGGCCGGGAGCAGCAGGACGGCGAAGACCAGCAGGTAGGCGTCGATGATCCATTCGAGCTGGGTCTGGCTGGCGTGGGTGCTGCGGACCAGGCCGGGGATCGCGACGTTCAGCGACGCCATCGCGGCCGCGACCGCCCCGAGGGCGACACAGACGACCACGGTGACGATCGTGTGACTGGCGTTTCGGCGGGTGGTGCTTGCGCGGGTGGTGCTTGCGCGGGTGGTGCTTGCCTCGGTGGGCATCTCGCGGCTCCTTTTTAAGCGAAGGAATATTCTTTTTTGATAGCGTAGCGATCGGGGCGCGGCTGTTCAAGATGGAATATTCCTTCTGTTTGGTGGTAGGGTGATGTCCATGCCTAGGATCAGCGAGGAGCGCCGGGAGGCCCGGCGCGAGCAAGTCCTCGAGGCGGCCCGCGCCTGCCTGCAAGAGCACGGTCTCGAAGCCGTGTCGATGGAGATGATCATCGCCCGCTCCGGGCTGTCGACCGGTGCCGTCTACGGCTACTTCAAGGGCAAGGACGAGCTCATCAACGCCGTCGTGACCGAAGGAACGGCCGCGATGGGGCGCCGGCTCGTCCCGATCCTGCGGGACCCCGAGCCGCCGCCGCTGCCCGAGCTGGTGGATCGGCTGCTGGGGACGATAGCGGAGTTCGGCCAGGGTAAGCGTGATGGCATCGACCGGCTGCTCATCTCGCTGCACGGCTGGAGCCACTCCCAGAGCAATCCCGAACTCAGGGAGCTCACGCGCGTCGCCTACCGCAGGCAGCGAGAGTTGTTCGCCGACGTCGTGCGGCGGTGGCAGGCGGCCGGGACGTTCGACCCCGGCGCTGATCCGGACGGGATGGCGGAGCTGCTGCAGACGATAATCCTGGGGTTCGTCGCCCAGCGGGCACTGGCCGGAGACGCCGACGTGCAGGCGCACGTCGGCGCCCTGGAGGTACTCGCCGCTGGCGCCGGGCCCAGGTAACACGGTGCTTAGCTGACCCGATCTACACGTTCGGTACAAGCCCGGGCCGCAACCGACCACTCAATCCTCACGGCTGCCGCTGAGCAGTTCGGCCATGAACTCCTCGTGTGACATCGCACCGGGACGGCCAGCAGCTACCCACTCGTCGTGCCCCTGCAACACGGCATTGGCTTCGGCCGCATCCAGATCCTCCGCCGACGCGCGACGTTCAAGTGCCCTCAATCGCCGGTATTCGTACATGGGCAGCACCACGGCTGTCTCACCACCAAGGTGAATGAGGTCAAGCTGCTCGTGGCAGCGGTTGTGGTGAGCGAAGGGGGTGTGTTTCCGAGGAAGGGGCTTGTGAATTTGCGCATAAGCGCTTCCGCGGAGACGTTGTATGACCGATAGCGAACGGCTTGGCCAGCCCTGACCCGGGTGCGGGAGCGGGCGGCGCGGCGAGCAAGCTGGTTGCGGGAAGGACACTACGCACGCACGCCGGAGAGACGTTATGGGACAGAGCTTTAGCCTGGGGCGGATTCGCGGGATCCAGATCGGCGTGAACTGGAGCGTGCTGCTCATCGTGGCGCTGCTGGCCTACGGGCTGGCGGCCGGGCAGTTTCCGGCCGAGGTGCCGCACCGGCCGGAGGCGGAATACGTGGTGGCCGCCATCGTGACCGCGGTGGCTTACATGGCGTCCCTGCTCGCGCACGAGCTGGCGCATTCGCTGGTGGCGCGGCGGAACGGGGTCCAGGTCGAGGGGATCACGCTGTGGTTGCTGGGCGGGGTGTCCCGGCTGCAGGGCGAGTTTCCGAATCCGGGCGCCGAGCTCCGGGTCGCGGGGGTCGGGCCGTTGACGAGCCTGGTCCTGGGCGCGATCTTCACGCTGGTGGCCTGGCTGCTGCACGGATCGGGCACCGGCGGTGTGGCAGTGGCGGCGCTGGCCTGGCTCGGCGGCATCAACATCCTGCTCGCGGTGTTCAACGTGATCCCGGCCGCTCCGCTGGATGGCGGGCGACTGCTGCAGGCGGTGGTGTGGGCTATCACCAAGGACAAGCTCAAGGCGGCGATGTGGGCCGCACGGGCCGGGCAGGTGCTGGGGTGGGCGCTGATCGTGGTCGGCGGCTATCTGGTGCTGGCCCTGCGGGACTACAGCTGGCTGTGGTTCGTCATTCTCGGCTGGTTCTTGACCAGCGCGGCCACCGCGGAGAACCAGCAGGCGGTGGTGCAGTCCCGGCTGCGCACCGTGGCCGTGCGGGAGATCATGACCGCCAACCCGGTCACCGTGCCGGCCTCGGCCACGGTCACCCGGTTCCTGCACGACCTGCTGCCGTGGCTGCGGCACTCGGCCTTCCCGGTGGTGGACGACGACGGGCAGACCGTGGGGCTGGTGACCGTGCGGCGGGTCAACGCGGTTCCCGCGGACGAGCGTGACCGGACGACGCTGCGGCAGATCGCCAGCCCGCTGGCTGAGGTGGCGCGGGCTACCCCGGATGAGCCGGTGGCTGATGTGCTGCCGCGGCTCAACGGGGGTTCGGACGGACGGGCGCTGGTGTTCGACGGCGGACGGCTGGCCGGGATCGTGGCTCCGGCCGACATCAGCCGGGCGCTGGAACGGATCAGCGGTAACCGCGGGGCGTTCGGGTCAGCGGGGCGCTGGCGCAGGCCGTAACTCGGTGCCTGGCCCTGGATCGTTAGAACCGCTGGCCGCCTACGTCGGCCTGGTCGTGGGCGACGAGCCAGGTCAGCGCCTCGTGTAGCGCGTCCAGCGAGCTGTACCGGGGCGCGTAGCCGAGGACCTGACGGGCCCGGTCGATGCTCGCGGTGATGCTGCGGTCGGTGTGCTCCCGGGTGGTCCCGGCAGGGCCGGCCCCCGCGCGCTGCTCGAACTCAGTCCAGCCGACCAGGTCCAGCACCGGCTCTCGGCCGAACCACCGCGCGACCCCGGCCGCCAGGCCGCGCAGGGTCATCGCCTGCCCGGCTGCCACGTGGAAGCTGGCTCCGATCGCGGCCGGCCGGGACAGGGCGAGCTCGAAGGCCTGCGCCACGTCGTCGGCGTGCACATGGTGCAGGACACCGAGCCCGCGGTCCGGCAGCGCCAGCGGCTGACCCGTCGCCAAGTGCATCCAGACCGCTGGATCCAGGTTGCCGGCCGGCGTGATCACGTGCCAACCGGGCCCGCTGATGTGACCAGGGTGCAGGATCACCGCCGGGACACCGCCTGCCAGTGTCTCGCGGTGCAGCAGGGCCTCGATCTCCGCCTTGCCGGTGCCGTACTCGCCGTAGGCGGTCCGCGGCTCGTCCTCGGTGAGCGGCACCCGCAGCGCCGGGCCGTGCACCCAGATCGTTCCGCAGTGCAGCAGCAGCGGACGGGACGGGCGCAGCGCGTCGACGAGCTGGCCCGCCGAGGAGGCGGTGAAGCAGATCAGGTCGATGACCACGTCCGGCCGCAGCGCCGCGATCCGGGCCCCGAACGTCCCCGCAGCATCCTCCGCATCACGGTCCGCCCTGACCCGCGCGACCGCATTCCACTGCGGATTCGGGTGATACGGTTCGCGGTCCCCGCGGCTGACCGCGATCACCTCATGGCCACCGTCCGCCAGCCGCGGCACCAGGTACGTGCCGATGTGCCCGGTAGCTCCGATGACAACGACGCGGCCCATCCTCAGCAGGTCCCCTCAGCACAGACGGCAGGTCACGTCATCCTTGCATAGGAGCCAGCTCCCGGCTCTGGCGTCTTCGGCGGCGCACGTGAGTATATCCGGATGGGCCCTCCTGAGATATATTGGTGGTGAAGGAGGCGGCAATGGCCAAGACCCTGATCGATATCGATGACGAGTATCTCGCGGCTGCTCAGCAGGCGCTGGGCACCACTACCAAGAAGGACACGGTCAACGCTGCTCTCCGCGAGGTCGCCGCGCTAGCAGCCAGGCGGCGTGATCTGCACAGGCTCACCTCGGGCGGTCTGCCCGATCTTGAAGACGAGGACGTGATGCGGGCCGCATGGCAGCGGTAGCACGCTACCTGGCGGACACCAGCGCGCTCGCCCGTCTGCGCCACCCGGGAGTGGCAGCGGTCCTGGCGCCGCTGATCGAGTCGGGAGTAGTGGCCACGTGCGGTGTCATCGAGTTCGAACTCAGATGGGCGACCCGCAGCGGCGCGGAATTCGACCAGGTGCGAACCGACCGCGACGCTGGCTATGAATGGCTGGCCACCCATGATGAGGACTGGCGGCGCGCGCTTGACGTCCAGGCTGCCTTGTGGCGCAGCGGGCGCATCCGAGCGGTCGGCCTGACCGACCTGCTGATCGCGGCAGTAGCCGAACGAGAACGTGTCACCGTCCTGCACTACGACGGTGATTACGAGCTGATCGCGCAGGTCACCGGCCAGCCGGTGCAATGGGTGGTACCTCGCGGAACGGT
>Ga0302178_10002339_pt1 | contig 15083 bp, 12 predicted proteins | sample I_Palsa_E1_3_FD_198790 | JGI IMG/M metagenome (GOLD analysis project Ga0302178, IMG submission 198790) | Peat permafrost microbial communities from Stordalen Mire near Abisko, Sweden - I_Palsa_E1_3 | ecosystem: Environmental > Terrestrial > Soil > Palsa > Peat permafrost | place: Sweden... | reverse complement strand
CCAGCTGACGTTACCAAGGAGAAATCAAAATGAACCGCACGTCTATCATGCCCCGGCTTCCGGCCACCGCCCAGCGAGAGAGCCTCCCGCGGCGCTCCGCCCGGCTCCTGCTGCGCGGGCCGGACAGCCTGACCTCACCGGTGGCCCGCTGGGCGGTCACCCTGCTGGCCGTGGCCGGCGCCGCGCTGCTGGTCTGGTCCGGTGTGATCCACCTCCAGCTCTGGGCCGACGGCTACCGTGGCATCTCCGTCATCGGGCCGCTGTTCCTCATCCAGGGCATCGCGAGCATCGCGGCGGCCGTGGCCCTGGCCGTGTTCCGCCGGGTCGTGCTGCTCGCGGCGGGCGCGGTGCTGGCCGCCGGCACCGGCGTCGGGCTGCTGCTCAGCGTCAGCATCGGCCTGTTCGGCTACGTCGAGAGCCTGGCCGTTCCGTACGCTCAGACGTCCCTGGTGGTGGAGTTCACGAGCGCGGCGCTGCTCGCGGCCGCCGCGGCCATCGTGCTGGCCGCGCCGCTGCTGCGGCGCCGCTCATAATCCGTGGCCCGCGAGGCAATCCTTTTGCGCCGCCCGCCCGTATGTAAGAGTGTGCAGACGATGGGAACCGCGTCCGACGAGCTGCCGGACGAAACACTGCTCGCCGGTCTGGGCGCGGGCGACGCCGACCTGGCGCTGGCATTCGTGCGCCGCTTTCAGCGGATCGTGTTCGGCGTCGCCATCAGCGTCATCGGCAATCCGGCCGCGGCGGAGGACGTGGCCCAGCAGACCTTCGAGCAGGCCTGGCGGCACGCGCAGGTGTACGACTCGCGGCGCGGGTCCGTCCGCACCTGGCTGACCACGATCGCGCATAACCTGGCCGTGGACGTGCTCCGGGCGCGGACCTCGGCACCCGTGGACCCGGACGACCTGCCCGCTCTGCTCACCGCGGTGACCGAGACCCCGGAACGGGTCGCGGTCGCCAACGACCGGGCCGCGGGGCTGCGCCGTCAGCTCGGCCGGCTGCCGGGGCCGCAAGCTCGCGCCGTGGCGATGGCTGGTATCTACGGCATGACGGCCCGGCAGATCGCCGACACCGAAGGTGTGCCGCTGGGCACCGCGAAGACTCGGATCAGGGACGGCATGCAGAAACTGCGCGCCGCTTATCTCCCGGAGAATGTGGACGATGAGTGAGGTGAACGAGATGGGCTGCGCCGAGTTCGCCGACGCCGCCGCCGAGCTGGCGCTCGGCGTCCTGACCGGACGCGAGCGCGCGCGGGCGCTCGCGCACCTGGACCGGTGCGAGGAGTGCCGCGAGAACGTCCGCCAGCTGACAGTGACGGGCGAGGAACTGGTGGGGCTGCTGCCGGCCATCGAGCCGCCGGCCGGCTTCGAGTCTCGGGTGATGGAACGGCTTGGCCTGGGCATCCCGGGCCTGGTCTCAGCTCCGGCTCCGGCTCCGGCCCTGGCCCCGGCTCCGGCCCGGGCCCGGCGGCTCGGTCCGGCGCGCCGGTTCGGGCTGAAACTGGCCGACTGGACCGGCGGCGGCGGCGGAACGGGCCGGGGCGGGGTGAGCCGCCCGCGCCGGATGCTGGCCGCCGCGGCGGTCGCGGCGGGGGTCGTCGTGGCCGGCCTGGGCGGCTGGGGCCTGCACGCCGCCACCTCGTCCCCGGCTACGTCGCCGCTCAGCTCCGCCGCGCTGGTGACCGCCAGCCACCAGACGGCGGGCCAGGTCTACTTCTACGACTCCGGTTCCCCGTGGCTGTACATGTCGGTGAACATCGGCTCGCGCAGCGGCACAGTGATCTGCCAGGTGGAGGGCCCGGACGGGCATGTCACCACGGTGGGGTCGTTCCAGCTGACCGACGGCTACGGCTACTGGGGCAGCCCCGCCCCGGCCACCGACGGCCCGCTCACCGGCGCCCGGCTGGTCACCACCACCGGCACGGTCCTGGCCACCGCCACCTTCGCCGCGTAACCGGGGCCAACCCGGAATCGGCCACGCCTGAGAGCTCGTAACGCGACTGCCCGGAGCTGCGAGGCGGGGTGGGCCAGTTCGCGCAGCGGTCAATTGCCGCCCCGAGGCCTGCTGTCCCCTAGCCTACGCCCAGCCGCCCCGCCATCCCTGCTCGCCAGCCCCAGCCGCCCCATTAACGCGGAGCATCCGGCTTCCGTGGAGGATCCGGGCAGCTGGAGTTGCCTAAAGTCTCCGCTTAAGCCAGATCATCCGCGTTAATGGAACTGGTGAGCTAGCTGGTGAAGGAGGGGCAACGAGGCTAGTGCGGGCCGAGGGCCACAGGCTGGGCCGTCGGCGGCACTTACTACTTGCCGTGGGTATACTCTCAATGTATATTCTCGGGTATGAGTGTTCCGCTGACATTGCTTGGCTTGCTGGAGCGGGAGCCGAGCCACGGCTACGACCTCAAGCGCGACTACGACACCTGGTTCGGCCGCGGCAAGCCGCTGCCATACGGCCAGGTCTACGCGACCTTGTCCCGGCTGGCCCGCGACGGCAAGGCGATCGCCGGGCCGGCCGAGCACGGCGAGGGGCCGGACCGCAAGCGTTACGCGATCACCGAGGCCGGTATCGCCGACGTCGAGCACTGGCTGTCCGAGCCGGCCCCGCCCGAGCCGCACCTGCAGACGGTGCTGTTCGCCAAGGTCGTGCTGGCGCTGATGCTGGACCGCCCGGCCGACCGCTACCTGGACACCCAGCGCGCGGCGCACCTGCAGCGCATGCGCGAGCTCACCGCCCTGAAGGAGCGAGGAGATCTGATGGACATCCTGCTGGCCGATCACGGCCTCTATCACCTGGAGGCGGACCTCCGGTGGATGGATCACACCGCGGCCCGGCTGGACATGCTCGCCCAGGAGGTGCACCAGTGAGCGGGGGAATGATCATCGGTGCGCGCGATGTGGTCAAGTCGTTCGGCCAGACGCCTGCGCTGCGCGGCGCCTCGCTCGAGGTCCAGCAGGGCGAGATCGTCGCGGTGATGGGGCCGAGCGGGTCGGGTAAGTCGACGCTGCTGCACTGCCTGGCCGGCATTCTCACCCCGGACGAGGGCGAGGTCTGGTTCGCCGGCCAGCGGCTGGACACCCTGACCGAGACCCAGCGCAGCGAGGTGCGCCGGGACAAGTTCGGGTTCGTGTTCCAGTCCGGCCAGCTCGTCCCGGAGCTGACCGCCGAGGAGAACGTCGCCCTGCCGCTGCTGCTCGGCGGTACCCGCCGGGCCGCCGCGCTGGCGCAAGCCAGGGACTGGTTCGGCCGGATCGGCCTGGACGGGCTGGGGAACCGGCGATCCGGGGAACTGTCTGGCGGCCAGGCGCAGCGGGTCGCGCTGGCCCGGGGCATGGTCAACGGGCCGCAGGTGCTGTTCGCCGACGAGCCGACCGGCTCACTGGACTCGGTGTCGGGCGAGCTGGTGATGAGCCTGATGACCCGGGCGGCCCGCGAGCAGAACACCACGGTGATCCTGGTCACCCACGACGCGCGGGTCGCCGCCTACGCCGACCGCGAGGTCATCGTCCGCGACGGCACGGTCAGCTCGCTCACCGGCGCGGCCCCGTCCGCCGGGGCAGCCCCGTCCTCCCGGGCGGCACGGTGATCCGCCTCGGCCTGCGGCTGGCGGTCAGCGGCGGCCGAGAGGCCCTCGTCCGCCTGGTCATCGTGGCCATCGCGGTCGGGCTCGGCGTCGGCCTGCTGCTGGCCGCCGTCGCGGCCGTCAACGCCGTCAACGCGCAGAACGACCGGTACGCCTGGCTGAACACAGGCAACAGCAACACATTGGGGGTCCAGGTCCATCGCCAGCTACGGCCCGGCCAGGAAGTCGCGGGAGTTGCTCGAGCACCGTTGTGGTTGCTGTTCACCACCGACGAATTCGACGGGCAGACCATTTACCGGACCGACGTCGCCGCCACCGGCCCTTCCTCATCGGTGCCGCCGGGGATCCCGCGCGACCCCGGGGCCGGCCAGTACTACATCTCCCCCGCGCTCAGCGCGCTGCTGCACGCTGCCCCGGCGGCCGAGCTGGCCGACCGTTACCCCGGCCACCAGGCGGGGCTCATCGGCCAAGCGGGCCTGCCGTCCCCCGACTCGCTGGTCATCGTCGTCGGCCGTTCCGCCGCGCAGATGGCGCACCTGCCCGGCGCCGCGAAGGTGACCAGCTTCAACACCACTCCGCCCGGCAGCAACGCCGGAGTGAACCAGGGCTCCGGCCTCGGCGCGAAAGGCCTCGATCTTGTCCTGTCGGTGGTCGCGCTGGCGCTGCTGCTGCCCGTGCTGATCTTCATCGGCACCGCCACCCGCCTGTCCGCGGCCCGCCGGGAGCAGCGGTTCGCCGCGATGCGCCTGGTCGGCGCGACCCCGAGGCAGATCTCGCTGATCGCGGCCGTGGAGTCCACGGTGGCCACGGCGGCTGGCGTGGCCATCGGTTTCGGCCTGTTCTTCGTGCTACGGGTGCCGCTGGCGGCCATCTCGTTCACCGGCCAGCGGTTCTTCCCTGCCGAGCTGTCGCTCAGCCTGCCCGACATCCTTGCGGTCGCGGTCGGCGTGCCGGCGGCCGCCGCCGCCGTGGCCCGGCTGGCGCTGCGGCGGGTGAACATCTCGCCGCTCGGCGTCACCCGTCGGGTGACCCCGGCGCCGCCGCGGGTCTGGCGGGTCCTCCCGCTGCTGGCCGGACTGGCCGACCTCGGGTTCTTCGCCGTGCACGGCGAGCCGGCGAGCAATTCCGGGCAGGTCTTGTCGTTCACGACCGGCTTCGCGCTGATCATCATCGGTCTGGTCATCGCGGGACCCTGGCTGACGATGGCGGGGGCCCGGGTCATGGCCCGGCAGGCCAGCCGCCCCGGCGCACTGATCGCTGCCCGGCGGCTGGCCGATGACCCGCGGGCCGCGTTCCGGGCGGTCAGCGGCCTGGTCCTGGCGCTGTTCATCTTCACCGTGGCCGCCGTGCTCATCGCTACCCAGGACACCAAGCCGCACTTTTCGTTGGACGGCGCGGCGGCCAACAACACCCTCGTCGACCAGTTCTCGAACCTCAACGTGATCGGCACCGGCACCCAAGTAGCGGTGGGATCCGCGCCGCCTCCGCCTGCGGCGGCGCTGACCCGGCTGCGGCAGATCTCCGGCGTCCAGGGCATCCTCGAGGTCAGGGCTGACCCCGGGCTGCAGGTCCAGGGCATCCCGGCCGGGGTGGCTTCGTGCGCCCAGCTCGCGAGCGTTCCTGGCCTCGGCCGCTGCCCCGCGGGGGCGGCAGCGGCGAAGGTCCCCTCCTCCCTCACCAATACCGGCGGCAACCTGGCGGGGGTTACCTGGCCGGCCGCGGCTATCCCCGCCGGGCGGCTGGACAGCCTCCCGCTAGGCAGCCTGGACGTGTCGACGAACGGGTCGCAGCCCGCGATCGAGCAGGCCAGGACGGTACTGGAGAACGCCTACCCGACTGGCACCGGCTTGCCACCACCGCAAACCATTGGCGAGTACACCGCGAACAGCAACACGGCGCGCAATGCCTACCAGCAGCTCGCCGACGTGGTCATCCTGACCAGCTTGACCGTGGCCGGCTGCACCCTGGCGGTGAGCGTGGCGGGCGGGCTGGCCGACCGCAAGCGCCCGTTCAGCCTGCTGCGGCTCACCGGAGCCCGGCTCGGCATGCTACGCCGCGTCATCGTCCTGGAGAGTGCGGTGCCGCTGCTCGCGGTCGCGGTGATCGCGATCGGCACCGGGTTCGGCGCCTCGGCGTTGTACGCGACCACGGAGATGCACCTGGCCCTGGTGGTGCCGGGCGCCGCGTACTTCGTCCTGACCGCGGCCGGGATCGTGCTGGCGCTCGGCCTGATCGCGGCCACGTTCCCGCTGCTGCGGCGCATCACCGGCCCGGAGACGGCCAGAAGCGAGTGAGTGACCTGGCGTGCCGGTTAGAGCATCGCCTTCTGGGGTTGGGTGCGGACGACGATCACGGTGGGGGTGTCGGCGCTCAGGGCCGCCTTGAACTCCTGCTCGAGCTCGTCGGTGGTCGCGACGTCGACGGCTTGGCAGCCCCAGCCGCGGGCCAGGGCGGCGATGCCGAGCCCGGGCAGGTCCAGGCCGGGAACGCCCGGGGTCTCCTCCAGCACCGCGAACGACTTGAGGATGGAGTACTCGTCGTTGCGCATCACGACGTACACGACCGGCAGCTGGTGCTGAGCGGCGGTCCAGAGGGCCTGCACGGAGTACTGGGACGAGCCGTCGCCGATCAGGCCGATGACCGGGCGGGTGACGCCCCGGTCCCGGTCCGCCAGCGCGACGCCGACCGCGGCCGGGACGCCCCAGCCGATGCCGCCGCTGGCCGTCGCGAAGAACGACCCGGTCCGGACGGTCGGGAGCCACTCGATCTGCTGGGCCATGGTGGAGGTCGATTCGTTGACGATGACCGAATCCGGCGGCCTGACCCGGCTCAGCACGGCGTAGACCTCGGGCGGGGTGAGCGGGCTGCTCGGCACCTGCGGCAGCACGCGCGGCCGCGCCATCGGCTCCGGGGCGGTCCGGGCCGAGCCCTCCGCGACCAGGTCCAGGAGCAGGTCGATCGTGATCTTGGGGTCGCCCAGCAGGCTGTCGCCGACCCGCGCGGCCCCGGCGACCTCGGGGCTGGCGGTGATCTGCAGCAGTTCGGTGCCGGCCGGAAGAAGGTCGCCGGGAATGTAGGGGTAGTAGCGGAACACCTCCGCGCCGATCACCACGGCCAGGTCGTGCCCGGCCAGCCGGTCGCCGATCGTCTTCACCGACATGCCAAGCGGCCCGCGGAACAACGGGTGGTCCTCGGGGAACGAGGCCCGGTCCAGTAGCGGGGCCCCGTAGACGGCGGCGCGCAGCTTCTCGGCCAGGGCGACGGCCGCGTCCCACCCGCCGGCGCGGTCCACGTCGGGGCCGAAGACCAGCGCGGGACGGCGGCTGGCGGAGATGCGGTCGGCGAACAGCGCCAAGCGCTCGGCGTCCGGGGCCACCCTGGTGCTCACCGTGCGAACGCGCGCCGGGCCGGCCAGCGGCTGGTTCCAGTCGTCCAGCGGGATCGACAGGAAGACCGGTCCCGCGGGCGGCTGCAGCGCCATCGCGTAGGCGCGCATGAACGCCTCCGGCACGTCCTGCGCCCGGTACGGCTCATAGGACCACTTCACCCACGGCTTGGGCATCGTGGTGGCCTCGCGGTTGCCCAGGTACGGCTCGCCGATCATCAGCTCCCGGTGCTGCTGGCCCGAGGTGACGATCAGCGGGGTGTTGCCGTGGTAGGCCGCGACCAGGTTCCCCATGGCGTTGCCCACCCCCGCCGAGGAGTGCAGGTTGACCAGGGCCGGGCGCCGGGTGACCTGAGCGAACGCGTCGGCCATCGCGATCGCGGAGGCCTCCTGCAGCGCCAGTACGTAGCGGAAATCGTCGGGGAATTCCTGCAGGAACGTCTCCTCGGTCGAACCGGGATTACCGAAGACGGTGGTCAGTCCGAGGGATCGCAGCAGATCGTAGGTCACGCTTCGGACGGTGGAGTTCTCGGCCATGCGTTTTACTGTCTCAGCGGCCGGCCGGCCGGGCATCGTACCGGGCACACGAATCGATACCGGTTGTTCGTGCCCCGCTCACGATGAACGCGCCGTGGGATGGACGTGCTATTGATAGATCGCGAGCGGAGGTCGCGTTATGCCGGACGACAGCATGCGGACCGTATTGGTGGCCCTCGGAGCGGGCATCGGGGTCGCGCTGGCCAAGGTCGGCGCGGCGGTCTTCACTCAATGCCAGCGGCTTTAAGGCGAAACGGTTGAGGGCTGGTTCCGTTTCTGGTTGCGCTGTGTGATCGTTCCTGGCTGCAGGCTTGTTGTTCAGGTTTCCTGCGGGATGGGTGAGGCTCCGGCTAGAAGTGTGACTGTCTAGATCCCACTTCATCAACCGGAGCCTCGCGTGTCTTCTTACTCTGTCTCGTCGCATGCCGTGCCCGTTTCGGCCGGGATGATGATCGCGGTGCCGCTGGAGCTGGTCGCGTCACCGCTGAAGAACGGCAGGGACCTGGGCGGGGCGGATCGGTCCGCGCTGGTCATCGGCGGGACGGAGAAGATCCGCGCGGGCGGGGCCGTGGTCTTCGTGAAAGTGGTCGCGGTCGCGGAGGCGCGGGTCAAGAGGGACGGGCAGGTCCGGGCGAAAGGCAGCCCGGTGCATCACGCGACGCTGGGCCCGCTGGAGGACAAGGCCGGGCCGGGCGTCGCCGGCGGGATCGCGGGGCGGGCGCCGCTGGGTGCCCGGTTCGTGAAGGGGGAACGGGAGAGGCTGCTGGCCAGGGCATTCATGATCCGGGTGATCGTCTTGATGACGCTGATGCCGGACTCCGGGGTCCAGGACGTGATCGCGGCGCTGGCCGGGGACCTGGCGCTGGTGCCGTGGGCGCGGCCGTGGCGGCCGGCGTCGGCGCGGGCGGCCGGGGACTGGCGGAACGCGCTCGGCCCGGTTCCCCTGGAAGAACTGCGGGACCTGGTCCTGGGCTCGGCCTGGCGGGAGCACCAGGACGGAGGATGCCCTGGTGCGGTGACCATCGGGAAAAGACGGCCGCTGAGGGCCGGGTCGCTGGACGGGACGCTGCTGCGGGTCCCGGACACGCCCGCGAACAGGGCGTTCTTCGGCACCGTGGGCACCAGCGACGACAGCGGCCCGTACCCGTGCCTGCGGGCGCTCCCGCTGACCTGCTGCTCGTGCCGGGCGCTGTTCGCGATGCCGCACGGGCCCGCCGGGACGGACAAGGCCGAATCCGAGCAGGCCCTGCTCGATGAGGCCATGACCCGGTACCCCGGCCTGTTCAGCCCGGGCTGGATCTGGCTGATGGACCGCAACTACCACGGGGCACCCCGGATTGCCCGCCTCATCGAGTCCGCACACGTGCTGATCAGGCTCAAGAGCGACATCCCGCTCAGGCGGACCTCGCAGATCCTGCCCGACGGCTCCTACCGGGCGGAGCTGTCCGGCGACGGCGTGATCGTGGAAGTCCGGGTCATCGAGTACTGGGTCACCGTGGAAGGCCAGGAGGTGCCGGAGATGTTCTGCCTGGTCACCGACATCATGGACTGGGAGGAATACCCCGGCCCCGGGCTCGCCGCGCTCTACGCATGGCGGTGGGACGGGTCCGAGACCGCGCTGCGCGAGGCGAAGGCGCCGCTGCGCGGCGCCGGGCCGGGTACCGGGCCGATGCTCCGCTCCGGGTCCCCGGACCTGGTCCGGCAGGAGATCGCCGCCTGGGCCGCTGGAACCGCGATGACCCGCGGCGTCATCCTCGACGCCGCGGTTGCCGCGGTCCCCGCCCGGAAGGGACGCCGCGCCGGCCTGACGGTCCGGCCCCGCGACCTGTCCTTCGCCCGCGGGCTCCGGGCGGTCCTGTCCGCCATCCGCCTCGGCCGTGACTGCTACCAGGCCGTGACCAGCGAAATCGCGGGATACCGGAACGCCGTCGACCGCGACCGGCACCGCGCCCGGAAATCCAAGTCCCCTTCCTCGTTCCCGCACGCGAACGCGAAGGACACCGCCACCCGCATCGCCCCCGCTGTCGTCACCATGGCCAACACCCCAGCCTGAACAGCGGAAACACCCCAGAACCAGGCTGAAGGAACCCCGCCGGACCGTGGACCCGGCCGCCCCCGGCCCGGCACGCCGTCCTCCGGCATGCCCGCCAGAGGACAACTACCCGCAGTAACCGGAAACAGGAACCACCCACAACCGGTCAAACGTCTAAAGCCCTTGGCATTGGGTCTTCACTGGTTCGTCCGCGATGGCCGCGGAGGCTTCGCATTCACTTTCCGATACCGCCAACGACCTTTTCCTGTTCATCGCCCAGCGGCGCAGCACCCGGGACCCGGACGGCGGCCATCCCCTGGGGTACGGGCGGGAAGCCTACTTCTGGGCGCTGATCGCGGCCCTCGGCGTGTTCGTGGCCGGCGCGGCGTTCTCCTTGCGCGAGGGCATCGCCGACCTGATCCACCCCGGCGTCACCTCGTCATTCGGCGTCGCGTACGTCGTCCTCGGCGTCTCGGCCGTTTTTGACCTGGTGTCATTCCGCCAGTCAGCGGGGCAGATGATCCTGCGCGGGCGCCGTTACAGCCGGGGCCTGATCGACGAGTCCAAGGTCACCTCGGACCCCACGCTGCGGGCCGTCTTCCTCGAGGACGCGGTGTCGGTCTCGGGCGACGTGATCGCGCTGGCCGCCCTGGCCCTCAATCAGATCACCGGGTCGTCCATCCCCCAGGGCGTGGCCGCGGTGCTCATCGGGCTGGTGCTGATCCGCGTCAGCCTCCGGCTCATCAAGCGCAGCCACGACTTCCTGACCGGCGCCTGGCTGGTGACCCCCACGGCCCACGGCGATCGCGATGATGACGGCTCCACCCAGCCCCTCACGCTGGCCGATGAACAGCAAATACGAGCCTTCCTCCTCGGCTACCCCGGGGTGACCGCCATTCGCGAGGTCCTGGTCACCTTCACCGGTCCGGGCCGGGTGTGGGTGACGGCGCGCGTCGACGTTGACGACGGGCTCACCGGCGCGGGGGTCAAGGCGCTAGTCCGCGGGATCGAGTCGGGCATGAAGCGGGAGTCCGAAGCCGTCTACCGGGTCGACGTCGTGCCCATCGGCGGTGCGCCGGATTAGGCCGGGCGGGTCAGTTCCTCCAGCAGGAACACGAACGACTCGTACGGGTGGCCGGTGGCCTGGCGCAGGCCCATCTCGCAGGTGCGGTTGGCGGACAGGTAGGCCTGCGCCGGGGTCTGGTCCAGCCCGGCCTTCTCGTCACGGGTGGCGGAGATGACCAGTTCGGGGTGCAGCAGCCCGCGGTCACCCGCGGTGCCGCAGCAGGTCGTGCCGACCGGCACCAGGACGTCGCCGGCCAGGCGGCCGGCCAGGCGTTCGAGGGTCTTGGTCAGCCCCAGGTGGGTGCTGGAGCAGGTCGGGTGGAGCGCGGCGCGTTCGATGCGCTCGCTGACGGTGAGCGCGGGGAACAGGCTGTCGCACCACGCGATGGAGTCCAGCAGGGTGATCTGCTCGAGCCGGGCGCGGTGCTCATCGTCCAGGTAGTTCTTGACGTCGTCCAGCAGCCCGTTGGTGCAGGAGGCCGCGTCGATGACGACCGGCATCTTGCCGTGCCCGCTCCACTCCCACAGCGCATCGCAGGTGGTGGCGGCCATCCACTTGTGCCCCCGGAGATAGCCCTTGCTGCTCCACGGGGTGGAGCAGCACTTGCCCGCGACGTCGCCGGGAATCCACAGCGGCTTACCGGCCCGCGCCGAGACCTCGACCAGGGTCTGCGGCAGGCTTGGGTGCCGGGCCTGGCCCGGGTCACGGCCGAAGATCCGGTTGACGCAGGCCGGGAAGTACACCGCGGCGGCGCCCTCCCGGGTGGTGCCGGGCAGCTTGCGCAACTGGGCGCGCGGCATCGGGCCGGGGACGGACGGGACGAGGTCGTCGCTGACCACCAGCCGGGCTGCCGCGGTCAGCCCGGTCAGCACTCGGACCCCCAGGGTGCGCTGGATGATGTCGGCCGCGCCGACCGCGGTGCGGGCGAGCTTTTCCCCGGTCGCCCACCGCCGGGCGACCAGCAGCGCGGCCTTCTCCCGCCGGGGGGTCGATTCGGCGCGGCGGAACGTCTTCTCCAGCGCGCCGGTGTTGATCTGGACCGGGCACGGGATCGCGCAGCTGCCGTCCACCGCGCAGGTCTCGATGCCGTCGTACTCGTACTCGTCCTGCAGCCGGGCCAGCAGCGGCGACCCCTCGGGCTGGCGGGCCATCTCCCGGCGCAGCACGATCCGCTGCCGCGGGGTGGCGGTGACGTTGCGACTGGGGCACACCGCCTCGCAGAAGCCGCATTCGATGCAGTGCGTGGCGGTGTCCTCGATCGGCGGCGCGGACTTGAACGACTTCAGGTTGATGCCGTCGTCGCGGGTCAAGATCACGTTCGGCGCCAGGACGCCGCGGGGGTCGGCGAGCTTCTTGATCCGCCACATCATGTCGGTGGCCTTGTCGCCCCACTCGTGGCGGACGAACGGCGCCATGTTGATACCGGTGCCGTGCTCGGCCTTGAGCGAGCCGTCGTACTTGTCGATGACCAGCGCGACCAGATCGGTCATGAACGCCGCGTACCGCTCCCGGTCGGCTTGCTCGCCGAGGCTGGGGGTCAGGGTGAAGTGCAGGTTGCCGTAGGCCGCGTGCCCGGCGGCGTTCGGCAGGAAGCTGTGCTTGGACAGCAGGTCCTGCAGATCCTGGGCGCCCTCGGCGACGCGGTCCGGCGGGAAGCACACGTCCTCGATGACCAGGGCGGTCCCTTCGGGGCGCCGCTGTCCGACGATGCCGAGGAGCCCGTCGCGGATCCGCCAGTACAGCTCGATCTGATCCTCGTCCCGGGTGAATTCCACCGGGTGGACCAGGTTCGCGCCGGCCGTCAGCGCGGTGGCCTTGGCTACCGCGGCGTCGAGCGCGGCTGGGCGGTCCGCGCCGAACTCGACCAGCAGCCCCGCGGCGGCGGGATCGAGGCTTGGCCAGTACTGCGGGGTGCCCGGGAAGGCCTGCGCGGCCGCGATCAGCGCGGGAGCGAGCATGAGCTCCACCGCTTCGGCGCCGAGCCCGACCAGGCCGGGGACCAGCGCGGCGGCTTCACCGATCGACGGCAGCACGATCCAGCTGACCGTGGTCACGGCCGGCGCCGGAATGGTACCGATCACGGCCTCGGCCACGAACGCGAGCGTGCCCTCGGACCCGACGATGAGCCTGCGGAAGATTTCCAGCGGGGTATCCCCGTCGAGCAGGGCCGACAGCGCGTAGCCGTTGGTGTTGCGGATGGCGTACTTATGGCGCACCCGCTGCGCGAGCGCGTCGTCGGCGAGAAGCTCTTCGCGCAGCTGCATCAAGCCTTCGGCTAGCTCGGGTTCGGCTTGTGCGAACGTGGCCTCGGCGTCGGGCGCGGCGGTGTCGATGACGGTCCCCGAGGCGAGCACCAGGGTCAGCGACGACACGGTGTGGTAGGCGTTGCGCTCCAGGGTGCAGCGCATGCCGCCGGCGTTGTTCGCGATGACCCCGCCGATCGTGGCCACGTCGGCGGAGGCCGGGTCGGGCCCCAGGCGCCGCCCGAGAGGCCGCAGGATGGCGTTGGCATGGCCCAGGATCGTTCCGGGGCGGGCCCGCAGCCGGGCTCCGCCGTCCTCGGCCGCCATGCCGGCCCAGTGCCGCCGGACGTCGATGAGGATGTCGTCGGACTGCGACTGCCCGTTCAGGCTCGTGCCGCCGGCCCGGAACGTGGCGTGCCGCCCGGTACGGACGCAGTAGGCCAGGATCGCGCGCACGTCGTCGACGGTGCGGGGCAGGACGACGACCTGCGGTAGGTACCGGTAGGGACTGGCGTCGGAGGCGTAGCGGACCAGGTCCGAAATCCGGTGCAGCACCTGGTCCTGGCCGAGCAGCTGGATCAGGTCGCTCTTGAGGGCGGCCGGGGCGCCCTCAAGGCGCGCCGGTTCGACGGCATCGTCCTGCGCCGGGCCCGCGGGCCGGCCGATGGCCCGTACGTGGGGCGTGAGCATCTTCCGCAATGGCGGCCCGCCTTCGTGCGATGAGGCACCCGATACGTCTCACCGTGCCAGCGGCCCGTCGGCCGGACATCGTACTGGGCACACGAAACCCAACTGATGGTTCGTGCCCGGCTTACGATGATCGCGCTGCCGACGGCCCTTACGGTCAAAGGCACTGACCTCAGGGAGAAATCATGCCTATCTATCAGTGCATCAGTCCCAAAGGACTGCTCGACGAATCCGGCCGGGGGAAGGTCGCCGAGGAGATCACCCGAATTCACTGTGACGCGACGGGTGTCCCACGGTCGTTCGTCAATGTCATTTTTACCGACATCCCGGACGGCAGGTACTTCGTGGCCGGGAAACCCGCTCACCACTCGTTCGTGAACGGCGCCATCCGGGTCGGTCACGATGTCGCGACCCGGCAGGGCATCCTGGAGAATCTCTCGCAGATGTGGGTCCGCCTGACCGGCCAGCCGGAGGAGGAACTGCTCATCTCGCTGTGGGAGAACCAGGCGGAAAACGCGATGGAGGCCGGATTGATCTTCCCGGCCGTCGGCCAGGAATAGCAGCCGCTGGCCGCTTAGCTGAAGGCTCCGATGCCGGTGATGGCGCGGCCGACGATGAGGGTCTGCATGGTCTCGGTGCCCTCGAAGGTGTGGATCGCCTCCATGTCCACCATGTGCCGCATGACCTGGTAGTCGAGCAGGATGCCGTTGCCGCCGAGCATGTCGCGCGCCTCGGCGGTTATCGCGCGGGCCTTGCGGGTGTTGTGCATCTTGGCCAGCCCGGCCACGGTGGGGGTCAGCCGGCCGGCCTCGGCCAGGCGGCCGATCTGCAGGCAGTACAACTGCATCGCGGTCAGGTCGGCCAGCATCGACACCAGCCGCTGCTGGATGATCTGGAAGCTGGCCAGCGGCTCGCCAAACTGGCGCCGCTCCTGCGCGTACTGCAGGGCGACGTCGTAGGCGGCGGTGGCGTGGCCCAGCGCCCCCCAGGCGCAGGTGCTCCGGGTGGTGGCCAGGACCCGGGTGGTGTCCTTGAACGAGCGCGCTCCGGGCAGCTTGTTCTCGGCCGGCACCCGCACCTCGTCCAGCGTGATCTCGGCCTGCCACACCGAGCGCAGCGACACCTTGCCCTCGATGACCCGGGCCTGGTACCCCGGCGTTCCCTTCTCGACGACGAACCCGTTGACCTGGCCGTCCTCGGTGTTGCGGGCCCAGACGACGACCAGGTCGGCCACCGTGCCCAGGCCGATCCAGCGTTTGCTGCCGTTCAGCACCCAGCCGTCGCCGTCCCGGCGCGCCGTAGTTTCCAGGGCGACGGAGTCCGAGCCGTGCGTCGGTTCGGTGAGCGCGAACGCCCCCAGCCTGTTCATCTGGGCCATGTCCGGCAGCCAGCGTTCCTTCTGCTCCTCCGAGCCGCACATCGCGATCGACAGCATGGCCAGGCCCGCGTGCACGCCGAGGAACACGCCGAGGCTGCCGTCGCCGCGGTGCAGTTCCATCGTGACCAGCCCGCACGCCATCGGGCTCATCTCGGCGCACCCGTAGCCCTTGATGTCCTCG
>Ga0302178_10002338_pt1 | contig 15087 bp, 15 predicted proteins | sample I_Palsa_E1_3_FD_198790 | JGI IMG/M metagenome (GOLD analysis project Ga0302178, IMG submission 198790) | Peat permafrost microbial communities from Stordalen Mire near Abisko, Sweden - I_Palsa_E1_3 | ecosystem: Environmental > Terrestrial > Soil > Palsa > Peat permafrost | place: Sweden... | reverse complement strand
CCGGGTCCGAATGCCATTGGGGTATGGGGTAATTGGCAGCCCGACAGGTTCTGGCCCTGTTAGTCTAGGTTCGAGTCCTGGTACCCCAGCAGTTAAATTGACAGCGCGGACGTGACCCACGTCCGCGTTTGTTCATGTCAGAGGTTCGCACGCTGATCAAGGCCTGCCTGAACGGCGGTACGAGCCGCTCACAGCACCCCTCGGTGCCGCAGACTCCCGGCGAGCTCGCGGCCGAGGCGGTCGCTGCGGTCCGCGCCGGGGCCGGAGCTGTTCACCTGCATCCCAGGGACCCGTCCGGCGCGCAGACCCTCGACCCTGAAGCGGTCCTGGTCGCCGCGCTGGGCCCTCCGGCGTGACCGCCGGTTCGCCACAAGGGTTGCGAGGCGGTAGTCTGTACGCCGCTGGCCATGCCAGAATCTCGGCTCCGCAGGACAGTTGAATCCTGTCGGGGATGCACGGCCCCGTCGTCTAGAGGCCTAGGACGTCGCCCTCTCAAGGCGGTAACGCCGGTTCGAATCCGGTCGGGGCTACCACGAAAATGCCAGGTCGCTGACCTGGCATTTTCCGTTCCACAACCCCCCACCCGAGGCCGGCCTATGGTGGACGACCCGTCAGGTGTCGATGTTCGGGTTGTCCGCCGGGAGTGGCACCAGGTGCACCAGCGGCTGCGTGATCGCGATCTCGGAGTGGATGCTGAGGTCGGGCCGGACGTGCACAAGTTCCCCTGGGGCGAGCATGCGCCAGTCACTTTCCCCGTCCAGTCGCTCGGACGCGACCACCACGGAGGCGGCGTCATCCAGCGCGGCCGCGTGCACCGAGGACATCGAGCTGCGCACGTGCATGCCGTCAGCGGCAGCCTTCTCGGATCGCCCGGCCGGGCGATCCAGGATGTGCAGGGCGTGGGCGCCCGGATAGCGCAGCGCCCACAGCTCACCCGGCGCCGCCACGATGGCGTTCAGCGAGGAGACCGGCAGGTGCTCGGCAATCCAGCTGGCCGCACCCACCATCCCGGCCCCAACGTCACCGCCGTGAGCGTCAGCCTGCTGGGTGATCAGCGCGAAGTACCGCTCGGAATCGGTGTCGCCGAGGACGAGGTCGCGATAGGAGCCGAGCTGCGCATCGAGCTGCGCCAGCCCGCCCAACCCGCCGTTGTGCGCCATGATCCGGCCGGCCATAGCAAACGGATGAGTGTTCTGCACCGTCCGGCCGCCCGCCGTCGCGAACCGGACATGCGCCACAAAGACCGAGGACTCCGCCTCCTGGGCCTCGTGCGTGAATTCCTGGTCACCGAACGCCGCTTCCGGCTGCTTATCCAGTACCGGTTCGCCTGCCGGGTCGAAGAAGCCGATACCCGCGCCGTCGGCGTTGCGGTGGCTCTGCACTTGCAGTGAATCGGGGGCGTCGAGGAGCCAGAACGTCGCCCGGACCCGGACGGCGCCGGCGGTCAACCCGAACAATCGGCACATAGCCCCATCCCGCCATCGCCTGCGATCAAGGCCGCATAGGCCATGCCCGAACCTATCGCAAGCCCCGCACCCCGGCGGACATGACCACGGCCGACCTGGGTAGGGTTTCATTTTCCCAGCTAGGTAGGGGATCACACCGGGAGGGAAGAGCGAAGATGCTTGAGCCAGATACCGACTCCATCAGTCAGGCGCTCGACGAACCAGAGAGCAGCAGTCCGGCGCTGCAGGAAGCGGCGCGCGAACTTCAGGCCGCCGAGCACGACGCGCAAGTCGCCTTCGACTGCATCGCCCTGGGCGAACCCGACCGGGCTCACACGCACGCGCTGACGGCCAGGGTAGCCATCGACGCGGCGGTGACCGCGCTGGCCGCCGCCCTCGCCCAGGAGGAGCCGCCCGCACCCAAGCAGGACTAGCGCCCAGCAGGACTAGCGCCCCAGCAGGACTAGGCCCTGAGGTCGAGCAGTTCCTCGAAGAAGCCGCCGAATTGCCGGCCGGAGTCGATCAGGTGCACCTCGAGGATCCAGTGGCAGACCCGGCCCTTGCGGTCGTTCCTGCGCATCGGCTGGTCGCTGCCGGGAGCGATGTAGGACTCGATGTCGGCGCCGTCGATCTTCTCGTGCGGGAACTCGCCCACCAGATGCCCCGCGATCGACCCGCCGAACTCCCACCCGGCTTCGGCTGCCAGTTCCCCCATGTGCGCGTACAGCTGCTCGCCGGTGACGTCCGGACGCGAATCGAAAAACTCCCGCCCTGCGTCGAACATGACCGGCAGGTCGTCGCGTAGCCGGAGCTTGACCGGGTCGTGGCCGAGGACGAAGGTCCGGCCGAAATCGGCCTCCCATCGCTCGAAGATCGGGCCGAAGTCGCAGAAGACGATGTCGTCGTCGGCGATCACCCGGTCCGGCGGGTTCTTGCGGTACGGCTGCAGGGTGTTCGGCCCGGCCCGGACGATCCGCTTATGCCAGTGCCTGTCCACGCCGAACATCGCGGCCGCCAGGTCCCGGATCGCGTCGCTCGCCTGGACCTCGCGGACGCCCGCCGCGATGATCCCGCGAGTCTCGATGGCGGCGAACAACTCCGCCGCCTTGGCCTGCGCGTCCAGCAGCCTGTCCGCGCGAAGGTGCTCGTTCACAAGGTGCTCATTCAAGCTGTGCTCATTAAAAGCGTGCTCGTTCAACCCCGGGGCCTAGTTCTCAAGGGCGCTCAGCAGCGCCTTCATCCAGGGACCGAGGTCGGCCGGAGTCCGGGCGGAGATGAGGTTGCCGTCCACCACGGTAGCCTCGTCTACCCAGTCGGTCCCCGCGTTGACCATGTCGTCGCGGATCGCGCCCACGCTGGTGGCGCGGCGGCCCTTGAGGATCTTGGCCGAGATCGGCACCCAGCCCGCGTGGCAGATGAACGCGATCGGCTTGTTCGTCTCGTCGAACGTCCGGACCAGGTCCAGGACGGTTTCCGAGCGCCGCAGCTTGTCGGGCGCGTAACCGCCCGGGATGACCAGCGCGTCGAATTCATCCGCGCTGACGTGATCGACGGTGGTGTCGACCGGCAGCGGGCCGTAGCCCTTCTTGCCCTTCACCGGGTGGTCGTCCAGCCCGGCCACGGTCACCGCGACGTCTTCCTCGATGAGCCGGTGCAGCGGGTACAGCAGCTCCATGTCCTCGAAGTCGTCGGCGGCCAGCAGGAGCACCTTACGTGATGAGAGCGCCATAAAAACCGACCTTACCCGCGCCGCCGATGACCCGCACGTCGCCGGTGCGCTGGCCGCGGATGGCTCGTGTGCCGGCGCTCCATCGCCGCGGCCGCCGTGTACCTGGCCGCGATAGCCAGCACGTCCCGGACGTACCACCGCGCGTGGTTGTAGGCGAAGATCGCGCCCTTGAGCCCCCGGGCTGAGCCGCCGCCGTCGGAGCACAGCATCCGGGCCGCGGAGAAGATGGCGTCCTCGGGATCGTACGGGCTGGGCTTGCGTGACCGGTCGGCCCGCACGGCGTACTCGGCGAACGTGGCCGGCTCGAATTGCATAGGGCCTTCGGCGCCTTTGCGGTTCTTGCTGTAGTGGACGCCGCGTGCGGTAGACCGCCCGTTGTCCGATTCCATCGTGCCGATCCCGGCGATTACCTCCCAGGAAAGTCCGTGACAGGTCCGCGCCGCGTCCTTGTACCAGGTCAGGTACGGTGCCGGGATGGCCGGGAGCCCGGAAAGGCCAGGGCGGGACGTCGCCGCGGCCGCCGCCCCCGAAATCCCCGCCGGGATCAGTGCGGCCACCGCGACCGCCACCACGGTCAGCGTCCTCACACATCCCCTGCGCACGTTTTCCCAGCTAGCCGAGCTGTTGTCCATCTACTCTTTATGCACACAGTGACAAAAAGTAATCCTAAAATTACCTTGAGTAACAGTCGTCGCACATCCGGACCAGTGCTAACAGCACGAAACGCGGACACCTAACTCGCCCATAGCCCGCAACAGCCACGCCGCTTCTCGCAAAGGTCAAGATCTTTCGGACGGAACGGCACTGGTTCCCCCGCACCGTCACCCTTCAAGCCCGGCAGCCTGGGGCCGTCGCCCGGGCCCGGCACATGGCTGACGGCGTGTTGCCGTCCAAAGACGACAACCGGCGCGTCCCCCTTCCTGGGCGGATAGCGCGAGCAGCCGACTCGGGCGAGGTCCGCGGTCGTTGACCGTGACATACGTCATGTATAACCTCTCCGTGGCCGGGCAGTAGTGGGGGGCTTACTCCAAGCCGCGATACGGGGGTTGCCATATGAGCACGGAACAGCCGATACCGACGCCGACACCGACGTCCACCCCCTTGCCACGCCCCGCGATAGGCGACGACGCGCCCCCGCCCACCGGCGAGATACCAGGCGCCGGCGTCCGGGACGCCGGGGTCCCGAGCGCGCAGACGGAGCAGCTAGCACCGATCACCGAGCCGCCCGCTGAAGCCGCCCCGCCCGCTGAAGCCGCCCCGCCCGCCCCTGCGAAGGCCGCTCCCTCGCACGCCGCGGACCCGTCGCTGAAGATCAAGCACACCCGGACCAGCGGGCTCTGGGTCGCCGTAGGCTGCTTCGCCGTCATCTTGCTGCTCCTGCTGATCTTCATCTTGCAGAACGGCAAGACGGTCGATGTGTCGTATATGGGCGCGCACGGGCATCTCCCGCTCGGCGTGGCCATGCTGCTGGCGGCCGTCGCCGGAGTGCTCCTGGTCGTGCTGGCCGGGGCGGCGCGCATCGGCCAGTTGCGGACGGTGGCCCGGCGTCATCGCCGCGCCCACGCCCGGCAGGCCAAGGCGGCGGACAACGCGGCGAGCTAGGTCTGCTGGCCGGACGCGAGAACGAGCGCGATGAGCCGGGCGGCCTCTCGCAGCTGGTCAGGCGTGTGGGCGGCGTAGCCGAGCACGAACCCTGGCGGCCCTGGCCGCTGACGGTGCCAGGACAACGGGTGCACGAGCACGCCGGCGCGGGAAACCCGCTCGGCGAGCTCGGTGTCGTCGGCTGCCCCGGTCCGCTCGGGGAGCGTGATGAGCAGGTGAAGCCCGGCGGCGATGCCCTGCACGCGCGCCTCGGGCAGATGTTCGCGCAGGGCCCGGAGCAGGGCGTCACGCCGGCTCCGCTGCCGTTTGCGGACTCCCCGGATGTGCCGCTCGAGTTCGCCGCTCGCGATCAGGTGCGCGAGCACCAGCTGGGGGAGCGCGGGGCTGCCCAGATCACTGGCGTGCTTGGCCTCGACCAGGTCGGCCCGCAGCCGGCCCGGCGGGATCAGCCAGCCCAGCCGCATGCCAGGCGCCAGCGTCTTTGAGGTGCTGCCTGCGTAGGCGACCTGACCGGGCGCCGAGGCCTGCAGTGCAGGCACCGGCGCGCGGTCGTAGCGGTACTCCGCGTCGTAGTCGTCCTCGATGACCAGAGCCTTCGCTGCGGCTGCCCAGTCAAGCAGGTCCCGGCGGCGCCCCGGGGCCAGCACGACTCCGGTCGGAAACTGGTGAGCCGGGGTGAGCAGCACCGCCCGCACGCCGGTGCCCGCCAGCTGGTCCACCATCAGCCCGTGGGAGTCCACCGGGAGCGGCACCGGGCGCAGGCCCCAGTAGGCGAGCTCGTCGCGGGACCCGCGGGAGCCCGGGTCTTCGACCGCGATCCCAGCGTTCGCCCCGGCGTTGCGTCGCAGCCCCTGGGCGAGCAGGGCGAGGGCCTGGGCCACTCCGGTGACGATGATGATGTCGTCGGGCTCTGCCCGCAGGCCACGGGTGCGCGCAAGCCAGCCGGCCAGCTCCGCCCGCAGCCACTCGCTGCCCCTCGGGTCGCCGTAGCCAAGGTCAGCCACGCTCGCTCGTTCGAGGACCGCCCGTTCGGCGCGCAGCCAGGCGGCGCGGGGGAACCCGGAAAGGTCAGGCACGCCGGGGGAGAGGTCGATCTCCTCCCGCCCCCGCCAGCGCAGCGGAAGCCGCCCCGGATTCGCCCGTCCCCCAGGCCCGTCCCCCAAGGCCCCCGCCGTCCGTCCCCGGGATCCGTCCGCACCCGTCCGCCCCGGGTTCGCCGGCCGTAGGCCAAGGACCCGCGTCCCGGCCCGACGCTGCGCGCTGACCAGGCCTTCGTCGGCGAGCCGCTGATAGGTCTCGACGATCACGCCCCGCGAGATCCCCAGGTCATCGGCCAGCACCCGGGTGGGCGGCAAGGGCGCTCCCGCCTGCAGCCGTCCGTCGATGATGGCGGCCCGGACGGCGTCAGCCAGCCAGCTCGTCAGCCCGCGTGCGGGCGCCGACGCCGGACTCAGCTGCAGGAAATCCGCGCCGCCGATCCTAGCGTCCACGATCCGGCCTGCCTGTCCCGATCATTGGTCCACTATAAAGCCGCTCTCTTGGCCCTGTTAATCGAACCATCAAGCCCGTAGCTTAGCGTCGTGCCAGCTCCTCACGCTCCCGCCGTCACCGCCGACGGACCCGACCCAAATTGCCCGGATCCCGCAGGTCACGCTCCCCCCGCTCCCGCTCCCGGACCGCTCACCGGAGTGACCGTTCCGTCCGCCTCACGGCGGGCAACGGTGACCGGGGTCGCGGCGGGAGCCTCGGCCATGGTCTGCGTGGGCGGCAGCGTCGCGGTTTCCTCGGTCCTCGCGCGGGCGCCGCTCTTCACCGCCGAGGCAGTGCGGTATGCCGCGGCGTGCCTACTTCTGGTCCTGCTCGCGCGGGTGACCGGCCGGCGGCTGAGCCTGCCGCGCGGCGCCGAGTGGCTCTGGCTATCCGGCATCGCGGTGACCGGCCTCGTCGTGTTCAACATCGCACTGGTGGAAGGGTCCACTCACGCCGAACCCGCCGTGCTCGGCGTGGCGGTGGCCAGCGTTCCCTCGCTGCTGGCCGTGATCGGGCCGCTGCTCGAAGGCTCCCGTCCGCGCCCGTACCTGGTGGCCGCCGCCTTGGTGGTCACCGGTGGCGCCGCCCTGGTCCAGGGGGTGGGCCGCACCGATGGCCTCGGTATCGTGTGGGCCGTCGTGGTTTTCGGCTGTGAGGCCGGGTTCACCCTGCTCGCCATACCGGTCCTGACCCGGCACGGCCCGTGGGGGGTCTCGGTGCACGCCACCTGGATGGCCGCGGTCATCTTCGCCGTCCTCGGGCTGACGCGGGAAGGGCCAGCCGCGGCCGTCCAGCTGACCCGGGCCGACTGGCTCGCCGTCGGTTACCTTTCCGTCGCGGTCACGGCGGCCGCCTTCGTCCTGTGGTATTCCAGCGTGAGGCGCCTCGGCGCCAGCAAAGCAGGGCTGCTCACCGGGGTGGCGCCAGTGGCCGCGGCGGTGACCGGGGTCCTGCTCGGCGGTCCGGCGCCCAGTCCGCTGGTCTGGGCGGGTATCGCCGTGGTCGCCGTCGGTCTGGCCCTCGGCCTGCGGGGCGCAGCAAGGAGGGGAGACTTATGCGCTTTCAGCATTCCGGTGACATCTGGCGTGACTTTCCCGCGCTGGTTCCCGGGGTCCTGTACGCCGAGGGGATCACCAGCGACGTCTTGACGGTTCCTGCCGCCGACCGGTTCACTGCGATCGCCGCGGCCCGGCTGGCGGCCGGGCCAGAGGGCGAACTGCCGGAGATACAGGCATGGCGGCGCGCGTTCGCGAGGATGGGGCTGAAGCCGACCCAGTACCGCTGCGCCGCGGAATCACTGCTGCGGCGCTTCCGCAAGGAAGGCAGCCTGCCGCGGCTGCACCCCCTGGTCGACCTGTGCAACGCGGTCTCGCTGGCCTTCGCCATCCCGGTCGCCGTCCTCGACGTCGCCGCCGTCACCTGGCCGCTCCAGGTAAGGTACGCGGGCGGCGACGAGGACTACCTGACGTTTGGCGGGGAGATGGAGCACCCGGCCGCCGGTGAGGTGATCTTCGCCGACGAGGCCGGACGGGCTCACGCGCGGCGCTGGACAAACCGGCAGAGCGGCCTGTCCGCGGTACAGGACACGACCACCGCGGTCCTGATCGTGGCCGAAGCGCTGCACGACTCGGCCGTCCAAGATGTGCCCGAGCTGATGACCGCCGTCGTCGCCGAGCTCGCCGCGACTTGGTCAGTTCCGTCTCCGGCCGCGGTGCTGACCTCGGCCGCCCCCCGCTTCACCTTCGGCGTCTAACCATCAGGATCGTTCCTCCGGCCAGGCCCAGTGCGGTCCGGTCACATCAGGCCGGGGCCCTCAGGCCAGGGCGGCAACCTCCAGCGAGCCGGCCCGCGTCAGCTGCGCGTACTCCGCTTCCTGGGTCACCTTCGGCTGGCCGGCCCGGCCGCGATAGCGCTCGGGCGTGATCGTGCCGCGCGAGTACGCGCTGATCGCGGCGGTCGCCTCGTCCACGCCGACCGGCCCGTAGTACAGGCCGTGCGGCAGGATCACCAGGTTGGCGGCGAATCGGTGCCCGCCGACATGTGTTGTTTCCCACACCTGCCCCGGATGCCGCATGGCCAGCGCCTGGGCGAGCGGGGCGCCGAAGCGCGCGCAGCAGGCGTTGCGCCGCGCGTGCGCGCAGACCAGGAACACCGGCTCCCCGGTCGGCCGTCCGAACGTCGGCGCTATTCCGGTCGACAGTTCTTTCAGCTCGAGCTCGGTCAGCGCGGCCGATCCGGCGGTTAGCTCCCCGCACCTGAGCCAGGGCCCGGTCCCCGCGGTCCAGCCGACGAAGACACGGCGCACATTGCTCGCCGTCCGGCGGCCGGGCCTGCGGATCATCTGAACCCGGATGCCCAGAGTGTCGGCCGTCCTGACCATGGCGTCAAGCGGCGTGGGCAGCGCGGTCTCCGTCGGTTCGTGCGGCCACGGTCCCGGATGCTCAATCAGCAGCCAGGCCCTGGAAGCCTCGGGTGCCGACGCCATGGAAGGTTCCGTCCCGTCATGGCTCTCCGCACCGTGTTCACATCCAGCGGCCACGCTGGTCAGCCTCCGATCCCTGCGACCCGGTTTTTGCTCCTTCCCCATGCTAGTTGTCACAGCTGGCGAGCATGCTCCGCGACTCCGCGAGGAAGGAGTGCTCCAAGATGCCCATGGTGTTAGCGGTGACCCCGGGCGTGCTGCGCGACAGTCGTCGACCTCGCCACGACCTCGAGATATAAAGGTCAGCTGACCTCGAGGTCTAAAGGTCAGCTCGTCGCGATTGCCTGGCTCAGCCCGTGCCGGGCCGCGCTGACGTCTGCCTGCCCCAGGCCCGCCTCGACCAGCTGGTTCCACCGCTGGTCGATGGCCGCGGCCACCGGCAGGGTGCCCTCTCCCACTTCGGCGAGCGCCAGGTCGATATCCTTCGTCGCCCAGCGCAGCGAGAAGTCCGGGGATTCGTCCCCGGCATCGATCTTGGCCAGCTTGATCAGGGCGATCGGCGCTCCCAACGGGCCGCCCTCTACCGCGTCTCGGAACGCTTGGTGGTCCACGCCGAGCGTGTCGGCCAGGGCCGCCGATTCCGCGATGCCCTCGATGAGGAAAGCCAGCCAGGTGTTCAGGACCAGCTTCAGCCGGCTGCCCGCCCCGGCCGCGCCCAACCACATGGTCTTGCTGCCGATGGCGCCGAACACGGGCACCAGCGACTCGCGGGCCTGCTCGGGGCCCGACGCGAGGATGAGCAGCTGGCCGGCTTCGGCCGGCCCGCGGGTCCCGGAGACCGGAGCGTCCACGAACCGCACGTCGGGGCGCATGCCCGCGGCGGTGGCCGCCAGCTGCTGCGTGGCCTGCACGCCGATGGTGCCCATCTGGGCCCAGATTGCCTCCGGCGCCAGTGCCTGGAGCATGCCCTGGCCGACGGCCACCGAGGTCGCCGCGGCGGCGTCCGACAGCATCGTGATTACGACGTCGGCGTGCGCGACCGCCTGGCTGGGGTGACGGTGGACGGTGACGCCCGCCTGCGCCAGCGGCGCGGCGACTTCCGGCGTACGGTCCCACGCATCGACTCGCAGCCCGGCCCGCAGCAGGTTACGGGCCATCGCGCCGCCCATCGTCCCGGTGCCGAGCACCGCTACCCGCGGGCCGGGGGTCGGGTCCGAAGCTCGTTCCGATCCTGTGGCCGTCATCTGGTCTCCCCTCAGGCCAGCCCGGCGAGCGACGTCCGCCACCTGCCGGGATGTTCTCGATTGTGCCAGGCCGCCAGCCGGACCGGATCGCCGCACACGCAGACGCCGTCAGCGACGCAGCCGCGCGCTAGGCGTGTCGCCAGACGACCCAGCCGGCCGACCGGTTGGAGGCGACGATCCGCCAGCCGGCCGGGGCGTGCGGCCAGCTGGCGCTGGCAGCCTGCCCGTTCGGCCAGAGTGTTTCGACCACGGTGACGCCCGCCGGAGGCGGCTGGCTGGCCGGGTCGAAGAACTGAAGCTCTGTCCACGAGATCTCGAACGCCTGCGGTACCCACAGTTCCCAGCTGATCTCGGAGGAGACGGCGATCTGCTCGCCTGGCTTCAGGTCGGCCGCGGCCACCAGCCCGGTCGTGATCGCCTCCTCGGCCGACGTCGCGGGCTGGGAGATGTGGCTGGTTATCTGGGCCACCGCCACCAGGCTCACCGCCGCCACGGCCAGGCCGAGGACGCCGAGGCCGCAGGCCAGCATGAGGCCCCGCCAGCGGCGGACGATGAGCGCTAGGACAATCCAGCAGGCAAGCAGGCCGAACGCCACGGCGGTCGCCACGAGGACACTGGCCTGGGTCCAGTCCTGGGTCAGCACGGCGGGTTCGGCGAAGTTGAACCCGCTCCCGAACCCGGCCACGGGCAGCGACGCGCCTGCGTAGACGGCGACCGTGACGGCGGCCACGACGGTGAGCCCGATGACGGCGGCCGCGTAGCGGAAGATCCACGCGGCGCTCGCCCGCAGCAGGACGACCGCGCCGACGAGGAAGTACGTGACGATCATGCCGTCCAGGTAACGCCCGGACGCCCAGGTCTGGGATTGGTTCGCGGGCAGCGCGGCGGGCGCGACGCAGGCGATGAGGACGGTGATCGCCACCGAAAGCGCGGCCATGATCCTCAGGTCGGTGCGCAGGCCGCGCCGCACGGCGACGGTCGCGGCGGCGACCAGGCCGATCCCGGCGAGGCCCCAGCTGTCGACGGTGAGCCGCCAGCCCTGGCCGACGGCCATCTCGGCCACGTGGATCGCACCGTCGTGACTTGTCAGCGTGCTCAGCAGCTGACCGGTCAGGCTCCGGATTCCCTGCGGGTAGAGCGCCTTGGTGACATAGCGGTTCAGCTCCCATCCCGCGCCCACGGCGAGCAGCGAGGTCAGGGCCGCGGCCACCACGGTGCCCCGCGCCGCGGGGCGACGCCAGGCGATCAGGACCCCCACGGCCGCGAAGCCGATCAGCATGACCAGGCCCCGTGAGTGGACCGCGTAGGCGAACCCGGTCAACAGGGCGGAGCCGGCCGCCGCCGCGTAGCCGGCTCGCGGCGACCTGGCGGTCAGCCAGCTGTGCACGGTCAGCAGCCAGGCCAGCGTGATCACCGGGAAGATCGCGTCGGCCAGCGCGTACTCGCTGTAAAAAAACCCGGCGGGTACCAGGGCCGCGATCATGGCCACGCCGTAGGCCGCCGGGCGGTCAAGTCCGAGCCTGCGGCAGGCCAGGAAGCCGAGCGGCATCACCAGGGCGCTGATCACCGCGTTAATCGCGAGAACGGCGTGGTACACGCTGACGGGGTTCTTGGTGAACCAGTAAACCGGCGCGATCAGCAGCGGGTAGCCACCCTGGTACAGCGTCGAACCGGAGAAGTCGACGCCCGGCCCGCCCGCCAGGACCCGCGCCGCGATCAGGTACGCGGACTCGTCGGGGTTGGCCAGGGGCGTGACCTGCCCGCGGCTGAACCACATCCGCAGCCCGGCCTGGATCAGCCAGCCGAACCCGAGCAGCAGGCCCCACCGCCACGCCGCTCCCCGCGCGGTGCCGGCCAACGCGGTGCCGGCCGACGCGGTGCCGCCCGACGCGGTCCCGGTCTGTGCCGTGTCGGCGGACGCGGTCCCGGTCACGAAGGTGGTGACGTCAGCCGGATCAGCGACGGCGGGCGTGATCAACGGGCTGCCCAAGGCGGCCACTCCTTGCTGTCGAAGAATGACTCGGCCTTGGGCCCCGAGCGCGACGTCGGACGTCGATGTCGCTACTGCGCGCACGCTGCTGGTGTGCGTGTGAATAGTGTGGTCGTTCAGTCTGAGAACGAGTTAGGCGGGTTTGTGTGCAGGGCAAGAACTCCCTGGTGTCCGCCTGCATGACAGCCTGCCTTCTCCGCTTGCTCAGAGGCGGTTCGCGGCGGCATAGCGGGTTATGTCGCTATCTCGCCCCGAGGCCCCGGCGCTTCGCGGCGGCCGGGCCGCAGTTGTCGCGTCGCGAAGCGACGAGAACCGTGTAGCATCGCATCCGTGTCACGGTGGTATCGGCGCTTTACCCTGGCTCCCGGTGTTCGGGTCGACAGCCAGGCATCTTGCCTGCGCTTAATCACCGCCTGGAGCCAGTAAGACAGAGATACTCATCTGTCGCTAATGGGTGTGCTGGCTCCCGGGTCCGGGCAGCGGCCCGCCCGGGAGGAGAGCCGCCTGATGTCTAGCACGGGGAAGACCAGCACCTCCGATACCCGCATCGTCGGCTACGAGCCGCTGCTTTCGCCTGCCGCCCTGCTCGATGAGCTGCCGCTGACCGACGCGGCCATGGCGACAGTAGAACGGACCCGCGCCGAGGTACGGGCCGTGCTCGACGGGTCCGACGACCGCCTGCTGGTGATCACCGGCCCCTGCTCGGTGCACGACCCCGCTGCGGCGCTCGACTACGCGGATCGCCTGCGGGCGGTGCGGGAGCAGAGCCGCTCTGACCTGCTCATCGTGATGCGGGTGTACTTCGAGAAGCCGCGGACGGTGACCGGCTGGAAGGGCCTGATCAACGACCCGGGCATGGACGGCCGCCACGACGTCCACCGCGGCCTGCGCACCGCGCGGCGGCTGCTGCGCGACATCGTCGCCCTCGGCCTGCCGGTGGGCTGCGAGTGGCTCGACCCGATCACGCCGCAGTACATCGCGGACACGGTGACCTGGGGCGCGATCGGCGCCCGGACCACCGAGAGCCAGGTCCACCGCCAGCTCACCTCCGGCCTGTCGATGCCAGTCGGGTTCAAGAACGGCACTGACGGAGACGTCCAGGTAGCGGTGGACGCCTGCCGGGCCTCGGCCGCCGGCCACACGTTCTTCGGCGTCACCCACAACGGCGCCGCCGCGGTGGTGACGACGGCGGGGAACCCGGACACGCACGTGATCTTGCGCGGCGGCCGCGGCGGCCCGAACTACGAGGCCAGCCACGTCGCCAAGGCCCTGGACCTGATCACCGGGGCGGGGCTGCCGCGCCGTCTGATGGTGGACGCGAGCCACGGCAACAGCGGCAAGGACCACCGCCGCCAGCCGCTGGTCGCGACCGCGATCGCGGAGCAGGTGGGCAGCGGCGAGAACGGCCTGGCCGGCGTGATGCTCGAGAGCTTCCTGCGGGAAGGCAGCCAGGAGCCAGGCCCGCCGACCAGCCTGGCCTACGGGCAGAGCGTCACCGACGCGTGCATGGACTTCGAGACCACCGCCGCCGTCCTGGACAGCCTGGCCGCCGCCGTCCGTTCCCGGCGCGATCTTTTATTTTCAAAACGGGCCCTGGCTAACTCGCTCAGCCAACCACCGGCAGCCGGGTGAGGGCGTCGTCGATGCGCTCCTGCGACAGCTCGAAGTCGGTCATCTCCCCGGACAGGAAGCGCTCGTAGGCGCCCATGTCGAAGTGCCCGTGGCCGCACAGCGCGGTCAGGAGCACCTTCGGCTCGCCGGATTCGGTGCACCGTTTGGCTTCCTCGATGACGGCCGCGATCGCGTGCGAGGGTTCCGGCGCCGGGATGATCCCCTCGGCCCGGGCGAAGGTCACCGCGGCGGCGAAGCATTCCCGCTGCGGCTTGTTCACGGCCTCGAACAGGCCGAGCTCGTACATATGAGAAAGCAGCGGTGACATGCCGTGGTAGCGCAGGCCGCCGGCGTGCACCGGGTCAGGGATGAAGTCGTGGCCGAGCGTGTGCATCTTCAGCAGCGGCGTGAACCCGGCCGTGTCGCCGAAGTCGTAGGCGTACCGGCCGCGGGTGAACGACGGACAGGCCGACGGCTCCACCGCGCGAAACACCGTATTGGCCCGCCCGGCCAGCTTCTCCCGCAGGAACGGCAGGAACAGCCCGGCGAAGTTGGAACCGCCGCCGGTGCAGCCGACGACGAGGTCCGGCAGCGACTCGCCGAACGCGGCGAACTGCTTGAGCGCCTCCTCGCCGATCACCGTCTGGTGCATCAGCACGTGGTTGAGCACGCTGCCCAGCGCGTACCTGGTCTCGGCGCTGCCTCCGGCCGCCTCGACGGCCTCGCTGATGGCGATGCCGAGGCTGCCCGGCGAGTCCGGGTGGGCGGCGAGGATATCCGCGCCCGCCTTGGTGGCCCGGGACGGGCTCGGGTGCACGGTGGCGCCCCAGGTCTCCATCATCGTGCGCCGGTACGGCTTCTGGTCGTAGGAGGCGCGGACCATCCAGATCTCGCAGTCGATGCCGTACTGGGCGCAGGCGAAGGCCAGCGCGCTGCCCCACTGCCCGGCGCCGGTTTCGGTGGTGAGCCGCTTGGTGCCTTCCGCGGCGTTGTAGAACGCCTGCGGGACCGCGGTGTTCGGCTTGTGTGACCCGGCCGGGGACACCCCTTCGTACTTGTAGTAGATGTGCGCCGGGGTGCCCAGCGCCTTTTCCAGCCGGTGCGCGCGGTACAGCGGGGTGGGCCGCCACAGCCGGTACACGTCAAGCACGTCGGCCGGGATGTCGATGTAGGAGTCGGCGGACACTTCCTGGCGGATCAGCTCCATCGGGAACAACGGCGCCAGGTCCTCCGGTCCGACCGGCTGCAGCGTCCCCGGGTGCAGCGGCGGGGGCGGTGGAGCGGGCAGGTCAGGGATCACGTTGTACCACTGGCGGGGGATCTCCGACTCATCCAGTGTGATCTTGGTGCGCTCGCTCACAACAACCTCCGCCACTTCGGGTCCTCACAACTCCTCTGACACCTTTCCGAACCATACAGTGCTGGTCCGGGGGGACGACCCCCCGGAACCCCCCGCTCCGGGGGGGATTCCATCCCCCCCGGACCCCCCACTGGGGGGATTCCATCCCCCCACG
>Ga0302178_10002337_pt1 | contig 15087 bp, 13 predicted proteins | sample I_Palsa_E1_3_FD_198790 | JGI IMG/M metagenome (GOLD analysis project Ga0302178, IMG submission 198790) | Peat permafrost microbial communities from Stordalen Mire near Abisko, Sweden - I_Palsa_E1_3 | ecosystem: Environmental > Terrestrial > Soil > Palsa > Peat permafrost | place: Sweden... | reverse complement strand
GCGAGTACGTCTCCTTGACCACCGCCCAGCCCGGGCCCGAACGGATGACTGAAGGCGCCGCGGCCACCTTCGCCGACTACGAGTCCGGCCACGACCCCGCCGACCCGGTCGACCGGGCCATCATGGCCACCAGGAAAGCCGTCTTCCCGCACCACGGGCTGATGCCCTGAGCGTCAGCCGCGATCCTCCGGCGGGATGATCAGCACGGGGCAGTGCGCGTGCTGAACCACCAGGCCAGCGGTGGAGCCCAGCAGCATCCGGGTGAAGCCGCCCACGCCGCGCGAGCCGAGGACCACCATGTCGGCCCCTTTGCTCGCCTCGACGAGCTCTTCGACCGGGAACCCGTGCACGGCCTTGACCGTGACCGACTCCGGGTGCGGCCCGTCGAGCCCGGCCAGCACCTTGTCGGCCTCCGCCTTCACCGCCGCCCCGATCTGCTCGGTGAGCTCCAGGTCCTCCGGGGAGGCGACAACGCCGCCGAAATAGCCCACGATGGCCGGGTGGACGGCGAGTGCGGTGAGCGGCACGTGCCGGATGGCCGCTTCGTGCATAGCCCAGTCCAGGGCTCGCTGCGAATGACCGGATCCGTCGACGCCGACAATGATCCCAGGCATTTCGGTTCTCCTTCGTGAGCTCCTTGCCGCTGCGACCTACGCTAGGTCCGCACGGCCCGCGACGGCAGGGCCGTCTGGTTTGCCGGCCAGGGACTTTGGTCCTTTATTCCGAACGGCCCGGCGACCAGCGGCCGGCCCACCGGTCCGCGGCGCCGCGGAGTCGCGGAGTCGCGGAGTCGCTCCGGCTTATCGCGGCGTCTCACAGGCCGGGTTGATCATCGCGGGGCGGCCGTCGCCGCCGATGCCCACCATGCCGTGCAGGCGGACCCGGCGGCCCGGCTCGAGGCCCGCGATCTGGGTGCGGCCGTAGAAGACGGCGGTCAGGTCGCCGGTGGAGTCGGCGACCTCGAAGGCCAGCACGTTGTTGCTCGGGACGGGCCGGACCTGCGCCGTCCGCAGGCGGCCCTGCACGGTCGCCTGGCCGGGCTGGTGCAGCGAACCGATCGAGTCGGTGCCGGGCGGCGGAACCGGCCACTCGTAGTCGCGCAGGCTGTCGGTCTTGGCCGCCCGGATCCGCTTCGCGTGCAGGGTCTCGACCTTGTGCTGCACGTCGAAGGGAATGATGGTGGCCACCGCGGACGGGACGCGGCTGACCACCCGGGCGATCCGGTCCGCGGTGTGGTCGTGGAGCAGCCGGCCGGCCAGCACCGGGTAGCTGCGGCGCGGCAGGACCACGGTCACGTGCGTGCCGGGCGTGGCGGCCTCGGCGGCGGCGAGCCGGGCCGCGGCGTGGGCCAGCCGCCGGTCGGGGCAGTCCGCGAGCTCCAGCGGGACGCCGGTGCCGCCCTCCAGCCACTGCCGCCGCAGCTGGTCGGCCCTGGTGTTGTCCAGGCTGAAGTGCACTGCCCGCAGCGAGGTCGGCCGCAGGCTCTTGGCGTACTTGAGCGCGGCGATGGTGGCCAGGTCGTAGCTGTCCACCAGGACCAGGACCGCACGGCGGGAGAAGTTCGCCGTGTGCGGATGCAGGTCGCCGCCGGACGGGTTGTCCAGGATGGCGGCCTCGTGCCGGTACTGCCGGTTGAGCCGGATGAGCAGGTACACCAGGGCTGGGAAGATGATGACGATGAGCCAGGCGCCCTCGGTGAACTTCACCACCGCGAACAGCACCACGACCAGCGCAGTGTAGATCCCGCCCGCGGTGTTGATCACCAGCTTGCGCCGCCAGCCCGGCTCGCGGGTCCGGCGGTGGTACCGGGCCATGCCGAACCCGGCCATGGCGAACCCGGTGAACACGCCGATGGCGTAGAACGGGATGAGGGCGTCGACCGTCGCGCCCGCCACCAGCATCAGGCTCAGCGACAGCGCGGCCAGCAGGATGATCCCGTTGGAGAACACCAGCCGGTGCCCGCGCCGGGTCAGCCACCGGGGCAGGAAGGAGTCCTCGGCGACGAAGCTGGCCAGGAACGGGAATCCGGTGAAGCTGGTGTTGCCGCCGGTGAACAAGATGGCGGCGGTGGCGGTCTGGAGGAAGTAGAACATGATCTGGCCGGCCGGGGTGTGCCCGAACACCTGCCCGGCTTCCTGGGCCAGTACGGTCGGGAACCCGGCGGTGTAGGGAGTGGCGTGCGTGGCGTGCGCGAGCCAAGAGATTCCCGCGATGAGGAACGCGACCATCGAGCCCTGCATGGCCAGGATCTGGCGCGCGTTGCGGCCTTCCGGCGGGCGCAGCGCGCTGACCGCGTTGGAGACGGCCTCGATCCCGGTGAGCGACGAGCCGCCGTTGGCGAAGGCCCGCGCCATGATGTAAATGGCGCCGAAGGCGATCAGCCCCGAATGCGACCCGATGCCGACCGTGCCCGGCCCGGTCTGCACGTGCTTCAGGCCGCCCGCCAGCTCCCGGGCTACCCCGGTCACGATCATCACGACCACCGAGACGGCGAACAGGTAGGTGGGCAGCGCGAAGATCCGGCCCGCCTCCCGGATGCCGCGCAGGTTCGCCAGGGACATGAGCAGGATGGCCAGCACCGAGATGACCAGCAGGATCTTGGGACCGACGACCGGGACCCGGGACAGAGCCGGGAACGCGGACACGATGGCCGCACTGCCCGCGGCGGTCTGCACCGCGACGGTGACCACATAGTCGATCAACAGCGCGACCGCGGCGATCTGGGCCACCCGCGGGCCGAAGTTCTCCCGGGCCACCACGTACGAGCCGCCCGCCCGCGTGTAGACCGACACCACCTCGCGGTAGGACAGCACGACCAGCAGCACGCCGAACAGGACCAGTAGCGTCATCGGCAGCACCAGCGTGAACGCGGCCAGGCCGAAGAACGGGAGCAGCGCGTAGAGGATCTCCTCGGTGCCGTACGCGGCCGAGGAGAGCCCGTCGCAGGACAGCACGCCGAGCGCCAGCGGCTTGGACAGGCGCTGGCTGCTCAGCTGTTCGGTCACCAGCGGCGGGCCCAGCAGCCGGCGCTTGGCCGCGTACCAGAAGCTATCCGGCAGCTCGGGCACCTGGTGCTGTGGGCTAGGCATACTCCGAGGAAACCGCCGCGGCACAGGTCACGGCCAGAGTCCAAGGTGAGGGACCTTTGGCACCTTCAGACGTGAGCTTGGTCTCTGCCGGACCAGGCCGGCCCGGGGCGAGGCTGATGGCATGAACGCGAGATTCCAGCCTCCTTCAGTCACAAACGACACCCACCCGGCCTGCCGGCCGCTCGATGAAGCCATCCCGGCGCCCGAAGCGCCCGCCGACCTGGCCTGCTGCTGCCCGGCCAAGGCCGCGGTCCGAGTGATCATGCCGCCGACCCAGGCCCGGCCGGACGAGACCGACCTGCTGCTGTGTGGCCACCACTACCTCGCCTCGCGCACTGCCCTCGCGGCCGCGCACGCCGTGGTGCAGGCCCTGCCCGGGACCAGCAACGACGTCGCGACCTGGATCGGCGCCGGCTCGCTCCTCCAAGCGTGATCACGGTGCACGCGCGGGTCAAGGACGTCATGACCACCCGGGTGGTAGCGGTGAGGCGCGATGCGTCATATAGCGAGATGGTCGCTATGCTCCGGGCGCACCGGGTCAGCGGCCTTCCTGTCGTCGACGCCGAGGACGCGGTCGTCGGCGTGGTATCCGAGACCGACCTGCTGGCCAAGCGGGCCAGGGCGGGACGGACGGCCTCCGGCCTGATGACCCACCCGGCCGTGACCACGAGCCCGGACGAACTCGTCAGTACCTTGGCCCGCCTGATGTCCCGGCGCAAGCTGCGACGGATGCCGGTGGTAGACCGCCGGGGACACCTGGTCGGCATTGTCTGCCGCTCCGACGTGCTCAGCGTGTTCAGCAGGCCGGATGAGGACATCCGCCGCGAGATCAACCAGGACGTGATCCTGGACGGGTTTTTCACCGACCCGGACCGGCTCACGGTGACCGTGAAGGACGGGATCGTCACGTTGGCGGGCGCTCCAGGCAGTGTCGTCCTCGGCCGCAACATCGCCGGTGAGGCCCGGCACGTCGAGGGCGTGGTCGCCGTCCGCGACCGGTTCACCTACCATATTCCTCCAGGTTCGTCTGGACCGGCTCGCTGCCGCGGCTGACGACGTAATCGCCGGATCGCCTCTCAGGCATCCTGCCGGCCGCTGGTGGCCAAGGCCTTTGGGCTGGGCCCTTCGTACGCCAGGTGAAGGATGTGCGACCCTACCGGGCGGGCGCCGCAGATGATCGCCTCGTCGGGCAGAAGATCAGTGCCGTGCCGGTACTGAGCCTCCGGGGCAGGGTTCTCGGCGTCGTCACCGAGACTGAGCTGCTCAGGAAGGAAGAACTAAAGCGGGACCCTGACGGTAGGCATGGAATTCACCTGAACTACCGGGCGCGGCGGGACCTCGTCACGGCCGAGACCGCCGGGGAGATCATGAGCACTGCCCCGCTGACGATACGGCCCGACGCCACCGTGGCCGAGGCGGCCCGGCAGATGGACCGGCACGCCATTACCTGCCTGCCGGTGACCGACGAGAACGGGGCGCTGCTCGGCGTCGTCGGCCCGCGGGACCTGCTACGAGTCTTGCTTCGGCCCGATGACGAGATCCGGGCGGAGATCGTCAAGGACGTCCTGGTTGGTTACCTCGGTACCAACCCGGCCCTGGTGCAGGTCGAGGTGACCGACGGGGTGGTGCGGCTGGCCGGCGAACTCGAGCGCGGGAGCATGGTCGCCCTCATCGGCCCGGCGGTCCGCGCCGTCGACGGCGTCATCGATGTCGAAGGCGAACTCCGCTATGCGTTCGACGACACCAAAGCGCTGCACGCTCCGGAGCGTGACGAATCGCCGATGACACGCGGAACGCATCCGCCGGTGGCATCGCGCAGGCTGACCTAGTGCAGGCGCTCCGATGCTGGACCGGGCCAGCGCGGGACCAAGGACCGAGTGCACCTGAGGTCGCCGGTCACCGGCAGACGGGACCATCGGCTCTGCCGCGCGCGATGCCGGCGCGATGACATGGAAAGCGACGGGAAGGACCCGCAGCGAGGCGCTGAGTTGACGGGCCGGATCGGCGGCAGGGCCTCCGGCCGCACCGCTCGGCCCGCATACCGCGCAATCGGGATCCGCGAGAAGCGGATGGGTCCTTCCCGCCGGCCTGAAGACCGAGCAGAAGGCATCGGCCAGGAAGATCGCCCGCCATCGCCTCGGTCGGCCAAGTCAAACGGCCCGGCAGTCCGGTCGCCGGCCAGGCCACCGTCTTTATCTTCCCGGACCTGGACACCGGCAACACGACCTACAAGGCCGTCCAGCGCAGCGCTCAGGTTGTCAGCATCGGCTCGATGCTGCAGGGCCTGGGGCTTACCCGGGTGACTTTGGTCCCTACATTCATGGGCGTTCGGCACTCACCTCCCGGGGACGGGTCGAGTGACATATGGAGACGGCAGCGGAAGGAGAACCGCCATCATGAGCCATCCCATCCCGGAGCCGGCCGTCACCGTCTGTGCCGTCAGGGAAACGGCGCCGGGCGAGCAGCGTGTCGCGCTCGTGCCCGAGTCCGTCCCGGTGCTGGCCCGTTCCCAGGTACACGTGCTCGTGGAATCCGGTGCGGGCGCCGCGGCGTGCTTCCCCGACGGGGCGTACGAACGAGCCGGCGCGGAAGCCGTCAGCCGGGACGAGGCGATCGGCAGAGCCGACATCCTTGTCACCGTCGGCACGCCCGGCCCGGACCTGATCGGCCGGCTGCGTACCGGCCAGACGGTCATCGGCATGCTGCGGCCGCTGGTCCAGCCGGACCTGGTCCGCCAGCTGGCCGGGGCCGGGGTGACCGCGATCAGCCTGGACGGGCTGCCGCGGACGGTGAGCCGGGCCCAGTACATGGACGCGCTCACCTCGCAGGCCAACGTGGCCGGCTACAAGGCGGTGCTGGTTGCCGCCGATAACTTCGGCCGGTTCTTCCCCATGCTGATCACCGCGGCCGGGACTAGCCGGCCCGCTAGCGTCCTCGTCCTCGGCGCGGGCGTGGCCGGACTGCAGGCCATGGGCACCGCCCGTCGGCTCGGAGCCGTGGTAACCGGCTACGACATCCGGCCCGAGACCCAGGACCAGATCGAATCAGTCGGCGCCAGGTTCCTGAGACTCGACTCGGTCGCGTCGGGGGCGGGCGAGGGCGGGTACGCCCGAGCGCTCACCGCCGACGAGCAGTTCGCCCAGCAAGCCGAACTCGCCGCGCAGATCGCCCGCTTCGACATCGTCATCACCACCGCTCAGGTGCCAGGACGGCGGCCCCCGCTGCTCGTCACGGCCGAAGCCGTCAAGGGTATGCAGGTCGGCGCCGTCCTGGTCGACCTGGCCGCGAGCAGCCTCGGCGGGAACATCGAAGGCTCCGTGGCAGACCAGACGGTGCTGACCGAGGACGGCATCCGGATCATCGGGGCCGGCAACCTGCCTGCTCAGGTGCCTACTGCTGCCTCCGCCGCCTATTCGCACAACATCGTCGCGTTGCTGGCCGAGCTGATCCGCGACGGCGCGCTGACCATCGACCCCGCCGACGAAATCCAGGCCGGCGTGATCGTCACCTACCAGGGCCAGGTGATCCACCCCGCGGTGGCCGCCTCGCTCGGATCGTCAGCCTAGGAGGCAGTCGATGACCACCGCCCTGATGTCCGACATCTACATGTTCGTACTGGCCATCCTGGTCGGCTACGAAGTCATCACCAAGGTGCCGTCCACCTTGCACACGCCGCTGATGTCGGCGTCCAACGCCATTCACGGCATCGTCATCATCGGGGCGGTCGTGATCGCCTCCCAGGCCCGGACGGACGCCGGTTACGCGCTCGCCTTCGTGGCCGCGTTCTTCGCCGGGATGAACGTCGTCGGCGGCTATAGCCTCACCGACCGGATGCTGCAGATGTTCCGCAAGCGGCCCGAACCGCCCGCCCACGACGGGCCGAAGGAACTGTCATGAATGCCGTCACCATCGCCGTCGATCTCGCGTACCTGGTGGCCGGCGTCGGCTTCGTCGTGGCCCTGCACCTGATGAACTCCCCGGCCACCGCCCGCAAGGGCAGTCGGCTGTCCTGGCTGGGCATGATCGTCGCGGTGGTCGCGGCGCTGGTCAGCGTCATCCATGACGGCACCATTACGACGACCGGCTGGGTCGTCCTGTCCGTCGGTGCCATCGGCGGCGCGGCGGTCGGCCTGGTCATGGCCCGCAAGGTCAAGATGACCGACGTTCCGCAGGTCGTCAGCATCTTCAACGCGGTCGGCGGCGGCGCCGCCGCGCTGGTCGCGATCGGCGGCTTCGTCCGGCTGGACGGCGGCCCCGGCATCGGGACCCGCGTCATGATCGCCACGGTGCTTGACATCATCGTCGGGCCGGTCACCTTCTCCGGCTCACTAATCGCCGCGGGCAAGCTGCAAGGCTGGGTCCCCAGCCGGCCGGTCGTCTTTCCCGGCGCCCGCTTCATCACCGTCGCCCTCACCGTCGTCGGCGTCGGGGCGGGCTGCTACCTCCTGGCCGGGCACGACTCCACCTGGGTGCTGATCCTGGCCGTCTGCGCCGCGCTGGCCTTCGGCGTCACCATGGTGCTGCCGATCGGCGGGGCCGATATGCCCGTGGTCATCGCGCTGCTGAACTCCTTCACCGGCATTGCCGTGGCCATCGCTGGCTTCGTAATCGACAACGGCGCCCTGATCATCGGCGGCGCGCTGGTCGGCGCCTCGGGCGGGATCCTGACCCTGCTCATGGCGCGGGCCATGAACCGCTCGATCATCAGCGTCATGATCGGCGGCTTCGGCACCGGCGACAGCGGTCCGGCCACCGGCCCGGCCGCGGTCGGCGCGGGCGCCAGCATCCGGCGCATCTCCGCCGAGGACGCGGCCATCCAGCTGGCCTACGCCAGCAAGGTCATCATCGTCCCCGGCTACGGACTCGCCGCCGCGCAGGCCCAGCACGAGGCGGCGGAACTGGCCGCGCTGTTGGCCGAACACGCGACGGCGTTCTTCGCCATCCACCCGGTGGCCGGCCGGATGCCTGGTCATATGAACGTGCTGCTTGCCGAGGCGAACGTTCCCTATCCGGACATGAAGGAAATGGACGCCGCCAACCTCGAGTTCCCGACCACGGATGTCGTGCTGGTCGTCGGGGCCAACGACGTCACCAACCCGGCCGCCCGCCGCCCGGGCAACGCGGTGTCGGGCATGCCGATCCTGAACGTGGACCAGGCCAAGAGCGTCATCGTGATCAAGCGTTCCATGGGCCACGGCTACGCCGGGATCGACAACGAGCTGTACATCGACCCGAAGACCGGCATGTTCTTCTCCGACGCCAAGGCCGGCCTCGCCGAGATCACCGCCGCGGTCAAGGCCCTGGTCGCCGCGTGAAGGGGACCGGGCTTACGCACGACCAGGCGGATGTCCGGTGATCATGGCAGGTGGAACCACGGCCCGTTCGGTTCAAAGTCTCTTACATCCGCTCAGGACTTTAGGCCGCATAAACCGCCATCACCCAAGGCCAGGGCACGCACACACCAAAATTTGACTCGATCATGGCGGCTCCGGCCGCCCAAAGCCCTTAGTGGGTGACCCCGGAAGTTCGCCGGGGTTGGAGGCGTGGGAGCTGATGGATGGGTACCCCTGTGTCCATGAGCGATGTTGCTATCGAGGGCGCAGGCGATGGGGACCTGGCCGAGATCCTGCGGGATTACGAGCGCTTCTGGGGTGACCGGGACCTGCCTCGGTACTTGCACCATCCCATGTTCTTCCTGGAGTTCCGCGACACGGCGTTCGTCGCGCGCGATCGGGGCAGCGGGCAGATCATGGGGTACCTGCTCGGCTTCGTCGCGCCGACCGGCGACGGTTACATTCACTTCGTCGCGGTGCGGGACGACTCCCGGGCGCTGGGGCTGGGCAGGATGCTGTATCAGACTTTCGAGAAAGCGGCGCGCGGCCGCGGCGCGGTCGCGCTGAAGGCCATCACCAGCCCGGAGAACGAAAGATCTGCGGCATTTCACAAGCGCGTCGGGTTCACTGAGATGCTCCGGGCGCAGGACTACGGCGGCAGCGGCCGGACGCGCATCGTGATGCGCAAGCCGCTGTCGTGAGCTGCTCCGGTCACGCGGCACCGGGACGCGATGCTCAAGGCCAGGAGCGGCCATACCTCGGTGCGGTCGCTGGCCAGATACGCCAGGGTGTCAGCCGAGGCACCCCCAGCGGCACCAGGCCGAGCGAGACCCGGCCCGGCGGCGGAACCACTTACACGGGGCTCGATCGAGCATTACGTTCACCTCAGGCTAGTCAGTGCGGAGCTGATCCAGTAGCCCACCGCCGATGCTTTCTGAATATCCCGGAATTACCCTGGGACCCTGGGCCGTTGCAGTCCGGCAGTAGCAATGGCATTATGCGAATTAACCGGGCCCGACCAGCAGTGCTATCCTCCGGGCCGCTCTGCCGGGTAGCTCGCGCCTTCGGGTGATCGATCCGGCTGCTGTGATTCCAGTGGGGCGATTGATCAAGGCTCCGGAACCTGCTAGGGCAGAAGATCTGCGCCCAATCGGAATTAGTCACACATATAAACGATAATTCCAGGCGGCCCGGCAGAATCGTTCGCTCAGGTACCCGGCAGGGCAATACGTTCGGGGTAAGAGCATTTCCTGCGGTCTCAGGGCCTAAGAATTTCGGGAAAAAGGACTATAGTCCCTGGAACGCCGGGTGCTGAGCGCCATTGAATAAGTGCTCCTCGACTCGAAGGGCGCTGAGATGCCATGACTGCCGACGGCGGGCCACACGATCATCGGGTGCGGTGCCAGCCGTACATGCTGGAGTTGCTGATGCTCGCCCGCGTCGAAGCCGGACTGGCGCCGACCGTGGCCGAGGTCAGCCGTGCGACCGGCGCGATCATTGCCGAGATAGGAGTGGCCAGTAGCGCCGTGCTTGCCGCTGGGTACAGCCGGCGGCACCCGGGCGTTGGACCGTTCCTTCAGGTAAGGCTGAACCGGCTCACGGCGGCGGCCGACGAGGCCATCGCCGCGACGCGGGACGGTGATTCCGCCTCGCTGCGCCGCGTCCTGAATAAGTTCGAGGCGCTGACGTCGGCCATGTGGACGGTTCACGAAGCCGTCCGCGAACCGGCGCTGGCTCGGCCGTCATCTGGGCGGCCTGGAACGGAGCCAGCCGCGACCATCGTCTTGGCCACGGGGCCAGCCGGGTGAACAGGAAAGCGCGGATCCTGACCGCCGCGGGGGGGACGGCTGCGGGTGCGGCCGCCCTCGCGGCGAACCCTGCCGTCAGGCAGGCGGCGCTGCGAGCCGGCCGATTCGCCCGGCCGCTTGGGCGTGACGCAGCCCGGCCGCCGGTGCCGCCGCCCATGCTGCCCGGCCGGTGACCGCGGGAGAAGATCGTGGCGTTCCGGCACGCGGGCTGTTAACAGGCTGCATCGGTCGCGACTATCCTGTCGCGCCGTTACCGGGCTGGACGGTCTGCACGGACAGGATTTGCACCGAGGTAATGGCGCAGGCCCTGGCGTCCAAGGTGAGGTAGAGGGGATTGGTCTGGCCCGGCGGGAAGACCCTCAGCCGGTGAGCAGTCACGACCTGGCAGGCCGGCGACGGGTAGTTCATGGCGTCGGTGACCCTCAGCTCCGCGTGCGCGACCGCGCCTGGCGTCAGCGTAACCAGCTCTCGCGGGTAGGTCGGATCTTCGGTGGCCGCCGCGCCGAGCTGGCGGCCCGAGGCGGTGATGAACGAGACGCCCGGGTAGCCGTACAGCGTGCAGGTCGCGCCGGAGGTGTTGGTGAACTCGATCGGGTAGTAGGTGCTGCCCGCCGCTCCGCTGCCGGGACCAATCGACGCCGCCAGGGCCGAAGTCACGCAGCTCGGCGGACCCGTCGGCGCCGGGGAGGACGGAGCCGGGCTCGTGGTCGCCGAGGGCAGTGCGGTAACGGTTACCGTCGTGGTCACGGGCGGGCGGACGGGCGGGGCGGACGCGGCTCCGCACCCGGCGAGGAAGCCGGCGGCGGCCAGCAGCACGACCAGGGCGCTTGCCTGCCGGGGCGCGGTGCGCGCGGACTTCATTTCTCGTCCTCCTGCGCGGGGGGAGTCGGCTACCGGTAATCCAGGCTGCCCTAGGCGAGGTGGCCGTACCGGTCGTGGAAGGCCCCGGGTGAGAGTCCCGCGGCCGCCGCGATCGGGTGGAGCTTGTCCGGGTCCTCCAGGTCCTCGCGGTCCAGCCGGATCATGTACTCGCGGGCCACCCGGTACGAGCTCGACTCGACGTCCACCAGCCTGATCCGTACCCGCCCTGTCTCGGGGTGGCTGAACGACCCGAAGGGCAGCGCCACCATGTGGCCGCCCTGGATCGTGATCATGCCGCCGGGCTCGTCGCTCTCCAGCACTCGCTTCAGGTACTCGACGGCGCCGTAGCCGAGGTCGCGGGTGTACTCGATGTCGAACGGGATGGGGGGTGCGCAGCGGAGCTCGTAGCCGATGTTCTTGCCCTCGACCGTGATCTTCTGCCCGCGCTCCTTGAAGCGGTCCTTGAGCTGCTTGGCCAGCAGGCGGTCCAGCTCGAGTTCGGCCAGCCGGACGTGACCGTGCTCGTCTAGCTCGACCTCCGGCATAGCCTGCTGGAGCTCGTCCTGGGACAGGCGCAGGCCGATGCCCTCGGCGAGTACCGCCACACCGAAGGGACGGCCGTGGGCGATCCGCTTGAGCATCGAGGTCTCCAGGACGTCCACCAGGCGCGACAGCCGGAGGGGCTCGTCGCCGGGGAACTCCTCGGCGATCACCGTCAAGGTGGCCCCGGCCGACTTCCCGATACCCAGGGCCAGGTGGCCGGCCGAACGGCCCATGGCCACCACCAGGTACCACCGCTGGGTGGTCATGGCGTCGGTCATCAGGTTGTTGACCAGCTCGACCCCCACGCTCCTGGCGGTCTCGTAGCCGAAGGTGGGCGTGCCGCCCGGTAGCGGCAGGTCGTTGTCGATGGTCTTCGGCACGTGCGCCACGCGCAGGCTCCCTTGGGCCGCCTCGGCCAGCCGGGACGCCGAGAACGCGGTGTCGTCCCCGCCGATCGTCACGAGCGCGTCGACGCTCAGCTTACGCAGCGACTCCAGACAGGCGTGCAGCCGCCAGTCCGGATCCGCGGCGCCCTCGTCTCGCACCGTCGGGTTGGCCCGCGAGGTCCGGATGATCGACCCGCCCAGGGCGTGGATCCTCGACACGTCCGTGATGGACAGCGGCCGTGCCTCCTCGACCCGGCCCTCGATGAGATGCTGGAAGCCGTCCATGATCCCCAGGACGTCCCAGCCGGAGTTCCGCGCCTCGATCGTGGCCGCGGAAATGACCGAGTTCATCCCCGGAGCCGGGCCGCCACCGCACAAGATCCCTAGTCTCATGGCCTAGGCCGCCTTGGGAGGCACGCCGGCGTCGGGCTCAGGACTCCACGTTCGCCGCCCGGCCTGCGGGATGATCTTGACGGCCTGGTGCGAGCAGGACCGCGAGGGCTGCCACCACCAGGATGAGAAACGATAACGAGTGCTGCTGCCATGATTTACTCCCAGGTGTAGTCGGTCCACCGTGGCGCCATCCGGCGCAGCTAGCAAGCCGGCGTTGGTCAGGGACAGCCGGGCCGAAAGTCCTCCCCGGGTTGCACGCGACCGCTCTGGCTGAGGTCCCGGGCCTCGGGACGTAGGTCCCCGAGGCTGGTGACCCGCAGCCCTGCCGCCGCCCGCTGGTCACCGGGCAGCCTTAGATCATGGCGCAGAGGAGCGATTGGCTCCTGCTGACCACTGGACTGGCCCGGGTGGAGGGCGAACACGTCACGTACACCCGGGCCAGCAGCAATCTCCTCGGCCGCAGCCGGACCGTGGCCGTCGTCGGGCCCGCCGATCATAGTGTGCCCGCACCCGAGGGATCGAGCCTCCATGGCCAGTGAGCCGAGAACTCGCGCCTCCGACCAGGACCGGGAGCGACTGGGGCCAGGCCGGTGCTGTGGTGACTGCCAGCGGCGGACGTCGCCGGGCTGCACATCACGGCCTCGTCCGCCGCCCGGACGATCCACGATGCCGCGTCCTGCACGTACAGGGCAATCGTGGTTATGAGTTTCGCGGGACTCCCGGTTCAGCTCCGCGACCGCGGATAGGCAGCGCACGGCCGGTTCTCCGTGGTCGATGATGGCGAGCCTACGCATGGCCGTTATGTCGGCTCCCCAAGTGGCTATTCGAGCACGTAGGTGCCAGGCGCCTCGGCGAGCGGCGGGTGCTGGCGGTTGCCGAGCGTCGCCCGGGGCGCCTTCTCAGGGCCGGAGCGGGCGATCAGCCACTCGGTCCAGGGCCGCCACCACGAGCTCTTCTCCACGGCGGCCGTCTTGACCCACTCGTCGGGATCCGCCGCCGTGGGGGGGCCGTACCAGCGGTCATAGCGTTCGCTGTCTGCCGGGTAGACCACCGACTGGATGTGACCGGAGCGGATCAGGGTCATCTCCGTGTCGCGGCCGCCGACCAGATGGGCGGTGTCGTAGCAGGCGCGCCACGCCGTGATGTGGTCGGTGTAACCGCCGACGTGGTAGCTGTCGCAGGTGACCTTGGTGAAGTCGGTCTTGACGCCGAGCAGTGTCGGCCCGTTGCCGTCCCACCCGTCCATGGCCAGTGCGCTGGAGTCCTTCGCGAACTTCGCCGTGGTCCGGGTGGCATCGTCGTTCCAGGCCAGGACGTCGAACGGCGCGGGCGACTCGCCCTTGAGCCATCCGCTGACCAGGTAGTTGAACACCAGGTCGTTCGGCCGCAGCATGGCGAACAGGCTGCGCAGCGTGGTCCCGGGGACGATCTCGTTGTTGGCGGCGGCGCGCTCGAGGATGGTGCGCGCCTCGCCGGTGTCGAGCATGCCCACGACGTTCGGCTTCTCGCCGGTCAGCATGGTCACCACGAAGGTCGCCGCCCCGGCCGACTCATCGCCGATAGCGGCGTAGTGCGCGAGCACGTAGGAAAGCGTGATGCCGCCGGCGCACAGCCCGAGCAGGTTGATCTTCTCGCTGCGGGTGATCTTCTTGACCACCTCGTTGGCTCGCTCCTCCGCGGCGATGTATTCGTCCAGTCCCCACTTCCCGTCGCCGCGCTGGGAGTTCGGGTTCCGCCAGACGACCATGAAAACCTGCAGGCCCTGGCTGACGGCGAACTCGACCAGCGACCGTCCCGGCGAGAGATCCAGGATGTAGTGCCGGTTGATCTGCGGCGGGATCATCAGGACCGGAATGCTACGAACCTTGGGCGTGGTGGGCGTGTACTGCAGCAGTTCGAACATCTCGTCCCGGTACACCACGGCACCCGGGGTGGCGGCGATGTCCTTGCCGACGGTGAATTGGCTGCGGTCAACCATGGATGGCATCCCGCCGCGGGCCATGTCCTGCAGCATGTTCTGGGCGCCGCGCACGAGCGACAGGCCGCTGGTCTCGATGGCCTTTCGCAGTGCCTCGGGGTTAGTGCCCAGATAGTTGGTCGGAGCCAGCGCGGCCGCGATGACGTCGGCGGCGAAGCGGGCGCGCGCTTTATTCTGCCAGGAGCCGTCCACGCCCTGGTACATCCGTTCCATCCACATCTCGAACAGCCGGTAGGACTGGCCCATGGTGCGGAAATAGGGGATGTTTTGCCACGCCTCATCGGCGAAGCGCTTGTCGCGCTTGTCGAACGAGATATCCGACTGGCCGAGCGCGATCTTGGTCATCTCTGTGGCTAGCCACGGCATTTCCTTCGCGACAGCGGCGGGGTCGGCGAGATCGGCAATGGCATTGATCATGTCCAGCGGCAGCATGCCGGCCGCCGTTTCGGTCGCCTCTGACATGATGTCCGTGGCGTTGGCGGGTGCTTCGTTGGCGTCCATGACTCTCCCACAGAGTGCTACTACAGGGCAGGCGATAGCGGTGGAAACGCCGGGCCTGCCGGTCCGTAATCTCACTGTTACGACCTCCAGGGGTCGGCCAAAAGGGGCTTAAGTCCCTAATGCGATGATCTATGGCCGGTTCTCGCCGGATCACGGACCGTAACGCCCTGGTTACATGGCGCCGGGCCGGAGGAG
>Ga0302178_10002336_pt1 | contig 15090 bp, 10 predicted proteins | sample I_Palsa_E1_3_FD_198790 | JGI IMG/M metagenome (GOLD analysis project Ga0302178, IMG submission 198790) | Peat permafrost microbial communities from Stordalen Mire near Abisko, Sweden - I_Palsa_E1_3 | ecosystem: Environmental > Terrestrial > Soil > Palsa > Peat permafrost | place: Sweden... | reverse complement strand
CAGCTGATCGAGCGCTACCGGGCCCGCCATGACCTGCCGTTGTCCTCGCCGCGGGTCGCGCAGCTCGACCTGGCCTATCACGATGTGCACCGGGGCCGGGGCCTGTACTACCTGCTGCAGCGCGCCGGGGCGGTGGAGCGGGCCGCCCGTGACATCGATATCTTCGAGGCCAAGTCTGTCCCGCCGCAGACCACCCGGGCCAAGCTGCGCGGCGAGTTCATCCGGCGCGCACAGGAGAAGCGGCGAGACTTCACCGTGGACTGGGTCCACTTGAAGCTGAACGATCAGGCCCAGCGGACCGTGCTATGCAAGGACCCGTTCCGTTCGGTGGACGAGCGTGTGGAGAAGCTCATCGCCGGTATGTGAGCAGCGTGCGCGCTGCGCCGTCGCCCTGCCTCAGCTGCCAGACCGCCGCGGGCCTCGCGACCTGGTCACGGGCCGCGGATCCGGCTTAGACCCTGCCCCGAAGTTCCTGTGAATCTCATTAAACGGACCATGAACTCCAGGTAAGGTCTGTACCTATTAATTTGCCAGGGAATATACACACATGGGCTGGCGCTTCTCGGCGGTCTAAGGAGAGCATGCGGATGTCCAGGATTCAGACTTGGCTCCGGTACGCCAGGCGCCCCGGTCCGCTGGTGGCGGTGTCTGTCGTCTACCTGCTGCTGGTGTCCGGCGTGATGATCTGGCGCGGGATCTCAGTGTCGCCGGATTACCTGCTGCTGATCTTGGTCCCGGTGGCCTTGCTGAGCGGGCGGTTCGTGCGGTTCTTGCGGGATTGGGTGGCGTTCATCGCGCTGTTCCTGGGGTATGAGGCGCTGGGCGGGGTCGCGCCGAAGACCGGTATCCGGCCGCACTACGAGTTCCCGATCCGGATCGACAAGGCGTTGTTCTGGGGGACGGATCCGAGTCAGTGGGTGCAGGCGCATCTGGGTTCGCTGCACTGGCTGGCGGTTGCGTGCACGGTGGTGTATTTCGGCCATTTCCTCATCCCGATCGCGGTCGGGATGGTGCTGTGGCTGGTGGACCGGGTGCAGTTCTTGCGGTTCACGGTGTCGCTGCTGGCGATGTCGTTCGCGGCGTTCGTGGTGTTCTTGCTTGTGCCGGTGGCGCCGCCGTGGCTGGCCGGGAAGCATCATCTGCTGCCGGGGGTGCATTCGCTGCTCTCGCTGCCCAGCGCGGTGAGCCCGTATTTCAACCGGCTGAATCCGGATGCGGCGGCGGCGTTCCCGTCGTTGCACTCGGCGTATCCGCTGCTGGCCGCCCTGGCCTTGTGGCCGGTGACCCGGCGGGGCGCGGCGCTGGCCTTCACCTGGTGCGCGGCGGTGTGGTTCAGCGTCGTCTACCTGGGCCAGCATTACGTCACCGATGTCATCGGCGGCATCGTCTTCGCCGTGGTCACCTGGCTGATCATGACGCAGATCCTGGTGCCGATGATTCCGTCGCTGCAGCACAAGCCCGCTGCTGCCCTACCTGCTGGCTCCGGGTCCGGTATCAGCGAGCCGAGCTCCACTGACCTGGACACAGCGGAGCCGGCCGGGACGCAGGAGCGGGCGGCGACGCCGATGGGGCCCGGCGGAAATGATAGATGAGGACCGACCCGTCCAGGATGTCGCTCTACAGATCAGCTGCTACTGTCAATAACTTCAATAGGACAACGTACTTCGGTGGTGGCTGCGGAGCTCGCGCGTGATCCGGAAGAAGACTGGATGACAGGACTGACCTCCTCGGAGGATTCAGCGCCGAGTCCGCAGACCCACTTCGCGCCGGGCGCCGCGACGCGGGCCCGGACGCGAGGCGGGAGGGTCCCCCCGGACCCTACGACGCGTGTCCTTGCCTGGTCAGCCACGGTAGCCATCGGCGTGGCGATCCTGCTGATGATCGCCGTGTCCGCCGCCGGCCCGAGCGCGGCGGTCGCCGCTATGCCGCGGCCTGCGGTGGGCCCGCCGTGGTGGCTTGACTTGCGGCTGCGGCCCGGGCTGGTGACCATCGCCTTGTGGGTGGCGGCGGTCGTCGGCTGCGGTGGCGTGGCCGCGGGGCTGGTTGCCGTGGCGCGTGGCTGGCGCCCGTCCGCGCGGCTGCTCCTGGTGGGATCCCTGGTCGCGACGGCTGCGTTGACCGTGCTGCCACCCGCGGGGTCCACGGACGAGATCAGCTATGCGATCGACGGCAGGATCGTCGTGACCGGCCATAACCCCTACGTGATGACCCCAGGGCAGCTAAAACGCACCGGGGATCCGATCGCCAGGCTCGCGCCGCGCACCTGGCTGAACACCCCGTCGATTTACGGCCCCCTGGCCACGGCGGAGGAATGGGCCGCCGCGGAACTGGGTGGGACGTCGGCGGCTCGGATTACCTTCTGGCTGAAGCTGTGGAACGCGCTCGCCTTCGGCGTGGTGGCGCTGGCCCTCGACCGGCTGCTCCGTTCCGATCCCGCGAGGCGGGCCCGCGCCCACCTGCTCTGGTCGGTGAACCCGCTCATCCTGTGGGCGATGATCGCTGGCGGCCATCTCGACGGGGTGGCCACGGCCCTCGGCTTCTGCGGCCTGCTCGTGCTGCGAGAACGCGGACCGGGCGAGGCGGGCAGCGGGGTCTCGGCCTTCGTCTCAGGGCTGCTAGTCGGCGCGGCCACGGCCTGCAAGGTCACGTTCGGCCTCTTCGGCGTCGGCGTCATATGGGCGTCCCGCAGATCACCGCTCATGCTGGCCGGAGCGTTGGGCGGGTTCCTGGTTGCCCTGGTACCCGGGTACGCGATCGCGGGCTGGCCCGCTATCAAGGCGCTCGCGGCCCGGACCCAGGGCGCGACCTCGGACAACTTTTACCAGCTCATCTACCGCCCGTTCGGGTACGTGGCGTCCGCGACCTCGGCGCCAGCCGGCCTGACGGTCGCCGCCGCGCTGGTGGTCGTCGGGCTGGCGGCCCTGACCCTATGGCGGCTTCCGGCCCCCGAGGGCTTCGCCGGTCTGCCGGCCGTCCGTCCCGCGCTGGCGCTGAGCCTGGCGTGGCTCTTCGCCTGGCCGTTCCAGCGTCCATGGTACGACGTCATGGTGATCTGCCTGCTCGCGCTGTATCCGGCGTCCAGGCTCGACGGGGTCATCTTGGCGCGGTTGCTCGCCGGAACGACCGTCTATACTCTCGCGGTGGACCAGACGCTGGCCCCGCACTGGTTGAACACCGTATTCCAGGACAACGTGAATTACCTGGCGCCTGCCATCCGGCTCGCCGCCGTCATCGCGCTCGCCTGGTTGTGCCTGTCCGGATCCTGGCGCTGGTGGCAGTCACGCCCGGAAGCTCAGCCCCTGGCGGGCCGAACGCTCTAAGTTCCATGCCGACCTTACGATGTGATGAGCGGCACCGCGGGCCTCCGGTTGCCAGGCAGGAAATGATCATTAATTCTCGATAAAATCGGTCTACATTGTCAAGATGGAATCTGGCCACCGGAAATCGGGCCGCAGCGGCTGCGAGTCATAGCGAGCGCAGAGTTCGGTCTTCCTACGATCTTGATTGTCTAGGCCGACTAGAATCACGGAACGCGGACTCCGGCATCCCCGGCCACCTAGTGCGTAGCGGTGTGCCGGGACATGGAGCGTGGCCTAGACGGGGCAGCGAGCAGCCCAGACCGCACGTCGAGGTGGCAAAGAGCAAACTTTGAGGATAGGTTTCCCCGAGTGACTGTGGATAGCGCATCACCCACGGCACGACAGCATGCTGACGGCCAGGGGAGCAGGAGCCCGTCCAGGCACAGGGTCGGGGTGGGGGTGCTGACCGCGCTGATGGCGGTCGGCTACTCCGCGTTCTCGCTCATGCTCAACTACACCTTCCAGACCTCGTCCTACGATCTTGTGATCTTCGATGAGGCCGTGCGCTCGTACGCACGTTTCCAGCCCGGAATCTCTATCGTCAAGGGTCTGCACAACGGCTTCGGCCCGCATTTCTCCATCCTCGGCGACCACTGGTCGCCGATCCTCGCGTCGCTGGCCCCGCTGTACTGGATCTATAACAGCCCGGAGACCCTGCTGGTGGCCCAGGCGGTGCTCTTCGCGCTCGCGGTCCCACCGTTGTGGCTGTTCACCCGCCGGGCGTTCGGCGGTGCGCGGAAGGCCACCGTCGCGGCGTACCTCGTTTCAGTGGCGTACGCGCTGAGCTGGCCGATCGCCTCGGCGGCGGCCTTCGACTTCCACGAGGTCGCGTTCGCCCCTGTGCTAACGGCGGTGGCGCTCGAGCGCGTCGGGGCGGGCCGCCTGCGGACCGCGCTGATCGCGCTGGCGGCCCTGCTCCTGGTCAAGGAGGACATGGGCCTGTTCGTCGCCGGGATCGGGGTCTACCTCGCCGTGGGTCGCCCGCAGGTCGTGAGCAGGCAGCGGCTCGTGGCCGTCGCCCTCATCGTCCTCGGGGTAGCGGACACCTGGGTGGCAACCTACGCGCTGATCCCGGCTTTCGGGGGCCGCTCGGACTACTACTGGGCCTACGGTGTGCTCGGCCACAACGTGCCGCAGGTCCTCGCGCATATCGTCGCTCATCCCCTCGGCGCGCTGCGGCTGTTCATCACCCCCGGGGTCAAGCTCGACACCATGCTGTGGCTGCTGGCCCCGTTCTGCTTCCTTCCGTTGCTGTCGCCGATCACGATCGCGGTCATCCCGCTCCTGATGGAACGGATGCTCCAGGACCAGTTCACCAACTGGTGGGTCACCGCTTACCACTACAACGCCTACCTGGTGATCGTCCTCGCGTGCGGCGCCGTCGACGGTGCCGCACGACTGGACCGGTGGGTGACGCGGGCCAGGCAGAATCGCGCGCTGGCGGGGACAACGGAGCGAGCGCGGGCGGACCGGAGCGCGGGTACGGTGGCGCTCGTCTCCGCCGTCGCGATCTGCGCCGTAGCGATATACCTAGTGCCCAGATTCGCGCTCGGAGCTGCCCTCCATCCGTCGTTCTACCACCGGAATGCGGGGGAGACCGTCGCTGCCGCCGCGGTGGCCGCCGTCCCGAGCGGCGTTACCGTCGAGGCAGTGAACTACCTCGGCCCCCACCTGTCCGGGCGAGATACCGTCTTGCTCTGGGATGGTGACGGGGGGTCTCCGCTGTACCCGCCGTGGGTGGTCGCCAACGTGGCCGTGCGGCAGTTCACGTTCCACTCCGTCACGCAGCAGGAGCAACGTGTCGCGCTGCTCAGGAAGCACGGCTACATGACCGTTTTCGAGCGTGGAGGTTATATCGTGCTGCACAGTCCCGGCGCGAGCGCGTCCGTGGCGGGTTCCGCGGAGAACGCGGGATGAGCGTCGGCGCCCGGCCTGAGACCGCCGGCCCGTCCGCGGCCGGTGCCGCGGACAGCGGGCATGCGACCGGGCCGCCGGATGCCGCCGGACGGCTGTTCGGGCGATTGTCTGTGCTGCCCGCGTTGCTCGTGATGTCCTGGCTTCTGGCCGGGTTCCCGCTGCTATTGATCGGTCATTTCACGCCGGTGCTCACGCTGGTGCTCTCGGTTCTGGTGGCGATAGTGCTCGTGCCGCTCGGACTGCGCTGGATCTCCAGTCCGTCGCCGGACGCCTGGCCCGCGCGCCATCCGGAGAACGCGCGCCATCCGAAGCAAGAGCGCACGCCCTGGTGGCCGGTCGCCGCCGTGCTGGCGGTCGCGATCGTGTTCGGCGCCGATCAGGTGATCTATCACTCGCAGTTCATCATCGTGATGCGCGACCCGGCGTCCTACTTCCAGTTCGCGGAGTGGATCTCCCGGCACGGCTCGCTGCCGATCCCGCAGGACCGCGCGGCCTTCGGCGGCGCGCACAGCAGCAGCTTCGAGTTCGCCAGTTTCGCCTACTACCAGGTCGGCAACAGCGTCGTGCCGCAGTTCATGGCCGGGCTGCCGATGGTGCTCGCGGGCGCGATGTGGACCGGCGGCGCGAACGCCGCGCTGGTGGCGGCGCCGGTACTCGGGGCGGCCGCGCTGCTCACCTTCGGCGGGCTGGTCGCCCGGCTCGTCGGGCCGCGGTGGGCGGCGCTGGCGGTTCTCGCCCTCGCGCTTTCCATGCCTGAGCAATTCACCAGCCGGTCGAACTACAGTGAGCCGCTGACGCAGATCCTCTTCCTCGGCGGGCTCTGCCTGGTCATCGATTCCCTGAACAGGAACCGGGCCGGCGCGGGCCGGGTTGGCGGGGACCGGGTCATCGCGGCGATCGCGGGGCTCGCGCTCGGTCTGACCGTGCTGGTGCGCATAGACGGGGCCAGCGACATCCTGCCGATGGCCCCGTACTGCGGCCTGCTGCTACTCGGCCGTCGGCGGCAGGCCCTGCCGCTGATCGCCGGCGTGGCCGTCGGCGCGGCCTACGGCCTCATCGACGGGCTGGTGTTTTCCCGGCCGTACCTGGCGACCAACAAGTCCTCGCTGGTGCCGCTGGCGCTGGCGGGCGCCCTTGTGCTCGTCCTGACGCTGGTGGCGCTGCCGCTGCTGTGGAACCGGGATCACCTGCCGGAGGTGAAGGGGAGATGGCTGCCGGATGCCGCCTCGGCGCTGGCTGTCCTGGTCGTCCTCGCCTTCGCCGTCCGCCCGTACGTGCAGACGGTCAGGATCGCGTCGACCAAGGCCGCCGAGCAGGCCATAGCCGGCTACCAGCGGGCCAACCACCTGCCGGTCGATCCGACGCGCACCTACGCCGAGCAGACCATGCACTGGGTGTTCTGGTACGTCGGCGTGCCCGTGGTGATTCTCGCCACGGTCGCGGCCGCCGTGCTCACCCGGCGGTGTCTTCGCGGCCAGGCCTCGTCTTGGACGCTGCCGCTGATTACCTTCGCGTGGACCATTGTCACGTTCTTGTACCGGCCGGGGATCACGCCCGATCAGCCGTGGGCCAGCCGTCGGCTTGTCCCCGCCGTGCTGCCAGGCTTCATCCTGCTGGCGGTATGGGGATCCTCCTGGCTGCTCGGCTGGCTCAACGAGCACGGCTACGCCGGGGTGCCCAGCATCGGCTCAGGAATAGTCCTCGCGGCGGCCCTTGTGCTGCCGCCCTCGATAACCACGTTCGGGCTCGGCGTCAAGACCGGCGGCCCGCTCGGGATCACGCTCACCGCTCAGAGCGTCGCGTTCGAGACCACGTACGGTGGCGAACTTGGTGCGGTCGACGGCATGTGTGCGGCGATACCAAAACACTCGTCGGTCGTGATCGTCGACGGCCCGATCGCTGATCGGTTCACTGAGATCATCCGCGGGATGTGCGGTGACCCGGCGGCCCGCGTCACGCCCTCGGACGGCCCTCCGGACGTCTCGCTCATGCGGTCGATCGTGCAGGGTATCCAGCAGGCCGGGCGGCGGCCGGTGCTCCTTGCCGCCACGGCGTCGGAACTCAAGCCCTACGGCGGGCTCGTGAGGAAGGTCATGTCACTAACCACGACAATGGACGGCAGCATACTGATGGAGCCGGCCCGGACCACCCATCCGCTCCAGCTGACCATCTGGATGTGGGAACCCGCGCCATGACCGCATTCCTGGACGGCCCCCGCGCCGCACCGACGGAACCGGCCGTCCCGCTGGCCCCCGCGACCGAGCCGCAGCGGCGGACTCCTTACGTCTCGATCATCCTGCCCTGCTACAACGAGCAGGGGCACGTGACGGACGAGGTGGCGCGGATCTGCGCGGCCATGGACGTCAGCGGGTACAGCTACGAACTGATCGCATTCGACGACGCCTCCACCGATGCGACGCTGGCCCGCCTCTACGAGGTGGCCCCTCGGTTCCCGCACCTGGAGATTGTGCCTTTCCGCCGTAACGGCGGGTCAGGTACCATCCGCCGCATCGGCACCCAGCGGGCGCGGGGCGAGATCGTGGTGTGGACTGACGCCGACATGACGTACCCGAACGAACGGATTCCCGAGCTGGTTCAGATGCTCGAGAAGGATCCCGGCGTGGACCAGGTGGTGGGGGCGCGGACCAGTGAGCAGGGCACGCACAAGCTGCTGCGGGTACCGGCCAAGTGGCTCATACGCAAGCTCGCGGAAAGGCTCACCAACGCCCGGATCCCGGACCTGAACTCCGGGCTCAGGGCGTTCCGGCGTGAGGTCGCGAAGCCGTACCTGAGGCTGCTGCCTCCCGGCTTCTCCTGCGTCACCACCATCACCGTCGCGTTCCTGGCCAATCAGCACGAGGTGCGGTACGTACCGATTGAGTACGCCAAACGAGCGGGAACGTCGAAGTTCAAGTTCGTCAAGGACGCCTACCGGTACATCCTGCAGGTGCTGCGGATGGTGATGTACTTCAATCCTCTCAAGGTGCTGATGCCCGTGGCGTTGTTCCTGCTCGGGCTCGGCGTCGTGAAGGGCATATACGACATGGTCGTGCACCCGCTGCTCTTCGCGGTCAACACCGTGCTGATCTTCGTGACCGGGCTGCTCATAGCGTCGCTCGCCCTGCTCGCCGACCTGATCGTGCGGTCGAGGGGTGACGTCTGATCCCGTCGTGGCGCGGCAAGACGTCATCGATGCCAGGTTCGCTCTTGACGAGCAGCGGTGGCGGTCAGCCGGCTGGTTCTTCCGGGCCCTGGGACGCCCCTGAGCGAGCGAGCACGACGAGACCCGTCCCGGTGTTCGGGAACGCGCGTTCCATCAACCGGAACGGTGCGGTCCCCCACCGGGTGACCGCGCCCTGGAGGGCACTGGACGGCTGGAACAGCCGGCCGGATCCGGCGGTCCGCTCGGCCACCGACGTGCCCCGGCCGGCGGCGATCCGCCGTCGGCCGATCTGGTTGCGCCCGGCTTCCAGCAAGTAACCAAGCGGGAAACCGTACTGCCGCACCTGGATCTCGGTGAAACCGCACCGGGTCAGCAGAGCCGTCATGGCGGCCGGATCGTAGCGGCGGAAGTGGCCAGCCATCTCGTCGCCGGGCCCGAACCGGTGCTGGTGCGCAGGGACCGACAGGAGCAGCCACCCGTTAGCGCGGAGCCGACTTGACCACTCCTTCAGTGCCGCCGCGTCGTCCTCGATGTGCTCGAGCACCTCGAACGCGCACACCAGGTCGAACCGGTCGTCCCCGAGTTCCTGCACCGCGATATTCCGGACCTCACCCCCGACCGCGCCGATCCGCGCGCTCGCCACCGACCAGGACACCCGGTCCGGCTCCACGCCGAGATACCGGTAGCGCTGCGCCAGGCGGGTGCCGAGCGCACCCTGGCCGCAACCGACCTCCAGCACGTCGCTGATCCCAGCGGGCAGTATCCGCTTGATCAGCTCATAACGCAGCCAGGCATTCGGCGTCAGCGGCGCTGCGACGGCGACATCCGCGCGCGCCTTCGCTGCCGTGGTACCAGAGACCATGCCAGTCACCTCATTCAGGGAGTACGCAGCCGAGGGGGTGCCCCCGGCCGCGGCGAGTTCGTCGGTGAGCGGCACCACGATCCGCTCGGGTATGAACTGCTCCTCGGCCAGCTCCCGCGCCTGCAGGCGCAGCCGGGCCAGTTCGCCGCGATCACCGGCCAACCGCAGCAAGGCTGCGGCCAGGGCATCCGGGTCGCCGGGCGGCACCAGGATAGCCGCCCCGGCCATGACCCGCCGCTGCGGAGGGGTGTCCGAGGTCACGACGGCGCACCCGGCGGCGGCGCCTTGGAACACCTTGTTCGGCACCACCCGGAGTGCTTTGTCCCCGGTGCCGAAGATACCGAGGCAGACATCGTGGCTGGCGACCAACGCGGGCAGTTCGGCAGCCGGTACCCAGTCCAGCCAGCGGACCGCGTCGCTGCCGGCCGCCGCTGCCATCGTCGCGGCCTTGTCCTGGCCGTCGCCGATCATGGTGACCTCGATGGGCGCCCCGGCGATCCGGCTGAGCGCGGCACCGATGACCGGCCCTCCCTGCAGGGGCGTGTACAAGCCGTAGAACACGACCCGCAGCGGTCGGTCGGCGTCCTGGAGGCCAGCCGGCCGGGCCGCCTGATGCCACGCCGATGGTGCGCCTACCGGTACTACCACCGCCCGGGCCTGGTGCCGTTCGGGCAGGCGGGCCAGGTGCTCCTCGGTGTCCACTACCACAATGTCGGCTGCCCTCAGAGCGCCGGCGTCGATCACCCTCAGCAGGACCTGGCGCGCGATCCCGCCGAGCCGCCGGTCCCGCGCGGTGTCGCTGGCACCGGTGAGGTGATCGAGCACAACCGGTACCCTGCGGAAGATGAGCCGAGCGAGGTGGACGTCGAAGTGACCGAGGTAGCCGACCAGCACCACATCCGGCACGGGCATCCGGCTGGCGGTCCGGGCCAGGGTCGCCCAGCGGCGGGCGAGGCGGACCAGCAGCGCCGAAGCTCGCCACGGGTGCGCCAGCATGTCCACTCTGGCCGCTGTGTCCAGGCCCAGCGGTGCGTTGCATTCGGCCACGTCTATACCGTGGGCCCGCAGGCCCTCGGCAATCGTGGCGATTCGCGGATGCAGCGACGTGTCGTAGGTGCCAAACAGCAGTGCGCGCATGATTTCTATACCCTAGTATTCGCACCGTATCAATAGGTAGAGATCACTGAAATGACGAAACCGCACGGCTGGCGCTGCCAGTTCTGGCCGCCGGGGAGCCGCCATTTTCGTGTCGGTCAGCCAGCCCATGCGAGTCAGCTGAGCGACGCCTGAATGCGGGGCGCAGCCGCTCGGGCGTACCAGTAGGCTGGCGGAGCTGACATCCACCACTCTTGAGGTTTTCATGCGACGCTTCCTGGCGCTCAGCGCCATTCCCCTGCTGGCCTGCGTAGTCCTGGTGGGCTGCGGTTCGTCGAAGTCTTCTTCCTCCTCCCCTTCTTCTTCTTCTTCTTCCTCCTCGTCCTCCGTCGGCGCGAGCTCGGCCGTGACGGCGACCGGATCGTTCGGCAAGGCGCCGACGGTGAGCATCCCGAAGGCGAAGCCGGGCAGCAATCTTGAGGTCAAGACGCTCATCCAGGGCAGCGGGAGCACCTTGACCAAGGCAGACGCCATGGCCGCGAACTTCGTCCTGTACTTCTGGTCCGGCTCCAGCTCCTCGCTGAAGGCGAACACCTACACCAGCAACCCCACGGTGATCGGCGGCACGATGCTGCCCGGCCTGGAGACCGCCTTGATCGGCAAGAAGGTCGGAAGCCGGGTCCTCGCGGTGATTCCGCCCGCGGACGGCTACGGCACCTCGGGGAACTCACAGCTCGGCATCACCGGCAGCACCACGCTGGTGTTCGTCATCGATGTACTCAAGTCGTACTCCGATACCGCGTCCTCGTCGGGCACGCAGGTGTCCAACGGCGGCGGCGACCTGCCGACGGTCAGCGCTAAGGCGGGCAGCGCGCCGACGCTGACTTTCTCGTCCACCAAGCCGCCGAGCGGACTGGTGGCCAAGACGCTGATCAAGGGCAGCGGCTCGAAGGTCGTCAAGGGCGAATACGTCATCGCCCAGTACACCGGTTACATCTGGCGGACCAAGGCGGTCTTCGGCTCTTCCTGGTCGTCGGGATCGCCGTTCGGCTTCGTCATCGGCGCCTCGCCCGAGCAGGTGATCCCCGGCTGGGACAAGGGCCTGGAGGGCCAGACCGTAGGCAGCCGGGTGATGCTCTCCATCCCGCCGGCTGATGGGTACGGCTCTGCCGGGAATTCCCAGGCGGGCATCAAGGGCACCGACAGCCTGGTGTTCGTGGTCGACATCATCGATGCCCTCAAGCAGAGCTGAGGCCAGTGTCCGCGCACAGCAGGCGGCCGGCGTGCCGGCCGGCCGCCGCTGCGGTGAGGAAATAAGCCAGGTCCTCATCCAGCCCGCGGCCCATCGTGGACAGCGGCGCCGGGCAGGCTCTCAGCGCCGCCTCAAGGCCGTCGACGGGAACGGTGACGATCTGATGCCGTTCGCTCAGCCGGCCGGCTTCGGCCGCGACCCGGGCGCCGAACTCCCCGTCTAGCGCGGCGACCACCACATCGGCCCGGGCCAGCGCGACCCGGCCGTAAGCGGTGAGGCTGTGGTGCGAGATGCCGCGGTGCCGCTCGCGCAGGTCGGCGTCGCTGACCCGCAGCGACGCCACCGGCCGGCCGCCCAGCGCCGCCACCGCGTTGACGACCTCGCCCGCCGCCACGCCGGAAAAACCCCAGCGGGTCCCGGTGCCGAGGTTGCCTGGCCCCTGGGCGACCACGGCGATGTCGGCACCGAGTACGTGCCGGGCCGCGAGCAGCCCGGTATGCACGGTCACCGTCTCCAGGTCTCCGCCGAACGACTGCCCGGTGGTGACGGTCGCCGCCAGCCAGCCCGCTTCCTTGAGCGTCGCGCAGGTTCGGGAGAACCAGGCCGGCAACGCCCCGCCGTCCTGCATGACGTACACCACCCGGGCTGACTCGCCAAAGGAAGGCCCGCCAAAGGAAGGGGGGGTAGCGCCGGTCCGTTCGGATGAATCGAAGACGCCTGCCAGCACGGCCGGGAGAGCGGAGTGCAGGTCGGCCACCACGACGGGCATCCCGTCGAGGTCATCCGCGTCGTGCAGCACGTCATGGTGCGGCGAGCCCTGCTCGTCCGCGCCGAGCACGGTTGCCTGCAGCGGTGTGTAGCGGGCCTTCACCAGGTGGCCCGCGAGCGCGGGGTCCGCCGGCAGCCGGTCCGGAACCGCGATCACCAGGGCGTAGCCGCCGGTGCCGAGGCCCAGGTCAAGCGCCGAGGTGTTGACCAGCACCCGGTCGCCGGGCTGCGGACGCCCGGTCAAGGCCGGATAGGCAAGCGCCCGGACCCGCGCTCCGTCCACCGAGACGTCAAGCTCGACCGCGCCCGGCCACTCCCGCCGCACACCGCTGACGGTCCCGCTCCGCCATGTGATCATCCCCGCAGCCTAGGCGCCCTGAAGGGCGCTTGCGGTCTGGGGGGCTTGCCCCCCCAGGGGGTACGGGGGGAAGGCTCCCCCCGTGGGGGGTCTGGGGGGATGAAATCCCCCCAGTGCAGGGGCTCCGGGGGTCGCCCCCCGGGCATAATCTTTATCCATGTCGAAGCGCAAGACCGAGCGACTTCTCGGTCTTGTCGTCTGCCTGCTCTCCACCAGGCGCTATCTCAGCGCCGACCAGATCCGGGCGGCGGTGCCCGGTTACCCGGAGCAGGATGACCTGTTCAAGCGGATGTTCGAGCGGGACAAGGAAGATCTCCGCGAGCTTGGCGTGCCGCTGGAGACCGGCCTCAACCACCCGTTTGACGATGATCCGGGGTACCGGATCAGGCAGCAGGTCTACGAACTGCCCGAGCTTCGGCTCGAAACGGACGAGGCCGCCGTGCTTGGCTTGGCCGCCCGGGTCTGGCGGCGCGCTGAGCTGGCCGGCGCCGCAGCGGGCGCGCTGCTGAAACTGCGGGCGGCCGGTATAGACGCGGGCAGCCTCGACGGTTCGGACGAGCGTCCGTCTGCGCAGGGCATCGAGCCCCGGCTGGGCACGCCCGAGCCGGCCTTCGGGCCGCTGTGGGAAGCGGTCAGGGACCGCAGGCCGGTGACGTTCAGCTACCGTGCGGCGGGCCGGAGCGATCCGCAGCGGCGCGAGCTCGAGCCGTGGGGCGTGGTGAACCGGCATGGCCGCTGGTACGTGGCCGGCCGGGACCGAGGGCGCGACGCTACCCGGGTGTTCCGGCTAGGCCGGATCGCGGGGCCGGTGAAGTTCTGCGGGCCGGCGGGCAGCGTGACCGTCCCGGACGGTACGGACGTACGCGAGCTGGTCCGCGACTGGGACTCGGTGCCCGCGCCCGAGCACACGGCGGTGCTCCGCGTCCGGGCTGGAGCTGGCATCGGCCTGCGGCGGCACGCCGGCTCGGTGCGCGCTGACACCGAAGCGGGCATGGCTGGCTGGGATCTGGTCACGACGCGCTTCGCCGACGTGGGCTGGTTCGCGGACTACGCCGCCTGGTTCGGTCCGGACGTGGTCGTGCTCGACCCTCCCGATCTGCGGGAAGCCGTGATCCGCCGGCTGAAGGGGGTCCTCGCGTGACTGCGTCGGTGACCTCGACCGAGCGACTGCAGCGGCTGCTCGCCCTGGTGCCCTACGTGGTGAGCAGGAAGTCGGTGGGGCTGGCCGAGACCGCGGCGGCGTTCGGGGTCAGTGAGCGTGAGCTTGTCGATGACCTGAATCTGCTGTGGTGCGTGGAACTGCGCGCGCCCGATCCTTACTGCCCGATTGACCTGTCCTACGAGGGCGGCGAGATCGTTGTCAGCCAGGCCGAATCCATGGGCCGGCCGCTCCGGCTGGCGGTGGACGAGGCGAGCGCGCTGCTCGTCGCGCTGCGGATGCTGGCCGAAGTGCCCGGGCTGAAGGACAGGTCGGCCCTGTCCCGGCTGATCGCCAAGCTCGAGGCCGCGGCCGGTGAAGCCGCTTCGGCCAGTGCTCAGGTAGCGGTGCAGGTCGACATCCCGGATGAGGGAGCCGAAGCGTATGCCGCCCAGATCCGCACCGCGATAACCGCGGGACGGCGGCTGCACCTGCGGTATTACGTGCCGGGCCGGGACGAGGCGACCGAGCGTGACGTCGACCCGATGCGGCTGCACATCGTGGAGGGACGGCCGTACCTGGAGGGCTGGTGCCTGCGGGCCGAGGCGATGCGGCTGTTCCGGCTGGACCGGGTGCTTGGCCTCGACGTGCTTGACGTGCCTGCCGCGCCGCCGGAGCAGGCGCAGCCCGTGGATGTGGACCAGGGTCTGTTCCGGCCGTCGCCCGATGACGTGCCCGTGGTGCTCGAGCTGTCCGCGGCCGGACGCTGGGTCGCGGAGTACTACCCGTGCGAGTCGGTGTCGGACTTGGAGGACGGCCGGCTCCGGGTGGTGCTGCGCACTCCGGATACCGGCTGGGTGCGGCGGCTGGCGCTGCGGCTCGGCGAGGACGGCCGGGTCGTCTCGCCGCCTTCGCTGGTCGCGGAGGTTCGCGAGGGCGCTACGGCTGCCCTGGCGAATTACGTCGTTTAGGCAATCCGATGGCCGCCACGCTCCGAATAGTCGCGTGAGTCGGTAGAGAGCCGAAGGTAGAGGGCCGAAACAGCCGGGCGGTTAAACACCGTTCGCCTGCGTAAACGGTTCTCGCGATGCCAGCGTGTAGACTCTCGCCGAGAAGGACGTCTCCCATGCTGATTGAGGACGGACATGATTGGTGACCTGTTCGACAGCCCCTGGAAG
>Ga0302178_10002334_pt1 | contig 15099 bp, 13 predicted proteins | sample I_Palsa_E1_3_FD_198790 | JGI IMG/M metagenome (GOLD analysis project Ga0302178, IMG submission 198790) | Peat permafrost microbial communities from Stordalen Mire near Abisko, Sweden - I_Palsa_E1_3 | ecosystem: Environmental > Terrestrial > Soil > Palsa > Peat permafrost | place: Sweden... | reverse complement strand
CGATGTGCATCGAGAACGTCGTGGTATGCATGATCGGCAGGGTCAGCGTCTTCCACTGCGGCGTCAGCGACCCGCCCACCGCAAGGAAGCCTGCCACTCTCGGTTTCAGCACCCGCTCGTCCACGCGGAACGGGACGGCCGGCTCGCGTCCCTGGCTGCGCAGCGCCAGCAGCCCCGCGATGATGGCGGCGTCGGCGTTCGGCCCGAGCAGGCGGTCGCCGAGCAGCTTCAGCCGGGCGGCCACCGTCCGGCTGATGATCGGGGTGCTGACGATGAGCCCGTCGCATTCGACCAGCCGCTCCCACAGCCACCAGGCGTCGTCGGGCTCGGCAGCTTCCGCCGCGCCGCTGGGAAGGCGGAGCTCGTCGAGCCGCACGAGCTCGACCTCGGCGCCCTCGTCCTCCGCCGCCCTCAGCGCCGCCTTGAGCAGGATCTCCGCGCTACCGTCGGGCTGACCGCAGCCGAGCCCGAGGACCCGGCTACCCGTGCCGCTCGTCGACATCAATCCTCCTGGGGCCTTCCGGGGTGGGCGCCGCCGGCAAATCTTGTGAGACATACTCTCACTGTGAGATAGTAACTTCCACAGAATGAAGAAGTTGACGGAAACCCGGGTCGATCGGAGGCGCCGCGGATGGGTCGGCTGGACGGCAAGCGGGCGCTCATCTCCGGCACCGGCGGCGGGATCGGGCGGGCGACCGCATTGCTCTGCGCGCGTGAGGGGGCCCACGTGGTGGGCTGCGACCTGCACGCGGAGACCTCGGATGCGACCGTCGAGCTGGTGCGGGCGGGCGGCGGGCGGATGGACGCGATCGCGCCGGTGGACCTGGCCACCGAAGAGGGTGCCCGGCGCTGGGTCGATACCGCCGTGGCCTTGGCGGGCGGGCTCGACATCGTCGTCAACAACGCGTCGGCGATCCGGTTCGGCCCGATCGACCAGCTCTCCTTCGCGGACTGGTCGTTCACGATCCGCAACGAGCTTGACATCGTCTTCCTCGTCACCCGCGCGGCCTGGCCGCACCTGGTGGCCGGCGGGGGCGGGTCCATCGTCAACGTGGCGTCGATCTCGGCCTCGCGCGGGGCGTTCTTCATGCCGCAGAACGCGCACGGCGCCGCCAAGGGCGGCGTCCTCGCGCTGACGTACCAGCTGGTGGTCGAGGGCGGCCCGCACGGCATCCGGGTCAACGCCGTCAGCCCGGCGATGACGGAGACGCCGCACACGACACCGCTGCTCCAGGACACCGACGGGCCGGCCGCGAGCATCGCCGCCCGCGCGCCGCTGGGCCGGTGGGGGCAGCCGGAGGATGTCGCGCACGCGATCTTGTTCCTCGCGTCGGACGAGTCGTCGCACGTGAGCGGCGCGAACATTCCCGTCGACGGCGGCTCGGCGGCGGTCGGATGACGGCGCCGCCCCGCTCCGGCCGCCTGCTCCTGCGCGGCGACCCCGGGTACGAGCGGGCCCGCGTCGGGCGCATCTTCAACGCGCGCCGGCCTGACCGGTTCCCCGCTGCGGTGCTGCTCGCCGCGAACGACGACGACGTGATCCAGGGCGTCGGGTTGGCGGCCGAGCGCGGGTGGACGGTCACCGTGCGCTCGGGCGGCCACTCGTGGGCGGCGTGGAGCCTGCACGACGATGCGCTGCTGATCGACCTGGGCGCCATGCGCGACATCACGTACGAGCCGGCGACCGGGGTCGTCTCGGCGCGCCCGGCCGTCCCAGGCGGCCTGGAGCTCGAGCCTTTCCTGTTCGCGCGGGGCCGGGCGTTCCCCGGTGGCCACTGCCCATCGGTCGGTCTCGGCGGTTACCTGCTGCAGGGCGGACAGGGCTGGAACGGCCGGGAGCGCGGATGGGCCTGCCAGAGCGTGGTCGGGCTGGACGTGGTCACGGCCGACGGCCAGCTGGTGCACGCGGATGCCACGCAGAACTCCGACCTGCTGTGGGCGGCGCGCGGCGCCGGCCCTGGCTTCCCCGGCGTCGTCACGCGGTTCCACCTGCAGACCTACGCCGCCGCGCGGGCGATGTGGCACGACACCTGGACGTTCCGCCTCGACGACACGGCGGAACTGCTCACCTGGCTGCACGACGTCCTGCCCCGGCTGGACCGGCGCGTCGAGCCCGTGGTCGCGGCCACCCGCCTGCCGGACGTCCCGCTGTACGACGGCAAGGCGCGCCCGGACGGAACGGTCCTGCTCCTGCACACGACGGTAACGGCCGACGCCGACGCCGACGCCATCGCCCTGCTCGCGCCGCTCCAGGACGGCCCGCTGGCCGGCCGGGCGCTCGGGCACGTCCAGGACCGGACCAACGTGCTGGAGGAGAACCAGGCCCAGGCGGGGCAGAACCCCGAGGGATACCGGTACGCCGTCGACTGCACGTGGACCGATGCGCCGGCTCACGTCCTGGCCCCGCTGCTGCAGGCACTGTGGAGTGAGCTGGACACCGAGCACTCGTTCTCCATCTGGTACGGGTGGGCACCGCGCGGCGACCTCCCCGACATGGCGTTCTCGGTGGAGGCTGAGGTGTACATCGCGACGTACGTCATCTACACCGACCCGGCTGACGACGCGCGGTACGCCGAGTGGGTTCACCGCCGGACCGCGAGGCTGGCGGCCCATGGTACCGGCGTCTACCTGGGCGACACCGACTTCACCCGGCGGCAGGACCGGTTCCTGTCGGACAGCGCGTACCGCCGTCTGGCGCAGATCCGCGCGGTGCGCGACCCGTCTAGCCGTTTCGTTTCGTACCTTACGTCTGACCCGGCCAGGCTGAACGTCCATGGCTGACCAGGGCGCCGTCGCGGCCCGGCTCGACCACGTCGGGCTGGCGGTCGCCAACCTCGAGGCAGCCGCCGCGTGGTTCTGCGATGTGTTCGGGCTGGTACCGGAGCTCACGCTCCGGGTCGACGCGATCGACCTGAGCATCGCGATGCTCATCCACCCGTCCCATGGCTACCGGCTGGAGCTGCTGCACCGGCCCGGTTCTGCGCCGGACGACAAACCGGGGACTCCGGCGCAAGCCGCGCTGCGCGAGGGGTACGGGCACGTCGCGTTCGACGTGGCTGACCTCGACGCAGGATACGACCGTGCCGTCGGCCGCGGAGCGCGACCGGTCATGCCGCCGGGGCCGTCTCCGGAACCCGGGGTGCGGATGGCCTTCGTCGCCGATCCGGAGGGCAACCTGATCGAGCTGCTGCACCGGCCGGCGTTAGGCGCGGCCTGCCCGGCGGCCGAGGACGAACTTCTCGGTGGGCTGCGTCGGCAGCGTGGTGGTGCCGTCGTGCGCGGACCCTGCTTCGTTGGTCACCGCCGGGATCGCGAAGTACTGGAAGGTGATCGTGGTCTCCCCGGGGCGGTGGCCGGGGTCGACGTCGAAGATCGAGTAGCCGTAGCCGTAGCCGTAGGCGTCGGTCGGGTTGATGGCAGCGGACCAGGGAGCGTCCTCGACCGAGTCGGCGCCGTTCTTGGAGAACCCGGTTGCCTCGGTCCCGACGACGGCGTTCCGCGTGGTGACGACCTTGGCCTGCGGCTTGTCGCCCGCCGTGTCCGTGCCGTAGGTGTTGGTCGGCCCGTTGGTGCCGCCGCCGCCGAGCACCAGGTATACGGTGCCCTCCCCGGTGTTCCACGCCGGGGTGCCGTTGACCTCGTACGGCTCGGTGGTGACCACCGACGGGCGCCGTGTGTCGACGGCCGCTCCCTTGACCTGGCCGGGGTCGGGCGCGACGACGGTGCCGAGCTCCCCGGCGACGTAGCCGCGGACCGGATAGGTGCGCTCGTAGTCGTGCTCCGCCGGGGAAAGCTCCTGATTAGGGTCTAAGTCGAGTATTCCTATCGATTATCCTGGCTATGTGCTCGGCATGCATCGTCGGTAGCGACTGGGAGTCAATGACGTGAGCCTGGAATTCCTCTGGTACATCCCGAATACCGTCGAGGCCGGCCATCGCGGCGACGACGAGGCAAACAAGTGGACGAGCCTGGACTTGTCCGCCGAACTCGCGCAGAGCGCCGAGGACCACGGCTGGGGCGGGGCGCTGCTCGGCACGGGCTGGGGTCGTCCCGACACGTTCACCGTCGCCACCTCGCTGGCGGCCCGCACGACCAGGTTCAAGCCGCTGATCGCGATCCGGCCGGGCTACTGGCAGCCGGCCCACTTTGCCAGCGCGGCCGCGACACTCGACCAGCTGAGCAGGGGACGCGTCCTGGTCAACATCGTGAGCGGCCAGGACAACCTCGCGGCGTACGGCGACACCGAGGGCGATCAAGCCGAACGCTACACCAGGACCAGGGAGTTCATGCAGATCGTCCGGCGGCTGTGGACCGAGGAAGGCGTTACGTTCCGGGGCCGGTACTTCACGGTCGAAGGGTCGACGCTGAGCCTGCGGCCTTACGGAGCCGAGGACGGCCGGCACCCGCGGCTCTACTTCGGCGGTGCCTCGGCCGCGGCCGAGCAGGTCTCGGCCGCCGAGGCCGATGTTCAGCTCTTCTGGGGCGAGCCGCTGGATGGCGTCGCCGAGCGGATCGACAGGCTCAAGGCACTGACCCGGTCCCTCGGCCGGGCGCACGCGCCGCTGGAGTTCGGGCTGCGCATCACCACGCTGGTCCGCGACACTACAGAGGAAGCCTGGCGCGATGCCGAGGCGAAGGTGGCCCAGATGGCGGCGAGCGCCGGGAAGAACCTCAACGACGGCCATCAGCGCAAGGCCGTCGGCCAGGCCCGGCTCCTCGACCTGGCGGAGCGGGGCGAGGTGCTCGACTCCTGCCTCTACACCACTCCCGGCAAGTTCGGCGCAGGCGGCGCGTGGACTACCTGGCTGGTCGGCAGCCACGACGAGGTGGGCGCGGCGCTCCGGAAGTATCAGGACCTCGGCATCACCCATTTCGTGCTGTCCGACACCCCCTACCGGCACGAAGTGGTCCGCGTCGGCGACCAGTTGCTCAGCCGGCTGCGCGACCCGGTCGCCGCCTGAAGGCCTGTAACCACACCGTACGCAGATACCACCTACTCGCGAATTGGGGCTTAGTGTCCGAATTGACGTTGACAAGTGGCATACCTATTGACGAAGACGGCGCGCCGGAGGCCATCCGCACGCTGGACCTAGAGGTTGCCTAGCACGCCGCTGCCTGCGGTTACCGGTGCACGTCTGGTCAAGGCGCTCCCAGGGCGCCGGGCCGGCGGCCCAGTTGGCTGAACGGGGCAGGTACGCCTCGCCGGATAGAGCGGCGCTAGCGGGCGGGCCCACGTCCCAGGTTGCTTGATGCGGTGATGTGTACGGTTTAACCATGGCTGTCAACGCATCGCCCGGCTGGATGGTCCCTTCGGCGCGGCTATGGCGGATGCGGCTGACCCAGGTGGCCGCGGCCGGGCCGGTCCTCGTCGTGATCGCGGGCGTTGCGGCCGGAATTTGGGTTGGAGCGTGGGCCGCGGCTGCCGCCGCGGCGGTCGTGACGGTGGCCGCCGGCAGCGTTTTGTGGGTCGAGCGCCGCCGCTACCTGGCCTGGGCGTATCGCGAACGGGAAGAGGACTTGATCGTGTCGCGCGGCGTGCTCGTCCGCCGGGTTTCCGTAGTGCCGTATGGGCGGATGCAGTTCGTCGAGGTCACGGCGGGACCGTTCGAGCGTGTTTTCCGCCTGGCCACGGTGCAGTTGCATACGGCGGCCGCCGCGAGCGACGCCCGGATACCTGGTCTTGAGCGGGACGAAGCCGCGCGGCTGCGGGACCGCCTCGCCATACTCGGCGAGGCAAGGGCCTCCGGCCTGTGACCGAGGACCCCGAGCACGCGAGAAGCACCGAGGACGCCGGGGCCGCCGCCGGGGCCGGCTGGCATCGCCTGCACCCGCTGTCTCCTCTGATCAATGCGGGCCGCCTGCTGTCTGGCGTGGTCGGCATCTTCGCCCTGAGCCTGGTGACGGCCGGCAACTATAGGGACTACCTCTACCAGCTGATCGTGGCCGCTGGGCTCGTGGTCACTGGTTTCATCCGGTGGCTCGTCACCCGATGGAAGCTGGACGGCGCTACGCTGCGCATCGAGACCGGCTTGCTGCGCCGGGATTCTCGCCAGCTCCCGATGACCAGGATCCAGGCGGTCGACGTGGTGCGGCCGTTCCTGGCGCGCGTCCTTGGCCTGGCGGCCCTGCGGATCAGGCTGGCCGGCGCCGGGCACGCGGGTGACCGGCTGGCCTACCTGACCGTCAGCGAGGCCGCCGGGCTGCGAGCCACGCTGCTGGCCGGCCAGCACGGTCTTGATCCGGCCACCCCAGAGCCCGCCGAACTGCCGCTGATCACCGTGCCCGCAGGCCGGGTGATCGGTGCGACGTTGCTGCGGGCCGCGCCTAGGTTCCTGGCCCTGGTGGTGATCGCCGCGGTCGCCGCCGCGGCCGCTCCCGTTTTGTTCCTCGCATCGGAGTCCACCCTTGGCCTGATCGCGCTCGGGCTCCTGACCAGGACATGGAGGCAGGTGACGGGCCGCTACGGCTTTACGGTCGCCACCTCACCCGACGGGATACGGATCCGCCGGGGGCTGCTGAGCACGGTGGCCGAGACCATTCCTTTCCGCCGGGTCCAGGCGGTGCGCCTCGTACAGCCGCTGCTGTGGCGTCCGTTCGGCTGGTGCAGGCTGGTGGTTGACGTGGCGGGCGTGGCAGGACGGGACTCCGGGCCTAAGTCCGGCGGCCTTACTAAGACCCTGCTCCCGGTGGGCTACATGAACGAGGCACAGCACCTGGTCGGGCTGGTCTTCGGTCCTGAGTTGCCGGAACTGACCAAGCCGCCGAAACGTGCGCGTTTCAAGGCACCGCTGAGCTACCACTTCCTCGCCGCCGGGCATAACCAGGAGATGGCAGTAACGGTCACCGGACGGGTATGCAAGAAGACCGTTTTTATGAGACTGGAAAAACTGCAGAGCGTCCGGTTGACCCGAGGGCCGGTACAGCGCAGGCTGTCGCTCGCCTCGGTGCACGGCGATGCCGCCGGGCGGCGGGCACACGCTCTCTTCTCCGATCGTCATGCGGACCAGGCGCGGGGGCTCCTCGACGAACTCGCCGACCTCAGCCGGAGTGCTCGTAGCGCGGAAAGTTCCAGCTGAGCGCATTCCCGGGGCGAAGGGGAGCTAAGCGCCAGTCGGAGCCGGCCGGCGTGATCTCGCGTTTGACGATGACCTGGGCGAGGGGTCTAGCCCCGGCTTTTATCAAGTTCGTGCACTGTCTGTTACCGATGAGCGCGAAAGCGTCGAGTCGGCCGGGTAGCAGTAGCCATCGGCCTTGGCGGCGCCAAACGGGGACAGGCCAGTGTGATGACGGCGTGGGCGGCTGTAAATCGGTTGGCTGTGCTGACGGGTGTCGTTATCGTCGCCTCCATGGTCGCTTCGGAACGCCCGGATACGGTGCCTGAGGAGGTACTCGTTGCGTTCGGGCTGGCCGGTGTCGTACCGGTGCGACTGCCGGGCGGACAGGGAACCACCTGGCTTGCCGGGCAGGTGGTGCTCAAGCCCGCCGATTCGGCGCGGGCTGGACAATGGTTCGCCGAGGTCTACGATGCGCTGACTGGTCCTGGTTTCCGGGTGCCGCGGCCGGTCAGAGCGGTGACCGGGGACTGGGTGGCGGAGGGGTGGACGGCCTCGTGCTGGGTTTCTGGCACTGCCGCGGACTGGTCGGGTGTCTCGCCGCGCTGGCCCGGGCTGGTCGCGGTGAGCCGGGCGCTGCACGCTGCGCTGGCCGGCGTCCCGGTGCCGCCCTGGCGGGGCGCCGTCGAGAATCCGTGGACGATCGGCGATCAAGTGGCGTGGGGCGAACGTGACCCGGGTGCGCTGCTGGACCAGGCCGCCGGGCAGCTAGCCGGGCAGGTGCGGCGGCTGCTGGCCGCGCTGCGGCCGGTTGACCTGCCGAACCAGCTCATCCACGCGGACCTAGCTGGGAACGTCCTGTTCGCTGACGAGATGCCGCCCGCCGTCATCGACTTCTCGCCGCTGGAGAGGCCAGCCGGGCTGCCGCTCGCCATCGCGGCGGTGGACGCGCTCCAGTGGCACCAGGCGCGGCCCGAAGTACTCGACCGGCTCGCCGGCGAGCCGGACCTCGACCAACTGCTAGCCCGTGCATTGATATACCGCCAGATCACCGAGATCGTCAGGCACGCAGGCACGGCCGGCATCGACACAGCCGCACGGACCGGACAGCCGGTCACCGACCTGATACTGGCCAGGCTCGCCCGGTGAGGTCGCATTCCAGACTGGAACGCCACGACTTAGTGCACAAATCCGTCGGCTAACATCCGCAACCGCCGGGACGGAAGCCTGGGCCTAGACGGAAATGCGGCTTCCTGGCGGAAGGACCGTGTGACCTTCGCTCCAGGCGGGCGTGGCCCTGTCAGCACCGACCGCGATCCGCTCAACGCCGCGGATATGCACGCCGCCAGCCCCCGGAATGGCGTCCGCTGGTGCGGCTGCCGCGCCCGTGACTGGATGCCGGTGAGCGAGAACGTGTCAGCGCGCAGAAGCACCGTGACGCCGGAGAAGAGGCCGAGGGCCGCAGGGCTGACTGCGGCACGCGGATCGTTGCCGGCGAGCGCCGCGAGCCAGGCGTCCATTTCAGCCTGGATGCCAAGACCGGCTCGGGAACCGCGCAGCCATTCAAGCGCACCGCCAGCCCGTTCGTCCAGCAGGCGAACGGCCAGTAGACCACCTTGCGCACGTCCGCAAAGGCAGGCCGCCACAGCTCGCGCTCCTGGCTGGCACTGCCGCCGCCCCCTAGGACCAGGTCACGGACCATGCACATGAAGTTAACGGAATGGTGCCAGTCTCCAGGAACGCGTTCACCCACGGCCGGCGGTTTAGCCACCGTTCCAGGTAACCTGGTAAACGGACGCTGGCAGCCGGCTGTCCGGGGCGTTGCTGTATACGCTAACCGCACTGCCCCCTCCTCACCACCCGGAGGTTGCCATGTCGTATGTGCCACCGAATCCGCCCAACCTCGGACCGCCTCCACCGGGGCCGTACGCCAAGCACAGCGGGCCCGAAGCCACGCCGTGCACCCGTTGCGGCCACCGCGATCGTTCGCACCCCGACTCCGGTTCCTGCTCGGCCCGCGGCCGCTGGTGGCGGCGCTGTGAGTGCACGGGCTACACCGGGTTCGATGCGGACGACCCCGCTTGACTGGCCTGCCCTAGTGAAGACGCCTGGGTGGGCTCGAACCCACGATCGGCGGATTATGAGTCCTGCCGTGGCTGCGCAGGTAGATGACGATGGCGTCGACCACGGGCCCGGCGATCTGGCCGTCTAGCCGATCGTAGCTGTACGGGAGGTTGTGATTGCGCTCGGGCATGGGCGAAATCGTACTGTCGCGCAGCGTGCCCGGGTCCTTAAGCCTGGCGGAACTCGTCGAGGTGGCCGTCCGGCTGCCGCAGCCATCTGACGCTACTGGCGTCGGTGAACCTGACGACGGCCCCGATGACGTCCATGTCGGCACCAGCGGATTATGAGAAGCCCGGCCCGGCGCTCCGGACGCGCTACCTGCACGGATACCACGGATCCGCGCCACTGAAAGCTGTGATTGCACCGTTTGCACGGGTGACTCGGTCCACGAACCGGTCCACGGTCGCGGCGCTCGTGTCCGCTCATTCTGTTACTGTGCGTAACATCGCCAAGAGCGTCGGGCTTACGTCCGCGGCGAACGGCGACACAGTCTGCCGCGCCTTGATACGCGTATCGAGTGTGACGCAGCTAATGCGCCTTACCTGAGAGGTAGGCAGCGCTTAGGAGAGTGATCCTAGTGAGCACATCAAGCGCAGACAGTGATGCGGGTAAGGCGGCGGCCCATCCAGGCCTGTCGGTCACGCAGTTGCTTGCGGCAAAGGGTACTCGGCCGATCCGTTCTCTCGATGAGCTTGCCTCGGATACCTTCGAGTCCGATGAGGAGTTGGAGGCCACGTCCCGAGAGATGGTGTATGAAATGGCCACCTCGCGACCTATGTCCATTTAAGCAGGAATGGCCTCTATTGTCAATCCAGCCTCACTGGTGCCATTCTTTCCCATGTCCGGGTGTACCGCTTTGCGGCAGGCGGCGAGGATTTCAAGTCCCATATAGCGGCGGGATTCGGTCCATTCGTCGTTCTGCTCGGCCAGCACCGCGCCGACCAGCCGGATGATGGCGTCACGGCCGGGGAAGATGCCGACCACGTCGGTCCTTCTGCGAACTTCTTTATTGAGGCGCTCCTGCGGGTTGTTGGACCAGACCTGGCGCCAGACCTCGCGGGGGAAGGCGGTGAAGGCCAGGATGTCGTCGCGGGCCTCGTCGAGATGGGCGGCGGCGGCCGGCAGCTTGGCTTCGAGCGCGGCGACGACCTGGCGGTGCTGGGCGCGGACCGAGTCCGGATCGGGCTGCTCGAAGATGGTGCGGACCAGGGTGGAGACCCACGGCTGGGCGGTCTTGGGCACCCGGGTGAGCAGGTTGCGATGGTAGTGCGTACGGCAGCGCTGCCACGCGGCTCCGGGCAGCACTGCGGCGATCGCGTTCACCAGCCCGGCATGATCGTCGCTGGTCACCAGCTGCACGCCGGACAGGCCCCGGGCGGCCAGGCCGCGCAGGAACGCCAGCCAGCCCGCGCCGTCCTCGGAGCTGGTCACGTCGATGCCCAGGATCTCGCGGCACCCGTCGGCGTTGACGCCGGTCGCGATCAGGCAGTGCACGTTGACGGTGCGGCCGCCCTCGCGGACCTTCTGGGTCAGCGCGTCGATCCAGCAGAACGTGTACGGCCCGCGGTCCAGCGGCCGGTTCCGGAACCCGTCGACGAGATCGTCCAGCTCAGCCGCCATCGCGCTGACCTGCGACTTGGACAGGCCCACGACCCCGAGGGAGGCGGCGAGCTTTTCCACCCGCCGGGTCGAGACGCCCAGCAGGTACGAGGTGGCCACCACCGAGGCCAGCGCCCGCTCGGCCCGCCGCCGGTGCTCCAGGAAGCCCGGGAAGTACGACCCGGCCCGCAGCTTGGGGATCGCCAGCTCGATCGTCCCGGCCCGGGTGTCCCACTCCCGCCGCCGGTACCCGTTGCGGGAGTTCACCCGCTCCGGCGTGACCTCCCCGTACCCCGCGTTGCACGCGACCTCGACATCCGCGTCCATCATCCGCTGGGCGAACTCCCGGATCATCGCGCGCAGCACATCCGGGCTCGCCGATGCCAGGGTCTCCTCGAACTGCGCGCCGGGAACCGGCACAATGTCACCTACGGCCACTTCGCTCTCCTTCGTCTCGAACTAGGCAATTCGAAGGATCGCGAGGTGGCCGCCCCGCGTCACGGCGACACGCCGGACTAAGGCAAGCCAGTCACACCTGGATCAGCTACCCCATACACCACTTCCGTGGACGTGAACGAGTTGGAGGAGTTCCTGGCCTTCACCTAGGCCGAGCGCCACCGCGACTTGGCCTGATCCTCAGCGGTGGGCCCAGCCGTCTTGGACACCGATGTTGCCTCTGCTGCATAGGGGCACGCTCGCCGGGCCGCTTGCTAACGGACCGGCGAACCTTCGAGACGAACCGGGCACCGAGGCAGGCAGGAGCCCGTCCGGGCCGGGCAGCGGCAGGCCCTGCTCCCGGGCCTGCCGCACCAGATCCTCTGCCGCCTCCTGGGCAGACGGCTCCGGCCTCTTCTATGTCACGTCCTCTAGGGTCGCGCTCATCGCGGCACCTCTCCCGCTGAACATTAGGCTCAGCGATCAGGGCCGGAAACACCTTTAGCTACGCAGTCCCCAGGACACTGCCGGGCAACGAAAAGGCGCAGGTCAGCGCGTTGTCTGCGCGGGTTCGATACTGCCTTTTTGTACCTGAGAAGGAGCGGGCACGGTCCTCGGCGTGTCATCGCAGGCCGAGGTCGGCGAGCCATTCGATGATGGTCGCCACCGCTTCTCGGCGCTTTGGTGAGCAGCAGTGCCCGGTGTTCGGGATGAGCTGGGCGGTGCAGTTCCGCCGGCCGTCGAAGACCAGCGTGTCCTGCTGAGGGACGTGGACGTCGTCTGCGCCGTTGATGGCCAGCATGGGCGCGTTGATGTCCTGGTCGAGCAGGTCGTGCAAGGACATGGTCGCAAGCCGTTCGCTGAGGTCGTCGGGGCTGGGGACCTGGTCGTGGCCGAGCGCGTTGCCGACGATGTCGGCCATGCCGTAGGCCCAGGTGCGGTCGGGTGAGAAGGCCTGGTCGACGGGGCCTCCTAGCGAGACGGCGCCGTCAACGATGCCGCTGAGTCCGCTGTATGACGCGAAGTAGGCGCCGAAGGAGAATCCGACGTGTACGACCAGCCCGTCGGTCATGCTGCGTGCGGTCTGGACGAGACCGTCGATGACCTTCGTGCCGGGTCGGCCGAGATGCACCTGCGACTCCCCGGTTCCGGGGAGGTCGAACGCGATCACGCGGACGGGGAGGTCCCGCACGAACATCATGATCATGTTGTGCAGGTCCATCTTCCAGCTGTCCACACCGCCGCTGAACAGCATGACGGGCGAGTGCTCTGGCAGGTCGTACTGGGCGAGGATGTGAATCGGAACGGTGGTCGCGTCCCTGTCGTAGGGCAGGGTCAGTTCTCGCCGTTCGAACGCGGCCGAGAACTCCGGCGCGGCTAGCTGGTATTGCTCTAGCTGCTTGGCCAACGCGGTGCGCTTGGGCTGGTCGGCCAGGGTCGGGAAATGCGCCCACCCGTATGCCTGGGCAGCCAGCAGGTGTTTTCCCTCCTTGTCATATCGCGCCGCGAGCTGTGACCACTCGTGCACCCAGCCGCCTGGCGCGTCCGGCCACATGTCCGTCGTCGCGGAGCGTACTGCCTGCGCATCTGCTTCGGGGATACCTTGGGTCAGCATCTGCTGGAACCGTTCCGCGAACAGCGGTTCGGGCTCCTGGGGCCACTCGTACGACATCATTCACTCCTTCTGCCCGGGGTAGTTCAGCTTCACGGTTGTTCGAAAATGTGTCGGCGGGGCCGCTCGGGCCGGCTGCGTGGGCTGCAGCGCCGCTCACGCCGGAGCGCTCGATGCCAGCCGCGGCAGGGATTGAACGCGGCAACCTGCTAGCGGTGGGCGACCTCGCGTGCCGCGCGGTAGGCGAGGTTCTCGTAGTCGCGCACCGCGCCGATCAGACCGTCCCGCTCGGTCAGCACTTCGACGTACGAGGGCTCGAAGACAGCTCCGGTCGAGGTGAGGGTGCCCTCGAACGTGCACTCGGCGATCACGGTGTGAGGGTCCTCGGTGTGGTGCACGATCGCATGCTTGATTCCGGAGAACGACACCGGAGCCCGCCCGAATCCTTCTGCGAGATGCCGCCGGATCGCCTCCCGGCCTTCAATGACCGGCGTGCCATCCCGGAACGGGAAGGCGTGCGTCGCATCCGTGCAGTACAGGTCCGCAATCGTGTCGACTTCCTTGGCCACGCACGCGTCGGCCCACGCCCAGAACAGTTCGGTGACATTCATCGAAACTCCTTATGGTAATCGTCTGTTGAGCGAACGGTAGCACCATTCGCTCAACACTGCTAGAGTGAAAGTATGCCGAAAAGCACGGGCGTCCGGACAGCGCAGCGCGCTGCGACGATCAGCAGAATCCTCGCTGCCGCGCGGGAGGAGTTCGCTCGGCACGGACCCGCTGCCACCGTGCGCTCGATCGCTCGCCGTGCTCACGTCGACCCGTCGCTCGTGATGCAGTACTTCACGTCAAAAGATGCGTTGTTCATAGCGGCGACAGCAGTGTCGGAGGGCGAGAGCGAGCAGCATCTGCGCGATGTACTCGCGGCCAAGCTCGACGAGCCGCCCCCGGAAACGATGGCGCTGTTCCGCTCGATGCTGACCAACCCGACGGCGGCCGAGGCGGTGCGAGAATTTCTCAACGAGCGGGTCGCTAACCTCGCCCACGACGACACCCGGCCTGATGCGGAGCTAACGGCCGCCCTCACCATCAGTACCTTCCTCGGGCTCACCGTGGCCCGGCATTTCCTGCACCTGGACGCCTTCGAACACGCCACCAAGCAGGACGTCGAGCGCGTGGCCAGCCAGTGGCTCAACCTCCCGGCCACGCCAGAGGACTCAGCCGAGACGACAGCAGCAGGGAACGACCATCGCCCGCCAGCACCGCAGCCCATGCGCCGGCGAGCACGCTAGACCGCCAAGATCACGAAAGACCGAAAATCAAGCGCCGGCTGACCCAAACGCGAGGGCATGGGCACCTGGTAGTCCAGTCCACAAGCGACTTCCGGCCAGCTGCCTGAGCACGGGCCCGGCAGGACCGCAGGGCTTGGGCACGCGCCCGCGAGCGACGTGCCCAGACGGTCGCGAAACGCGGTCCCCCCCGCGTACCGCCACGCCCGTCCGCGGCGGAAAGCCAGCTCGCAGGCGTCCCTGACAGAGGACACCAGCGGACGTAGGCGGACCACTCATGGCAGTGGCCTGCCGAGCAACAGCTCTAGCCTTCGCGCTTGCCGCAGCCGAAGTCTTCCGGGCCGGGCGGCCGGTGACCTCTATGCCCGCCTGGCGCCAGGTCGCGGCCAGCTGGTTGGTGTGGCGAAGTCGGTACCCACCGCCGCGAGCACGAGCACATCCACCACGCCAGGTACCGCAAGAGGCTCGTCCTGGCAGCATAACCAGCTCACCTCAAAAGAGCCGCACCCAACTCCAATTCTCGGCGTGCATATGGTTGCCTTGGTTTAGGCACGTATCTGGCACGATCAAGCTTGGGCCTGGCGCCAGTGCTTGATCGCCTGATCCATTCGCGGGATGTCGTCGCGCAAACTGACCCAGACCTCTTCATAGTCGATTCGATGGTAAGCGTGCGCGGCGATGATCCTCATGCCCTTGACCTCCCGCCAGGGAATCTCAGGCGTCGCCTTGATGACCTCATCAGGCAACTTGGTGGCAATGTCACCCCAGCCCGCCGATGACAGCCTCGCCCGCCAGACGCAACAGGCGCTCGGTGTCCCAGCGCTCCTTCCCAAGCCGCACCAGCTCGGCTGCTGCATCGGCTGCATCAGCCAGATCTGCCAGAAGATCATCGACTCCTCTGGTCACAGATCCACGGCCTCGGCGCGAATGTGATCGTCCCGGGGCTTGAGGGCACTCCGTGCGACGACGTCCACCCCGACGCCCAGGA
>Ga0302178_10002329_pt1 | contig 15118 bp, 10 predicted proteins | sample I_Palsa_E1_3_FD_198790 | JGI IMG/M metagenome (GOLD analysis project Ga0302178, IMG submission 198790) | Peat permafrost microbial communities from Stordalen Mire near Abisko, Sweden - I_Palsa_E1_3 | ecosystem: Environmental > Terrestrial > Soil > Palsa > Peat permafrost | place: Sweden... | reverse complement strand
GGCAGGTAGTGGAAATAAAAATTCACACTGGCCGCCGCGCTTTTAATGCAATGTCAAGTATTTCTCGGAAAATTTTGAAAATAAATTATCTACACGCACATGATTTCCTTAACTTGGGTGGATTGCTACGCCACCTGGGCGAACACCGCGGGCCGTCGGCTTGGCAAGATTATCTTAAATATCAGACCCGATTATTTCTGCGTAATGCATTTACCTCGAATTAACCTCGACACGCAGATAAATCATTAGAGGAGTTCCACCATTCGTCATATATGTCTCGCATTACGGACAATTAGCCTCAAACAGGCAAACCCCGATTGAGTCGCCATCAATTCTGAATTAATTTGCGCAAGAACCCGGCAAGAGGTTCGGGGCGCGCTGGTGCCGCGCTTGCATAAGGGATTGGACAACGAGAGGAGCTCGACTAAGATGAAGTTAAAGAAAATTTTTCTGGGTATATCGCTGGCCTTGGCCTGCACAGCCGCTGTCGCCGATGGCCCCTATTCCGGCATCTATTTTTTCGGCGACAGTCTCACAGACGCAGGCGCCTTCGGTGGACTGGGTAGCTTGCCGGCCGGCTCGCACTGGGTATTTAACAACCAGCCAACCTATGCCACGCTGCTGGGCAATACGCTGGGTTTCAGCGTCACACCGAATAACGTCAATAACCCCACGCTGGCGCCCGGCGGCACTGATTACGCCGAAGGCGGCGCCAGATCCACGACGTCCGGCAACACCTACTCGCTGGCCGGCAATACGCCCGTCACCGACTTGCTGGGCCAAGTCCAGAGCTATCTGACGCAAAGCTTTGGACATGCCAATTCGACGGCTTTATTTGTCGTGTGGTCCGGCTCAAACGACGTCTCCAATGCGACCGGCGCGGCCGGCATCGTCACGGCCGTCACCAGCGAATTAACCGCGCTGGGGGCCTTGAAGCTGTATGGTGCGAACAATTTACTGCTGCTTGACCTGCCCAACTTTAATGTCACGCCGGCGGTGTTGTACTCCACCATCAACGGCGTTGCCAGTGCATTAGGCCTCAGCTCGACCACTGCCAATAATGCCGTAAACGCGGCTTATCAAGCGTTGGCGACCGCCAGCACACCCAATGCCGCAGCCCGCCAGGCGGCCTACCTCGCTGCGGAAGTAGCGGCAGCCAATGCGCTAGGCTTGCCGCCCTCAGTGTTTGAGTCGATCTATAACACTGAATTAAGCACCGCATCGGCAGGATCCTTGGGCTATAACCAGGGACTCAATAGCAATCTGCCCTTGATCGGCCTGAACGTGATTCACGTCAACACCAATGCCATACTCAATGCGCTGATCGCCAATCCGAACGCGTTCGGCATCACCAATACGGCCGGCGGCATCTGCCCGCCCAGCAGCAATCCGGCGGTCGGTTCGGCTTCGTCGATTGTCTGCAATACCAGCACACCGAATTCCAGCGCATTGAATACCTATTTGTTCTCCGATGACCGTCATCCATCGCCGCTGACGCAACAACTGCTGGCAAGCTATATCAGCTCGCTGTTGTCCGCACCGTATAACACCGTCGCCCTGCTTGATGCGCAGCGCATGACGGTCGACAACCAAGGCGAGGTGCTCGATCGCCAAGCAGGCTCGGTCGCGATTCCTAGCGGTGGTCGCTTCTTTATCGAAGGCGGTTTCGAGACCCAACGCAGCTCGGCGACCGAAGGTTTGAGCGGCGCCAATAACAGCGGCGGCATGGCAACCCTCGGTTACGAACACCCCTTGACCGCCTCCGTGAGTCTCGGTGGCGCGGTGACGCTGGCTCGCTACGATGCCACCTTGGGCGGTGGCAACGGCAACTTTAATGGTCAAGGCGAGTTGTTCGCACTCTACGCCTTGTGGCAACAAAACGGTTTGAAGGTGCGCGCCGATGTGTTCGGGGGCAATCAAACCTACAACCTGCAGCGCAATTTAATTTCCGGCACTAACGCCTTAGTCAATACCGCGAGTCCGAACGGCAACGAAACCGGGGTGCGCCTGTCAGCCGCCTACGACTTCAAGCTTGCATCGTTTGTCACGGGCCCGTTCGCCTCCGTGTCACAGGCGCATAACCATATCGGCAACGTCAACGAAACCGGACTCGCCGGCACGACCCTGCAAATCCAAGGCTGGAACGAATCGGTCACCGATGCCCAGGTCGGCTGGAAAATCTCCAGACCGGACTTGTTCTTGCAACCGTTTGCAACCCTGGCCTATCACGATGTCTGGCGCAATTGGCCGGCCGCGGTCACCGTCGGTCAGATCGACTACAGCAGCAGTTTCACCATGCCGCTCACGAAACCTCGGGAAGACTATGCCGAAGTCGGCGCCGGTATCAGCGGCAATCTCGCAAAAAATTGGAGTCTGTCGGCAAATGCCACCGTGTCGTTTGCCAATTCGGCTGAACGCTACTCGATGGTGTCGCTGAATCTACTGGGTAAGTTTTAAATGAGTTCTAATTAACGTCTAAAATAAAAACGATCGCCTCGCGCAGGACGCCCCACAGCGTGTGGGACGCGGTCTGCGCGGCGTGCGATCGATTGCGCTTCTCGATTACTCCGTCCGCATGGACGGTTTTTTTTAAGAATTTTCCTGTCCTGTATACCCTTATCCAGCGACGCTGCACTTCCGGTATTTTGCAAAAGAGACCATCTGTCCCGTTTTGGAGGATGATAGAGGCTTAGCGCGCACGAGCCAGCCTGTCCTACCGGGCAGCCGACGAACGGCCTTCGGCGCCCCGTCCCCTAGCAGGAGAAAATATGCGTTTCCGGCGTTGGCATGGTCCGCTCGCCAGCATCCTGGTTTTGCTGTGTGGTTTGCATGCGCCCCTCGCCCAGGCCAACGAAACCGTGGTTATGACCACGACCGAGTTTGCTCCGTATATGGGCGCGCAATTAAGTCATCAAGGTCTGTTGGTCGAGATTGCGACTGAAGCGTTCAAACGCGAAGGTTACACCTTGCAGGTCAGATTTTTACCATGGGTGCGAGGGATCGCCTACGCCAAGGAAGGTAAAGTCGATGGCATGGTCGGTATGTGGTATTCCCAGGAGCGCACGCAATGGTTCGTCTATTCCCGATCGGTGATATCCAACAAAATCGGCTTTTATGAACGACGCAACAACCGTATCGCCTTTACCGATTTGGCCCGACTCAAACCCTACACCATTGGCACCGTGCGCGCCTATGCCAACCCGCCGGCATTCGACGCGGCCCATCTGCACACCGATGAAGCCGTCGACGATATCACCAACCTACGCAAACTCGCCGCGGGCCGCCTGGACTTGGTTCTGATCGATAAAGCCGTGGCCCAATACCTGATCGACAATTCCTTGCCCGAGCTCAAGGGACAGTTGCAATGGATCGAACCGCCCATCGATATCCTGCCGCTTTACGTGGGCCTATCGAAACAGGCGCCCGATTTTCAGAAAAAACTGGCTGCCCTCAATGCGGGCATGGATTCGATGCAAAAAGACGGTACTTTGGCTAGACTGGCGCTAGGGATGTAAGCGCCGCCCTTCGCCCGCGTCAAACCCTTCGCTGAATCCTGCTCACGCGCGGACGCGTCGGCGTATCCTCGACCTCAAATCCCTGCACGGCCAGCTCGGCACGTAATGCGTCCGCCTGCGCCCATTGTTTGGCTTCGCGTGCCTGCTGACGCTGTTGCGCCAAGGCTAGAATCACCTCCGGCACCACGTCTTCAGGTGGGCGCCATGCGGCCAGATTCAAACCCAGTACGGGTTCAAACGCCGCCATCGTCGCCAGCTTCACGCTATCGGGCAAGTCGCTTTTGACCAACTCCCAGACGACCGCGAGGGCGCGCGGCAGGTTCAGATCCTGGTTGACTTCCTCGGCAAAACGCGCAAACAAACGTGCATCGGCGGGAGTTTCGGTCCGAGGTTTGGGCTGGCTTTCCGCCTGGCCGTCGGCGTTTGCGACTGGTGCGGTCGGCTCAGCGCTTGCAAGCCACCCTCGGTACGCCGCCCGTAATCGACCTAAGGCGGTTTGCGCCGCGCCCAAGGCATCCCAGCTGAAATTCATCTGGCTGCGGTAATGCGCTGTCAGGCAGGCATAGCGATAGGCAAGCGGGTCATAACCCTGGGCGACCACGGTCGGCAAAGTCAAAAATTCACCGCCGGCCTTGGACATTTTGGCCGAATCTAGCTGCAGGAAATAGCCGTGCATCCAGAAGTTCGCCAGCCGCGTGCCGTGGCAAGCCTGAGATTGAGCGATCTCGTTACTATGATGGACGGCCAGATGATCCTCGCCGCCGCAATGGATATCGAACCAGGGGCTCAAATATTTCGCCGACATCGCCGAGCATTCGATATGCCAGCCCGGAAAGCCCCGCCCCCACGGGCTGTTCCATTCCATCTGGCGTTGGCTCGCGGTATCGGGCGGACTGAATTTCCACAGCGCAAAGTCGGTGGCCAAACGCTTCTCGCCCGCGTCGACACGCTTGCCGGCGTCGAGGCCGGCAATATTTTGCCGCGCCAGATAGCCATAGTCGGCTTGTTGGCTGGTGTCGAAGTACACGCCATCGGATGTGCGATAGGTGTAACCCTTTTGCTCCAGGGTTGCCACGAAGGCAATTTGTTCGGCGATGTGATCGGTCGCCCGGCACCACAGCGTAGGTTCCAGCAGATTCAAGGCCCGCATATCGTCCTGGAAAGCGCGGGTATAACGCTCGGCGATGGCCCAGGCCGACTCCCCAGTGCGCCGACTGCCTTTTTCCATTTTGTCTTCGCCGTCATCGGCGTCCGACACTAGATGGCCGACATCGGTGATATTCACCACATGCCGCACCGTGTAGCCATTGAATGCCAAAGTGCGGCGCAACAGGTCTTCGAAGATATAGGTCCGCAGATTGCCGATGTGCGCGTAGTCATACACCGTCGGTCCGCAGCAATAGAGTCCGACATAATCGGTGTGTATCGGCTCGAAACGCCTTAAGGCGCGATGCCAGTTGTCGTAGAGAAAAAGATCCATGGGCCCGCCAACCATCCTGCTGCAGATAAAAAAATGGCCACCGGTTTTTCAACACGGCAGCCATGGGGATTAAAGATAAGAAAAGCTAGGCGAACGGCCCCCATGGCGGCTGGCAACAACACAGCTTGGCGATCAGATTGCGGGGCGAGTGGATAGCTTTCATTGAATTGATCTTAAGGAAAAAGGGCGGGGGGCGTCAAGCTATTTCCTTGGCCTCATTCCTTCAGTCTTATTAAAGCAAAGCCTGAATGCGCGGCAGGTTCGACATCGAAACTTAGGCTTGCAAAAATGCCGCGGGCGATAGATTTATATTGTCCTAACGTTAGATATTCACACGAGCCGTGACGAGGCATGCACCGCAGGCTGAAAATCCTCGGCATCGATGTCGTAACCGGATGGCTCCCATCTAATGCTGAACAGCGCAAGCAATCCACATAAAGGCGCTATCGCAATAATCCAGAATACCCGTGTACCCAGTGCCGCCGACAAAACCGGGAAGAGAAACAGCGATGCAGTGGAACTGGCACGCATCAGAGTCTGGTTGAAGCCGACACCGACGCCACGAAGCGACGTCGGATAGCTCAGCGATGCAAAGGTCATGCTGTGCGAGCCCGGGCCAACACCCTGCCCCAGAAGGAATGTCGCAAGTAGCGCAACAGCGACCACCACCTCAACGCTTGCGGCCGGTCGGCCCACAATCGCTAGCCCAATCAAGGCAAGCAACTGGAAAGCGTAACCCAAGACCGTCAACTTCCATGCACCTACCTTCGGCACCGTGCGCACGGCGATCAGGCCGCCGACAAACGCGAACGCAAGATTGAGCACCAGCGAGGCCAGGATTGTCGTTAGCATCGATTGAGCAAGGAAGCTCGAGATGATCATCGGCAAGCCGAATGCCACGGCGTTGTATGCGAATGACGATGCGATTCCAATGACCGTCGCGAGAACCGTCCGCCGCAGGTATACGCCGCGCAGCAGCGCGCCATAATTTTTCCACGAGGCCGCACGCACAGGTGCTTGGCCGATCGGCGCCTTGGCGTCCTGCGCGACGTCCACTTCGATGCCATACGAACGCTTCAATATACGCGCCGCGCCCACGAGGTCGCCCTGATTGGCGGCCCACACCGGGGATTCGCTCATATAACGGCTGCGGACCACGATGATAACGATTGCGGGTATCGCGCCGAAACCGAGAATCAGACGCCACAGCAGGCCTGCGTGGCTCGCAGGAAGTGTCGAATACAATGCCAATACAAGTAGGTAGGAGATGCTAATTGCCGCGTACCATACCGGGCACCATGTAGCGATGCGAGCCGCTTTATTGCCGCGCCCCGATAATCGGGAGAACTCCGCGAGAAAAGCCATGGCGACCGGCAGATCGATGCCGACACCTAGTCCCATCACAAAGCGTGCGCCGCCCAGCACCCAGGCGTTGGGCGCGAAGGCGCACGCCAGGGCCGCCACCACAAAGAAAAACATATCGGCCATGAAGACACGATAACGGCCTATTCTGTCAGTCAGGTAGCCGCCAAAGAATGCACCGACGATTGCACCGAATGTGATTGCGGAAGCAACCAGCCCGGTACCGACAGGCGTAAGGGAGAACTCGTGTGTAACCCCTTTTAGCCCGAAAGCAAGAGCGCCTAGGTCGTACGCGTCGAGAAAGACTCCGCCGAGAGCAATGGCGACGACGATGCGCGCATCACTGCCTGCAGCGGCGCCCTGATTGACTAGCTTAGAAATATCGGCGGCTGAACGGATTATGGGTTTTGCCGACCCGTTAGTCGAAGCGAAGTCGTGCTCAGATGCAAGGATAGTTGACATACCAAACCTGCCGAAAAAACGCCATTGTAAGGTCGGCTCGCGTGTTGCCTAATCCATATTTGTTATTAGCTCATTCCAGCGGCCGGCCTTGTGAAGAATCCGCAGAGCAGTCGGGCTCTCGCAAGGAAGGCAGTTGGCGTCGACGGTGAACATTCGTATAGAGTGCCGTCGAAATCGGAGGCTATCTGATCGCTCTCTTCAAGGCGCTTCCCTACGCGAAAACCGCGGGTGACTACGAAGTTCTGCTGCTATAGAAACACGGCACACCCGCTCGAAAATCCTCCGCCTAACCGATTCAATATTGGGCCGCAAGAGGCGGGCTTATAGATCGCTTAAAATCAGTTGCCCTTGATGGAAAACAACAATTCGAAACCTTTGGCAAGACTTGCAGGACCAAGTTTCGATGCATCTGCGAAATAAACTGTACGCCGAATACCGTCGCCCACATCGAGATCCCGTTGATTAGGATCATTGGTTTCTGTAGTACGAGCATGCGCGAACTTTTTCAAATCGGAGTGGGCATTGCCGACTACCACCGAAATTCCGGGCAACTTCACACCGCAGATCAATCCCTCATCATTGCCGCTATCACCTCCCGTGAGCACGCGAACACGGACCACTTTTTCCATTAATTGATTCACGGGAAATTCTTTAGTTTCCGGCACCAGATCCAGACAGAATTTTTTCGCAAGGCCGGCCTTTAGACCTTCGTTGTATACCACTTCTTCGCAAACTACGACTTTGCACATGATGTCCAATTGCGACAGTCGCTGTTCAAAGGCTTCGCGCGCGGCTTCAAGGCCCTGGTCGCCCTTCAAGGGATTACCCAAAAAATGGAAGCTGAGCTTGAACGCTTGTTCGTCGCCCGTATTGCCGGGTTGTTGAATGAAATTAGACAAGCCGTGTTTAGCAACCAGCTCTTGCGACAAATTTTTAGATTCATCCAACAGAAATTCCTTATTGAAACCACGCTGCCTGAAGCCATCCTGCAGGTCTCCGTCAAGCACAAAAACCCCGTTCCCCAGATGCAGATACATACGCGTGCCGACCGATGAACATACGGCATCCGGCATGGGCAACTCGCCACGTTCAACACGTGCCAAAACCTTGTTAATCTCGGCACCGGTCACGTAGCATAAGGGTATGGAACGATCATCAAGCAATTTGGCCAAAGCGTCCGATTCCGTAGGACCTGTCTCTGGGTGATACATCGTATTGTCGATATCGAAAGCCCCGAGATAGGCCCATGATTCAGGGCTGCTGCGGCTTGCTTCCAGTTTGGAGTACAGCGGCGCGCGGGTAAATTCGGCCGGCAGCGGATACGGCGCCAACCGTACCGCACGTACATGATCGATTCCAGGATCCCCTTCAGTGGGACTACGGGCAACTGTATTGAGCATCAGCCCCAAATACTCTTTGGCTGTGGCATCCCAGCTGTAGCGGTCTGCCACACGCTTGAGTCCATTTTCTTGCAACGGTGCCCATTTGTCAGGCGCAAGCGCCTGTAATATGCCCTGTGCGATATCGGAATGCTTGTTCGGGTCGATAAAAACGCAGCATTCTTCACCATCAGTGCTACGAAAAATTTCTTGAGGGCCACCATTTTTTGTCACAACCAACGGCAGTCCGCTGGCGGCGGCTTCGAGCGGCATCAAGCCAAATGGCTCATGAAGCGCCGCATGACAGAATACGCCGCGGATTTCCGGACTAGCTATATATTTATAGACTGCAGCGGTTTCTTTTTGTGTGTTGGTCAAGCCAGGCACAATCACACATTCGCCGCGCATCTTTTCCTGGTCGAGCACCTCTTTAATTTCCATCGCGATCGCTCGCTCCGGCGCCTGCTGTTCGTTGGGAAAAGCGGCGTCAGGGTCGCTAAATGCGTCGCGCCCGCCGGTCAGTAGCAACATCAAATTGGCGCTGTTGCGTAATTCGGGGGTTTCAGCAAAAGCACGCACCGTTGCAATATGATTTTTCTTGGCATCGAGTCGCCCCGCCACCAACACGATGGGCAAGCTGCACCGCTCTGGAGGAATGTCGCGCTTAATCGCCGCTTGGATAGATGAAATTGTTGATGCTTCAACTTCAGTCCTCACGTCGGGGCCAAAGATATGGTTATTAACGCCGGGCGGGACAATGTGAAAACGTCCTGCATCGGTTTCATTTTTGGGGTCGATGACACCCGAGTACAAAAAGTGGCCGTATTGATTCGTGATCTCTTCGTCGGTACTGGTTACGATATGCGATGCAGTGTTCATGGCAAGACGTTCCGCAGCGATGCGCTGATCAAAACTAAAATGCTTAAAATTGGCGTCTTGGGGATGGAGGGCAGGCTCCTCGAGATCAGCTTCTTTGGCAAGAAAAACGTCAATTTTTTGTGCGCCGCCGCTGTGCATCGTGAACGTCCCCACGGGGACACCCGCTTGTTCGTGCAACAACTCGGCGCCTAATCCGCCATCGGCATAATGTCCCGCGCTGACTTGAGGAAATCCACCCTCAGCGGCGTAAAACGCAACAATGTTACTGGTCCATTCGTTCATGTGCTCCCAGAGTTTTTCTTTGTTTAGAAAATCATGTTTCCCATTTGAATTCTGGGGACCTGCGTTAAAACGCAAAATTCGTACATTGGGGGCGTCGGGGTAAGAATCGACCGGTGCGGCAAAGCGATCTCCCCATCGTCCGTTATCCCAGCGCCGGGCAAGAATATCGACTTTCATTCCCAAGCGCCCAAGCGCTTCGGCCAATTCGCGGACATAAATCAGCTGCCCCCCAAAATCCGCATGCTCGCCCACGCCGGTATTGGCTGCGTCAAAATTACCCTGTGGATTAACAAGCACAACGTGTAAATGCGAACTTTGCGGAGGGGATAATACAAGCCCGCTGGCATGCGCAAAGCCTAGACGATTGGCGATAACATCACGAGCTGGAAGATGCGATGCACGCAGGTCAGCATAGTAGGCGGCAACCTGCACACTTTTGTTTTGGAGAGCATGTGTCAGCTTCTTATACGACATAAACCTGTTTAAACCTTGATCGGCAAACTGCTTCTCCATCTCGGGGTCAAGTAAGCGTTTCAAGGCATTCTGGTACCCGGGCCAGATTGGTGTCCGGGCTGCCCCATGGGTTGAATCAAGTTGTTTAGACTCGACAGGAAACCGATGTAGTGTCTCCCAGATTTTCTTGATGGCTAAAGATCCATATGCCAACGTATTGTTGCCAGTCAACCACTCCGAGTTGGCAACCTGGGCCCGTACAGGCCGCCCACCATGACTATCAGCAGCTATGTCGATCACCTCGTCGGGATGCTGAAATACCATCCGCTGCACGACCGGGACACTTGGTGCTGCGCCCAGGTCGGCGAGGCGCAAGGCGGGCCGCGGCCGCTGCAGCGGTGTCGAACTATCGCTCGGACGCCTCCCGGCGCGGAGCGCGGCCAGTGCTGGCGAGTCCGACGGGCGGGTGCTTGCGGGCGAAGGTGGCGGCGGCACTGATGTGGGGGCCGAGGCGTCGGGGAAGGCGGAGATGCCGGACAAGCCGTTGCGGGGGATCTTGGGCACGGGCGGTTCCAAAAACCCTGAACCCTACCGGGTCACCGACGGCACCGTGCGGCCGGAGCCGAAGTCGCGGCGAGCATGCCGAAACCGAGCACGCGGCGCCTGTCGTCGCCGCGCCGGCGGCGAACCGGCGTGGGCCCTGGGCGGCAGACTCGCCCGCTATGGGGAATCAAACACCGGCTAGTGTACTGCCTGCGCCGTCAGAGACGTGTCCGATAACGCCACCTCAATCACAAACGCCATTCGCACCAGAGCATTTTATCGTTTCTTTGCACATTTTAAATAATAATGCGTATCATTCTCATTTAAAATGTTGCAAGGATACTTATGTCAACGCTGGTTCGCTGGCGACCCAATTCCGCCGCCTTGGCTGAGCGCCTCGACCACGAAATCGAGAAGCGCGATGTACACGGGCGATCCCGCGTCAGTGGTCGAAAAGCGCGGGTCCAAACCGACACAGGGCAATGTGTGCGCGACGCGGTGAAACGCGCGGGCACCGATGCAGGTGGGCGCATACACGCGGCGTCCAGCTTCCTCGGGCAATCGATCCGGCTGCGCAAACCGGCCCTGGCGCAACCTTCCAATCAATCAGAACATCGCTGGCAGGTGGCGTTCCTTGCCATGGAAAATTTTAATAGAGGTCACCGATATGCTTAAATTATTCGCACAACTAATCAGGTCATACCCTATTTCTGAGCCACCCGGCGAGACCGAGATACCGGCGCCGGCACAGATGCCATCTCGACGAGTCGGCGCTATGGCTTCACAAGCGAATCCGTTATTAGACGCCCTGCGCGGCAGAAACCGGATTCCGCGCACGCCAGTGAAATCATTTGCGGGAACTGATGCGCTGCCCAACAGCTGGGGCCGCGTTGCGCAAGCGAAGGCGAAAATATCTGCCGCTGAAGTCCGCACGCGGATAGGTGACATCGCGCCGTGGGCAACAAGAAAACCCCAGATCTATGATGTAAAACTGCAGATCGGCGCTCATGGTTTACCTGACGGGCATCAATGGGCCCATCTATTCAAGCAAGCCGATGGGATGTCGAACCCTGTCGCAATGCTCGAAGTCGCAGCCGTTGTATCACGAGACCCGAAGGACCCAAACCCCGCAACTGCGCGCGTCAGCGAAGTAAGATTCAATACCCGGGGCACAAATATCGATGATAAAACTTCGCCAGGCCATCACCTCACCATCGTCAACACCAGCCAGAATGCCGGGTTTTCGGCTCGCGTTCCTGAGGTCTTAAGGAGAAGCGATCTGAATGCTCGCGACCGTCTGACTCTATTGGACGAGAGCGATCGCGCGAAACTGGCAACGGCGCCGATTCGTAACTATAGTCTGGCCTCGCCCGCGGGTGGCGACCAGGTTGAGCAGGGCAAGTCCGCACACACCGTGACGATCCTAGTTCGGCGGCAAGAAGGAGAAGAACACGAAGGCCTGTGTAGTGACTTTCTCGTCAAAAGCCGCCCTGGCGATGTCGTGATGGCGGGTGTGCCGATGGGACACACGTTTGTGGGTCCCAATAACGATACGCCAGCGCTGTTTTTCGGGATTGGCACCTCGGTCTCTCCGTATCGAGCGATGCTCGCTACCCGCGGGCGCGATCCAGCGCGCTCGGCATCGACCCGCTTGTATATGGGCCACCGGACGCCCGAACTGGAGCATTTTGGCGAAGAGTTACGGTGCATTGCGAGTGCCCCCCAGAACAACGCGGCGTATATGCCCGTGTTCAGTGCTCAGCCGGAAGACAGTAGGGGGATGGCGCATCTGGACGACATCCTGAAACACGCAGGCGAGGCGAGGCAAATGTTTATCGTGATTCTTCAGCCCGATTTTCATATCTACATTTCGGGCAAGAGGGAATTGCGTGAACAGATCCTAGCGGGTTTGAAAATGGCGGCGCTCGAACTTTCCCCCATTCTTGGCGAAGTCATCGCGCGGCGCCTTACACAGGCCGATGAGGATGGCCGTATCCATGTGGAAGGAACTGTTGCGAGAGAGGTGCCGATGCCATTGCAGGGCGCCTAGAAGCGGGCGATCGTTTCTCCACGGATCATTCTTATTCGCAACCTTGCGCTTGAGAGGGTAAATAGGGCGGGCGCTTAGGGGTGGGGTTGATGGGTATCAACCCTCGTTTTGCGCACGGCCAGACCCCGCATTTGGGCCGCGCCCACCATCGATATTGCGCAGTCGCAATTGGCATCGACCCAGCGGTGATCAGCATGGTGTTACACCGCACAATCTGAAATGAGGGTCTTACCAGTGCGAAGAGTACAATGCGCCTATGCCTCCTTGGGTGAAGTCCGCCTTCAAGGTTGCCGTGTGTGGTCCGAAGCGAGGGCTTCCAATGACGCGTTTAACAATCGCAATGGGGATCGTTGTTGCGGGATTATTGGCCGTATTTCATGCGACGGCCGAAGATCGCGTCGTGTCTATCGGTGAGTCGCCCGGTTCTGCCGTAGAGGACGCCAATGGCGGTCACGGCATGCTGCTCGATCTGGTCCGGGCCCTAGACAATGCCACACATTCTTCGACAAAAATAGTTCTTCGGCCCTTTGCCCGCTCGTTAAGCGAGACGGCGGCCGACAAAGCCGATTTTCATATTCCGTTTATTCAGAATGACGACATGCCGCCGCCCAAAGGGCTAGCTTATGTGACGGAAGTCGATCTCGGCATGGCCCATTTCGTGATCTATTCGCGCAAACTGGCTCCGCTGGACGCTCGGAGCGTGGCAAACCATAAAAAAATCGAAGCCGAACCGGGCCACGAATCGTTCTTTCTATTTCCTGTGGATGTGACGTATTGCGTACCGTGCAGCCTCGATAAAGTGATGCTCGGCAGGATAGACGCGTTGATCGTATCGGGGAACGTCGTCGATCCGCTACTAAGCAACCCAAAATATAAAGGCATCCATCGCGCGCTCTACAAGACGTATCTGGTCCGGGCGCTCGTCCCAGCCAACACGGACTCTACTCAAACACGCCTTTACCTCGTCAAGGGCCTTAGGCGACTAAAGAAAACCGGTGAGATGTGGCAAATCACCCACGGCAATCAGCCCTACTCGAACTGGCAACCTTAAACAATTAAATGCCCCCGGCAAAGCCCCCAGGGGTTACCGCATATTTAGTCGGATAAAAAAGGTGACGTGCCCTTTCGCGCGTGACAGTGATCTGTCGCAGGTCGTGGATCGGCGAGTCACTAAAAAATTTCCCAACCCTCGCCGGCCGATGCCGTAGCCGTGGCGGGTAAGAGTCCGCTCGGGATACGCCGAGATTGGGCCGCGGCGGCAGCTTCTACGGCGGCGACCAAAGCCATGAGTAAGGGTCGACATTCGTCGCTGATTCTGACCGAGGCGTCGTCGCGTTTACCCGCTAGTGCACGGTTGACGATCCCCAGTGCCACAGGGCGGTAGGCCGTTTCGATTCGGCCGATTTCGGCAATTTGTGTACGCGCTTAGTCTTCTGCGTATTGCCCCAGCCAATCTAGGCTTGGCTTGGCTTCAAGCTTGAACTTTTATCAATGCGCAATCGCTATATCCGGGCGACGCACCGACAGAAATAGCGAAGTCGGCGGTAGTTCAAATGCAAGTTACACGCAAATCGCTGAATGCCTGTGCCAACAAGAATCCGTCGAATTTCAGTTCTGTTGCGCACCTGTAGGAAGGAAATCCCTGCTGCATCAGGGTTACAATGGTTCACCTGCAAACAATTGCTTGTTCCGGTGAACGTGACCGCTAATTCCCATCTATCGTGGGGTTCAATAACTTTGATTGCGCGCACGTCATTCTGAGCGGCATCGAAGTCATGCACGTAATCAAGAAAGGACAAATGAAGTGTTCGGGAAAAATTCCGCTGTCCGCTGCGCAGCATCTCTACTCACTCATTTAATTAGTAATGCTTAGCAATATAATTTGCATATCCATCTTGTCTTACTGCGACACAATCCGGTTTTCAGCCGGTTTGTTCTACGTGACGCAAATTGCAACTATGCGCACACGGCCTCTTTTAGGAGAAATAGCATGGGGTGTAAACTAAGCAAGCCGTCGCCGCAGGTCCGTCTTGGGAACTTGCCGCCAGAAGGTTTGGCCTCCGGCCACAAACTGCCTGCACATCCTACGAGCACGTCACGCCAGTTAGATCGGCCGGCAGGCCTCCCTCACGCCCTCCCGGTCAATCTGAGGAATCAGCCGGCATCTTCGTCGCATCGCAGATCCCGCGCAATAGTGCCTTCCCAACACACAACCGCATCTGTATCTTTGCCAAGTGACAGAATCCTGCCCAGAGAAAGCAGACGCTACGTGATATTCACAACAGTGCTAACTGCGCTCCAAGAAGGACGTGCTGCCCTTCCAGATACAGACCGAGACAGGTACCGGGCACATTCCAATGCGCTGGATCTAATGACGCGAGGAGATCAGTCCGTCATTCCTATAAAAAATGACAATATTGAAACATTTATATATCGTATAGCCCCACCGGGTATTACTCGGGAACAGTTGGATTGGTATTGTCCTGCTTTGGCAGATCTTTTAGAGTCGGCCCAGTCTTCCCCTGGAACACAACAGCAGAAATCGGCGCCAGAACAGTTTTCGCCTCCTCCACTACAACGCTCACAACGGTTAGGCACCGTTCGGTCGCGGAAGATTTCAAGCTAGTTGTCGCCTCGACGGATAAAATTTATGCAGCCTTTTTCTCCTGGTGAGCAGGGTTTGAGGTCGTGCTGTTTGATTCAGCCCGATCGG
>Ga0302178_10002327_pt1 | contig 15121 bp, 11 predicted proteins | sample I_Palsa_E1_3_FD_198790 | JGI IMG/M metagenome (GOLD analysis project Ga0302178, IMG submission 198790) | Peat permafrost microbial communities from Stordalen Mire near Abisko, Sweden - I_Palsa_E1_3 | ecosystem: Environmental > Terrestrial > Soil > Palsa > Peat permafrost | place: Sweden... | reverse complement strand
CGATCCAGCGACGCTCGTCGGCCAGCCTTCCGGCGAGCGCCTGGATCGTCCAGCCGGTCCGTGCGGCCAGGCGGACTCCGGCAATCCTGATGGCCAGCGGGAGGCCCGCGCAGGCAGCCAGCACCTGTTCCGTGGCCTCCGGCTCGGCGCCCAGCCGGTCCGCCCCGACGATTTCGGCGAGCAGGGCGCGGGCCTCGTCATCGTCGAGCACATCGAGATCGACGAGCCGGCCGCCGGCCAGATCAGGCAACAGGTTGCGGCTGGTGATGAGCACCCCGCAGGACACGCTGCCGGGCACGAGCGGACGCGCCTGGGCGGCGTCGCGCGCGTCGTCGAGCACGACGAGTATCCGCCGCCCGGCGAGCCGGGTCCGGTAGAGCGCGGCCCGCTCGTCCTCGCTGACCGGGACTTGAGCCCCGTCGACGGCGAGCTCGCGAAGGAACCTCGCGAGCACATCCGCCGGGGTGGCCGGCTGGTCGCTGGCACCCCGCAGGTTCACGTACAGCTGCCCGTCAGGAAACCGGGTCCGCAGCCGGTGTGCGACGTGCACGGCGAGAGTGGTCTTGCCCAGGCCGCCCGCCCCGGCGACCAGCGATACCACCACCGCGCCGGGGCCGGCGTCGCCGTCGGGGACGTCAGAGAACAGGTCGCACAGGTACTCGACCTGCTCGGCGCGGCCGGTGAAGTCGGGAATGTCAGCAGGCAACTGTGACGGCACGACCGGCGCCGGCGGTGGTGCCGTCGCGATCTGCGGTGCCGGGCCGGGCTCGGGCGAGACTACAGGCCCGGTGGGCCGGACCCGGGACGCGGGGCGGGCGTCGGCCGCCAGGATCTCGGTGTGGAGCTCCCGCAGGCCCGGGCCGGGATCCACGCCCAGCTCGTCACCGATCACTTTCCTGGCTCGCTCATAAGCCTCAAGTGCTTCGGCCTGACGGCCCGCTGCGCGCAGCGCGCGCATCAGCAGCGCCCAGAGTTCCTCCCTGAGCGGGTGATCGGCGGTCAGGCGCAGCAGCTCGCCGACCACGCCGGCGGCGTCCCCGCACTCGATCTCGGCCTCGATTCGCCACCCGAGCGCGGCGACCCGCGACTCTTCCAGGCGGCCTGCCTCGGTAGCCACCAGCTCGGAAGGCGGCACATCGGCCAGGGGCGGTCCCCGGTACAGATCGAGGGCCTCGGTGAGCAATACGACGGCATGGGCCGCCTCCCCGTCGGCCAGCGCCTTGCGACCCGCCGCGGCCAGCCGGGCGAAACGCACCGTATCCAGCTCATCGGGACCCACCGAGACCTGATAACCGGGCGCCCGCGTCACGAGGACCCGGCCGTCCGGGTCGCCGATCAGTCCCCGCAGCCGATGCACATAGGTGGCGATCAAGTTAGCGGGCTTCGCGGGCGGCTCGTCCCCCCACAGCTCGTCTATCAGCCGGTCCGTGGAGACGACCTGGCCGTGGTTCAGCAGCAGCGCGGCGAGCAGCGCCCGCCACTTCGGCGCGCCGATCCCGCTCCATGCCTCGCCTGACCGGTATTCCAGCGGCCCCAGAATCCGGAACCGCGCGATACCGCCCCGCTCGCTTGTCCGGGCGCTCACGTTTCCCATTACTCCCCGTAGCTGGGATCATCGCGCTCCATCTTGGCTCAACCACGACTCCATCGACACGCCATGTGGTCACGTGATGCTTTCGAAGCGTAACACCGGGTGAAGGAAGTTCCACCGGGATGGTGCGACCCACTCAGAGCAACGAGGGAGGAGGGAAACCCATGAAGAAGATGTCGATCCGCAAGGCCGGGACGATTCGGCTGACCAATGCCGTGCTCTACTGCTGCGCCTCCGCGTAGCGCCTGAGCGTGCTGGGCTCCGGCGAGCGCCGGAGCCCAGCACTGGTCCCGCTCTACCGCACAGAGCCGTATAGAAGACGCACAGAAGCAGAAAGGCGCACAGAATGAGCGTCACCGCACCGACCAGCGGCACGATCCGCCTGCACAGGCTCACTATGGTCACCGAGGATGATGGCGTAATGGTCGGCCGGCCTGACATCGGCTCGTATGCGGTCTTCCCCGAGGAGGGCGCCGAGGCCCTGCGATTGCTCGACGCGGGAACGCCAATGTCCGGCGTCGCCGCCTGGTATGAGCAGACGTGCGGCACGTCCCTGGATGTGGAAGACTTCCTCGCGGCGCTTGATGACCTTAAGTTCTTGTGTGCCGACGGAGAAGATGAGCCGGCCAAGGCGCCGGTTCGCTGGCAGCGCCTCGGGCGGTGGACGTTCTCCCCGCCGGCCTTGGTTTGCTACGCGGCGCTGACGGTGGCCGCCGTCGTCGCGATGGCGCGGGCCCCTTACCTGCGGCCTACGTACCACCACATTTTCTTTACGCAGTACCTTTCGCTGATCCCGATCACGCTCACCGCGGCGCTGGTCCCGGCGATACTCCTGCACGAGTCATTCCACGCACTGGCCGGCCGCAGGCTCGGCCTGCCGTCGACCCTCACGATTGGCCGGCGGTTCTACTACCTAGTCGCGGAGACTCGCCTTGACTCATTGTTCAGCGTGCCGAGACGAAAGCGCTACCTGCCGTTCTTCGCCGGCATGATCGCCGATGTCGTCTTGATGTCAGCGCTCACCCTCATCGCGGCCTTCCTGCATCATCGGAGCCTCCCCGCGTGGTGCGCGGGAGTCTGCCTGGCCATGGCGTTCACCTGTGTGCTTCGGGTGATCTGGCAGTTCATGCTCTACCTCGAGACCGATATTTACTTCATCGTTTCTCATGCCCTACGGTGCCCGGATTTGCAGCGTGCCACCAGGTTCTACATCAAGACACGCATGCGGCGGGTGTTGCACCGCGCCCCACCGAGGGAAGACGCCGACTGGGCGGATCGCGACCGGGCGATCGCACGCTGGTACGCGCCCCTGCTCATCATCGGCTACGGCTTCTCGCTCTGCACCCTGGCGTGGGCGGGAATCCCGAGCACCGTGCACTTCGTTTCGCTGCTCGTCGGTCGGTTCAGCGGATCGCAGGTTCCGGCAAGCGGCATCCTCGACGCGCTGAGCTTCATCATGCTGACCGCGCTCCAATGGGGCCTCGTCCTCTACGTCACCGTGCGGGACCGGCGCGCTCACACCAGGCAGATCTCACCCGAGGAATCACAGACCAAGGGAGCACTGACATGACATCAACCACTCCTGCGCACTGCTGGGCCTTGCCATCGACCCACGCTGCGCCGCAAGGCTCGCCAGAAGGCGAGCTGCCGACCGCGCCCGTGCCCCATCTTGAGGTGCGGTGTCACCGGCGGCTGCGCGGGCCGTACACCGGAGCCGGCGCATTGCTGCGCAGCGTGGTACCGGAACTGCTTGCCGTCGACGGCAAGCTTGTGGCAACGCGGGCGATTGAGGTCATCACGATGGCGCCCGAGCTCGCTCCGATCGTCCCCGCGCCACCACAGACGCTCACCAACCTCGCCAGCCCAGCGGAACGCACCAGGTTTTACCCGACCGCCCGCACGCTACGCCTGTCGCATGGCGCCGCCGAGCTGCTCATGGACTGGGCACGCTTGCTGCATCCCGGCGGAGTGGTCATCGCGTTCACAGACCTCGATGACGCGGACCCAAGCGACCGTGAGTTCGTGAGCATGCTGCTGCGCCGCTGTGACCCGAACCTGCTGAGCGTGGTCGCGGTGGCTGACAGCGCGGACGACCCTCTCGGGCAGGCACTGGCACGTTACGCGCGCCAGGTCACGAGGCAACCCCAGGCTCAGCCGGACTTGGCTGCCGGCGCCGATCTCGCCCAGCTCTTCATCGACTCCGACGGCACGAGCAAGGACCCAGCGATCTGCCAGGCCTATGTGGATCTGTCGGCCGACGAGCGGGCCAGCAGGCACGCCGCGCGCGCGGAGGCGCTGGCCGCCCTCGGCGAGCCAAGCCTGCGACTCGGGGCCATCCCTTACCATCTCGAGCACGGGATCGATCCGGTGGGCGCCGGCGGCGAGGCGCTTACCGCGGCGTGCGACGACTGCTTCTACCTTGGCTACTACGAGGCAACGCTTGAGCTAGCAATGCGCGGACGTGAGCTCGTGGCAGGAGCCGAAAATCCTGAGCACTACTTGAACTTTACCCACAAGGCTGGCTCCTCCCTGTCCTTCTTGGATCGGGCTCATCGGGGATCCGCCTACTTCCGCGAGCTACGCAGGATCACCACCAATCCCCATGTCCACATGAACACCTGCTACATGATGGCGATGCTGTATACCCGCTATCTCCCGCCGGATGACCGCGACGAGTTCCTGGCGCTTGAGTGGATCAACACGGCGATCGTCATCGCCGACCGTCATCCCGACCCGCACAAGCGGGCGTTCACCGGCGCGTTCATGCGCAACGGGCGGGCCCTGGTCGAACTGCGCAGAGGAAACCCGGAAGGCGCGCTCGCGCTGGTAAATGAGGCGATCAAGATGACCGACGCCGATCTCGGACGCGACGAGCAGTTGCTGCACCGCTCGGTGCTCCTGTACAACCGGGCGCAGGTATTCAACGTGCTCGGCGACCATGCCGCCGCGCTGCGCGACTACGACATGGTGATCAGCCGCGACCCCGAGTACGGCGACTACTACTTCGAGCGTGCCGGGGTACGCCGCGCCTTGGAGCAGTACGACGAGGCGCTTGTGGACTATGCCACGGCGATCAGGCTGAGCCCGCCATTCCACGAGGCGCACTACAACCGGGCAGACCTGCTGCGGGAACTAGGGGATGACGATGGTGCGCTCCGCGACCTCGATTACGCGATCACGCTCGATCCTGACCACCTCGATTCCCTGGTCAACCGCGTGGACCTGCTCTTGGAAGGCGGGGAGACCGAGCGAGCACGCGCCGACGTCGACGCGGGACTTGACCGTGACCCGGGCAACGCGAACCTCCTGTCCGCCCGCGGGTTGCTACTCGCCGACTCGGGCGACACCGATGCCGCCTACGCGAGCTACACGGCCGCGCTCGCCGAAGATCCGGCCTTCGTGGCGGCGTGGGCCAACCGCGCCGTTCTTTCTTATTCCGTCGGACGGTCAGCGGACGCGGTCGCCGATCTCGACCACGCGATCGCGCTCGCCGACGACCCATTGTTGCGGGTGAACCGCGCGATCGCGCTGCAAGATCTCGATGAGCACAGCCGCGCGGTCGCCGATCTCGACATCGCCATCGCCGCCGTCGATGACGGCGACCCTGACGTGGTCTACCGCCGCGGGGTCAGCCGGCATGCGCTGGCCGACTTTGACGGCGCGTTCGCTGACTGGCGTGCCCACCTGGAGGCATACGGCCCGGGCAGCATCTCGCCACACGCCGAGGAGATCAGGCTCAGGGCCGGGGACCTGATGACCGGGCACCTGGTGGCCAGCGCCGAGCTACCGGAGAATGTGGCGTGAAAGCGGTGGCTCCCCAGGCGCGGTCGTACAGCGACGGCGGTGCGCAATGGGTATCCCCGGGGGCCGACGTCGAGGGATGGCTGGACGACACCTCGTTCGCTACCGGGCCAGATCCGTTCCGGGCGGCGATGCGCCACCACGCCAAGGGAGTCGCGGTCATCACCGCCGGTGCGGAGAATCCCGTCGGGTTCTGCGCCACTTCGCTCGCTTCTGTCTCGCTTGAGCCGCCCGTCGTGTCGTTCAGTGTTGGGTTGTGTTCCTCGTCCTGGAGAACCGTCGAGTCGGCGCGGCATGTCATGGTCCACCTGCTGGCCGACAGCCAGGCGGACCTCGCGAGCCGCTTCGGCCGGCCGGGCGCGACGAAGTTCGGTCCAGGAACGCGCTGGCATCGTGACGCACTCGGCCTGCCCGTGCTCGACGATGTCCTGGCCTGGCTGCTGCTCGCGCTGACGAGCTATTTTCCTGTCGGGGATCACGCTCTCGTCTTGGGGCGGGTGATCGCGTCCAGGCATGCCGCGGCCGGCGGCCCGCTCATTCACCACAACCGCGAGTTCGCGGCGCTGGCCGCCCCGCGCTGAGCCGTTACACGAGCTCCGTCCGGTGATCACCACCGGCCTCGGGCAGGCCGAGGAGGCGGGCGCCGTGCTTGGCGAACAGGTCCGCGGCCGCGGCCAGGATCAGCTCACGCCGGTTGCGCGGACGGGTGCCCCGCGGCACGGGCGCACGGTCGGGCATCGTCCCTCCCCCTCGCCAGTGGTCAGCCGAAGAACCTTGCCGTCCAGCTTGCCCATGCTCAGGACAGCTTCTCGTACAGGGTGATCACGGCGGCGCCGCCCAGGCCGATGTTGTGCTGCAGGGCCACCGGAACGTCGTCCACCTGGCGTGCGCCCGCCTGCCCGCGCAGCTGCCAGACCAGCTCGGCGCACTGGGCTAGGCCGGTGGCGCCGAGCGGGTGCCCCTTGGACAGCAGGCCGCCGGACGGGTTGGTCACCACCCGCCCGCCGTAGGTGTTATCGCCGTCCGCGATGAACTTCTCGGCCGTACCGTCATCGGTCAGCCCGAGCGCCTCGTAGCTGATCACCTCATTGGTGGTGAAGCAGTCGTGCAGCTCGACCACGCGGACGTCGCGCGGGTTCACGCCCGCCGTCTCGTACACCTGCCGGGCCGCGGCGGCGGTCATGTCGTAGCCGACCAGCCGCATCAGGTCCCCGTCGAACGACGCGGGCGTGTCGGTGGTCATGGCCTGGGCGCTGATGACCACGTCGGCGCGCAGCCCGCGGGCCCGGGCGAACGCCTCGCTGACGACGACCGCGGCCGCCGCGCCGCACGTAGGCGGGCAGCACTGCAGCCGGGTCAGCGGCCCGAAGATGGGCGGTGAGCCCAGCACCTCCTCGACGGTCACCGGGGCGGTGAACACCGCGTAGGGGTTGGCCGCCGCGTGCCGGCGTGACTTCACCGAGACCTGCGCGAACACCGCCGGGTCCATCCCGTACTTGTCGCAGTACGCGGCCCCGGCCGCGCCGAAGTACCGGGGCGCCGCCGGGACGTCGCCGACGTCGCCAAGCACCCGGGCGAACGCCTCGTCGAACCGGGTGAATGCGCTCGGCCGGTCGTCCCAGTGCGCCTTGAGCGCGCCGCGCTCCATCTGCTCGAAGCCGAAGGCCAGCACGCAGTCGGCCGCGCCGGAGGCCACCGCCTGGCGGGCCAGGAACAGGGCCGAGGACCCGGTCGAGCAGTTGTTGTTCACGTTGATCACCGGGATGCCCGTCATCCCCACCCGGTACAGCGCGTTCTGCCCGCTGGTCGAGTCGCCGTAGACATAGCCCGCGTAGGCCTGCTGGACCGCGGCCAGGTCGATGCCGGCGTCGGCCAGCGCGCCCCGCACCGCCCGTTCGGCGAGCACGTCGTAGCTGTCGCTCTTGCTTGGCGTGGCGAACGGAACCATGCCGACCCCTGCCACCACCACCCGTTCCGTCATCTCAGACTCCTAACTAGCCGCTATTTACTTAATACACCGCAACCTGACGTTCTGGGGGATCACCCTGCTGGTCGGCGGCAGCCATGTGATCCTGCCGGCCTTCGCAGCACTGTGGCTACTCTAAGTAGTATGGCCTGACCAGGGCCTCTGAGGCCGGGCCCGCGCCAGCCATGCGTAGAACGGGTGGGCGGCAATCCCGTCCTTGGTGTGCGCGGGAATCCAGGAAGCCCGAAGTCGCTAGCTTCGCGCGCTTAGCGGCGGGGGTGCGTGTTCACGTTGCCGATCTTTGTGCAAAGTTATACGGGTGGGGTGAGCCCATTCTCACGCCGGTACCTTCGGCTATCTAGGTGGCCTTAAGAGCAACGGAGGCGGGTTGTGGCGAAGCCGGTACTGGAGGGCACGGTCGCGCTGGTGACCGGGGCTTCGAGCGGCATCGGCGCGGCCACCGCCGCCGCGCTCGCCGCCCAGGGCGCCGCCGTGGCGCTGGCGGCGCGGCGCAGGGACAGGCTGGAGGCGCTCGCCGCCGGCATCCGCGACCAGGGCGGCACCGCGCTGGTGCTGGAATCCGACGTCACGCAGGAGGAGCAGGCAACAGACGCTGTTGCGCGCACCGTCGGCGAGCTGGGGCGTCTGGACACGCTCATCAACAACGCCGGGGTGATGCTGCTCGGCCCGGTGGCCGGCGCGCCGCTGTCAGAGTGGCAGCAGATGGTCGAGCTCAACGTGCTCGGCCTGCTCTACTGCGCGCACGCCGCACTGCCTCATCTGCTGCGCGCTGCCGAGGACGGCCCGCGCCAGGTCGCCGACATGGTGAACATCAGCTCGGTGGCGGGCCGGGCAGCCCGCAACGGCAACGGCGTCTACTCCCTGACCAAGCACGGCGTCGGCGCGTTCAGCGAGTCCCTGCGCCAGGAGGTGACCAAGCGCTACGTACGCGTCTCACTCGTCGAGCCGGGCGCGACCGCGACGGAGCTAGCGGGCCACAACCGGCCGGAGGTGCTGGACAGCATACGAAACCAGTTCGGGCAGACGATGCAGGCCGAGGACATCGCCGACGCGATCATCTACATCGTGACCCGGCCGCGGCACGTCACGGTGAATGAGATGCTGATCCGCCCGACCGAGCAGGAGCGGTAGCCCCGCGCTAGCAGGGTGCCGCTGAGCCTCGGCTCAGTTGCCTCTCGGGCGGTACTGAAGCCGCTGCCGTGCCATCTCGCATACGCCGCTGCGTTCGTTGTCCGCCGCGGTCTGCCTGGCCTCATCAAGATCGGCCGGGGTCAGCAGGCCGTTGGCGAGCAGGAAGTCGGCGAGATCACGCGCGTGGCCGCGTTCGGACCAGATGAGGCCCTGAAGCAGCTTCTTGTAGTCCGATACCGCACCCTCGCCGCTAAGGTTCAGGGCGATGACCACATTCGTCATCGGCACCGCCTGCGGGGCGGCCAGGCCACCGATGAACTCCTGGTAGTAGTAGGCCATCGTCAGCCGCGCCGTGGCGTTGCGGCTGAAGTAGCCGCGCACGCGAGCCACCGCGTCTTCGCCGGGCACGCTGCCCCGCCGCACGATTGTCCCGGCTCGGGTCGTGGGTTGCTTCTCGCCGTCCGGTACGGCCGGATCGGCGCGGGGACGTGCTGGCACGTCGAGCCGCAGCCGCAGCACCCACCTGCCCACGCTGACCAGCCACGAGCCCTCTGCGAGGACCACCGGCAGCGCTTCGTAGCGGGTCGGTGCCACGGGCAGGACCTGGCACGCCGTCCGCTGCACGGCCTGAGCGGGCAGAGGTGTCCCGGCTGCTTCCGGCGCTAGATAAACCCGGTGAGTCGTATCACGGCTAAACAGCTCCCAGCGGTGATGAACGTAGCGAAGGCCCGCGCAACGCGGGGCGCGGTGAAGCGTGAGGTCCTCATTGCCGCTGAACATGCGCCGGTCCAGCCAGGTGATCTCGTCGGGCGGACAGCTCACCCACTCATCGCGCTCTTGCGACCACAGGAAAAGCCGACCCGTCGCCACGGCGTCGCCACTCCCGAACGACGGCGCGCCACCGGCGGGGCCACCCAGTCTCGCCAACATGTCTGGATGATAGTTGTCGTACCTCCGGGCCTTAGCCGATCTCAACCCGAGAGAGCAGCGCGTCCGGTCTGGTCCCCCAGCGGATCGCGTCGCCGTCGCTGAGCGGCTGCTCACCCGCCACGGGGGCGCCGTTGAGGGTGAGCCCATTCCTGCCCTGGTTGGTGATCCACCAGCGACCGTCAGAGAAGGTGAATCTCGCATGCTCCCTGGACACCGTGGGTACGTCGGGGAGCACCAGCTCAACCGGCCCGCGCCCGGCCCGGGCGCCGGACATCATGGTCTCGGCCACCGAGGAGCCCGTGACCAGCCGCAGCACAGGGACGCAGGCGAGGCTTTCTTCCCTGATCGTGGCCATGCCGCCGGCGACCGTCGGGCCCGAGTCAGGTCCCGGCCAAACGCGGCGGCCAGGTCCGGCGTAGTCGTGCCGCGGGGCGGAATACGCGAACTCTGGCCCGGCGTCCGCGTACCAGGCGTCAGCCACGTCAGGCTGGGCGTCGACGCTCCCCGGGTCTGCCTGCCGCAGGCGGTAGCGGCCCGGCGGGACGGACCTGGCCGCGATGACGTGCACGCCTGCCCGGCCCGACCCGGCGAAGCGAGCCCCATGCGCGGCTACCTGCTCTTCGTAGACTTCCGTCACGCTGGCGCTGATCACGCCGAGTTCCATCCGCTCGCACAGCGAGATGAGGTCGTCGGGGTTCAGCTGCAGTTCGACAATGCTCGGCGCGAGCAGCAATCCGCTGGGCGTGACCACGAACACGTCGGACAGGTGCCGCATGGCGACGTTCAGCACGTCCTGCCCGTCGCGCCACGGGCGGGAGGCCAGCCGCCGAATCCACGGATGATCCCTCGTGACGCCGAGGGCGTGCAGGCCACCCACGCAGCCGGCGCCGAGTCCCGCGATGGCCACCAGCAGCACGGTGGCGGAGACGGCGGAACCCATCACGACGTCCAGAACCACCCAGCACGCCGCGACGCCGCCGGTGACCGCCCAGCGCCTCCGGCTTCGCGGCCGCAGCGGAGCGCGCACCTGCGGACGCGCCGCTTCCCTGCCTTCAGTCATCGAGTACCGTCCTCGATCTGTCCTTGACTCGTCCGATTGCACTCGTCCGATCGCCTGATCCGTGCTGATTCACCGGTCCCCGTCACCGAGGATGCGGGCAGCGCACCCTTCAGTCAACGAATGGCGGGCAGCTTCCAGATATCTGGAAGTTGCCAAGGGGAGCCGCCTCCGGCCCCGGGCACCTCGAATACACCTCAGGTCTCGTGACGGGAGGGCGAAGCCCGCGGGACATCGAGACGCCCGCTCACGCCGATGAAGGCCGGCGATGACCCGATCGCCGTGGCCAGCCCAACTTCCAGATTTCTGGAAAAGAAATTGAATGGGCGCGCACCGGACCCGGTATCGCCGCCCGCGGGTATGCTTCCGCGGAGATGCCAGACCAAGGTAAAGGCCGGCAATTCGCGATTGCCTTCTCATCGGATTTTATGCAGACGATGCTACGGAGGTCCAGATGCACATCGGATCGGTACTTCTTGCCATCTGGCTGGTCGTCGGCGGTATCGCCGCCGGGCAGCGCGGCGATTACAAAGACCCTATCGGCTGTAGCCGGGTAAGTACGATCGCGGTCACGATCATCGCCGGGCCCCTCAACTACGCGGGCGTGGATCCTAATATCAATTGCACCGTGCAGCACCCTAGCAATTAGTGATCGCGGCGAATCCTGGCGGACTATGCCGGGGACGGTGATTCGAAATTTTCAAGCTGAAGTCCTTCGTTTATCAAGCGATCCGCGCTATTGCGTCTCGGCCCGGGGCGCCGGTTTCACTTACGGGCCTCAGGTAGGGACGGGCACCCGGCCCACCGCCGTCTCGTACAGGCTGCCGAGGTATAGCCAGCCGTCGTGCTGACGTACGCCGACGATCTCGCGGTAGGACCCGGAGGGGCCGTGCAGCGACTGCACGATCAGTCCGTCGGCGCCCAGGCGCGCGACGAGCCCGTAGCGTTGCGCGGCGGGCTGCAGCCGGTCCGGGAGCCGCGCGGCGACGCGCCGCGGCGCCGGGTGCGGCATCAGCCGGTCGACGAGGGGCAGCCGCGGCGACGGAAAGGCGACCCAGTAGGTGCCGTCCCCGGCCGCGGACATGTTGTCGGGGATGCCGGGCAGGTTGGACGCGAACGGCCCCGGGCGGCCGGCCCCGGGACCGGTGAGCGGGATGCGGAGTATGTCGTAGCCCCCGGTCTGCGCGACCAGCAGGAACGACTCGTCCGGGGCCAGGGCCACCCCGTTCGGGAAGTACAGGCCGTCCGCGATCAGGTCCAGGCTGGCGTCCGACGGGCAGTACCGGAAGACGCGGCCGTTGGGCCGGTGCTCGAGCAGGTCCTGCTTGTAGTGCTCAATGCGGAACCGGGTCGAGCTGTCGGAGAAGTACACGGTGCCATCGGCCGCGACGGCGGCGTTGTTGGTGAACTTGAGCCGGCCGCCGCCGTAGCTGTCCCCTAGTACCCGGACGTGACCGGTCTCCTCCACCCGCAGCAGTCCCCGGTAGGCGTCGCAGACGATGAGCGTGCCGTCGCGCGGGTCCACCTCCAGGCCCAGCGGGCGGCCGTGAGTGTCGGCGAACAGCGCGGCCGCGCCGGAGTCAGGGAACCCGGCCGGCCACCGCCAGATCCGGCCGTCCTCCACGCCCGCGTACAACCGGCCGGCCCCATCGAACACGACATCCTCGGGCTTGGCCCCGCCGGGCACCTCCCACCGTTCCACCCGGTCGAGCAGCTGGTTGCGGGCGAGCGCGCCCGCCAGGGCCGGGGCCGGCGGCGGGGTCCACCGCGCCGGGTCGGCCCGGGGGTCCGCCTGCTCGCCCTCCCGGACCACGATGCTCCACCGGGCCCGGGTCGTCGCGCCCGGCCGCCGCCACGGCTCCGGCTCGCCCACCGTGGTGCGCAGCCTGCCAAGCGGGCCGGCGGACAACTCGACCACGTCGCCCGGCGAAAGCCAGCGGCCAATCTCGGCCCCGCTGCAACCAGGGACCGTTCCGAGCCCGATAACTGTGCCCGCCGCCAGCAGCTCGCCCGCGCTGGCGTAGGCGATGACGTCCGCCAGCGAGTGCTGCATCCCGCGGGTGCTGCCGGCACCCCACACCTCCCCGTTGACGCGGACCTCGACGCTCAGCGTGCCCAGCACGGCCAGGAACTCGCCCGGGGTGACCACGACGGAACCGAGCGCGGTGCCGAAGTCCTTGGACTTCGCCGGCCCCATCAGGCCCTCCACCATCTCGCGGAACTGCACGTCACGGGCGCTGAAGTCGTTGACAAGCACGAAGCCGCCCAGCACGCCGAGGGCCTCCTCCGGGGTCAGGTCGGTGCCGTCCCGGGCGATGACGACCCCGATCTCCAGCTCATAGTCCAGGACCTGGGCGTACGCCGGCCAGCGCACGGTATCTCCGTCGCCGACGAACGTCGCCGGGTTCCCCTTGTAGTACAGCGGCTGCTCATACCACAGCGGGCGGGGCCGCAGCCGCGGGAACGGGCGCCGCGCCAGCCGCTCGAAGCCGTCGGCCACGGCTCCCGCGGCCGATTCGCGCAACCGCAGCAGGCCACGGCTCACGGCGATCATGTGCTCCTCCCACAGCGAGCAGTCACGAAACGCCGACGGACGGAACGGCAGACTGAGCAGCGGCAACGGCCCGGCCGGCGACGCGGCAGAAACCAGCTCCTGTGCGAGCTCACGGACCTGCTCGCCCGCGCCGAGGAACGCCAGCAGATCGGCCGAGACGGGCCCCAGCCGATCCGCCCCCGGAACCGTCAGCAGCGGCACCCAGTCCCCATCGCGCTCAACCGCCACGCTCGCCTCACCCGCCGCCGTGCTAACCATCCCAACCCGCATCGCTACCTCCCGGCCGTATCCGCCATCCCACCATGGTTCCCGAACCGCCGTATCGCCAGCCGCCCTGCCCCCGCCACAAGCACGTCAGGCAGCGCAGCGGTCACCCTTCCCGGCGGGCGCCCCGTAGAGTTTGCGTGGTAGCCGTCTTGGATTTCGTTGCCTCGGGCCTGGAAATGAGGGGCAGATGATCGCGAGCCGCCGTGCGGTGCTGGCGTCGCTGGCGGCCGGAGCGCTGGCCGGCTGTGACCGGCCAGCCGCCCTGGCCAGCGGCGGCAAGGTCGCCTCGGCCACGCCCCGCGCGGCGACCGGGAGCCGCACTCCGGGCCCGGCCCGGCCGGGCGCCCCGCCGGCGGCGCCTGCCGCGACCCGGGCCCAGGTCGTGGCCCGTTACGGTCACCTCAGGCCGCATACCTGGGGCTTCGGGGGACCTGGGGTCGTCCGCGACCTGCCCGCGTCGCGGCGGGTGATCGCGCTGACCTTCGACGCCTGCGGCGGCCCCGGCGGCAGCCGCTACGACCACGCCCTCATCAGCTTCCTGCGCCGGCGGGAAGTGCCCGCGACGCTTTTCCTCAACTCCCGCTGGATCGACGCCAACCCGGCCGCCTTCCGCCAGCTGGCCGGCGAGCCGCTGTTCGAGATCGCCAACCACGGCACCCGGCACCTGCCCCTGTCGGTCACCGGGCGGTCCGCCTACGGCATCGGCGGCACGCGGAACGCCGGCCAGGTCTACGACGAGGTAGCCGGAAACCAGGCCAGGCTCACCCGGCTGCTGGGCGTCCCGCCGCGCTTCTTCCGGGCCGGCACCGCCTACAGCGACGACGTCGCGGCGCGGATCGTCACCGCGATGGGAGATCGCCTGGTCACCTTCTCCGTCAACGGCGACGGCGGAGCGACCTTCACCCCCGGGCAAGTCCGCAGCACCGTCACCGCCGCGCCGGGCGGTTCTATCGTGATCTGCCACATGAACCATCCCGAGAGCGGCACGGCGCAGGGGATCGCCGCCGCCGTGCCCCGCCTGCTGGCCTCCGGGTACCGCTTCGTCCGCCTCTCGGACCAACTGGATGGCCGCATAAGCCCATCGTCATAGGGACTGGACGAGCTGGATCGGGTTGCCGTCGGGGTCGGCGGTCCACGCGATCAGCAGACGGCCCAGCCATACGTGCGGGGAGGCCAGGCGAGGCGCAGGTCACCTCGTAACGCCGGGCCGCAGGTGGCCGGCCTGCGCACCCGCGGCCCGGTGCTCGGCGCGCCGCCAGCGCGCCGCGGCGGCGGCCACCGCGAGAGCGGCCAGCACCGGTACCGCACCGCATACGGTCATGCCGGCCCGCGCGCCGAACTGGCTCGTGAGCGCGCCGATCAGCGGCGCGCCGATGGGCGTGCCGCCGACGAACGCCAGCATGTACAGCCCCATCACGCGGCCGCGCAGCCGGGGATCGACGGCGAGCTGGACCGACGCGTTCGCCATGGACTGGAACGCGAGGTTGGCCAGGCCCATGGCGCCCAGCAGGACGAGAAACACCGCCAGCCGCGGCGCCAGCGCCGCGGCCACCTGGAGGAGCCCGAACCCGGCCGCCGAACCCGCGATCATGCCGGGCCGCGGCCGGGCGGCGGCCCCGGCGAACAGCGCTCCGGTCGCCGACCCGATGGCCAGGGCGATGTTGAACAGGCCGTACGTGGTGGCGTCGCCATGGAACGTCGACTTCGCCATAGCCGTCAGGACGATCGGGAAGTTGAGGCCGAACGTGCCGAACATCCCGACCAGGAAGATCGTCCGCACGACGTCCGGATGCTGGCGCAGGT
>Ga0302178_10002326_pt1 | contig 15132 bp, 16 predicted proteins | sample I_Palsa_E1_3_FD_198790 | JGI IMG/M metagenome (GOLD analysis project Ga0302178, IMG submission 198790) | Peat permafrost microbial communities from Stordalen Mire near Abisko, Sweden - I_Palsa_E1_3 | ecosystem: Environmental > Terrestrial > Soil > Palsa > Peat permafrost | place: Sweden... | reverse complement strand
TCGTCTCGCTCAGCAGCGCGTAGGCGCGCGCGGCGCCCTCGTCGGGGGGCACGAGCAGGTAGGAGCGGTCGAAGTAGACCGGATCGATTTCCCCGACCTCGACGAAGCGCTCGATGTCGATCGTCCGGCTCTGGCGGGGGGCCGCCGCCCGCAGGTCCTCGTCGGAGAGCAGTACCCACTCGCCGTTCTCGAGCTCGTAGCCGCGGGCGATCTCCGGCCACGGCACCGGCTGCTCCTCGGCGGCGCAGATCCTGCGCGTCTCGATCGGCGAGCAGTCGGGCGCGTGCAGCAGCTGGAAGTGGATGTCGCGATCGCGCGTGGCGCTGAACAGCGCGACGGGCACGTTGACGAGCCCGAAGCTGAGCGAGCCGGTCCACAGCGGTTTGGCCATCAGCGCGCGCTCCTCGCGGGCTTGCTCGCCTGCGTCCGGGGGGCTTCCTTCTTGGCTTTCTTCGCCTTCGCCTTCGCTTTCACTTTTGCGCGTGCGGGACGCCGCCCGCCCTGGCGCTCGAGGCTCGCCTGGAGCGCTCCGAGCAGGTCGGCCTCGGGCGCGATCTCCTCGGCCTCGGGCGCGTCGATCGTCTCGCCACGCGCCTTGCGCTCGATCAGCTCGAGGAGCGCCGCGCGATAGGTGTCCTCGTAGTCGTCGGGCTGAAAGCTCGCGCTGAGCTGTTCGACCAAAGCTCCGGCGGCGGCGACCTCGAGCTTCGAGGGCTTGCGCTGCGGCGCGGGGATCTCCAGATCGCCGGTCGGGACGAGCTCGTCGGCGAAGCGCATCGTGTGCAGGGCGATCACATCCTCGAGCGCGCGCAGCGCCACCAGCTGAGCCTTGTTGTGGAAGACGAAGCGTCCGATACCGACCCGGTCAGAGCGCTTCAGCGCCGCGTGCAGGAGCAGGTAGGCCTCGTCGCCGAGCTTGCCGGGGCCGAGGTTGTAGGCGCGGTCGTAGTAGACCGGGTCGATCTCCTCGCGCCCGGCGAAGTGCTCGATCTCGATCATGTGCGCGCCGGGCCCGTCCGCCGTGGCGATCTCCTCCTTGGAGAGCGTCACGTAAGAGCCGGAGCTGACTTCGAAGCCTTTCACGGTCTCGCCGTAGGGCACCTCCTTGCCCTCCTGGACGCACACGCGGCGGTGTTCGATCGCGGCGCCGTCGGTTGCGTGACGCTCGCGAAAGCGCACGGCCTTGGACTCGGTGGCCGAGTACAGCTTCACGGGCACCCGCACCATCCCGAAGGCGATCGTGCCGTTCCACAGCGAGCGTGGCATGCGCGAGAGTCTAGGGGTGAAGCGTAGGATCTTCGTAGGATCCGGGCTCGCGCACGGGATCCTGCACGACACGCCGACGCGGCCCCCAGGCAAGCATGTAGAAGAGCGAAAGCACCAAGCCGACGATCCCGATGATCATCAGGATCAGCCCGACGGTAGTCAGCGAGACGCCCGACACGGTGGCGGTGACGGCGTAGCGGAGAATCGCTCCGACGGCGATGAAGAAGAGCGAGGTCCCCGTTGTCATAACCGCTGACTACCCGGGATATACCTATCTCAATCTGGTTTCACGGCGGGCGCGTCCGCGAGCAGCTCGAGCACGGCGGCCTCGATCCGGGCGCGCGTGCGCGGGTTGGCCAGTTCCGGACCGTCGGGCAGGCGCTCCAGCGCAGGCGCGATCGTGACCGCTGCCTGGTAGCGATCGATCACGCGCGGATCGATGTAGGAGGCGCGACAGACGGCGGGCGTGTTGCCGAGATAGGCGGCGACCGTCTTCACGGCGGCGTTGACCACGCGCCGGCGGGAGGTCGCGGTCGGGCGTTTGGTTTTGGGCTTGGCTTTGTCCTGCCCCTCCGCGCCCGTGTCCGCGTCTGTGCCGGCGAGCGCAACCGCGGCGAGGACCGTGGCGTTCCAGGTGCGGAAGTCCTTCGCGGTGAAATCGCCGCCGCTGATGAGCTTGATGTAGGTATTGACGTCCTCGGCGTGCACCTCGACCCAACGCCGGCCCTCGCGGTAGGCGAGCAGCTGCCCCGCGCCGCGGCGGCGCTTGAGTGCCGCGAGCACCACGAGCACGTCCGGGTCGGCGATCGCCTGTACGCGCCGGACGCCGGACTTGGCGACGTAGTCGAAGATCACCTCCTCGTCGGCGATCGAGACGTGGCGTTTGAGCATCGTGGTGAGGCCGTAGGACTCGTTGCGCTCGGCGTAGTCCTCGGAGCCGATCCGGAAGAAGCCGAGGTCGAGCAGCCGCACCGAGCCGGCGAGCACGCGCTCGCGCGAGAGCTCCGCGGAGGACGCGGCCTTCGTGGCGGAGGTGGTCCGCGCGGCCTTGACGGCGAGATCCCTGCCGAGCCGGCGGCGCAGGCGCGGGAGCGCCTCGCCGAAGGCGATCATCGAGTCGAACTTCAGGCGGTCGCGATGCGAGCGCCAGCGTGGATGGTAGAGGTACTGCTTGCGCCCGGCGGCGTCGATCCCCGTCGCCTGGAGATGGCCGAGCGAGTCCATGCAGATCCACACCTCGCGCCACGCCGGCGGGATCGCGAGCTGGGAGATTCGCTCGAGCGCCTCGGGATCGTCGATGCGATCGCCGGCGGGATCTCTGTATTCAAAGCCACGACCGCGGCGGCGGCGCGCGATCCCGGGGGCCGCGCAGTCGGATCGTCGCAGCCTCGGCACCGCTCTATCCATAGCAGCGCTCCCGTGGCCGGGCGGTTTGACGGCGACGAGGCGGGGTACACCCGGGATGGAGAACTGATCTCCGGGCGTGACGTGAGTGGATCAACCCGAACCACTACGGAGCGACACGCAACCACGCGAGGAGTGCCTTACGAGCAGGCACTTTCCCGACGACCGATAGGAGGATTCGATGGCTGAGTTGAGCGGAAAGAGGATCGCGTTCCTCGTCGCCCAGGAGGGCGTCGAGGAGGTCGAGTTGACGAAGCCCTGGGAGGCTGTGAAAGAGGCAGGTGGAGCCCCCGTCCTGCTCGCCCCGGAGAGCGGCGAGGTGCAGGCTTTCAACCATCTCGACAAGGGCTCGACGTTCTCGGTCGACGAGACGCTCGCCGACGCGCGGCCGGGTGACTACGACGGGGTTGTGCTGCCGGGAGGCGTCGCCAACCCCGATCAGCTGCGTACGAAGCCGGAGGCGGTGCGCTTCCTGCAGGCGTTCTTCTCCGAAGGTAAGCCCGTCGGCGTGATCTGCCACGGTCCGTGGACGCTCGTGGAGGCGGACCTGGTGCGCGATCGCAAGCTCACCTCGTGGCCTTCGCTGCAGACCGACATCCGCAACGCCGGCGGCGAGTGGGTCGACGAGGAGGTCGTGACCGACGAGGGCCTGGTCTCCAGCCGCAAGCCGGACGACCTGCCGGCCTTCTGCGCAAAGATCGTCGAGGAGTTCGCCGAGGGAGTGCACGACGTCGCGCACGCCGGGGCGACGGCCAACGGCGGCTAGGCGAGCGGGCGGAGAGCCATGGACACCGAGCAAACCCCGCGCGGCGCCGACCGCGCGGGGGGCGTTTGCACCTTCACGTTCGATGACGGACCGGACCCGGTCTGGACGCCGCGTGTGCTCGCCGAGCTCGCTCGCTGCGAGACGCCGGCAGCGTTCTTCGCGGTCGGCGAGCGCGTGGCGGATGACCCCGGGCCGGCGCGCGCCGCGCTGCAGGCGGGCCACGAGGTCGAGCTGCACTGCCATCGCCACGTCCGGCATACGGAGCTGAGCGAAGCAGAGCTGGAAGCCGACACGATCGCCGCGCTGGCCGAGCTCGAGCGGGCACGGTTGGGTCGGCCGCGATACTGGCGGACGCCGTGGGGCGTGTGCACCGCCGCGACCGAGCGTGTGGCGGCGAGGCATGGACTCCGATTGGTCGATTGGACGATCGACACGCACGATTGGCGCGGCGATGCGAGCGCGGCGATGCTGGAGAGGGCCGCTGCGTTACTTGGGGACGGTGCGATCGTGCTGATGCACGATGCCCTCGGGCCCGGCGCGCGGCGCGCGGGCGTCGAGGAGACCGTCGGTCTGATCGCGCCACTCGCGGCGCGCGCGCGAGGTCGAGGCCTGCGGCTCGATGTGCTTTCTCGGACCGACCCTCCGGACGCGCCCGAGTGCGACGCGCCCGAGGCGAGCGGCACGGTGGCGCGGGGCATCAAGAGCGCCGCCTTGGAGGCCTGGGCATGAGTGCTATCCCCTCTCCTATCTCGATTGTTCCCGCCGCCGAGCCCGAACGCCTGAGCCTCGATGAGGCGCTCGCGCGGATCTCCTTGCGTGCGCACGAGCTCGATACGACGCCGCGCTTGCCGAGGGAGAACCTCGACGATCTGCGCGCCGCCGGAATGTTGCAGCTCACGAACGATCGGGCGGGGGCGAGGCTGCGCGAGGAGATCGCGCTTGTGCGCGCCCTCGCGCGCGCCGACGCCTCGACCGCGCGGATCTTCGACGGCCACCTGAACGGTGTCGAGCGGCTGGCGTTGGGCGCTCCTGAGGGGTTGCGCGAGGCGGAGCTCGCGTGGATCGCTGCCGGGAAGCTGCTGCTGGGGGTGTGGGGCGCCGACCCGGCACTCGGCGAGGGGGAGCCGGCGCGGGTGGTTAGCGGCAAGAGTGGATTGCTCGTCTTGCGGGGCGTGAAGACTTTCTGCTCGGGCGCCGGCGGTGTGCAGCGCGCGCTGGTCGTCGTGCGGGAGGGCGAGGGGTCGGACTCCTCGGCGCCGCGCGCGCGGCGGCTGGCCTACGTCGACACGAGCGAGGGCGTGGAGATCGATCGCGACTGGTACCGCGCCTCGGGCCTGCGCTCCTCGGAGAGCCATCGCGTCGAGTTCGTCGATACGCCGGTGCTGGCGCTGCTCGGCGGCGCGAACGAGCTCGCGCGCCAGCCGTTCTTCGCCCGCGACGGGGTGCGCACCGCGGCCACCTGGGCCGGAATCGCCGATGGCATCTTCGCTGCGGCGGCGCGCGCATTGGGCGAACGCGAACCCGACGAGCATCAGCTGAGCGCGCTCGGGCGGATGCGGGTGGCGCGCGAAACGATCGATCGCTGGCTGGAGCATGCGGGGGCACGGTTGGAAGACGAGGAGGTGGCGGATCCGGCGGGGTTGGCAACCGCGTGTCGCGCCGCGATCATCGAGGCGAGCCGCACGATCGCCGAGGAAGCCGCGCAGGCCTGCGGGTCGCGGTCCCTGATCGCCGGTGGTGAGCTCGACCGCGGCCGGCGCGATCTCGACCTGTTCGTGTTGCAGCACCGGCTCGAGCCGCAACTGGCGAAGCTGGGACGCTCTACGCTCGACGCGGCCGGCGGGACGCGATGAATCCCGTCACCGAGACCAGGGCCTACGACGTTCCGGATGGCAGCATGAGCTCCTCCGCGCGAGCGCCGCGCAGGCGGCCTCCGAGGGCGAGCGCCGAGAGCTTCGAGCGCCTGTACGCGGCGAGCCCGGATCCGTGGCGGTATGACTCGAGCGAGTACGAGCGCGGGAAGTATGCGGCGACGCTAGCCGCGCTCGACGGGCGCGCCTACCGGCGCGCGCTCGAGGTCGGCTGTTCGATCGGCGCCTTCACCGAGCTGCTCGCAGATCACTGCGCGGCGCTGACGGCGCTCGACTTCTCCGCGCGGGCGGTCGGCCTGGCGCGCGCGAGGCTGAGCGCGCACACACACGTCAGCCTCGAGGCCTCCTTTCCCGAGCAGGCGCCCGCGGGGGAATGGGATCTGGTCGTGTGCTCGGAGGTTCTCTACTACCTCGATCCCTCCGCGCTCGAAGCGGCCACGGGCTGGTTGCGCGAGCGGCTGCGTGCGGGCGCGACGGTGCTCACGGTCGACTGGCGCGGGCCCACCACGACCGAGCCCCACGACGGCGACGAAGTCCATGACCTGCTGCGCGCGCAGCTGGCGGATTGGCACGCGCTGGAGGGTCGCCAGCCCGGCTATCGCCTCGACCGCTTCGACGGCGATGGCAGCTGAGCGGATCGTGATCGTCGGCGCCGGCCCGGCCCTGCCGGCGCCCGACCCCCGCTTGGAGGCGGTCGTCGTGGTGCCGGCGCGCGACGAGGCCGAGCGCATCGGCGTCTGCCTGCTGGCGCTCGCCGAGCAGCGCGGCGTCAGCGAGGGGGCCTACGAGGTCGTGGTCGTGCTCGACGGCTGCCGCGACACGACGCGCGAGTGCGCGCTCGATGTCGCCATGAGCCACCCGCAGCTGCGGTTGCACCTGGTCGAGTTGAGCGCGCCGAGCGGTGTGGGACGCGCCAGGCGCGTGGGCATGGACCTCGCGTGCGAGCGCCTGCTCGCGGTAGACCGCGCCCAGGGTCTGATCGCGAGCACGGACGCCGACAGCGTCGTCGCCTGGGATTGGCTGGCGGCGCAGCGCGTGCTCGCGGCCACCGGTGCGAGTGCGATCGGGGGCCTGATCGAGCTCGACCCGGTCGAGGCGGGCGAGCTCTCCCGGGAGGCGCTGCAGCGGCGCGGGGCCGAGGCGGTCAGGCGCCTGCGAGACGTGCAGCAGAGGGGTATACCTTGGAACGATCGGATCGCCGAGCACCACCAATTCAGCGGCGCCTCGCTGGCGCTCACCGCCGAGGTCTACCGGCAATGCGGAGGGCTGCCGGTGTCGGCGGCCCTCGAGGATGAGGCGCTGGAGCGCGAGCTCTCCAACCACGGCATCCCGATCCACCGTAGTCGCGCGGTCCGCGTGAGCACCTCCGCGCGCACCGAGGGCCGCGCCCCGCGCGGGCTGGCTCATGATCTGACGGTGACCGATTGGCGCGCGCGGCGCTCCTTCCGCGCCGACCAGTTCCCGCTGCAGCGGCTGCTCGCCGCTAAGCGGGAGCCGATCGCGGTCGTGCTGCCCGCACGCGAGGTCGCCGCGACGATCGGCCCGATCGCCAAGTGTGTCTGTGACTTGCGGTCCTCTGGGTTGATCGACGAGGCCGTCGTGGTCGACTCCGCCTCGCTCGACGGCACCGCCGAGATCGCGGCCACCGCCGGCCTGCGGGTTGTGCAAGAGGACGAGCTCATGCCCGAGTGCGGGCCGGCGCAGGGCAAGGGCGATGCGATGTGGCGCGCGCTTTCGGTGGTGCGAAGCGACGTGGTGGCCTACCTCGACGCCGACACCGCCAACTTCCACCCCGGCTTTGTCCTGGGCCTGCTGGGGCCGTTGATCTGCGAGCCGCAGATCCAGTTCGTGAAGGGCTGCTTTCAGCGTCCGTTTCGCGATGGAGCGGGGTCGGGATCGGAATCGATTCCCCGCCCCGGCCAGGGCGGTCGCGTAACCGAGCTGCTGGCGCGCCCGCTGCTGAACCTGCACGCGCCCGAGCTCGCGGTCTTCGACCAGCCGCTCGCGGGCGAGATGGCCGCGCGCCGCGAGCTGCTCGTGCGGCTGCCGTTCAGCGTCGGCTATGGCGTCGAGATCGCGATGCTGATCGACGCATGGCGCGCGGTCGGGCTCGATGGCCTCGCCCAGGTCGATCTCGGTTCGCGCCAGAACGCCCACCAGTCACTGCGCGCGCTCTCTGCGATGAGCTACGCGGTGCTCGTTGCCGCCTCCGCGCGCTTCCTCGGCACCGAGTTCGCCGACACCCACGCCTCGGGCTCGATCGCGCTGCCGCCGCAGGAGCTCGGCGAGCCGATGGAGATGCGCAGGGTGCCGATCGAGGAGCGTCCCCCGTTCGGCGAGCACCTCCACAGGCAGCCGCCCGCGCCTGTGCTCGACGGCGGTTAAAAGCTACTCAGACTTGTTGGGCTCCCCGGGCTTGGGCTCCCGATCGCCGGGCCAGGCCCCGGTCACCGCGGCGAAGCCGCGCCGCGAGCCGTTGTCGACGAGGCCCTTGACGACGCGAAACAAGGCGCCCTCGAGCGCGAGCGCGAACGCAAGCTTGCCGAAGCCGGCTCGCTGGTTCTTGGGCTCGGGAGGCTCGCGATCATCGATCTTCGACCAGATCGCCGCGAAGGCCTTCTTGCTGATCAGCCCCGCGAGCAGACCGGTCGCGATGCTGAAGGGCATGAAGAGCAGCTTGGCCATGAGCTTGCCTTTCGTTCCGCTTGGACACCTGCCGATTGGGGATCAGGTTATTTGTCATCTCCATCGAGCGCACCCTTGATCTTCTCGGCGGCGCGATCGACTTTGTCCTTGACGGACGCCTTGGCCTGGTCGGCTTTGCCCTCCTTCTTGAGGTCGTTATCGCCGGTGAGGCTGCCGGCGGCCTCCTTGAGACGGCCCTTGCCCTCGTCTGCGTACTTGTCGCTCATCTCGGTTCCTTTTGATTGATGTCACTGGCCTCGCAATCAACGGACTCTTCGAGGATCGCGAGCTGTCCATTGAGGAGTACCCGCAACGCCTGCGCGTAACCCTCACGACAGCAGGTCGATCACGGAGATCCTCCGCGTGCCGATCGTCGCGACCCTGCGTATGCTCAGTCGAAGTCGGCAGCGCTCACCGCCGCCATTCCGGCGCCGGTGAGCTGCGTCAGCTCGCGTAGCAGCCCACCCATACCCGCGATCTCATATGCGGCGCGCTGAGCACCGGCGCCGCCGCCACGCTCCAGCAGCGCCGGCAGGCCGTTGAGTTGATCTGCGCAGTCGAGCTCCCGGGCGTAGCCGCGCGTGTTCGCGAGGACATCGTCGAGCAACTCGCCGACGGGTCTGAGTCGTCCTTCGGCATCGGGCAGCCGGGCTTTGACGCCGAAGCGCGCGGCCCGAAAGGAGCCCTCCTCGAGCACCTCGGCCGGCGGATCCGGCTCCGGGTCGGCCTCGGCGGCGTAGCGGGCGAGACAGTGCACGAGCGCGACCAGGGCAGCGGTGTCCTTTAGCGACGCCTGCGCGTCCAGCGCCCGCACCTCCACGGTGCCCAGGCGCGGATGGGGACGCAGCTTCCACCAGAACCACGTGTAGTCGGGCACGTCCGCGGCGCGTGCGAGCAGCCGTGCGGCAGCGCAGAAGTCCGAGAAGTCGCGCATCGCCCGCGGAACGCCCGAACGTGGCCAGCCGCGGATCGTCACCTCGCGCGCGGATGCGAGGCCCGTGTCGCGATCGTGGCGGAACGGCGAGTTGGCGGCCAGCGCCTGCAGCAGCGGCAGATGGCGGCGCAGGCCGTTGAAGGCACGGATCGCCGTCTCTGCGTCGGGCATGCCGACATGGATGTGCAGCCCCCCGACCGGCGTTGCGACCGCGTCGCCGAGCAGGTCGCGAATCCGCTCGTAGCGCTGCTTGTCGGTGATCTCGGCGTCGCCCTCACTCGCCGATGGGTGAGTCCCCGAACCGAGCAGACCGGCCCCGGTCTGGACCACCGCGCGGCGCAGGCCATCGAGCGTGAGGACGGCCTCGCCGGCGCTGCGACAGATGTCCGTGATCAACTCGACCTGGCAGGCGTGCAGCTCCCGCTCGACGGTGCCCTCGATCGGCCCGAGCCGCTCCAGTACGGCCGTCGAGGAGTTGACCTGCCGTCCCGTGACCGGATCGACGAGAAACAGCTCCTCCTCGACGCCGACCGAGAACGGCGCCTCCGAGCCAAAGGCGTTACCGATCCCCTCGTCTGAGTCCACCTACTGAGTCTGCCCCTCTTCTCGCGCGACGAAACTAGATGCGTCGGCCGACTTGGGTTCGCGAGTCATGCCCGCTGTGCGGTGGCATCCTCGATCAGCGCCCGGATCACGCCGTCGACGTCGTGATCGGAGGCCTCCACATGGGGCTCGAGCCCGTGCTCGCGCAGGGTCTCGCTCGTGACGGGGCCGATCGAGACGATCCGTGTCTGCGGGGAGAGGCCGGCGTTGCCGTCACCCGCCGCGTCGAGGAAGAAACGCACGGTGGAGGAGGAGGTGAAGGTGATGTAGTCGGCCGCACGCGCGGTCTCGAGCGCTTTGGGGGAGAGGGGCTCAGCGACGGTTTCATAGAGGGCCAGCACGTCGACCTCGGCGCCCCGCGCGCGCAGCGCGTCCGGGAGCACGTCGCGGGCCTCCTTCGCACGCGCGACGAGCGCGCACTGGACGGGCACATCGACGAGCGCCTGCACCAGCGACTCGGCGACGGAGCGCTCGGGCACGATGTCCGCGAGCAGCCCGTGCTCGGCCAGCGTGCGCGCCGTGCCGGGACCGATCGCCGCCAGTCGCGCACCCGCGAACGCCCGCGCGTCCCGAGCAAAGCCGGCTGAGGGAGCGATCGGCTCCTCGGGCGCCTGCGCGAGGCGCGCGAACAGCGCCGCGACCGCGTTCGGGCTGGTGAAGCAGACGAGGTCGTAGCGCGCGAGCTCGGGTGGCGGTCCGGGCAGCGGCTCGGTGCGGATCACCGGCGCCTGTACGACGCTCGCGCCCAGCTCCCCCAGGCGCCGCGCCAGGCCGCTGGCCTGGGCACGCGCGCGGGTGACGGCAACGGTGCGGCCTCGAAGCGGATATCGATCTCCGTCCCCGCGCCACTCGATCTGCCCGGCGAGCCCGGCGACGGGGCCGACCACGGTAATCGCGGGCGCTCGCACCTGCTCACGCTCGGCGACCTCGGCGATGCTCTGCAACGTCCCCGTGACGGTGCGCTGATCGGGAAGTGTGCCGCGTTCGACGATTGCCACGGGCTCGTCGGCGGGGCGCCCGGCTGCGATCAGCGACTCGGCGATCTGGGGGAGTTGGCGAACGCCCATGTAGAAGACGAGCGTTCCTGGGAACGCGGCGAGCGCGGGCCAGTCGAGCGCCGACTCGTCGGGTCCCTCCTCGCGGGTGTGCCCGGTGATGAGCGCCACCGCGGTCGCCAGCCCGCGGTGGGTAACCGGGATGCCCGCGTAGGCGGCTGCGGCCACGCCGGAGGTGATGCCGGGGACGATCTCATAGGCGATCCCGGCCTCGCGCAGCGCCAAAGCCTCCTCGCCGCCGCGTCCGAACACGAACGGGTCGCCGCCCTTCAAGCGCACGACCGTCTTGCCCGCCCGGGCGCGATCGAGGATCAACGCCTCGGTCTGCTCCTGAGGAACCGACGGCCCCCCACCCTCCTTGCCGACGAACAGCACCTCGGCCTCGGCGCGCGCGCCGTCGAGCGCGTCCGAGGGGATCAGACGGTCGTAGAGGATCACGTCCGCGGCGGCGATCAGCTCGAGGGCGCGCGCGGTCAGCAGCCCGGGGTCGCCCGGTCCCGCGCCGACGAGGTAGACGCGCCCAACCTCAGGCGTGCTCAACGGCCAGCTCCTCGGCTGGCCGAAACGGGGATTCCGCCGAAGGCGGGTGTCTCCCGGCTTCGGCGCAGCATCTCCTCGGCTCCCGCCGCCTTCATTCGCTCCGCCACCCGGCGCCCGAGCGCCTCGGGGTCGTAGAAGCCACCGAGCAACTCGTCGCTCACCCAGGCCGAGCCGTCGGGGAGGCCGACCCAGGCGCGCAGGTTCAGGCAGCCACAGCCGGCGGGCACCGCATGGGCCCCGAGCGGCGTGTGGCAGCTCGCGTCCAGCTCGTGGGCGAGGGCGCGCTCGGCGCGCAGGCAGGCGAAGGCATCCGCGTCGCCGATCGCGCGCACCGCCGCCTCGACGCGAGCGTCGCCGGCGCGTCCCTCGAGCGCGAGCACGCCCTGCCCAGGGGCCGGCACGAAGCGCGCGGGATCGAGCACGGCGCCGACCTCCGCCGCGCGATCAAGTCGCAGCAGCCCGGCGTGCGCGAGCACGATCGCGTCCAGGTCCACCCCCTCGCCGAGCCGTCGCAGGCGCGTGTCCACGTTGCCGCCGATCGCGACCACCCGCAGGTCCTCGCGCGTGGCCCGCAGTTGCGCGGCTCGGCGCAGGCTGCTCGTCCCCACGCGCGCGCCCTCGGGGAGCGACTCCAGGGCGTTTGCGCCGCACAGCACGTCCTCGGCGGCCACCCGCGCGGGTGCTCCCAGCAGCGCCAGCCCCTCGGCCAGCTCGCCCGGCACGTCCTTTGCGGAGTGCACCGCGAGGTCGATCTCACCGGCGAGCAGCGCGGCCTCGATCGTGTCGACCCAGCGCGACTTGTCGGCCGGCGCGTTTCCAGGCGGCGCCTGCGAGCTCGTGCTGTCCCCACTGGTCGTGATCGTGACGAGCTCGACCGCCTCCTCGTCGCCTGCCTCGATCGCCAATCGCTCGGCGACGTGGCCCGCCTGCGCGAGCGCGAGTGCGCTTCCGCGGGTTCCGATTCGCATCAGGGCCGCTCCTCCCGATCGGAGCGTGGCAGCCGATCCTCGACCGTGGAGATGGCCGGCGGCCGCGCGGGCATCGCAGGGAGGGTCCTTCTCAGCCCTGGCGGCGGCGCTGGAGGTCGTGGACCTCGGCGAGCTGGGCGGGTGCGATCCGCGCTTGTTCCTCGGCCCGATCAACGCTCTCGGTGGGCTCGTCGTCACGCAGGCCGAACAGCTCGCGCACTAGCTCGAGGCTCGCGTGGCCGCGCTCCTCCGAGAGGCTGCGCAGTCGGATCGTCGGCTCGTGCAGCAGCCGGCTCATCACCGCGCGCGCGACCGCCTCGATGCGGGCGAGGTCGCGCGGGGAGGCCGCCTCCCAGCGCCCGGAGTTCTCGGCGAGGACCTGCTCGACCAGCGCGTTGCCGTGTTCGCGCAGCGCGCTCACGGTGGGCAGCACCTCGAGTTGGCCGAGCCAGCGCGCGAAGCGCTGGATCTCCTCTTCGACGATCTCCTCCGCGCGCGGGATCTCGCTCGCGCGCGTGCCGAGGTTGCGTGCGACGACGGCCTGCAGGTCGTCGATGTCGTACAGCGTCACGCCGTCGAGCTCGCCGCAGCCGGCGTCGATGTCGCGCGGCACCGCGATGTCGATCAAGAGCAGCGATCGGGTGGGCGGGCTCCGTTCACGCCTTTGGCGCATCACCAGCTCGAGCTCCTCGCGGCCGACGATCGGATGCGGCGAGGAGGTCGAGGAGAGCACGATGTCCGCGTGCAGCAGCTGCTCGGGCAGCCCGTCGAGCCCCACGACCGAGCCGCCGAAGCGCTGGGCGAGGCTGAGCGCGCGATCGGCGTGGCGGTTGGCGACGAAGATGGTGCCCGCGCCCTGCTCGGCGAGCGCGCGCGCGGTCAGCTCGCTGGTCTCGCCCGCGCCGAGGATCACCACGTGGCGCTCCTCCAAGCCGCCGAGCACGCTCAGCGCGAGATCGACTGCCACCGAGGGCACGCTCACACGGCTCGAGCCGATTTCCGTCTCGGTGCGCACGCGCTTGCCGGTCGTGAGCGCCGCGGCGAACAGGCGGTTGGAGAGCGCGCCCGTGCTCCCGGCGCGCATCGCCGCCTCGTGCGCCCGGCGGACCTGGCCCTGGATCTCCGCCTCGCCGACGATCATCGACTCGAGGCCCGCGGTCACGCGGTAGAGCTGGCGCGCGGCGTCGCAGTTGCGGGGGGAGTAGATCTCCTGCGCGAGCTCCGTCGGGCGGATCCCCGCGCGGCGGGCGAGCAGACCCAGCACGTCGCCCTCGGCGTTGACAAGAGCCCCTCCCTCCCCGCCGACGACGAGGTAGACCTCGGTGCGGTTGCAGGTCGAGATCACGACCGCCTCGCGCACCTCGGTGCTCGCCGTGGCCTGTAGTGCGAACTCGCTCGCCTCGCGCTCGGTGAATGCCAATCGCTCACGCAGCGCCACGGGCGCCGTCTTGTGGGAGATGCCGAGCGCCAACAGCTCGCTCATACCCGCTCGCGCTCCCGTGGCAGGTTGTGCGCCTCGTGTGCTCCGTGCGTCTCATTCGGGGCGGCCCCGCCAGTGGTTTCCGCGCGCTCGTTCAGATCGCGCAGGTCGCGCTCCACACGGGTCAGGCGCAGCGCCATGATCGCGACGTAGATCAGGACGATCGCGAAGAACACGATGTAGGCGGCGGCGACGTAGCCGTTGTTCGAGCTTCCCGGGATGGACGTCGCGAGCACCATCAGCGGAACCCCAGCGTTCTGCTGCGCGCTTTCAGCAGCATGCGCGTGCGCTTGGCGGTGAGCTCGTAGGAGCAGAGCGTCGCGAACAGCAGCGACATCGCCACGAGTGAGATGAGAAAGGTGAAGGCCATCTTCGGCGGCAGGTTCGAGGAGCTACCGAGCACGCGCGGGTGTAGGTAGGAGCTCGACAGGCGCACCGCGAGGAAGTTCATCGGCACGAACGCGCCCGCGACGATCGCGAACACCGACGCGTAGCGCGCCTGGCGCTCGGGGTCCTCGATCGCGAAGCGCAGTGGCTGATAGGTCGCGTAGAGCAGCATGATGATCAGGAACGAGACGAGCGTCGGCTCGCTCCACACCCACCAATGACCCCACGAACCGCGCGCCCAGATCGAGCCGGTGATCAGGGTGCCGACGCCGAAGATCAGGCTCATGTGGATCGCTACGTAGGAGCGCAGATCCCAGCTCCGATCGCGCGTGCGCAGGTGCACGATTGCGAGCAGGCCGCCGATCACAAACCCGCAGAGGGTGACGATCGCGAGCGGTACGTGCAGATAGAAGATCTTCTGCAGGAACCCTTCTTCGACTTCGATCGGCGCGTAGAAGAACACGAGCACGAGCGCGATCGGAATCGCGGCGATCGTGGCGATGCTCAGCGGACGCAGGCCCCGTCCGTGCTTGGGGGGGGATGTTCGGGACGACACTAGTCCTCCAGGAGGAAGTCGAATACGGCGTAGGCGATCAGCCCGAACACCAGATCATAGAGCGCAAGCGTCGCCAGCCAGCGCACCTGTGGCCCCGTCGAGTGAGTAAGAACCAGCAGTGGCGAGCTCGCGCGGGCGGCGCCGATCACGACGGGCACGAGCAGCGGCAGCGCGAGCAGTGGCCCGAGCAGGTCGCGTGCGCGGGTCTGCACGGCCAGCGCCGCGACGAGCGTGCCGATCGCCGCGATCCCGATGTCGGCGAGCACGAGCACGACGAGCAGGTCGGGCAGCGTCTGGTGCAGCGGCGGCGCGAGCAGCAGCAGGCCGAAGGCCGGGACCGCGATCAGCTCGAGCACCGCGAGGTAGGCGAACAGTGCGATTGCCTTCGCCAGCAGCATCGCCGTGCGATCGACGGGTGCGAGCAGGAACGCGTCGAAGCCGCCCTGGTCTTGATCGGCGACGAACAGGCGGTTGATGCCGAGCATCGCGGCGAACAACAGCGTCACCCACAGGATCCCCGCGGCCTCGTCGCCGGAGACGGTGTTCTGATCCAGCGCGAAGTGGAACACGACGAACGTCGTCACGGCAAACAGCGACATACCCGGCACGGACTCCAG
>Ga0302178_10002325_pt1 | contig 15133 bp, 13 predicted proteins | sample I_Palsa_E1_3_FD_198790 | JGI IMG/M metagenome (GOLD analysis project Ga0302178, IMG submission 198790) | Peat permafrost microbial communities from Stordalen Mire near Abisko, Sweden - I_Palsa_E1_3 | ecosystem: Environmental > Terrestrial > Soil > Palsa > Peat permafrost | place: Sweden... | reverse complement strand
GACCTGCCTGGATTCGGATTCACCGAAGTGGCGCCCGACTACGTTTATAGCTTCGACGCGCTGGCCAGCACGCTAGTCTCCTTTACGGACACGCTAGGCCTTGAAAAATACGCCCTGTATATTTTTGACTATGGCGCACCTACCGGTCTGCGTCTTGCGTTGGCAAACCCGGAACGCGTGACGGCAATCATTTCACAGAACGGCAATGCCTACGAGGAAGGGCTTGGCGATGCATGGGCTCCTATTCAACGATATTGGCGAGAACCCTCGTCGCAAAATCGCGAAGCAATCCGCGCCGCGCTAAACAACAACGGTGTTCGCAATGAATATTTCACCGGAATGTCCGAGCAAAGCGCGATTGCGCCAGAGGGATACACGCTAGACGCGGCGCTGATGAACCGACCGGGCAATATGGATATCCAGCTCGACCTATTTTTGGACTATGCCAACAACGTAAAGATGTACCCAGAGTTTCAACGCTATTTCCGGGAGTTTCAGCCGCCGCTCCTGGCGATTTGGGGAAAGAAGGACCCGTATTTTATTCCCGCTGGAGCGAAGGCTTTCGCGAGAGACATCGAGCATGCTCAGATCGACATGCTCGATACCGGGCACTTTGCGCTGGAAACGCATGTGGAGCCCATTGCACAGTCGATCCGGACGTTCCTTGCAGAACGCCTGCCAAAATGACTAAGCCGCGTCCAGCCTGTCAATCGCTCAACGTCTCCAATGCGTGCAAAATCTCTTCAGTCGAGAGGCGCTCCGCGTAATCCTCATTGATATACGCCAGGCGAATGGTTCCGCTCTGATCGACTACAAAGGTCGCGGGCAGCGCTAGTGTTTTAGCGCCTTGGGGACCATTCGCAGTCTTAATTTCATGTCCCCTTTCGCGATAGACTTGCAACAAGTCATCATCCAGTTCATAGACAATCCCGAAGCGCTTTGCGACGTCGTTGCCAAGATAGGTGAGCACCGGAAACGTCAATCCATTTTCTTTCTCCGTCGCAACTTGCCGATCGGGCAGTTCCGCGGAAATAGCCACAATAGACGCACCCATACGTTCAATCTCGGGAAGCACTTGCTGTAGTGCGCGCAGTTCGATATTGCAATACGGACACCAGCCCCCCCGATAAAAACTAAGAACAATGGGACCCGACAGAAGCAAAGTGCGGACGTTCACCTGCTCTCCCCGGATAGAGGCCAAGTTGAAATCGGGAACGCGGTCTCCAATGCGAAGACAAGAGTTCCGGATTCCGGACGCGACCAGGTCGTCTATCGCACGGTCCATCACTACGGTTTGTGTTTCCGGTACAAACTGATCGCGCAAGGCGCGTATCTTTGCCAACTCTGAAGTCATGCTAGTCATTTAGGACCATCCTTTACGGTTGATTGAGCAAGGGCATTTCCGCATTCAAAAAACGGTAAGCCACTCAGTTCTGTTCTTCTGCCAGTTAGTTTTGGGAGCGGTATTCCGTCTCACGCAAAAACGTTGCAGCCTGCTCGCCAATGACCACGCATGGCGCCATCGTATTACCGCTCGTAACCCGCGGAAGGATCGACGCGTCGGCCACTCGCAAGCCCTCAACGCCATAGACCTTCAGCTTGCTGTCCACGACCGACATTGCATCGAGCCCCATCCTCGCGGTGCCACTTTGATGCCAGAACGTCGTCAAGCCATTCCGGATGTACTGCTCGAGGTCGCCGGATTCGAACGAATGCGGCGCGACCTGATGCGCGCTGAAACCCGCCAACGCTGACGCATTGCCCATCTCACGTGCGAAATTCAAACCGCTTTTCAGGTCGATCAGATCCTGTGCGTCATCCATGTAATTGGCGTTTATCCGCACGGCGTCTCCCGGTGCACCACCGGTTAGGTGGACGCTGCCACGGCTGACAGGCCGCATGCCAATCACTTGGGTCCAGCAATGACTGGGCGGCTCTGCGCCGACGGCGTTTTCCGGTGTCAGGTAAGCACCCGAAATGGCGTAGCTATAGAAGTTGGGGCTATCCAGTTCGGGACGGCTTTTCCAGAAACATGCTGTCTGGCTTCGCGGAGAAGCGTCGAGCACGTCGGCATTGCTTGCCCAGACGGACGCGATGGAAACGTGATCGTGCAAATTGCGCCCGACGCCCTCCAGGATCTGCAACACGGGAATGCCGGCACCCGCCAACTCCGATGCAGGGCCAATTCCCGATTGCATCAATACTTTGGGCGTGTGGATAGCGCCTAACGACAAAACGATTTCGCGCGTCGCTTCCACAGTCACTACGCGACCTTCAAAGGTGAATTCAACCTTTGTCGCGCGACGATTGTCGAACAGGACACGGTCGACATGCGCTCCGGTCAGGACGGTCAGATTGGGTTGCGCCATCATCGGATAAAGATACGAGCGGAAGATCGACTGGCGTCTACCGTCGCAAACCGTTTCGTCCACCAGTGCGCAACCGGCTGCTGCCTCCATCATGCGGCCATTCGCATTCGGAAATCGAGCCAGCCCGAGTGATTCAGCACCCTCCATCAGACGCTCTGAAAAAGGGAACGGACTCTGCGCCGGCTGCACGTGCACCACACCATGCTCGCCTCGATAGGCTGCGTCCGGCGCACCCGCCCATTTTTCTATACGGTTTTTATAGAGGTCGAGGACGGCGCGATAACTCCATGCATCGTCAGACGCCTTTTCGGCATAGAAGTCCCAATCCGCCTGGTGACCTCGTGACCATGTGGATACATTGATGCTGGAACCGCCGCCGAGTACCTTGCCCATTGAATACCCGATGGCTCGTCCGTTGAGCTGGGAGTTCGCTTGCGCGACAAAACTCCAATCCAGCTCACCGAACAAGGTCATGGGCCAACGGTTTGGGTCTTGAACGAACTCGCTCTCGTCAGGTCCGCCTGCTTCAATGAGCAGAACCCGCACTCCGGGATCGGCCGCGAGCTTGGCTGCCACCACGCATCCCGACGTTCCCGCGCCGCACACAATAAAATCAAACGGTGTGCTGATATTGGCGGCGAGTTCACGCTGATTTTCCAGCACATGTTGATCGAATTCTTTGTTTTTTGCCATAAAGCCTCCAAAAATACCGTTGGATTATTTCGCTATACTATCTAAATAAATTTAATAATTTCGGCCACATAAAACGCTCGCATTCCCATGCAGCAAGGCTTGATCACACGGTAGGAAAAATGAAACTTGTCAATGGTCGTCGCAGTATGCGGACGCCAATTACGGAAAAATCACGGTAAACGCCGCCTTGTGGACCACGCGCTAATGTAGAAACCGCAGCTCACAACGATCCAGGCGGGGCCGTGGCTTTCCCATTCCGCTCGCTTTGGCTCATCTATATGAAGGCTGAGCTTTCCGGCTTGTTCGCCGACGAAGCAGGTTAGCGCCAACGCCGTTCGGCGTGAATGCCGCAGCGGCTCATCTAAGTGCTCGATCGTATCAATCTCGCCCGTTTAAGCCGAAGGCTCTGGAGATGCTTTGCTGCATCGTGTGTACGAGGTTTAATCCAAGCTTATTTTTCGGGTCGTTCAATCGACGCACAGCCGTCTCATTGCCGACAGAATGCCGGAAATCCATTGTCAGAATTGCTCGATCAGCAGTGCCACGACGTCATGCTAAGCATTGCTACCCGGGAATCGTCCGGTATGCCGGCTACCGAAGGTTTTGCATAGGACACGCCCGCAGTCTCTCAATCGCTGACGGCACTCTGCCATACGTTGGGACAAGTCGTTGTTCCCGCGATATGGTGAAGCACAGGGGAGCAGCGGTCCCGTGGTTTTCCAAACTTTTCCAACTGCCTGTCTGTCTTGCCATCCAGTGCGTGCTGACTAGCATCTCTATCAGCTTTCCCAGTGTCTCGGCGCGAGCCCCGTCCCATACTATGATCTTCGCCAGTAGCGAATCGTAGTACGGCGGGACCGCGTAGCCGTCGAAGAGATGCGTGTCGACCCGCACGCTCGCTCCCGCGGGCAAGCTCAGTACCGAAACCGTGCCCGGTGCGGGCATGAAGTTCTAGTGAGGATCTTTCGGCGTCGATCCGGCATTCGATCTCGGCACTGCGCAGAGCATATCCGCTTCGATGCTGCGCATGGCGCAGCATCGACCTGTTGCGAGCCGTAGCGACTCGCGCACAATATCGATGCCCGTTATCACTTCCGTCACCGAATGCTCGACCTGCACGCGCGTATTCATTTCGATGAAGAAGGGCGGTCTCAAGTCGAAGTGCAACAGCTAGGTTAATGTTTAGATGACGTTGCTAGATCCGCTGCTTGTAGCGTCGCGGCGAATACCTCGAAGGGCGAATGAAACGCGTGTGTGGCACGAGGTCGGTTGTTCAAGCTGTCGGCAATGATGTCGAGGTCCGCCTGACTATGGACGGAAAGGTCGGTGCCTTTGGGCAAATACTCGCGCAACAGGCCATTGGTATTTTCACAAGTTCCGCGCTGCCACGGGCTATGTGGATCGCAAAAATAGACGTTCACGCCAGTTTGAGCGGCAAGTTCTTGATGTCGTGAGAGTTCACGCCCCTGGTCGTAAGTGAAGCTTTGACGCAAGTGTTCGGGAATCGAGTTGAGCTTGGCCGAAAAGCCGGCCAGTGCAGATTCGGCTGTGGCATCGTGCATCTTGGCTAGCAGTACCAGACGGCTGGTTCTCTCCACCAACACGCTAACCGAGGAGCGATTGCCTTCGCCTTTGATGAAGTCGCCCTCCCTGTGTCCGGGCATCACGCGATCCTCAATTTCAGGTGGGCGCACGTGAATACTGACCATATTGGGAATTTGCCAGCGGCGATCATTGCCCCGTGTGCGCGACACGCGGGCGCGATGAGCACGACGCAAACAAGCAATAAGTTGACGCCGTAATTCTCCGCCTGGGTGGGCGTAGATGGTTGTGTAAATCGTTTCGTGCGAGACCTGCAAAGTCGGATCGGTGGGAAACATACGCTTGAGGACTCCAGAGATTTGCTGAGGCGACCAACGCCACTCCAGCAGCGTAAGGACGACCCTCCAGCAGGCGCTGTGAGGCCCGAGTTTGGGCGTGACGGCAGTGTCAGCTCGTCGCGCCGAACTGAGCGCGTGCGCCGCCGCTGGGACATAACCGAGCACAGAGCTATTGCGCCTCAGTTCACGGCTGAGGGTAGAGGCCGAGCGTCCGAGTATCCGGGCCATGGCCCGGATACTCGAGCCCCGTTGACGCAGGCTCGCGATCTCCAGACGTTCCTCAGCCTGCAACTGCTCGTACTGATTCGCTTTGTGCATTACAACACCTTATACGCTTCGGTGTTGCGCTTCAATTTTGAGCCCGCCAAGTATTCTGACGTAACCGGATCGTACAGATACTCGACCGTGCGGACGCGTCGGTAATTGACCGACTCAGTAAGTGCGACCGCTGACGCGCCCGGCATGGTCTCGGCCGGGCCGCGCGGGAAGATCGAACGCTGGATTTCGTTGGAGGAAATCAGGAGCAGGAACGTTCCCGTGCCGACGATGTCCGGAATGTTTTTTAAAAGCTTGATTCAGCTCAGGCTTGCCGCCGAATCGGCCTTGTTAATAACAGTTTTCGCAATGCGCAAGTTAATCGGGCAGATATGTTCCGGGCTTCAATGCGTGGACAGGCGCGCGTGGCAATAAACATCAATGTCAGCACGGTCGAACCTGACGCGATAGCGAGGACAAAGTGCGACCCTTGTGGCGTAATTACCTGCGGAAGCAAGCCGATCGCCAGCGCCGGAGGGAAGTTCAGGCGGAAGAGCCGCAAGATCAGCATGCCCGATATCAGCGTGGAGACGACGGACATCGGTCCGCCTCCACCCAGCGATACTGCAGCGAGGCCTGCTGCTGCACTCATCGTGCTTACTGCGATAAGCGTCCATGGACGCGCGGCCCACGGGCAGGTATCGGGATGCACGAACATCTCGTATCCAATCACGATCAACGGCGGAAACAGAATCAAGCGCATTCCAGTCAGGGCTCCCAGAACGTACGCTAGCAGAAGGAATGTGATGAACGGCGGCAGCCATTGGGAAAGCGTTGCTGCTTGATGCACTCGTTGTTGTGCGATGGGCGCGACCAGCCCAATCCGGGCGCCAAGAAATTGCCGATGCACGACAGATGTTATCGCCAGCATGGTCGTAACGACCGCGATCGATGCCGGATACTGCCAGCTGGTAAATCCAAGCGCCAAGGGTAGAAATCCGGCGGAAATCGCAGGCGCGATGGGCGAGCGTAACAGCCGCAGAAGTACAACGCCTGAAGCGATACAGAGCGCCACGCTGATCGGCCCATAACCGACATTGCGCGTGATCAGGATGCCAATTGTTGCTGCGGCAGTAGGCGTGATGATCAACATCGCAGGAGCATTGGCCCACGCGCCCTTCGGACGCGAAAAAATGCCGAATGACAATGCGCTCAACTCGGGAAAGAGCAGATACGGAACGCTCGCAATAAGGGCGAACTTCGACGTCCCCCCGAGCAAGAAAAGCGTGAGTAGTTCACCCATTGGAAGAAAGCCAGCTGTCATGGTGCGTCATCCGTTCAGAGAGTGAGAGAATACTAGTCGAATTTGTTTCGTGCGAATATTCCCCAAAATCTCACCGCTAATACGAGAAATTGCACAGATGTTCGATTGGGAAAATATGCGGTATTTTCTGGCCGTCGGCCGCATCGGCACATTGTCTGGAGCAGCGCGCGCACTCGAGGTTGATCATGCGACGGTGAGCCGACGCGTAAGCGTCCTCGAAGAACACCTGAACATCCGGCTGGTCGAGCGTCTTCCTCGTGCCTGCCCGCTTACGGCCGCGGGACAGCGCGTGTTCGATCTGGCGCAGGCAATGGACGAAAGCGCTTATGCAATAGAGCGGTTTGTCGTCGCTAGCAATTCCCCGTTGAAAGGCAATGTCACATTGAGCGCGCCGCCGGTACTCGTCGCTAATTTCCTGGCGAGACAACTGGCGGATTTCAAGCTTGCTCATCCGCGCGTGCACTTGTCCATCTCGGCCCAGTCGCGTCAGGTATCGCTCGGTCGCAGAGAAGCAGACGTTGTCCTGAGGCTGGTTCGCCCTCAGGAAGAGACCAGCGTGGTGCGCAAGCTAGGCCGCTTGTCGTTCGACCTGTATGCCAGCAACAATTATCGAATGTTGCACGATGCGTCTGCTTGGGAATTCATTGTCTACGACTCGGATTCCAGCGACGTCGCGCAACAAAAATGGCTAATGGACATCGTCAAGGATCGAACCATTGCATGCGAAATCGGCGACATCAATGGTCATCTCGCAGCGGCCCAGGCGGGGGCTGGGGTGGCATGCCTGCCCTGCTTTCTTGCGGATCAGGATCCAACGCTACGGCGTGTCCCACACGAGGCGTCGCCATTCTCCCGCGATATCTGGCTGGCCATACACCGCGATCTGCGCCGGTCGCCTCAAATACGAGCAGTGATGGACTTTCTGTTAAAGGTCGTGGGTGAGGAATTCGGCATCGCTTCAGGCACCTAGCGGGTAACTGGGTCGCGACGGCGCTTCGACAGAGGGCGTCTGGTGACAAATGGAGGGCATCGCAAGTTGAACATTAAGGCGCTCTGGCGCCAAATCTAAAAAATAAGCCCGACATACCTGTGCCATGAGCCAGTCATTTCATATAAAGGGATTGAACAGCATTGTCAGGTTGTTGGGTCGGTCACGTAAGATGTCGCGATGAAGAAATCTAAATCGCTCTATCACGGTCACCGTTTTCCGGCCAACGTCATCAGTTGCGCCGTGCGCTGGTATTTTCGCTTTCAGTTGAGCTTGCGTGACATCGAGGAACTGCTCTTCGAGCGCGGGGTGATCGTGACCTACGAGACGATCCGTTGCTGGTGCGACAAATTCGGCAAGGGCTTTGCTCACCGAGTCAAAGCCGCGCGGCGCAAGCCCGGTAGTACTTGGCACCTCGACGAGATGTTCATCACCCTGCGCCGCGAGCCGTACCAGCTTTGGCGAGCGGTGGACGAGCATGGTGCCGAACTCGACATCCCGGTGCAATAGCGGCGCGACAAACCCGCTGCCAAACGCTTCTTCAAGCGTGTGCCGCGTTCTAACCCGGTGCCGCGCAAAATCGTCACCGACCAGTTGCGCAGCTATCCGGCGGCAAAAGCTGAGATCCCAGAACTTGTGAACGTAAAGCACGTCTTCGTCAAAGCGGCAGCGCGACTGAACAACCGGGCCGAGAACAGCCACCAACCGACACGCGAACGCGAACGATGCATGCGCGGCTTTCGCAATCCTGGACGCACACAGAAATCTCTCTCGTGCTTCGGGCCGATCCGGCAGCATTTCGCGCTCAAGCGAAATCTGCTGCGCGCTTCACTCTATCGCAAACAACTCGCTGCCCGGTTCGTCGCCTGGCGCAAATTCACTGAACTCACCCAAGATCCGTCCTCTGCTTTCTGACAGCTCGTCCAACTGCCGTCATATCGCTCATTTCCTCTAACTTGACAACGCCTGAATGTCGCCAGGACATATTGCGCGATGATCTCGGACACGCCCCAGCCATTCGCCTCGCTTGGTAGCAGACAGTCGGGCGCAGGCGTTCCCCTAAACGCAGCCCCCGGCGTGGCCGGGGTATAGCACTTTGCTCTTGAATTTGGCTTGTGCAGGATAAGCACTCAGGACACTCCGAAGCGCGCGATATCGAGAGTGGCTCGACTGGTCCGCGCTGAAACATCGAGGATGAGATGGCCAACGGAATCGCGACGCAGTGCGCCTACGCTGCGATCCTCGCTGGCAGCAGCATGGAGGCCCTACGCCCGTACGGCGTACCTTCTTAGTCATGCGAAGAGCTGCGACCCAATACGGAAGCCTTTCGATTTGCGCTCCCTCAAGGGTGTCGCGCACGAGATTTCAATTTGAATTCCAAAAGATTGGGAACATACTTTCCGCTACTCGCGCCCGATGTTACTAACCAAACGCTCAATCCAGCAAAGGAGTTCACATGCACCAAAAGGAAGAGTTCGGGCCGTCCCAACCTCCCGATGATTTGCGTGAAGAAGACATTCCTTCTGAAGATTTTGACCTAGTCATTGTTGGAAGCGGTGAAGGATCAAAATATGTCGCGTGGACCCTTGCCAGGGAGGGGCAGCGCGTCGCGGTTATCGAGCGCGAATACATCGGAGGTTCGTGCCCAAACATTGCGTGCTTACCGAGCAAAAATATTATTCATAGTGCGAAGGTCGCCTCCTATTTGACCAGGAGCGAAGAGTTTGGCATCAAAAAAGAACACGTCAACCCCGATATGACTGTCATCCGAGATAGAAAACGGAAGATGGTCGACGGGTTGGTCCAGATTCATGTCGAGAATTTCCGTCGCAGCGGGACAGAATTGATTATGGGAACTGGGCGCTTTGTCGGTCCCAAGACCCTGGAGGTACACGGCCACGACGGTTCGGTTCGTCGCATTAGAGGAGCAGACGTAATCATCGGAACAGGCACTTGCGCGACCCTGGATCCCATTCCAGGTCTCCTCGAAGCAACGCCCCTTACTCACATCGAAGCGCTTGAACTGGATGTGGTTCCTGGTCATTTGCTTGTTATGGGGGGCGGTTATATCGGATTGGAGCTTGCGCAGGCGATGCGAAGGTTCGGTAGTCGAGTCACTATCATCGAGCGAAACGAGCGGCTGGTGCATCGAGAGGATCTGGATGTTTCCGAGGGGGTAACGGAGCTCTTTATTGAGGAAGGTATAAGCCTGGTTCTGAACGCAACCGTCACGAGCGTGGCCGGGAAATCAGGTGAGCTCGTGCAGCTGGTCGTGGAGCACGAAGGCGTAAGCAAGGCATTCGAGGGGACACATCTCCTGGTGGCGACTGGCCGCACCCCCAATACCGCTGGGATTGGGCTGGACCTTGCGGGAGTTGAGGTTACCGAACGTGGTTACATCAAGGTGAATGACCGTCTCGAGACGACCGCCCCCGGTGTTTGGGCTATTGGTGAATGTGCCGGAAGTCCTCAGTTCACGCACATCGCTTTCGATGATTTCCGCGTTATCCGGGATAACCTTGCGGGCGGCAATCATGTGACAACTGACAGGCAGGTTCCGTTTTGCATGTTTACCGATCCGGAGGTTGCCCGTATTGGACTTAGTGAGAGGGAAGCCGAAGCGAAAAACATCTCCTATCGCCTTGTAAAAATTCCGATGGCGTCGGTGCTGCGCACGCGAACACTTTCGGAAACGCGGGGCTTCATGAAAGCGCTCATCGATGTTGAGAGCGATCGTATTCTCGGCTTCACCGCATTCGGGATCTCAGCCGGCGAGGTCATGGCCTCTGTCCAGATCGCGATGATTGGAGGCCTGCCATACACGGTGCTGCGCGATGCCGTCTTGACGCACCCGACTTTGATCGAAGGGCTGATCATCCTCTTTTCAACTACGCCGACCCCGCAAAATGCGGTTTCGACGAGCGCTTAATTCGGCTTTTCGATTGCGGCTATTTTGCATTCAAGGAGATGACAGCATGAACCAAGCGGGTGAAGGTATCCCTGGCTACACCTACGGAACTTCTGAAGTGGCAAGGTCGGCCGTGTCGCCGCAAGAGTTGGATATGCTAAAAATTAGCGCGGGCTTTACGCAAGAAGACGAGCGATACCTTCAATTGGCTGGGACCGTACTACAGGGGAGAACGGCACAGATCGTGCAACACTGGCGTAACGGGATCATTGCGAGCATCCCGAACCTTGCTCGACACTCACGCTCTCCGGAAGGGGATGCCATTCCCCAATATCTGGCAAACAGCAACCGTCGCTTCGAGCAATGGATTCTCGACACTTGCTTTAGGCCGTACGATCAAGAATGGGCCAACTACCAACAAGAGATAGCTTTGCGACATACGAGCGTGAAAAAAAATCAGACGGATGCTGTCCGTTCGACACCGCACGTACCCCTTCGCGACATCATTGGTTTTATGGCGGTTATCAACGAAACGATCAAACCATACCTCGGTGCGAACGGTCACCCTCTGGATGAGGTAGAGATGATGCACCGGGCCTGGTGCAAATCAATGCAAATTCAATTAGCGCTCTGGGCCGCACCTTATGCCGACGGGACACTTGCGCCAAATGAATGGTAATAGGCAGACGTGTCGCGTCGCTATCGTTGGCGATTGAGGCCCCTCGTCGAATGTCCCTTCCTGGCCGGGTTGAGGCGGTGCCACCGGCAATTTGCTCGCCGGAAACCGGCCATTGATCTGGGGCGGACTAGACCTTCGCTATTCAAATTGAATGGCGACCTCGAACGGCGGCTCGTGGCCGACCTGAGCCATGCGGCTTTCCGCGCCGGCGACATTCCGGTCGCGTGGGACTGCATGCGGCCAAGGGGACCTTCGTTATCGGCTTTGAACTTCAAGTATGCTTTCCACTCGTAGGCCTGAAGAATTCTCGTCGCGGGGTGTGCAGACAACTACGCTGCGAGGCTGAAGCCAAGGGGCGCAAAATTCGTAGAGCGTCACGAAGCGCAGAAGCGGCGCCTCGCGGCTCACCCCGATCTGGCCCGCGATCTGTCCCATGCGCATGGGGCAAGCCATTTCACCTGACGAAGGCGCCATTTATGAACCTGACCGCACGTGGGAAGAGCGACGGCCAAGACCAAGTTCGACGCAAGCCCCGGGTCATGATCTATGGCGTCGGCTTCTATGGCATGGAGGCAGTGCGCATCCTGGCTAAAAAAGGCTGGCCGATCGTCGCGGCCGTGAATCGAGCGGGTCCCAAAATTGGCCAGGACCTGGGACACCTCGCTGGTCTGAACGAAGATCTAGGGGTTATTGTTCAGGATTGCGAAACTGCCGACTATGCTGCCTTCGGGGCGGACATCGCGCTCGTTGTTCAGACTGAAAGGCTGAGTCTAAACCTGATGGCCTACCAACGTCTTCTAGGGGCTGGAATCAACGTTATCTGCCACGGTTCCGAGTCCTACTTCCCACAGGGCGCTGATCCGGAGTTGGCCGAGAAGATTGACGCCTTGGCGAAGCAGGGCAGCGTCACGTTCACGGGCACCGGCATCTGGGACTTCTCGCGTATCTGGCCGGGCATCTTGATCGCAGGGCCTTGCAGTGAACTTCACTCTCTCAATCATCACAGCCTCACGAACGCGGAGCTAGCGAATGAACGCATGATGCGAGCCTACGGCGTCGACATGACGCAAGCCGAGTTCGCGCAAAAGGTGACCCAGGTGCCTGGCCAACTAGGTGATTTGTACAAGGGCATTCCGCACCACGTGATGCACGCGCTTGGCTTCACCATTACGAACGTGACCGAACGGCGCGAGCCGGTGCTCTCCGAACAACCCGTGTGGTGCCGCATCCTGAATAGGTCGCTAGACCCCGGCACCTCGCTTGGCCTAAGGATCGTCGTGTCAGTCGAAACCGCCGAAGGGCCAACGGCAAGCGCACATATCGAATTGCGCATCCTGGCAGAGGGCGAGACCGAACACATGATGTGGACGGTTGATGGAAGACCGCCATCAAAAATCCGGGTCGACCGCGCGGACGGAGTGCACACTTCGGCCGCATGCATAGTGAATCGCATCCCTGACGTTATAGCCGCTCCGTCGGGAGTGAGATTGATTTCGCAGCTTGGTCCCTTGCGGCATTCACTCACATAGCGGGGGCTATCCGGCTCCTCGCCGTAGCGTCTCGCGCGCTGGCGTTGAGGAGGGGCGTCGATTCCGACGCAAATGGACTGTGATTTAACGGCAGTCAAGCGATGACCCCATAAGCCGCATCTTTCGCGCACGAGATAAGATCCAAGTGACGCTGCCGATGTCAACGATCTATGTGCCAATGTCGAACGTCAACTACTGACCGTCGCCAGCGAAAGTCGATATAGCGAAAGCCACCCGGACACCCGTCCTCCGACGGGTCTCTACATTTACAAATTACAGCGAGCTTCCGGGCGCTTGAACCTGTTTCATTGATACAAGCGGAGCAAGGAACTGCTCGAAGTGTGGCAACCAGATAGGAATTGAGTCCTTGGCGCTGAACATGCCATGGCCGTTCCTGCCGAAGGGCGGTTCGACGACCATCTGCCCTTGACCGCCTGCTGCCTGAAACGCTGCAAACCATGTTGCAACGACTTCAGGCGAAAAAAACTTATCGTTTTGAACGTAATGCCAAAGTACCGGAACTCGTGTTGTCGACGCAAAATGCGCGATCGTATCGGCCATCTGCTGCGGATCACAGGGCATGCCCGGATGTCTAAAAGGGTTCCCGCCACGACCGCCCGAAAAGTTGACGACTGCGACTAGTCCCTTCGGTGCAAAGCTTGCAGCTGCGAGAGACGCGAATCCCCCTGCTGACTGCCCTACCAAGACGACATAATCGCGATCCACTTGAGGCAACGTCTCTGCGTAAGCAAGGGTTGCAAGCACATCTAACGACGCCTGATTTCCCGCAGTCATGTAATCAGGATGCTGGCACGAACCAGCATCTTCCTCGTCCGTGCCTCCCGTGGCTCCATAACCCCGCCGGATCGGCACAATCACAGCGAAGCCAAGTTGAACGAATGTTCGAATCTGCGGCAGTTCACGGTAGCGGCCCACCTTCGGCCGGTCCCGAGGATCAGATGGGCTGCCGTGACTCAAAATGATCAACGGAAACGGTCCGGGGCCGTCAGGCATATAGGTGGTCGCGACTATGTCCCGGTCGTGATCGCCAGATAGTCGGTGCTCAATCACAGGAACGTTGACGACAGTTTCATGAAGGTCTGCTGCGATTGGCTCGACCTCGCTTGCGGTTAATGCGCAACCGGCCACAGATGTCAAATGACACAAAGTCGTCCTCCCCCAAAGACCAGTTTATAAGGCGCAGCGGGCAGCGCTGGTCAACTTTGCGTCAATTTTTATTGCCACAAACTTGTCCATTTTGCTGAATTTGACCTAAAGTAGACCCATATCGCTGGTCCGAAATAGTCGCCATCCACCCACCCAAATCCCTGCCAGTTTCCCGGCTCCCGAAGCAGACGCTTCATCATGTGTGGTGGCCGAAACTGCAACGCACACTCGTACTCACTTCGGTTAAAATTCCCATGAAATATTTCGCTGTGTCCACCAAAGCCTCTCTATTGATTAGTAGTGCTAGTGATATCCCAACGCTGACTTTTGATATACCGTTCTGGACATCGATGGTCGAACGCAGTCGGTACGTCTTGGCACAGAAAGCCGGCAGCACCACGTTGTCCGCAATCAGCAGGTGACAATCACCCGTGATGATCAACAAGAAGAAGAAGAACACGAAACGTCGATTCTCTGGCAGGCGAAGGGCATTACCGAAGCACGCTTCACGTCTCGCCCCGAGTGGAGCACCGCCGGCGAATCCATGTGGACGCGCTTGTCGAAATTTTCGGCTCTTTTGAAAACGGAGTGGGTAATGGGGCTCATCGCGCATGCTCATTAAAGCCTGCGAAGTTGAGTTTTCCCGCGATGAGGAACAGGACCGTACGCATGGTTTCGAAGCGAGCGTATCCGCGTGCTTTGCGTTTGGAGGCTTGAAACAGGCCGTTGATAGCCTCGATGAAGCCGTTGGTTTGGCGCGTCTGAGTCCAGGCAACAATGCCGTCGAAGTGTCGGCGAATCAATCACGCGACGTCCTTCATCGGTTCGACCTTCGAGCGCATGACGTCTCCTGCACCCGGCTCTCACGCGCCCTGCTGAACTTGCCGCGTGGCACTCAACTCAGAAGTATCGGCAAAATCGCCTCAAAAAGTCGTCATTGAAGGCGTCAGCCGTCCAGCTAAATGGGACGACTTTATGTCAATTATTCGACAACGCGTTGATAAGAAACAGTTTTTCAATATCGCGCGCGCCCGAATTTGCATATGGGACGACTTTAAGTCAATTTCCCGGTCAACTTTGTGTCGTTTGACAATGGCATTACCAATGTACGTGCATGGCCATGGGCGTGCGGGGCTAACACAGAGACGGTGTACTTTTCCTCCCCTGATTACAACGCGCTGGGCAACTTCGGTGGCGTATCCATGCATGTCAGCTGCGTATTCCGGTGATCGTGACCACTCATTCCGGCTGAACGTGACCGTTGCGCATGAGATGGTGCTACGCGATTAGATCGTAATATCTGCGGTCACGATGGGTCGATAGTTTGCTCCTTTTTGCTGG
>Ga0302178_10002319_pt1 | contig 15155 bp, 10 predicted proteins | sample I_Palsa_E1_3_FD_198790 | JGI IMG/M metagenome (GOLD analysis project Ga0302178, IMG submission 198790) | Peat permafrost microbial communities from Stordalen Mire near Abisko, Sweden - I_Palsa_E1_3 | ecosystem: Environmental > Terrestrial > Soil > Palsa > Peat permafrost | place: Sweden... | reverse complement strand
CCGGCACGGCGAAGCCCATCGTGCCCAGGCCGCCCGAGTTGATCCAGGTGCCCGGGTGCTCGTAGTCGATGAACTGGGCGGCCCACATCTGGTGCTGCCCGACGCCCGCCACGTACACCGCGTCCGGGCCCGCGATCTTGCCGATCCGCTCGATGACGTACTGCGGCGCGAGCGAGCCGTCGTCCGGCTGGTCGTACCCGAGCGGGTAGGTGGTCCGGAGCGAATCGAGCTGGGCCCGCCAGGCGGCGATATCCGGCTGGCGGCCCTGCTCGTACTCGGCTCGCACCGCGGTGACCAGGTCGGCGATCACCTCACGGCAGTCGCCGACGATCGGCACGTCGGCGCGGCGGTTCTTGGAGATCTCGGCCGGGTCGATGTCCGCGTGCACGATCAGCGCGCCGGGCGCGAACGTGTCGAGCTTGCCGGTGACCCGGTCGTCGAACCTGGTGCCGAGCGCCACGACCAGGTCGGCCTGCTGCAGCGCGCCGACCGCCGCCACGGTGCCGTGCATGCCGGGCATGCCGTAGTGCTGCGGGTGCCGGTCGGGGAACGCGCCCCTGGCCATCAGCGTGGTGACCACCGGGATGCCGGTCAGGTCGGCGAGCTCACGCAGCTGCCCGGCGGCGCGGGCCTTGATCACGCCACCGCCGACGTAGAGCACCGGGCGCCTGGCCTCGGTCATCAGCCGCGCGGCCTCGCGCACCTGCCGGGCGTGCGGCCTGGTCACCGGGTGATAACCGGGCAGGTCGAACGGAACCGGCCAGCTGAAGTCGGTCATCGCCTGCAGCGCGTCCTTGGAGATGTCGACCAGCACCGGCCCGGGGCGCCCGGTCGAGGCGACATGGAACGCCTCGCCGATGGTGCGGGCGATGTCCTCGGGCTTGGTCACGAGGAAATTGTGCTTGGTGATCGGGATGGTGATCCCGGAGATGTCAGCCTCCTGGAACCCGTCGGTGCCGATCAGGCTGGACGGCACCTGCCCGGTGATGGCAACGATCGGGACCGAGTCCATGTAGGCGTCGGCGAGCGGCGTGACCAGGTTCGTCGCACCCGGCCCGCTCGTCGCCATGCACACGCCGATACGGCCGGTGGCCTGGGCGTACCCGGTGGCGGCGTGGCCCGCGCCCTGCTCGTGCCTGACCAGGATGTGCCTGATCGCCTTGGAGTCGAGCAGCGGGTCGTAGGCCGGCAGGACCGCGCCGCCCGGAATGCCGAACACCACGTCCGCCCCGACCCGCTCGAGCGCGTACACCAGCGCCTGCGCTCCGGTGGCCCGGACCTTGCCGGGGCTGGGGACAGCGGCCCGGGACGGCTCCGGCGCCGACGCCGGCGTCGGTCCGGTGACGGCGGGCCCGGGGACGGGTGACGCGGTGACGGCCGGCCCGGGGACGGCCGGCCTGGGGACCGGCGACGCGGTGACGGGCGATGCGGTGACGGCGGGGGTCTGGTGGAGCTGGTCGGCGGAGTGCGCCTCGCGGTGCGGCGAGCGGGCGGCCAGGTCCCGCGGGCTGGGGCCCGGGGTCCCCGGGGAACCCGCGTTGGGTTGGGCCGCGGGCGCGCCGGCTGGCGGCCGGCCGGAAGCGCCGGCTTCCTGGCGGCCCGTCATCTGCTCGGTCATCGGTAAGTCTCCATTGGCTTGCGGGGTCGGCGGCATAAAAAATCCCCTCGTGCCTGACGGCAGTCGAGGGGAGCGCGCAGTGAGCCGGCCTGGTCAGCTACCTGCGCGCCGGCCAAGTACGAGGATCTGCGGATGAGTCACGAGTACACCCTACTGCTGTTCGGAATCGAAACGTCAACCGCTGACGCGACTTGTCTCACATTCCGAGACGGATGGCTCCTCCGGCTCGCCTGCGGCGGCGCCGCCAGAGGCCCTGATCAGGGCCTCAACCCCAGGGGCAGCCATCGGCCGGGCGACGAGAAATCCCTGGCCCTCATCGCAACCCATCTCGCGCAGCGCGAGGAGCTGGTAGGGCTGCTCGATTCCCTCGGCCACCACCCGCAGGCCCAGGGCGCGCCCGAGCTGAACCACGGTCCGGGTGAGCAGCGTGAGCGTGTCGTCGTGGCCGAGGCCGGCCACGAACGAGGGGGCGATCTTGATGATGTCCAGCGGAAGCCGCCGCAGGTGGGCCAGTGAGGCGTAGCCGGTGCCGAAGTCGTCGATCGCCATCCGGACCCCCAGGCGGTGCAACTCCGCCAGCCGGTCGATGATCAGCTCGTCGTCGCCGACCAGGATCCGCTCGTTCAGCTCGATCGTGAGCGCGGCGGGCGGCAGGCTCGTCTCGGCGAGAACGGCGGCCACGCCGGCGGTGAAGGTGGGCGCGGTGATCTGCCGGGCGGACACGTTGACCGAGATCCCGACATCCGCCGACGACCGCCGCCAGGCCGCTCCCTGCGCGCAAGCCTCGCGGAGCACCCACTCGCCGAGGGGCACGATGAGGCCCGATTCCTCGGCGGCGCCGAGGAACTCACGCGGCCCGACCCATCTCTCCTCCCCGTTTCCCCCCTCCCTGCTTACCCCCTCCCTGCTTACCCGGTCCCCGCGCCACCAGCGGACCAGTGCCTCGGCACCGGTGACCCGCGAGGTCTCCAGGTCGACGATCGGCTGGTAGCGCAGCTCGAACTCGCCGTTGGACAGGGCCCGCTGCAGGTCGCTGACGATCTCGAGCCTGCGCACCACGTCCTCGTGCATGTGCTCGGCGTACACCTCGACCCGGTCGCCGCCGGCCTCCTTCGCCCGGGACATGGCCACGTCCGCGTTGCGCAAGATCAGCCCCGGCGGGTTATCCGAGGACCGGTGGTGCTCCCGGGTGTCGACCTCGGCGAGAGCGACACCGACGCTGGCGGTGAGCGCGATCTGCTGGCCCGCCACCTGGAACGGCTCCGCCGCCACTATGCCGACCATACGTTCGGCGATCTCGGTAACCTCCTGGGCGGTCCCGGCCTCCTCGATCAGCACGGCGAACTCGTCGCTGCCCCAGCGCGCCACCGTGTCGTGGACCGGCACGACGGCGCGCAGCCGCCGGGCCGCCTGGGCGAGCACGAGGTCACCCGCGCCGTGGCCGACCGAGTCGTTGACCGCGGTGAAGCGGTCCAGGTCGCAGAAGATAACGCCGGTCCGCCTGGTGGCCGGCCCTTCGGCGGCGTCAGCCAGGACGTCCTTGGTCCGCTCCTCGACGTAGGCGCGGTTGGGCAGCCCGGTCAGCCCGTCATGGAAGGTCAGGTGCGTCACCTGCTGGCGCAGCGCCACCTGGTCGCTGACATCGCGGGCGGTGACGAGCAGCTGGTTGGGTTCGCCCGGAGCCTGGTAGCGCAGCAGCGTGGACTCGACGTGATGCCACGTCCCGTCGGCCCCCCGCACCCGGGCTGGGAACCGGCCTGACCCTTGGGCTGGCTCGGCTCCGGGTCCCTTCGGGGACTCAGCAGATCCCGCGTAGTGGTAGCCGCCCAGCGCGAGCCGGGCCGCCGCCAGGACCGCGTCCCGGTCCTCGGGATGGACGAAATCGAGGAGCGGCCGGCCGACCAGGGCCCCCGGCGCGTAGCCGTAGTCCTGGACCGCCTGGCTCGCGTACCTGATGGCGCCCCGGAGGTCGCAGACCAGGACCACATCGCTGGTCCGGCTGGCCAGGTCACGCAGGCTCCGGCTGGATTCCCGCCAGATCCCGAGTACGAGCCCGTTCTCCCGGACGAGCATGAAGACCCGGGCCGCCAGCACGAGCACGCCCGCCCCGCCCACCACCACCACCGCGACACCAGACGCAGGCGCATCAGCCAGGCCGTTGGCGATCACCACCAGGGTGGCCAGCGACGCGGCCAGCGCGGCGATGACGGTGGACGCCGCCGAGCTCGCGGTCCGGCGCGTCCAGCCGCCTTCGGTCACTTTCCAGGGGGCCAGGCCGAGCAGCAGCGCCGCGCCCACGGGCAGCAGCAGGGCCGCGACACCGAGGTGCCCGCCTGAAACCCGCTGGCCGACCCCGAGCGCATCGCCCACGGCAATCACGAGCAGGGACAGGTACGGCAGGGTAACCCGCCGCCAGGCGGTGGTGACCATGGGCAGCAGCGCGCCGAGCACGGCCAGGTCGGCCAGCGGATGGATCAGGGCCAGCAGGAAGGTCCCCGGTCGCTCGCCTGACCGGTGGAATTCGGCGCTGAACAGCGTCACCCACCCGATCACGAGCAGGGCGACCGCCATGACGTAGCCATCGGCGAGGCCCGGCAGGACCCCGGCGCCCGCCGAGGCTTCGGATCCGTCGGGCCCGGCCGACCCCTCGGGCCGGTGCGCCGACCGGGTAGCCGACCCCTCGGACCGGTGCGCCGACCGGGTCATGGCCAGCCGCTGGACGCTGCTTTCGCCTTCCCGGCCGGCGGTCGTCAGTACCGTGATGCCGGCCGCCGCGGCGGCCAGCGCGAGCAACGGCGGCAAGTCGGTGAACGAAAGCCCCGGAGCGGGGTTCAGTGCCCCGCCGGTGAGCTGGGTGATGATCAGCCCGGCGCAGTAGAGCGCGGCGGCGCCGGCGAGCCACCGGTAGGCTCGCGCGACCGCGCCGTCGTGCCCGCGCGCGCCGAGCCACAGGCTCACGGCCGCCGCGCACCACGCCAGCATGCCAAGCAAGCTCATCCGCGGTTCCCCGAGATGATCAGGCGCACCCGGGCTCCTTCCGTTCCGCCCCGCCGTTCTTTGTACTCAACGCACGCCAGGCAAAAGCGGATAGCTTCATCACGCTTTCGTTACCTCGTCGTAACGAAAAGTCGCTGGAGTCGCGCATAGCCGAACGCCGGCGGCCACCGGGAGTCCCATCCCAAGAAACGGCCTGGCGGGCCGGTCTGGCGCTTACTCTACGTACCCGAGGTCACACTTCGGTTGAGGAAGTGCGTCCGGCAGGAGACAAACTGCGGCGGAATCTTGGGCCTTCGGGACCTTTTGCGCCCTTCCCGGGACTGAGGACGATATGGGGGAATCATCACGGACTGGACGAGATCGCCCGACGCGGGCATGCTGGCTCCGCGGCCGACATGACAGCATGATCTAACTGATCCAGATGCCAGCGCAGTCGGAAACCAGGGAGGCACAGTGCGAAAGGTGCTGATCGCGAACCGCGGCGAGATCGCCGTGCGTATCGTGCGGGCGTGCCGTGATGCCGGGCTGGGCAGCGTGGCCGTGTACGCCGAGCCCGACCTGGACGCGCTGCACGTCAAGATGGCGGATGAGGCCTATTCGCTGGCCGGGACGACCAGCCAGGAGACCTACCTGGACATCGACAAGATCATTAAGGTGGCGATCGAGTCCGGCGCCGACGCGATCCATCCCGGCTACGGCTTCCTGGCCGAGAACGCCGACTTCGCCCGGGCGGTCGCCAACGCGGGCCTGACCTGGATCGGTCCACCGCCGCAGGCCATCGAGGCGCTCGGTGACAAGGTGCAGGCCCGGCGGATCGCCCGCGAGGCCGGCGCGCCGCTGACCCCCGGCACCCCGGACCCGGTCTCAGGCGCGGACGAGGTCCTGGTGTTCGGCCGGGAACACGGCTTCCCGGTGGCGATCAAGGCGGCGTTCGGCGGCGGCGGCCGCGGCCTCAAGGTGGCCTGGCGCGAGGAGGAGGTCACCGACCTCTACGAATCGGCGGTCCGGGAGGCCACCGCGGCCTTCGGCCGGGGCGAGTGCTTCGTCGAGCGGTACCTGGACCGGCCGCGGCACGTCGAAACCCAGTGCCTGGCCGACGCGCACGGCGGCGTGGTGGTCATCTCGACCAGGGACTGCTCGCTGCAACGCCGGCACCAGAAGCTCGTGGAGGAGGCGCCGGCCCCGTTCCTGTCCGCGGCGCAGACCGAGGAGCTGTACTCCTCCTCCAAGGCGATCTTGCGGCTAGCAGGCTACGTGGGCGCGGGTACCTGTGAGTTCCTCGTCGGGCAGGACGGCGCCATCAGTTTCCTCGAGGTCAACACCAGGCTGCAGGTCGAGCACCCGGTGAGCGAGGAAGTGACGGGCATTGACCTGGTGCGCGAGATGTTCCGCCTCGCCGAGGGCGAGCCGCTGGGTTACGACGACCCGCCCGCCCGGGGGCACTCGATTGAATTCCGGATCAACGCCGAGGACCCCGGCCGGAACTTCCTGCCCGCCCCGGGGACGATCACCGCCTGGAACCCGCCGTCGGGCCCCGGGGTGCGGCTCGACGCCGGGTACGCGAACGGGATGACGGTCCCGCAGGTGTTCGACTCCCTGATCGCCAAGCTGATCGTCACCGGCGCCAGCCGCGCCGAGGCGCTGCAGCGGGCGGCCCGCGCGCTGGCCGAGTTCGAGATCGGCGGGATGCCCACGGTGCTGCCCTTCCACCGGGCCGTGGTCCGCGACCCGGCCTTCACCGCCCCCGATGGCTCGCTGCGCGTGCACACCCGCTGGATCGAGACCGAATTCACGGCTGAGCTGCCCCCGCAGGATCCCGCCGAGGTCGCCGAGGCGCCCAAGCGGGACAAGATCACCGTTGAGGTAGGCGGCAAGAGGCTTGAGGTGGTGGTGCCGGCCGCACTGAGCCAGCCGCGCCGCGCCAAGACGGCCTCTGGTGTGGCCGAACGGGGCCGTGGTGGCAGCCGTTCGCATCGGGCCGCGCCCTCAAGCACCGGCGATACTCTCGTTAGCCCGATGCAGGGGACGATCGTCAAGATCGCCGCCAGCGAGGGACAGCGGGTCTCGGCCGGCGACGTGGTGGTCGTGCTTGAGGCGATGAAGATGGAGCAGCCGCTGACCGCGCACAAGGACGGCACGGTCACCGGGCTGTCGGTCGAGGTGGGCCAGACCGTGAGCGCCGGTGCCGCGATCTGCCAGCTCGAGGACTGAACGCCGGTGGCCAGGCTGCCCGGAGATCCGGGCACGGGGGGCAAGGTGCTGTTCGCGATCGGCGGCCGGCTGCCCGAACGCAACCGGGAATGGGTCAGGCACGAGCTGACCGACGCCGGGTGGCGCAGCCGTCTGACCATCCGTCACCTGGTCGTCATGCTGCCGCTGGGCGCGGTGCTCGCGCTGCTGCCCGGCGCGCTGTGGATCCGGATCGCGGTACCGGGGCTGTTCCTGATCTGCAGCGTGGGCATCGTCGCGATGTACGCCGACGACATCCGGGTCTCCCGGCTGCGGCGGCATGGCCTCGAGCCCCCCGACGACCCCGACCTGGGCCGGCCTTCGCACTGAGCCGTGCGGTGGCCGCGGCCGGAGTAAGCGGTGCGGGCGGGGGCGGGGGCGAAGCGGGGCGGGGCGGGAAGGTGGGTGTGGGGACGCAGTACTGTCCGTTCCGAATAGGTTTTATGGGATGTCGCCGGTGAACTCCATTAGTTTCCTCGCGGCCTCGGTCACGCTGCCGGACATGGACGGGTAAACGGAGAACGTGCGCGCTAGCTGCTCGACCGTAAGGTGCTGCTCGACCGCGATCGAGACGGCCAGGATGAGCTCGCTGGCCCGCGGGGCCACCACCACGCCGCCGAGCACGACCCCGGTGCCCGGGCTGCTGAACAGCTTCACGAAACCGTCGCTGACCCCGGCCATCTTGGCCCTCGGGTTGGTGGCCAGCGGCTGTTTCAGCACCCGGGCGGCGACCTCCCCCGCCGTGACCGCCCGCTGCGACACGCCGACGGTAGCGATCTCCGGGTCGGTGAAGATGGTCGCGGCGACGTGGCCGAGCCGCAGCGGGCCCACCGCCTCGCCGAGCGTGTGCCACATCGCGATCCGGCCCTGCATCGCCGCGACCGAAGCCAGCATCAGCACGCCGGTGCAGTCTCCCGCCGCGTACACGCCGCTCGCCGACGTCCGCGACACCCGGTCGACCTCGACGAAACCGTCCGAGTCCAGCTTCACGCCCGCCTCGTCCAGGCCGATGCTCCCGGTCCTGGGGATCATGCCCACGGTGAGCAGGCAATGGCTGCCGGTCACGGTCCGGCCGTCTTCCAGCGCGACCGCGACGCGGTCGCGGTCGCGGCTGACGGCTTTGGCCCGGGACCGGCCGAGGACGGTCATGCCGCGGCGGCGGAACACGTCCTCGATCAGGCTGGCCGCGTCCTCGTCTTCCTGCGGCAGCACCCGGTCCCGCGAGGACACCAGCGTGACGCGCGAGCCGAGCGCCTGGTAGGCGCTGGCGAACTCGGCCCCGGTGACGCCCGAGCCGACGACGATCAGGTCCCGGGGTAGTTCGGTGAGGTCATAGAGCTGGCGCCAGGTCAAGATGCGTTCACCGTCGGGCTGCGCGCCTTCTAGGATCCGCGGCGAGGCGCCGGTGGCGACCAGGATGGCGTCCGCCTTGATTTCCTCGTCGCCTGCTTTTACGGTTCCGGGGCCGGCCAGGCGGCCGTGGGTTTTGATCACCTTGACGTTCTCGGCCGCGAGGCGGGCGGAGATGTCGCGGGACTGGGCGCGGGCCAGGTCGGTGATCCGCTCGTACAGGCGGGCGGCGTTGACGGTGGCCAGCCCGCCGGTGGCGATGCCGAGACCCGGGGCCCGGTTCAGCATCGTCATCGCGTTGGACGTCTCGATGAGCGTCTTGGAAGGCACGCAGTCGGTGAGCACGCAGGCTCCGCCGAGCCCGTCGGAGTCCACGACGGTGACGTCGGCGCCGAGCTGGGCCGCGACCAGGGCGGCCTCGTAACCGCCCGGGCCGCCACCGAGGATCGCGATTCTGCGACGTACCAACGCAACTCTCCTTGGTCGCAGTCAGGTATCAGGCGCGGGCTAATGCGCGGCATCCAGCGGCGGGACGCCGTACGCTTTCCCCCGTGGCACTGTACGCGGCCTACGGCAGCAACATGGATCCGGCTCAGATGCTGTTGCGCTGCCCGCACTCGCCCCAGCGGGGAGCCGGGTGGCTGGAGGGATGGCGGCTGACGTTCGGCGGGGAGGACATCGGCTGGGACGGGGCGCTCGCGACGGTGGTCGAGGCGCCCGGGGCCCGGGTCTTCGTGGTGCTATACGACGTGTCCGAGACCGACGAGAAGGAACTCGACAACTGGGACGGGGTCAGCCTCGGCTACTACCGTAAGGCCAAGGTCCGGGCCGAAACCCTCGACGGCAACGTGCTGGCCTGGCTATACGTGCTCAACTTCTACGAGGGCGGGCTGCCGTCGGCCCGGAACGTCGGCATCCTCGGCGACGCCGCCGAGAAGGGGGGCGCCCCGGCGGACTACGTCGCGGCGCTGCGCGCCCTGCCCTGCGGGAAGCTCGGCGACTCGAACACCCGGCTCGAGCCGCCCTGGACCTGAGCGGGCGGCGTCACGTGCTGTGCTTGCGGTATCAGAGGAGGCAAACGATCAGGAGGATCAGGGCGGGGATGAGGATGGCGGCGAGCGCTTTGCCGCTCCAGGTGGACTTCAGCGGCTCGAGCCAGCCCGTGGGGCCCAGCATTCCGGCCGCGGTCCCGGTCACGAGGGGACCGGCTGGGGAGGATGTTTCGGTCATGGGGGCACCGGCGGGGGAGGATGCTTCGGTCACGGCGGGGGGCTTGGCCGGGTTGGTTCCGTTGATTCCGTTGATTCCGTTGATTCCGTTGCTGGCGTCGGCGATCTCGACGGTGCCGGCGGCCCAGACGGTCTCTGCTTGGGCGGCGGTGGCGCGCTCGCTGAGCAGGCGGACGATCTTTTCCGCTTCGGCTTCGGCGGTGGAGGCGGGGGGGCTGGTCGTGCCGCCGCCGAGCAGGCCACCGCCGTTTAGCAGGCCGCGGCGGCCGGGGGGCCCGCCGAAGGACGAACGGCGGTGACGTGACCCGCGGTGCGCCTTGGCCTCCGCGCTGAGCTGACGCCGCCGCGAGTAGTGCACGGCCCAGGAGCTGATGACCTTGGTGTGCTTGCCGGGGCGGCCAGGTGCCCAGTCACAGTGCACCCGGAGCAGGTCGGCCAGATCCACCTTGGTCACGCCCGCCCACCCGATCCGGTGATCGCGCAGCGGGTTCCTGATGGTTATGCCGGCGTCATCGGCGATGAGCCGGGGCCGCTGCGCCGTGACGTAGGCGCAGCCGGTGGCCAGTAGCAACAGGGCGGCCGCGACCGCTGAGGTATGGTCGCGGCCCTGCACGGCCAGGTCGACCCAGTTGGCCCCGGCGAACAGCAGCCACACCACCCAGACGACCAGGGCGGTCGGCGAACGGAACGTCTGGACCGTGCTGTCAGCGCGGCCGCGGTTGCGGCCGCGTTTCCGGCCGCCCGCCGCGGCTGGGGCGGTTCCGGGATGCGCGCCTGGAGGCGTGCTGCTCCGCGGCGAGCTGCCTGAGGAGGGTGAGCCGCCTGGGGAGGGGTTACCTGACGGCTGGTTAGCTGCCATGCTGCATGACTGCCATGCTGCCGCGCTTTCCACGATGAGCCCGCCGAGCGGGCGGACTCATCTAGGTTAACGGCCGTATGGGGGTGCGGCCAGACGGCGTGGGCCGGTGGGGTGGTGGGGGCTGGGGTGGGTCAGGCGCCGGTGACGCCGGGGAGAGGCTGGGCGACGATCGCGCCGTCGTCCCACAGGGCGGTGATCGCCGTGGCCGCCATCACCCGGACGCCGACGTCGATGGCGCGCTCGTCGACATCGAACGTCGGCTGATGCAGGTCGTAGGAGGCGGCCGAGCCGGGCACCCGGGTGCCGAGCCGGGCCAGCGCGCCGGGGACGGATTCCAGGTACCAGGCGAAGTCCTCGCCGCCGAGGCTCTGCGCCGTCTGCACGACCGAGCCCGCGCCCAGCACGCCGAGCGCCGCGGCGGAGATCATGGCCGTACTGGCCTGGTCGTTGACCGTGGGCGGCACGTAGCGCTGATAGCTGAACTCGGCGTTCAGCCCGTACGCGGAGGCCACCGAGTCGATGAGCCCCTTGAGCAGGTCGGGCGCCGAGTGCCAGGCCTCGTCGTCCAGGCAGCGCACGGTCCCTTCCACGATTCCGCTGTCGGGGATGGCGTTGGCCGCGGTCCCCGCGCTGACCCGGCCCCAGACCACGCTCAGGCTGGACCGCGGGTCGACCCGCCGGGACAGCGCCGCGGGCACCTCGGTGATGATCTTGCCGAGGCCGTACACCAGGTCCGCGGTCAGGTGCGGCCGGGCGGTGTGCCCGCCCGGCCCGGACACCCGGACCTCGATCTTGTCGCAGGCGGCGGTGATCGCACCTGAGCGGACGCCGAGTTGGCCGGCATCGAGCCGCGGGTCGCAGTGCAGGGCGAAGATCCGTCCGACCGACGCGATGCCGCCGGCCGCGAGCACATCCAGCGCCCCGCCTGCGGCCTCCTCGGCAGGCTGGAAGACCAGCCGGACCCGTCCGGGCAACAGGCCCGCCGCGGCCTGGCCGGCCAGGAACAGGCCGGCGCCGAGCAGCACCGTGGCGTGCACGTCGTGACCGCACGCGTGGCAGGCGCCCGGGACCGTCGAGCGGTAGGGGACGTCCTTCTCGTCCGCCATGGGCAGGGCGTCGATGTCGGCGCGCAGAGCCACCACGGACCGTTCGGCAGGATTTTTCTGCTCGGGGTAATCAGGGGAGGCGATGTCCACGAGCAGGCCGGTGCCCTTGGGCAAGATCACCGGCCGGAGTCCTTCGGCGGCCAGCCGCAGCGCGATCCGGCGGGTAGTGCGGTGCTCGGCGTGGGCGAGTTCGGGGTGCGCGTGCAGGTCGCGACGGAATTCGATTAGCTCGGCCTCGTGTCCGGCGAGGAACACGTCCAGATCCGCGCGAAGGTCATTGCCTGCCATGACCACCACCCCCCTGCCAGAACCTGTCTTCAGCGAACTCGCTCACCAGCGCGTCCACCACGCTGGTGAGCTCCCCGGTGCGGAGGTAGACGGCCCGCTGCCGTTCATAGGAGGCGCCGTGCTCGAGCACGTCGCCAGCCACGGAAAGCTCGTCGGAGCAGCCGAGCCTAGCCGCTACCGGCTCGAGCTCGGCGATCAGCTCGTACAGCTCGTCGCGCAGCGGCGCCGTGGCGCCGGTCTCGTCAGTGATCACGATCGCGTCCAGCCCGTACCGCGTCGCGCGCCACTTGTTGTCCTTGACGACCCAGGACGAGGGGGCGGGCAGCGTGTAGCCGCGGTCCAGCTGGTAGTCGAACAGCTGGACCAGGCACTGCGAGAGCGCCGCGACCATGCCCACTTCGCGTAGCGTCGGCACCCCGTCGAACATGCGGATCTCGACGGTGCCGAAGTCCGGGTGCGGCCGGATGTCCCACCAGACCTCCTTAATGCTGCGGATCGTCCCCGCACGCAGCAGAGTCTCCATGTAATCCTCGAACTGCTTCCAGTCCGTTAGCCGGTGCGGCGTCCCCGCCGTCGGCAACGCGCCGAATGTCACCGACCTGCTCGAGGCAAGTCCGGTGTCGTACCCGCACCAGAACGGGCTCGACGCGGTAATTGCGAGAAAGTGCGGAAGATAAGCGGCCAGAGCATTAACGATTGGAATCGCCTTGCTTCCGTCCCGAATCCCCACATGGACGTGCACGCCGAAGGTCTGAATCCGGCGGGCCAGCCATTGCATCTGCTCGACAAGCTCCGCATAGCGCTGGTTAGGCGCCATCGTCGCATCGCGCCAGTCACTCACCGGGTGAGTCCCCGCGCATGCCAGTAGGATACCGTGATCCGCCGTCATCCGCTGGACTTCTGCGATCGTCTCCGCGAGGTCGTCTTTCGCCTCGGACACCGTGCTGCAAATGCCCGTAACCAGCTCAAGCGTCGACTGCATCAGCTCATGTCGGATTCGCGGGTGCTCGCCGGTATCGCCAATCACGGGCAGCTCGTCGAGTAGCTTGCCGGCTTCCTGGCGAAGAAGCTTAGTCTTGGCGTCGATAAGCTGTACCTCCCATTCGACGCCAAGGGTTGCGCCGCGAGAAGGATTCCACTCGATAGCCAATATTCAGCCTCCGTGCCCGAAATTGTTAACTTGTCAAATTCCTTCCGGCCGGCGGACGCCCCATACGTCCCGCAGCGCGTCGCAGACCTCACCAAGAGTCGTGTCGTCCCTTTGCTTGCGCAGGGTGGCCAGCAGGGCCGCCTGCTCGGCTTCCGGGGCCGGGTCGAAGCGGGGCGGCCGATGGCGCTCATCAACGTCGGCGGTGAACCTGTTCATCCCGACGATGACTCGCCCGCCCGCGTACCGCCGCACGGCCGGCGGGCGGTCGAGGAACATCCGCGGACACACTCCGCGAGTAAACGGATACTTCGCCGGCCTGCCGCGCCTGGAATCCGGGGATGAGTCCGTAAGCTTGCTGTCGTCGACGGGATCGATGGGAAGCCCTGACTCAGACGTGCGCTCCATGTGGACAGGTTACTTCGGGGTGACCTCACGACTCATGTTCGGAGTGGGGAGGCTCATGCCGGACTGGTTCATCCCGCGGGCGGCGCTCGCCGTCGCGGTGGCCGGCCTCGCCACCGCCGCGGTCACGGCTCCTGCCGCGGTGGCCGCGCCGGCGGGGGCCATCGGGGGGGCTCAGCTGTCCGGCCACGGGGTGATCGTCGACTACGGGTCAAGCGGGGCCCCCAAGCTGCCGGCCGTTAAGGCCTCGGCGTTCGTCATCGCCGACGCCGGCACCGGCCAGGTGCTCGCGGCCAAGGACCCGCACGGATGGTACCGGCCGGCCAGCACGCTCAAGGTGCTCACCGCGGTCTCGCTGATCCCGCTGCTCAACCCGAACGCCACCGTGGTCGCGAGCAAGCAGGCCACCTCGGTTGCGCCGGACGTGGTCGGCCTGATCCCCGGGCACGCGTATGCGATCTCTGACCTGTTCACCGCGCTGCTGACGATCTCCGCCAACGACGCCGCGGTGGCGCTGGCGCAGGCCGCCGGGTCGTTCGGTAAGGGAATGGCGGTGATCAACGCGGAGGCGCGGCACCTGCAGGCCGACGACACCGTGGCCGTCGAGCCCAACGGGCTCGACGGCCCCCGCCAGCACACCTCCGCCTATGACATGGCCCTGATCGCCCGGCAGGCGCTGCGACTGCCCGCGTTCTTGAAGTACGACCAGACGATTACCGCGAAGTTCAGCGTCAGCAAGAAGAAATCAGTCCCGCTGTACAACCAGAACTCGCTGCTGACCAGCTACCCGGGCGCCATCGGCGGCAAGATCGGCTGGACCAGCGCGGCGGGCGCGACTTACATCGGGATGGCCAGGCGGAACGGCGTCACGCTGATCGTGACCCTGCTGCACTGTCCCGCGCTGACCGAGGTTGACTCCGCTAAGAGCCTGCTGAACTGGGGTTTCGCGGCCGACGGCAAGGTTACCCCGGTCGGCACGCTGGTCAGCGCGGTGCACCCGGCCGCTCCGGCTCGGACCCGGTCGGTCCGGTCGGCGACGACCCCGGCCGTCGGCCGGCGGGCGGCGGCCCGGCCACCAGCGGCGACCTCGGGCCCCTCGGTGCTCGCCACCGCCGGGTTCAGCGGCGTGGGAATGCTCGCCGCGGGACTCGGCTTCGCATACACCCGCCGCCAGCGAGGCCGGCCCTGACCGTTGCGGGCCTATCCGGCGGGGGGCAGGAGGCCGATGCGCTCGCGGGTGAGCGCCATGGTCTGCCCGGCGACCTGGCGGGCTCGGGCGGCGCCGTGGGCGAGGACGCGGTCTAGCCCGGCCTCATCGGCGAGTATCCGCTGGGTCTTCTCCCTGATCGGGGAGAAGGTGGCCACGATCAGCTCAGCCAGGTCCTTCTTGAATCCGCCGTAACCCGCGCCTTGGTACTTGACCTCGAGAGAAGCGACCGGATCGCCGGACAGGGCCGAGTAGATCCGGAGCAGGTTGGTGACGCCCGGTTTGGTGTCGGCGTCGGCGCGGACCTCCGAGCCCGCGTCGGTGACCGCGCGGGCGATCTTCTTGCGGATCACGGCCGGATCGTCGAGGACGTCGATGATGCCCTGCGGCGCGGAGGACGACTTGCTCATCTTGGCCGTCGGTTCCTGCAGGTCGTAGATCTTGGCGACATCGGCGAGGATGTAGGGCTGCGGAGGCACGAACGTCTGGCCGAACCTGTGGTTGAACCGCTGGGCGAGCGTACGGCTGAGCTCGAGGTGCTGGCGCTGATCCTCGCCCACCGGAACCTGGTCGGCCTGGTAGAGCAGGATGTCGGCCGCCTGCAGGATGGGGTACGTGAACAGGCCGACGGAGGCCTGGTCCTGCCCTTCCCTGGACGACTTGTCCTTGAACTGGATCATCCGGCTCGCCTCGCCGAACCCGGTCAGGCAGCCGAGGATC
>Ga0302178_10002318_pt1 | contig 15159 bp, 13 predicted proteins | sample I_Palsa_E1_3_FD_198790 | JGI IMG/M metagenome (GOLD analysis project Ga0302178, IMG submission 198790) | Peat permafrost microbial communities from Stordalen Mire near Abisko, Sweden - I_Palsa_E1_3 | ecosystem: Environmental > Terrestrial > Soil > Palsa > Peat permafrost | place: Sweden... | reverse complement strand
CCGCGCTCGCCCTGGCGGGACCGGCTCAGATGCTCGTTACCCGGGTTTCGGCCAAGCTCGTCATGGCGGCCGGGATGACCCTGGTCGGCGCCGGGATCTTGTGGGCGACCCGGATCCCCGCGCACGGGCACTACTGGGCGGACCTCGCGGGCCCGTTCTTCGTCATAGGTGCCGGCGCTGCCTTCACCTTCATCCCGGTGTCGATCGGAGCGCTCGCCGGTGTCGGAGAACGCGATGCCGGGATCGCCTCCGGGCTGCTTAACACCTCCCAGCAGATCGGCGGGGCGATCGGGGTAGCGGTCGCCTCGACGGTCGCAGTGACCCACTCCCGCCTCCTGCTGAGCCAGGGCCACGGCGAGGCCGCCGCGCTCACCGGCGGGTTCCAGTGGGCGTTCTGGGTCACCGGGCTCACCGGGCTGGCCGCCGTCCCCGTCACGTTCCTGCTCATCCGGCGCACAGAACTCGCCCGGGCCGCCGTGGCCTCCCGGCAACGCGAGCCCTCGGTAGCTGCCGCCGACTGATCTCCGTGTGCTGCCGGGGAGAGCACGATGAAATCCCAGATCGCGGGTCGCGACGGCGATCGGGAGATCCGGCGGGATCGGCGCGCGACGGCTAGGAGGCCGCCCTGGCGGTAGCCAGGGCGGCCTCCGTCTCGTAGCGGCCAGCCCAGCGGGCCCGCCGACGGCCGAAAGCGCTAGGAACAGTCCGGCAGAGCGTGCGGGTGGGCGCCGACGAAAGTGCGCCGACGGTCGGCTACTGGCCCGGCTGGCCGCCGCCCAGATTTCCTAATGGCCGTTGATAACTGGCCGGCGACATGCGGGGCTGCGAGTTCGACCCGCAGTTGCTCATCGCCGGCGGGGTCCACGTCGCGGAGGCCGGGGGCCGGGGGCCGGCCACCAGCGCTATCGGCGCATCATCGTTCTCCGCAAGCGTGACGTACCAGTCCCGCCAGTTCTGATCGTCACCCGCCCAGTCCTGGTCAATCCCGCCGTCACGATTGGCCGGCTGGAGCAGAGAACTCTCCGCGTTCACACCACAGCAGCGCCACCTCATGACCGAACACGTAGGACCCATCGGGGCGTCGGCATGACGCCAGGTACTCGCCCAGGACCGGTGCGGCCTCCATCTCCTCGAGACTCACGGTGTCGTCGAAGGCACAGCGCTGGAGGAAACCCTCGGCGACGTCTCGGTCGCTTGTTCCCGTCTCATAGGTGATCACCTGTTCACGGACGTCCATGCCTGCGGTGCGCAAGGAAGCCGCCACCAGCTCGGCCGTGGTGTAAGGAGTCGCGTCACGCACCCCGGCCCGGTAGGCGTCATAGAACGACAGGTAGTGCGAGCGGCCAGTCGCCTGAGCGACGAACCCCAGACCTTCTGGGGCCAGGGCCGATGCAAAACGCGCCATTGCGACGTCGAGTTCGTCGGGCGGGAGGGCGTAGAGGGCATGGGTCGCCCAGACAACGTCATAGAGGCCGCAGGAGTTGGGAAGTTCCTGCAACGGCATCAGCAGGTCGTTGCGTGGCATGAACGGAGGTGCGAGGGCAGCGCGAGCCGTGGCTATAGAGAAGGCTGAGGGGTCAAGCAGGTCGTACGCGACGTCAGGAAGCGATGCGACCGCGGTGAACCTCACGAGGGCCGTCGGGAACTTGCCGCTGCCGCAGGCGACATCGAGGAGCGACCATCCCCGGTGGGCGCGCTCACCGAGAAGCGCCGCCCAGTCAGCAGCGAGCGCGAGTTGGCGGTAGTCCTCCGTGGCGAGCACGTAGAACTCCTCCATCTCACGAAAGCCCGACTCGCTCCAGTGTTCGAGGCTGCGCTGCGCCGTATCGCCTGAGTCCATGGTGCTCCTCGGGGATGTGGCCTTTCGGCCAGGAGAACTTGTCCCGATGGCGTCAGGACTAATCTATGGTGATTCAGGCTGACCCACAGGGAGCAGAATACATCCGGTGTCATCCACGAGCATGGACCACCTGGATGAGCTGCGCGTGGCAACGGCCTCGTCGTTGCCGCTGAACGGGCTTGCCCCCGCACCCACGCAAAGCGAGCACGCCCACGTTCGAGGCCCTCTCCAGTCAACGCGGCCTCATTGCGGATTGCTCGTGGACCGCCTGAGCTCATCGCGCATCCCGGCGAGCCGCGCGCGACCGTTCTGGCTCAACAACGGCTTCCACCCGGCCGGATACGGTGTCCTCCGGTTCATCGACGGCCGCGCCACGGGTCAGCCAGGAATCCACCAGAAATCTGCCAGCGGCAACTGAAACCTGATCACTGCCCGGCCACGGAAAGCCCGAACCCGGGAACACCATAACCGGATGATCCGCGCGGCTTCCGGCACAGGCACCCCGGTTGTCACCACACGTAGTCGGCAGGGTTCTGTTATCGGCGCTTTGAAGTTAGCCCAATCAGGAGTAACGTTCAGCCCGTTTTGCCCGGAGCCAATCGCCACTTGCAGAACTAGATTATCAGCGCCGCCCCGGCTTTCCGGTTTTCTGCAAACCCGGTCATCACCGCAGTTATGCGGAATAGTCCGAAATAGGGGTTGCCGTTTGGGCAAGGATCCCGCACGCTCGTGGCATGCTCGCGACGCATGCGCCGCTGGCCGGAACCCAGGCGCCGCTGCCGGGCGACGAGGCCGCACTGGTCGGCCTAGCCGCGCTTGCCGTCGTGGCCATCCCGTTCCTGTGGCCGCTTGTGGAGCAGTTCAACGTGATGGCGCACGAAGGAGCGCATGCCGTTGTGGGGTCCGCCATGGGCTTCGGGATAAAGAGCGTGAAGCTGGACGTGGAATCCCAGGGCGAAACCGACTATCACCGCGCGCCCGACACGGGACCGCGAAGAACGTTGACGCGGTTCGTCGGCTATCTCGGCCCGAGCGGGTTCGGGCTATGCGCCGCGAAACTCATCGAGACCGGGCATGTTGTCACCGTGCTATGGATCGCGATCATGCTCCTAGTGCTGCTGCTGTTCGTGATCCGCAGATCCTTCGCCATTGTCTCGGTTCCGGCCGCCATCGCGCTGCTGGCCTTCGTGATGCGCCACGCACACGACGAACTCGAGGAAGTCATCGTCTACGGGATGACCTGGCTGCTGCTGCTATCCGGCGTCCGCGTCGTCGTAGCCGATGGTGCCGGTGCCGGGGATGCCGGAAATCTGAGCAGGACCACTTACATTCCCAGTCAGATCTGGGCTCTGCTGTGGCTGGCGGGCACGCTCATGGCGGTCGCCGTCGGCGGGAAGTGGCTGGTCTTGCGATCATGAACTACCTGAGGTCCTGTCCGGGCTTCTTCGGGCCGCTGGCCGCACGGCTGCCCCGGTGGGTCCCGCTACGAGGACCGAATCTGGCCTCCACGCCGCGAGGCGGGGCATCGCAAACGCTCGCCGCGTCCACCCAAGAAGTCTGGCCCAGATCACGGTACGTGATCGGGTCACCGTAGCATCCCGCACGCGTAGCCGATCTGCTCGGTCACCGCGGTGAAGCGATTGTGACCGCGCTGAGACGCAGAGCTGGGCGATCTGCGCCTTGGAGTTTCTACTGCCGAGCCTCGATCATTCCGTGGGCGGGCAGTCGTCAGCCCGGATGTCAACGCCGAAGGCCGGCATCGTAAAGCGCTGGCCTCACGCATCGGCGGACGCGGCAAGCGCCTGCCGGACTGTGGCGGCCAGGCCGCGCCCGTTCGTGCCGCCAGCATCGATGCCGGGATTGTAAATCGCTACCTGCAGGCCCACCGCGTGACCCGAGCCCACGGCGATGCTCAGCGCCGACACCAGCTCAGCCCAGGCCAGGCCGCCCGGCCGGGGATCATCTACCGCCTGCATGATCGTCTCATCGAGGACGTCGGCGTCCAGGTGAATCCAGAAGCCCTCTTCCGGGCCCCCGTCCCGCGTCAGGTACTTCACCGCGTCGCGGGCAGCCGCGCCGGCGCCGGCCCTGCGGACCTGGTCACGGTCAATGACCAGCATGCCTGCCGGCAGCGGCTGGCAGCCCCGGCGTTCCCGGTCAGCTGGTAGAAGTCGGCGTCGCCGTCGATGTACAGCAGCCCGTAACGCCCGCGGCGGCGCAGCGCCAGCATCGTGCCGAGCAGGATCGAGCAGTCTCCCCCGAGTACGACAGGGAACTCTCCTTCGCCGAGCACCGCCGTCACCGCATCGGCCAGCAACGGGGAGTAATCCCGGATCGCCTGCGGATTCATGACCTGCGTCGCGGAGTCACGCTCCGCGCTGTACCCGGCCGCCTCGACTCGGCCTGCCCGGCGAGCTGCCAGGCCGTCAGCCAGCCCGGCTGCGAGCAGCGCTTCCGGGGCGCGTCCGACGCCCAGATGCTCCGGGACGTGGCCCAGAGCAGACGGCGCCTCCACGATCGCGTACCTGGGCATCCACCCACCTCCTGCATCCGTCGCGGCACCCGCGGCGCGGCTCTGCCGGATCGATCACCCAGGCATTCTTCCACCGGCAGGACGACTTCCCTTACCAGCCATCCAGATCGGCCGCAGGTCGCCAGGCAGGATCGATGACGGCGAACCGTCAGCCGTGAGCCAGACCCATCCGCTCATGCCAGGTGAGAGCTACTGGCGCTGAAAAGGTAACGGTGCCGGGAGGTTCGTGGTGTCGTCGTGGCAGTCATGACAGCCTGGGCGGATGGACCTTGATCAGTTGCGGGCGCAGACGCCCGGGTGTGTGCACCGGATCCATCTGAACAATGCCGGGGCTGCGTTGATGTCCCGGTCAACGTTGGAGGCGATGACCGCTCATCTGCGGCTGGAGGCCGAGATAGGCGGGTATGAAGCTGCCGCGCAGGCGCAGGAGCAGATCGATGTCACCTACGCCGCGCTGGCGCAGCTGGTGGGCGGCCGGAGCGATGAGGTGGCGTTGTTCGACAACTCGACCCATGCGTGGAACGCCGCTTTCTACTCGATCCCGCTGAGCCCTGGCGACCGGATCCTGACCGGCCGTGACGAATACGGCAGCAGCGTGCTGGCCTACCTGCAGGTCGCCCGGCGCTCAGGCGCCGAGATCGTGGTCGTGCCTGACGATGGTGACGGGCAGATCGACCTCGGCGCGCTTACCGAGCTCGTTGACGAACGGACAAAGCTGATCGGGCTGACCTGGGTGCCGACCAGCGGCGGCCTGGTCAACCCGGCGGCTGCGGTCGGGCGCATCGCTCGCGACGCCGGCGTCCTGTACCTTCTGGACGCCACCCAGGCCGTCGGCCAGTTTCCCGTCGACGTCAACGACGTGGGCTGCGATCTGCTGACCGGCACCGGACGGAAGTTTCTCCGCGGGCCGCGCGGAACCGGCTTCTTGTGGGTCCGTGACGCCGCCCTTGAGCGACTCGACCCGTTCGTCGCCGAGATCCGCTCCGCCACATGGGATGGCGGACGCGGCTTCACCTGGGCCGGTGGCGCCCGCCGCTTCGAAACCTGGGAGAACAGCTACGTCAACATCATCGGCCTCGGCGCCGCGGTGCAACAGGCGCTCGAGTTGGGCCTTGACGCCATCGGCGACCGCACCCGCACCCTCGGTGAGCGGTTGCGGGACGACCTCGGGCAGCTCCCGGGCGTCAGCACCCACGACCTCGGCACGCACCGTTGCGCTATCGTCACCGCGAAGGTCGCCGGCCGCAGCGCGGGTGACGTCGCAGCTGCACTCGGCCGGGCCAGCATCAACGTCAGCACCACCGTGGCCGGACACAACCCGCTCGACACCGAAGAGCGCGGCATTCACCCGCTCGTCCGCTTCTCCCCGCACTACTACAACACCGAAGCGGAGATCGACCGAACCGTCGCCGCCGTAGCCGAACTCGCCAGCCCCGCGCGGCACCCGTAAACCCGCGCCCTCGCGAACCCGCCGAGTTACCTGCCCCAGCAAGCGGCTCCCAGGTGCGCCGACGTCTCACCGGCCGGCCACAGAACCGGCAGAACCAGGTGATCGGCGCGCCCCGGCCTGGTCCGAGCAGATGGTCACCGTGAGCGCGGAATCGGCGATCTAGCGGGCGCTGCTGTATGCCAGCCAAGGCCGCGGCCATCCAGATTTCGGCATTCTGCGCGTCGGGCAGGTCTAGCAGGGTTCTGGGACGGGTTGGTGTATCTGGCCGACGTTGGGGACCAGGTAGGTGTCGTGGCGCTCTGGTGCGCTGGAGGTGGCTGAACGATCTTGTCCGCCGCCGGGTACTGCCGCGCGCGGATGTCTTGGTGAGGTGGCCGAACTCCGGCCTCGACGGCATGGGCAGCGCGCACTCAGGCTGCGGAAGCCACGGGTTTACACCGTTGACAACCATTCGCCTGTCTTGCAGCCTGGTGGTTGACACCACCGTCAACCATTGTCGGGGTCTTGCTGGGAGGACCGGATGCACGGAATGCACGGACCGCGGCCCGTCACGACGACGCAGGCCGATCAGGATCCGGCGGCACCTGGGAGGCCTGATCGCGAACGCCGGCCGTGGTTGCTGATGGTTGTGCTCAGCGTGGCCCAGTTCATGGTCATCCTGGATGCCACGGTGGTAAACGTGGCGCTGCCGTCTATTGCCAGGTCGCTTAGCTTCCCCGCGGGGGGCTTGCAGTGGGTCGTCACCGCCTACGTCCTGGCGAGCGGCGGCCTGGTGCTGCTAGGCGGCCGGGCCGCGGACGTGGCGGGCAGGCGCAGGATCTTTCTCGCCGGCCTGGCGTTGTTCACGACCGCGTCGCTGGCCAGCGGCCTCGCGCCGGCTGCGGGCGCGTTGATCGCCGCCAGGGCTGGCCAGGGGGTCGGCGCCGCGCTGCTCACCCCCGCGGCGCTATCCATCATCATGACCAGCTATGCGGGTCCGCAGCGAGCGACCGCGCTTGGCGTCTGGGGGGCGATCGGCGGAGCCGGCGCTGCCGCCGGAGTACTAGCTGGCGGCATCTTGACGACTTGGCTTGGCTGGCGTTCGGTCTTCCTGGTGAACGTGCCGGCCGGCATCGCGGCCGGCTTGCTGGGCCTGCACCTGGTGCCGGGCCACAGGCCGCGCCGTCGCTTCGCCCGCGAGCTCGACCTGTCCGGTGCGGCGCTGGCGGTGGCCGGGCTGGTAGTGCTCGCCTACACGCTCGCAGGCGCGCCCGCACAAGGGTGGGGATCGGCCCGGACGCTGCTGCTGCTGGCCCTGGCCTTGGCGCTGCTGGCCGGGTTCGCCGCGGTCGAGCGGTCGGTGCGGCGGCCACTGGTGCCGGCACAGCTGTGGCGAGTTCGCTCGCTGGTCGCCGGCGTGCTGGTCATGTTCGGTGCCACCGGGATCCTGGTTGGCACGTTCTTCCTGAACTCGCTGTACCTGCAGGACGTGCAGCGCGCCTCGCCGCTGCGGGTGGGCCTGGAGTTCCTCCCGCTCGCCCTGGTAATCGGGGCGGGCGCCCACCTCGCCTCGCGGCTGCTGCCGCGGGCCGGGTCACGGGCGGTGATCGTCGCGGGGCTGGTGGTGATGAGCGCAGGAGCGCTCCTGCTCACCGGGGTGTCCGCCCGCTCTGGTTACCTGACGGGCTTCCTGCCTGGCCTGCTCGCGGTGGGCGTGGGCACCGGCCTGGTGTTTCCGGCTACCGCGGTCACCGCGATGAGGGACATCGCCGACGATCGGGCGGGGCTTGCCTCTGGCCTGATAACGACCGCGCATGAGGTCGGCGCCGCGCTAGGAGTCGCGGTGTTCTCGGCGGTTGCCGTGGCAGCAGGCGGCGGAATCGCGGTCGGCTACCAGCACGGCTTCATGGTCGCCGCGGCGGTCGCCGCCGGGCTTGCCGTGGTTGCCGCGGTGGCGGTCCCGCCTGTCCGGCCCGCGGCCGGCGCCCGCGTGGCGGTGCACTGATATGGCAGCGGCCCAGCGAACCACCGGCTACCAGCGCGAAGTCGCCTCGCGGAACGTCGAGGCGATCCTGGATGCCGCGGAGGAACTGCTGCAGTCCAAGGGACACGCGACTATCTCGGCGGTGGCCGCGCGGGCGGGCGTGTCACGGGTCACGGTCTACGCTCACTTCCCGACCTTCGCAGCGATCCTGGAGGCGGCCGTGGATCGTGCCGTACGCCGGACGATGGCAGCCCTGCAGGCCGTGGCCCCCGAGGAGGGCCCGCCCATCGAGGCGCTGGACCGGATGCTCGCCGCGGCCTGGCAGCATCTGGCGCGGTACCGGGCGATGGCCGCGGCGGTGGCCGAGCTGCTGAGCCCCGAGGCTGTCAGGCGGACCCACCAGGCCGCGCACCAGACCATTGGCGTGCTGCTGGAGCGCGGGCAGGCAGACGGGTCCTTCCGCACCGACCTGCCCGCCGGGTGGCTGGTGACAGCTTCCATCGCGCTCATGCACGCATGCTCCGACGGTGTCCGGGCAGGCCAGATCGAGGAGCACGACGCAGCCCGCATCCTGACCACCTCCCTCCGCGATCTACTCACCCGAACACGACCTAGGACGGAGCCGGCCATGCACGACGCTGAACCAGCGATCAGCCAGACGCCGCCGGCCAGGGGCGACAATGACTGAGCCCATCGTGCTGACACCGATCGGCGTGGTCTGCGGCGGCCGGTCCCAAATCTACGAGGATCACTGGGGCGCCGTAGTGGCGCGACTGCTCCTGGATCCGGAGGTCCTAGACCAAGCCGCCACCGACGGGCTCACCGAGTTCTCCCACATCGAGGTGGTCTTCCATTTCCACAAGCAGACCAAGGTCCGGCGGGGTGCCACCCACCCGCGAGGCAACCCGGCATGGCCAAAGGCCGGGGTCCTCGCCGGACACTCGCCCGTCCGCCCGAACCACCTCGGCGTCTCCGTCTGCGCCCTGCTGGAGGTCGCCGGCCTAGAACTGACAGTGCGGGGTCTCGACGCCATCGACGGAACCCCGATCCTGGACATCAAGCCGTACGCGGCCGGGTTCCAGCCGGCCGGCCCAGTGCGCGAGCCTGCCTGGATGGGCGAGCTAATGGCCCGCTACTACTGACCCCCAAGACGACGACTGGCAAACGTCAACGCAAGACGGGCGCTGCGCGGCCAAGACCGCGTGCCGAACAGATGATTTGCGTCCCTCCGCCCCTCAAAGCACCCAGCCGATCAGGAACAAAGAATCGCAAGATGGATGGTTTGGTCTATCAACGCACGTTTTCGTTCGTCGCGTTGCGTCATTTGATGAGGAACGTCGGGATAATCAAGCGTCTGGCAAGCGGGTCCCGCTACGAGGACCGAATCTGGCCTCCACGCCGCGAGGCGGGGCATCGCAAACGCTCGCCGCGTCCACCCAAGAAGTCTGGCCCAGATCACGTGATCGGGTCACCGTGGCATCGGCGGCGACTTAGGTCCTGGACCCGGCACCGGCCGCCAAGGGAGCGGCTGGCCTCGGCGTCATCGCCCGGAGCCGTGAGCGGCGAGGCGGGCGGCGATCTCGAGCGCTGGGCGCACGTCCTCCTCGTGGTAGATCCGTTCCGACGGCTCGATGTTGTCGAGGAAATGCTGGTACACGGCAGCGGCCCGCAGGGCGGCCAGCGGGCGGAGCAGATGCCATGCTTGCTCCGGGTCACTGCTGGGCAGCGCCTGTTTCCAGGTGCGAAGCCAGTAATCGGCTAGGGCGTCCCGGGCCGGTCCGTGCAGACGATTGAGTACCGCCAGGTCTAGGACGGGGTTTCCGATCCGGGAGTCACCCCAGTCGAACAAGATGGGTGTGCCGAGCCCGATCCGGGCATTCCCGGGGTGGGCGTCACCGTGGACGAGGACGTCCGGCAGCCCGCAGGATTGTGCTCGGGCAAGCCGCTTTCCAGCACTGCCGGCGAGCTCGCGCAGGATCGGGTTGTCCGGAGCCCTGCGGGCCACGACGGCCTGCAATTGCTGGATGAGGGCCTCGCCGCGGGCGTCTGGCACGCCGTCAGCTAGCAGGGCGGGGACGAGGGGAAGTGTCCGGATCTGCAGCCCGACCAGACACTCGATGACCTGCTTCGCCTCGTCCGGGGTGGCATCGAATCCGTCGCGACCAGGCAGGTCCCCGAGCAGGAGACGGTGGTCCTGGGCAGCGACGAGCCTGGGCACGGCTTCTGCGGAGAGCCGACGCAGGACACATGCTTCATGTGCGAAGAATCCTGGTACGCACTTCAGCCAGAGCCTTCCCCGGCTGCCGCGCGAATCCCGCGCGGGAAGCGACCAGATGCACGACAAGTTCCAGGTGCGGTGCTGGAAGGGGGGCCCTGCAGCTTCCAGGCCGGCTGCTGACGCAGCGTGTACGACCCAGTCGAGATCCGCGGCCGGGCCGCCTGGCCGCGCCCACGGCATGCGGTGCGGATGATCGGCCAGAGCCGCAGGATCGACCGGCAGCCTGGCCGACAAACCAGTCAGACCCCGCCCGCTCTCCGCTAGGTAGGTCACCTGACCGCCGAAGGCGCCTCCGTCGCTGGGCGTGCCGTGGAGCAGCCTCAGTACGGTGAGCATCGGGAACCGGCAGCGGATCGGCTCGAGGTCCTGCCACCACGGAGTGGCAACATCGAATGGGCCCAGGCTGCCGAGCAGGCTCCCGGTGTCATCGCACACCACGATGGTTACCGAGCGGCCTTCCGCGCGCCTGCCTGGTCCAGACATGACCGCTCCTTTCCTGGTTATTGAACGTACCCAAGGACGCAAAGCATGGCCGGGCATCGAGGGCAGAAGGTACTGACCAGGTTCCGCGGCCGGACCAGGCATGAGGCGATCTGCGGACATCGGCTGGTCCGATTGCGGCCAGACGGCCATGACTGCGAATGCAGGCTGGCGCATGGAACGCGCGCTGGCTCAGTGATGGCGCACGAAGGAGCGCATGCCGGCGCCGCCAGTGAGCCGATCGCCATTTCGGATGCCGTGGATGGGTGGCGGGAGTGTCGGGCTTTACCGGGAGGCCGCCGGAACCCGGCGGTGCATCCGGCCGCCGACGTCGATTCCCGCGACGGCTCCGCTGCCGTCGCGGGTGAAGAAGCCGCGTAGCCCTTTCATGCCGCCGTCGGTGATGATGTACTCGTCCCCGTCTCCGGGCAGCAGGCCGATTTCTTCCCGCGGGTAGCCGGGGGGCAGCTCCTCGTCGGCCGCCGCCCGGATCTCCGGCTTGATGTCGACCGCGAGCGTCAGCACTGCCCCGTCGGTGGCGATGGTGAGGTCCATGGCGTCGTTGTCGTAGTGCCCGGCGACCTCCTGGGCCCGCGCATGGTCGTAGGGGAGCGGCTGCGGGTCCCGGTCAGTCACCCCCAGGTAGGTCTGCAGCGCCCAGCGGACGACCGCCTGGTTGAAGGGGATGCCGTCCGGGCCGGCGTTGGAGAGTGAGACGACGGCGAAGTTCCGTTCGGGCACGGTGAGCAGCTCGGCGAACTGGCCGTTCGCGGACCCGCTGTGCCCGACGGTGCGGACACCGTCCACGTCGCGCAGGAACCAGCCGATGCCGAGGGCGTCGCCGAGGCTGCTGCCCCGCAACGCGGCCGTCGGCTCCTTCATCCGGTGCAGCATCTCGGCGGGCAGGACCCGGGAACCGCTTGGCGCGCGGCCGTCACCGAGATGGAACCGGGCCCAGCGGATCTGGTCCGCCGCCGAGGATGCGAGGCCCCCGCCCGCGTTGCGGTAGCGCGGGCCTCTCCACATCCGCGCGACGGGCATCGTTCCGTCCTCGCCCCGGTTGTGGCCCACGGCGAACCGCCGGGTCAGGACATCACCGGCCGCGAAGAAGCTGTGCGACAGGCCCAGCGGCTCGAATATGAGCGAGGCAATGGCCTTTTCGTAGGGCATGCCGAGGACGTTCTCGATGACCCGTCCCAGCAGGCTGTAGCCCGCCTGGCTGTAGGAGGCCCGGGCGCCGAGCGGCGCGACCAGCTCCAGCTCGGCCAGCTTCGGCACGAAGCGGGCCAGGGCGTCATCTCCCTCACCGGTGTCGGTGAGAATGTCCCAGCCGAGGCCAGAGGTGTGGTTGAGCAGGTTCAGTACGGTGACCTCCGCCGCGGTCTGCTCATCGGCAAGCACGAGTTCGGGAACATACCGGCGCACCGGCGCGTCCAGCTCGGCCTGCCCCGCCGCGGCCAGGTGCATCAGCGCGGTCGCCGTATAGGTCTTGGTGACCGAGCCCAGCACGTACAGCGTGTCCCGGTCAACCGGCAGAGGGTTGTCCACGCTGGTCATGCCATGGCACGCGTAATCCTCCCGGCCGTCCGCCCATACCCCGACTGCAACGCCGGGAATGCCGAACTTCGCGACCGTCGCCTCGACGTAGCCGGACAGCGTGTCATGTGACATTTCATTCCTCGCTTTCTTCGCGCAGGACGCCGGAGCGGCCCCGCAGCGACTTGCACAGTGTTCAAACCGAACGATACAGTCCGACTTGAACACTGTGCAAGTAGGTACTTGAACGGTGTTCAAGCCCCCGCTACCCTGGGGCGCATGCCCCGCGACACGCTGACCCGCGACCAGATCGTCACCGCTGCCATCGGCCTGCTGGATGCCGAAGGCCTGGAAGGCCTGAACATGCGCGCCTTGGGCACGCGGCTGGGCTCGGCGGCCACCGCGGTCTACTGGCACGTGGGCAGCAAAGAGAACCTCATCGCCCTCGCCGCCGACCAGGTCTGGAACGAGATCACGCTGTCCGACCCGGCCGCGGCCGGCTGGCGGCCCGCGGCCGCCGCGATGGCTGCCGGCCTCCACGCGATGCTCACCCGTCACCCCTGGCTGGTGCAGGCCTTCGGCTCCCAGGTGCTGTACGGCACCGGCAAGGCCCGCCACGACGACCGCAGCCTCGCCATCTACGAGGCTGCCGGATTCACCGCCACCCAAGCCGACCAGGCAGCGGCCACCGTCTTCACCTACGTGCTCGGCAACGCCCTCGGCCTAGCCTCCGCGGCCACGCTCACCCGCAAGCTCAGCCACGACGGCGGTAACGCCCATGAGCTCATACGCGCCAGCATGGCCAAGGCCAGCGAGATCGCGGCGCAGTTCCCGCGGCTGCGCGCCCGCCTCGGAACACCCGCCGCCGACTACGCCGCGGCACCCGACAACAGCTTCGAGTTCGGCATTCAAGTCATCCTCGACGGCCTGGAAGCCCAGCTCACCGCCCGCCGCCCGCCAGCCGGCCAGAACGCGCAAGCCACCCGCCACGGCCTAGAACCACTCGACGGCCCGCAGATGGCCTTACGAAAAGGGGCGCGGGGCGAATTGCCGGCCGGGTCGCTGCGGCCAGCTGCCCGGAGTCCAGTTGCAGCGGTTGCGCCTATTCGGGGAGCGGCCCGGTCAGGTATCGCTGTATGACCGGCGAGATCAGGTCGCCGACCTGTTCGGGCGATAGGTCGGCGAGCGCGCCCACCCGCCACACATAGCGGGTCATCGCCAGTCCGAGCATCTGGGAGGCGACCAGCCCGGCGCGGAGGCGGCGCTCGTTTTCCGGGAGGCTGTTCGCGAGCACCTCGAGGAAACGGGTGGTGTAGATGGTGCGCACGCGCTCCATCGCCGAAGGCTCGTGCGCGGCTGCGAGGATGATCGAGCGGAGGATGTCACCTGTCGTCTCGTGCTCCCAGGCGGCGAGGTGCGAGGCCAGGATCGCCCGGCCTCGTTCCTCGATGGGGGAGGCGGACGCCTGCTCGACGTCGGCGAGGAATTCGGCCGGCAAGGTCAGCGCGGCTTCCAGGAGTCCTGCCTTGTTCTTGAAGTAGTAGCTCACGAGCGCCACGTCGACGCCCGCGAGTTCGGCCACGTTCCGGAGCGAGGTGGACGCGTAGCCCTGTGTCGCGAACAGTGACCGTGCGGCCGACAGCACGCGGTCCGCGAGGACGCCGCGTTCATCCCGCGGTCCGCGACGCGGAATCTGGCGATCGCCTGAAACATCGCCCGTCTCGCTCTTGTCCCAGCTCATATTTTCATCATACAATGAGACTTGTTTCAACGAGCAATGAAATCAGAAGGAGCCGGAAGCATGTCGTACACCTACCCCATCGAATCCGAAGCGATGTTCCAGGACCGAGCCGCCCAGTTCGTCGCGTTCGGGGTGCCCGCCGCCGATGTCGAGCGGATGCGCTCGGCCATCCATGACATGTGGTCCGACGGCCCGGGCGGCTGGGTCCCCGAGTGGTCGGCGCTGGCCGCCGGATACGCGGAGAAGGGCGACCACTACCTGGCATCCTTGATATACGGCTGCGCCAAGTTCCCGTGCCTGGCCGACCCGCAACGCGAAGTCGCGCTGGCCAGGCAGGTCGAGGAGTACGTGGCGGCCTCGCCCACGTTCCCCACGCGGTTCGAACGCCGCGTCCTGTCCGTTCCGTACCTCGGCGCCAAGATCGAGGTGCCGGTCCACATTTACGCCACGGCCGATGACTACACGTCCAAGCCGATGCTCCTGATCAGCGGGGGAGTCGACACCTGGAAGATGGACATCCACTCGATGTGCGTGTCCGCCGCGACGCACTCGGGGGCGACCGTCCTCGCCTTCGACATCCCTGGCACCGGCGAGCTCACCCGGGTACCGCTTAACGCTGACGCGGACGAGTTGGTCCTGGGCCTCGTCGACGCCGCCCGGGCGCTCGGCAACGGCAAGATCGGGCACATCGCCCTTTCCTTCGGCGGTAACTACTCGGCGATGACCGGGCTGACCGGTGCCGTCGACGCCGCCGTCGACGACGGCGGCCCGGTGAAGGACTCGTTCACCGCGGAACACCTCGGCCGGCTTCCCTACGGCATGTCCGACATCGTGGCAAACGCCATCGGCTTCACGTCCCAGCCCACGCTTGACGAACTGGTAGACGCGAGCGCACAGCTGTCACGGGCGGCGCTCCTCGAACAGTCCGCGAACTCGCCCATGCTGGTCGTCAACGGAGCCGACGACTACTTCATCCCCCAGTCCGACACACTCGTTTTCACCGGACGCACCGACACCGAGGTGCATCTGATCGAGGGAACAGGCCACATCGCCAGGTCAAAACTGGACACCGTCATGCCGATGATGATCGGCTGGCTGCGACGGCAGCTCACCGGGCAGACCGGCGGCCCGGAGCAGCAAGCGGCCCCGGCGAATCATTCGTAACGTCGGGGGCATGGCTGTCTCGCCGGGTCTAGCCCAGGACCAGCGTCTGTCAGTACCGCGACGGCGCTATGACCAGAACTCCTCTGCCGCGAACGGGTCAGCCGCATACGTCCAGACCTCGGTCGCCTTGCCGTCGTGGACCTGCATGACATGGACAAGTTTGTCCTGATACTG